>WNFO01004963.1_pt1 | contig 13301 bp, 12 predicted proteins | sample 5400251 | NCBI WGS metagenome assembly WNFO01 (sample SAMN13153354, study PRJNA577476) | soil metagenome | isolation source: 100 cm saprolite under Madrone tree | place: USA:California | collected 2016-06-14 | reverse complement strand
TTCATCGTGAACACGAATCACAGCATCATGTGAACGGCTGCGAAACTTTGCGTAGCCGATTGCGTTGCTGATTGCGTCCGGCTCGGTCATTTGCCGCGTTGTTTTTGTTTTCGACCTGTTTTGGTTCGCGGGTGGGCAGCACGCCATTCCCGCTGTTTCAGCGTGTAATACTCGCGCCAGTATTCGGGCGTGCGTAATCGAGGTCGGCCACGCTTTCTTGTCTTATCCATACAATCAAAATAACCAATCGCGCAGCACAGAAGTTGCTACGTAGGAGCCTCAAGAATCGCTCGGAACCCCTGAGCCGCCGTCTTGACCCGGGAAGGGTGTTCAAAAACTCGTAGCGAGGTTGATGAACGCCTTGGCGGGCCGATTGCGGGACCTCGCCGCGTCGACAGAAAAGGCCATGTGATACTGCTATGTGATACTGCATACTTGCTATCGGAGAACGTGAGATAACGTAATTTAGTGTGGGTCTGGAGCGATTTTATCCAGTGTAGAGCCGTGCCGCGTCGATCACGAAGGAAAAGCGCGGAAACGGCAAAAACGCTCCAAAACTGGGTATAAACCAGCCGCTCTACCACTGAGCTAACCGCCCCCTCTAACGCTCGGGCCGCATTTTACACGTTGCTGATTCAGGAGCAATGCGGCAAAAGGACGATTAACTTGACGGCGCGCAGGCGACCCGCGTCATGATCTTACGGCTCTGTAAAATCGCCAGGGTTTCGTAGGTCGCGATCACTTTGCCAGCTTCATCGTAAGCGCGAACCACAGCTTAGGGCGAACGGCTGTAAAACTTTGCGTAGCCGATTCTCAACGGGGGCAGAAGCTCGACCCGCGCGATGCCGAAATCCCGGTCAATCTGGAGTGGCTTACGAAGCATTGGGCCTGTGGAACAATGCGCAGTGCGGTGAATTCCGAGCTCTCGCCTTCGCTGTTCCCGAAATTATTTCATGAAACGGGATGTCCCCAACCAAATATTATGGCGAGGATTCCTTTTGCCTCTTGCATGTATTTAGCTTCGCTCGCTTCAGAGCAACCCGCTTTCTCATGCTCTGCGGTTGGCGGCTATTTTGGCGGTCAGCTAACTCCTGAATTGATGATCGCGAAATTTCTTGAGCCACGCACTTCGGATTTTATTAAGCCGCTCCACGGGAATTAGTGTTTTCCAGTCGAATCGTGCCGCGGCAGGCACGGGCAGTCGTCGAGCAACGCGATAACTTCGTGCATCGGTGATGCATGACTTTTTCGCTTGGAGCTGATGCTTTGTCGTACGATGCTCAGCAAGCCTCCGCTCGTCTCGACGTCGTTCGCGAATCTTACGATCGACGAGAACCTTGAAGCTGTCCCGAACCCGATTCCCCCGACCGATTGAGAGAACTTTTTCCCATTTCATAATTGCCTCGCAATGATTCATTAGCAGGAGCGACGAAAAGTCTTTCCCATTTTGATCGCGTCTCCTATCCTGAAGTTGCCCCTAAAATTTATCGCGTTTACTTCAGCGTTTGGATGTCCCGGACTGTGGGAGCGGCGGAGGCTAAGCAAGCAAAGCGATCCTTTTCCTATAATCCCAAACAAGATCGCTCACGCCTGCGTCTATCGCTAACGTTACGCACGTAACGCTCGGGGCTCTTTGAACTCGCCGGCTTATTCGTGCGTTTCGATCACGTTGCCCGGTTCATCGAACGCGCGAAACATCGAGTCATGTGACCGGCTCAAAAACTGAAGCTTTGCAGGCGAACTATTGCGCCCTTTCTTTTTCTGAAGCTGCAAGCGCATCACGCTGCTGCTGGGCGTATTCTTGAGCCCATTTACCTGTTAATTCCGTAATCCTCGCTTGTTCGGCGTAATCAGACTGAGCGACGCTTGCTGCGATATCCAGGTCATTAGTTAGTTGAGACGGCGGGACCGTGAATCGATACTGCCCATCTGTAACCGTACTGGCTGAATCACCCTGGTCGAGTAATGTAACTTTCGTTCCCGCCGCAAAACCAATAACGCCTGAATCGATCCTGAGAGACGCTCGCTCAAGCAGAAAATATGTTCCTTCAGGTGCCAGGCGTGGTTGTGGCGCGACGGGGCGCGCAGGCGTTGGCTTGGCAGCAGGTTGTTGCGCGAGTCGTTTGGGCGGAGGGGCATGAGCAGCCGCCGGCTTGGGAGAACTGCGCTGCACTGGAGTTGGCGCGGCTGGAGTAGGCGCGAACCAATGCCATGCCAGGTAGCCGACGATCAAAACGGAGACGACTCCAAATAGAATCTTCATGGTGGGGGTTATTCGATTAAGCGGATCAGAATGTCTTAAAGCGAAGCATTCGACCTAAACCGGCATCTTATCAAGGAATAAAGGCGGGAGGCGATGAAAAAGTGAACTGACCACGCCTGGTTTGCGCTTTCAATTTTGAGACCCTTTCTATCGAAGAGCAGCGCGTCGCTGATAAAAATCAAAGAAGCGTTTGCTGCGGCACACTGGGAGCACTGATGTCGGATAGACCGCCGTTCAGATCTGGGCGAGGATTGTGACCCAATAGCGAAGTTGGCTGATGTTTATGTAGGCGCGGTTCGAACTGAGAAAGAGTTCAACGCGCACTTCGACCCTTTCAGATTCATCGTCCCAGTCAGCCTCGACGGACTTGATTTGGACCATGTACTCGGACGGCACCCCTCGTTTGGACACCTCTTGGGAAGCCACTGAAGCCGAAGCGATCGCCCGATAAAACTGCCCATGCGTAAGAGTTGGCCCCACCAGGAAAGTCCATGTCGGGTTGACCGGATCCGTATTACCACTCGCCAAGATTTGGACGTTGGCTGCTCCTGTAACGGTAAACAGTCGATTCGCTCCATCCGGCCCGGCCACAACTGCTTCCAGAACTTGTTCTCCAATCGTGTTCGTTTCTGGCATTCCTTCGCCTCCTTGTAGTTTTGATTGGAGTGTGAGCCACTGGAAAAGAGCTGTCAACGCAGTCACGCGGATTCATTATCGTTGAACGAATCACGACGCATTTTGCACGTTGCTCAATTCTGAGCTTCAGCGCATGAATATGGCTTACGCCGTCTTCAGGATGAAAGAGTACTACTTCGATGACTTGAAAATTGGCGCGCGCTTTAGATCCGAGCCGCTTGAAGTGAAGGAGAGGGAGGTTATCGAGTTTGCCCACAAATTTGATCCGCAGATGTTTCATCTCAACCGTAAGAGTGCTGAGCGAACAATTTTCAAAGGTTTGGTTGCAAGCGGCTGGCATACGGCGGCAATGACAATGCGCCTGTTTGTACAGACATTGAACTTCGCCGAAGGCGCGATCGGACTCGGCGTTGATGAACTGCGCTGGCCCAACGTGGTGCGACCGGGCGACGTACTCACGGTCGAAACCGAGATTGTCGATCTACGGCCGTCGCGCTCGAGACCCAACTATGGAATCATTCGCCTGCGCAACGTGACGACAAATCAGCGTGGCGAAATTGTACAGACGATGCTGGCGAGCGCCATGGTGCCGCGGCGGGCGAGTGAATAGTGATAGTCAATGATCCTGGGAGCACAGGCTGCCAGCCTGTTAATTTCGGCAGCCTGCCGAAATTTCCATCAATGCGCTTTCGTTTTGGCGAGGAGCACGCAGTGTCTTTGCCGGCAACTGCAGGCTAGCAGCCTGCGCTCCCGAGACCTTCACCGATTCACCATCGCCATCGCCCAGTCTGGATAGCGTTCGCCTGCGAACGCCTCGTGCGGCGCGACCTCGTCGATGCGCGCGAGATCCTTGCTTGTAAGATCGACATCGACCGCGCCGACATTTTCCTGCAAATATTTGCGCCGTTTTGTGCCGGGGATCGGAATGATGTCGTTGCCTTGTACCAGTACCCAGGCGAGTGCCAGCTGCGCGGGCGTGCACTTTTTTTCGCGCGCGATTTCTTCCACGCGCTTTACCAGGTCGAGATTGCGCTGAAAATTTTCTCCTTGAAATCGCGGCGTCGTGCGCCGGTAATCGTCTTCCGGCAGGTGCTCCGGGGTTTTAATTTTCCCGGTCAGAAACCCGCGACCGAGCGGGCTGTATGGCACAAACCCAATGCCAAGCTCACGGCACACGCCGAGCACTTCTGCTTCAGGATCGCGCGTCCAGAGTGAGTATTCCGACTGCAACGCCGTGATCGGATGGACGGAGTGCGCGCGGCGAATCGTCTCTGCTCCCGCTTCGGAAAGACCAAGAAACCGCACTTTGCCCTCGCGCACGAGCTCGGCCATGGCGCCAACTGTTTCTTCAATCGGCGTGTCTGGATCGACCCGATGCTGATAATAAAGATCAATTACATCAACACCGAGCCGGCGCAGACTTCCTTCGCAGGCTTTACGCACATAATCCGGTTTTCCGCAGATTCCGCGAAACTCCGGCCTCTCCGGGTCGCGCACGATTCCAAACTTTGTCGCAATAACAACCTTTTCGCGATGTCCTCTCAATGCGCGCCGAAGTAATTCTTCATTCGTGTGAGGACCATACATATCCGCGGTATCGAAGAACGAGACACCGAGCTCGAGGGCGCGATGAATGGTCGCGATTGATTCGTCATCGTCTCGCCCGCCGTAAAAATCCGACATGCCCATGCAACCGAGACCGATTGCTGAAACGACTGGTCCTCCGTGTCCAAGTTTTCGTTGTTTCATACTTGTTGAGATTCGGTTGTCAGCTTCATCGCGGTTGCGGCGCATTGGTCGGCAGCAAAGCCGAAAACAGCGCGCGCTGATATCTCAAAACAGAATCGCTGAATTGTAGTAACTTGGTAGCGCCTTGTTCCGCCTCTCTCTTCGTAAGGGAGAGGGTAGGGTGAGGGTCTCTTCTCATCGTCACGCCGGTTCGACAAACCCCTCACCTTAATCTTCTCCCCTGTGCGAAAGGGGAGAGGCGAACTATGCAACGCGACGCATACGAAGCGAATGTTAGCAAGATTCACAACCCGACAGTCGCGATAGCTTGATCGAAATCGTTCGGGAGCGGTGCTTCAAAATTTCTCCACGCACCGGAACCTGGATGCCGAAACCCGATTTTCCAAGCGTGCAACATCTGCCGCGGAAAATCTTTTGCCGCACGCGTTGCATAGACTTTGTCGCCGAGCACGGGATGACCGAGATGATGAAGATGCACGCGAATCTGGTGGGTGCGTCCGCTATGCAAGCGGCATTCAATCAGGCTTGCATTATCGCCCGACCGAACGACGCGATATTCGGTTTTGGCGGCGCGCCCGCGCGGTGAAGTTACGCTCATTCTTTGGCGATGCACCGGGTGGCGGCCGATCTTTTCTTCGATTACCCCCGACTGCTTTGGTAATTTCCCCGCGGCGAGCGCGAGATAAACTTTCTCAACTATGCGGTCGGCAAATTGTGTCGATAATTCCCGATGCGCTGCGTCATTTTTCGCGACGACAAGGCAGCCACTTGTTTCTTTGTCGAGACGGTGAACGATACCTGGTCGTTCTTTTCCGCCGATTCCCGACAGCATTGGGCAGTGATATAATAAAGCGTTCACAAGCGTACCGCCGCGATGACCGGCGCCCGGATGAACGACAAGCCCAGCTGGTTTATTGATGACGATGAGATCGTCGTCTTCAAAGAGAATCTCGAGCGGAATCGGCTCCGGCCGGGCTTCGATTTCTTCGACCGGTGGTTCGGTTAATTCGATTTCATCACCGCTGCGAACAACCTGACGCGGCTGCGTGGTTGCGCTGTTGAGCTGAACGAACCCGGTGCGGATCAATTGTTGAAGGCGCGAGCGCGAGTATTCTGGAAGTTGCCTTGCCAGAAAACGATCGAGGCGAAGGCGTGCCTCGTCTTTTGACACGACGAACCGGGCCTTGGCGGAACTTTTCGTGGATCCTTTCAATTGACTATCGTCATTTCATTGCTCCAAAACCTCTGAATGTTACAATCGGCGTTAATGGCGATCAAAGGGAGCCTGCGATGACGCAAACATGCCAGGCCTGCGGTACGGCTATCGATACGACGGACGCAGAGCCGCTGGCACCCATGCCCTGTCCGAACTGCGGCGAGAAGGTGAGGGTGGAACGGACGTTTGATCATTTCGTTGTGGTCGAGACCCTTGGTATTGGCGGCATGGGCACCGTTTACAAGGCGCGTGATACGCTTTTGGATCGGTTTGTAGCGCTGAAACTCCTGCGCAAAGGCGTCAGCGGCCAGGAGGACTACAACTCTCGCTTGCAACAGGAAGCACGCATTGCTGCCTCTGTAAACCACCCCAATGTCATACAAGTCTTCTCCTCCGGAACCGATCACGGACAGTTTTATGTGGTGATGGAGCTGGTCGATCACGGAAGTCTCGATGATCTCATCGAACAGCGAAATCGGTTGCCCGAAAAGCAAGTGCTTGAGACTGGCGTTCAAGTCGCGAAAGGACTGCATGCGGCGCATCGGAAGGGTCTAATTCATCGCGACGTAAAGCCAGCGAACATCTTATTTGTCGAACAGACAGCAAAGATCAGCGACTTCGGCCTGGCGGGCGCCGCGACACAAGGATCGGAAATACAAGGCGTGATTTGGGGCACGCCATATTATGTCGCGCCGGAACGACTGAACAACCAGCCGGAGGACTTTCGGAGTGATATTTATAGTCTGGGTGCAACGCTGTTTCACGCGATCGCAGGCAAAGCGCCAATTGAAGGCAATACAAATTCCGCCGCCTTGCTCCGCGAATTAAAAGAACAACCACTCGATTTGCGCGCCGTCGCGCCCGACGTTTCCCCAGCGACGGCGCGGGTTTTTGAGCGAATGATCGCGGCCGATCCTGGCCAGCGTTTTTCTTCCTACGACGAGCTCGTAGCCGAGCTAGAGCAGGCGCAACGTGTATTGGAGAGCGGAAGCAACGGCAGTGTTGCACGCAGGCGACTGCAGCCGTGGCTTCTGATCTCCGGGCTTTTGCTTATTGCGCTGGCGGCAACGGCAATCGTCTTTCTCGGTCGCAAACCGAACCTGAATGCTCCAGCCAGGGCGTTACCGGCGCCCTCGGTCTCGGCGGTTAAGCGCAACCCGAAGGAGGCGGACCGGGCGCCCGCCGCAACCCGTGCGCTGGAGGGAAGGAATCCCGACGTCGAGAGCGCTTCGTGGAACACAGCACTCTCCAACTATAAAGAGCAGATCATCCTTTATAATTTCGCTGGAGCGGCTGAGGCGATTAAGAACGCGAGATTGAATGACGCGTCGCTGAAACAGGCAAAGGAAACGGCAGAGAAAAAAGCGAGATGGCTGATCAATTGGAAGAACAACCTGATCTACGATCTCAACCGGGGGCATTTCTCCGGCGCGTTTACTGACAGCAGCGGCGCGCAATATACCGGTATAGCCAGCGCGACCGACGAGAGCCTCAGTTTAAAGCTTCCGCACGGCATTGCGCGCGTTACGTGGGAGAAGCTTTCGCCGAAGACGCTTTTCAAGGTTTCCACCTCATTTATTCAACCAGGCACACCCCACGCGGCGGATCAACAGTGGCGTTGTGCCGTTTTTGCGAGCGAGTTTGGGCAAGCGGAGATTGCTCGACAACTCGCAGAGGCCGCCGCGAAGGCGAAGCCGGAGTACCAGGAGCAGATGTCCCGGGTGTTTCCGGATATTCCGCAGGTTCGCTAGCTGCAGCGATAGTCGTATCTCTCTGCCCGTCGCGCGGGAGTTGCGCGAGGCGGATGAGATGTTGTGCCGGCAAAGGCTTCAAAACGCGTCACCTTCGCGCTTTGCAGAGCGAAGCGGCTTACAAGGTTGCAGCGAGTTGAGGGCAGCCTGAAGATGAACGAATTGCGTGCCCAAGAGTCAGATTTAGACGAATCGTTGCCATAATCGATTTTCGGGCGATTTTTCTAATCCCGACCATGAGTATAGAGCAAAACCCGCCACCACCATTTCCTTCACCGGAGGAGCTAAAGGCCAAAATCGCGGAGTTCATGAAACAGAACTTCGGCGATCGGGTCTCGGTGGCGACATTTGCCGAGCCCGAACCGGCCGCTGCGGTCGAGGATGAAAAGCCGGAGAAGAGAGACCATCCTGAATTCGAATTCAATTTTCTGCCGCGCGACATCAAGGCGCAGTTGGACCGTTTTGTAATCAAGCAGGATGAAGCGAAGAAAGTGCTGGCGATCGCGGTTTGCGATCATTACAACCACGCCAACTACCTGCGGCGGCTTGAAGAAGAAGACGCCAGGCGCGCCGAGGAGACCGAATACATTAAGCAAAATGTGATTTTGGTCGGTCCGACCGGGGTCGGTAAAACGTATCTTATCAAGCACATCGCCGATCTGATCAAAGTACCGTTTGTTAAAGCGGACGCGACCAAGTTCAGCGAGACTGGTTACGTCGGAGGTGATGTCGAGGATCTCGTTCGCGAGCTCGTGCACAAAGCGGACGGCGACGTCAACCTCGCGCAGTTCGGTATCATTTACATCGACGAGATCGACAAAATCGCATCGGCCGGAAATCTAATTGGCCGCGATGTAAGCGGGCGCGGCGTGCAGACTACGTTGCTCAAGTTAATGGAAGAAACGGAAGTGCCGGTGCGAAGCATGAACGATCTCCAGGCGCAATTGCAGGCGGCGTTTGAATTCCAGAGGCGCGGCAAGGCGAAACGGGAAACGATCAATACGCGGCATATTCTCTTTGTTGTGAGTGGCGCGTTTGAGAAACTCAAGGAGCAAGTGGCCCGGCGCGTCAGGCAAGGTCAGATCGGGTTTAGCGCATCGCCTGTTCAGGTGATGGACAACGAGCTATTTCAGCACGTCACAACACAGGATTTTATCGAGTACGGATTCGAGCCAGAATTCATCGGCCGGTTGCCGGTGCGCGTGGTTTGCGAAGAGCTCGACGCGGATGATCTCTTCAAGATCATGAAATATTCCGAGGGGAGTTTGCTACGCCAATATGAGCGCGCATTTCGCGCTTATGGCATCCAGATTAGCTTCGAAGATGAAGCGTTGCGTCTATTGGCGGAGGCCGCCGCCAGGGAAAAAACTGGCGCGAGGGGATTATTGACGGTATTTGAAAAATTGTTCCGCGATTACAAATATTATCTCGCCGGGTCGGGCTTGAGTCAGTTGCGGGTCACGGCCGTGCTCGTGCGCGAACCGAAACGCGTGCTGGATCGGTTGATGGCCGAGGGACAAAAGCTGGAGGTGCAAACGCTCGAAGCTAGCGCGCATGAATTTGCTGAGAAATTCAAAAACGACCATGGATTGGAAATTGTTTTTGATGAGACAGCAGTGCGACGTTTGGTGGAGCGCGCGCAAGCTGAGCGAATGACGATGAGCGATCTCTGCGCTCACTTATTTAAGGATTACCAGTTCGGATTGAACCTGATTAGAAAGAACACTGGCCGGACGAAGTTTGTCATTAATGCCGAGGCCGTCGATGCTCCGGACAAATTCCTGAGTGAACTGGTGGTGCAGTCGTACTACCCGGCCGCACTTGCGCAAAAGGCCTGATTGTCATGAAGCGGTCGCTGATCACTACGGGGATAATTGGAGTCGTTGCCGCCATCATTGTGGCCGCGCTGCATGCGAGCCGGCTGATGCTGGGTTTCGAGACTGCTGTTGCGGAACTTGTATCTCGCTATGCCGGCGCCACGAGAGTCGTCGGTGAGAAATGGCAGTACGTCTTTGTTTTGCTGCTCGCGCTGGGCGTTGCCTGGCTCAGTCTGAGCAGTGTGCGGCGGACCCGCACCCGGTTGCTAGTCGTTTTTTTGTTGATCGAGTTGCTGGGCCTTTCGTGGGTCTGTTCGCTTTATCGGGTATTTTTCCAACCGCTGCCCTCCATGTTTGCGGTCGTGCTCGCATTGATTGTCGCTGAGGGTTGGATTGTTTTCTTGCGGCTGGATCACTCGCGCTTGACGCGAAATCTATTCGCCAACCGCCTATCGAAGAAAGAACTCTGCCGTGTCACTGAGGGGGCAGTTTCTTTCGATGTTCATCCGAAAGCATACGAAGTGAGCGTGGTTGCTTCCGATATCGCGAGCAAATATGAACTGGCAGAGGATCCGGGGCCTGCAGTTTTCGCGGGGGTCATGGGAAAATTTATTCGCGACACGGCCGATCATCTCTTGGAAGGGGGTGCTTACTTACAAGCCGCCGACGGGGAGGGGGTTATCGCTATTTTTGGATTCCCCGAGAGCAATGCCGAACACGCCGAGAAGGCCGTGCGTGTGGCCCTCGACTTGGTTCAGCACTTTCGCAAGCAGCGGCAGAACAACGGAGAAATCGCGAACTGCGATATCCATGTGGGAATTAGTTCGGGCACCATCCTTGCCGCTCCGCTGAAAGATGATAGCAGCTCGGCACTCTTAACCAGCGGCGAACCAATCGAACTGGCGCGCAGGTTCTGTGCCGAAAATCACCTCTATGGATCAAACATTCTGATTGATACGCGTACGTTCGATCTGGCGAGCAACGCAATCGTCGCGCGGCCGATTGATTTTGTGAACGGCGTGAATTCGCAGGATCGACATGAAATCTACGAACCACTTTGGCTGGCAGCAGAAGCCAGGCCGGAGCATATCGCGCGTCGAGATTCTTTCTGGAGCGGAGTGGTTCTGTATCGAGAGAAACGTTGGGCGGAAGCGTATACCGAGTTCCAGAAGGCGCGGGGCTCGGAGGAAGAAAATGATCGTCCGCTGCAATTCTATTTGCGCCGGCTGGAGCCGCTTGCTCTGCAATTAACGGAAACGCCCCCGGAATAAGTCCGCCAAAGGACGGATTCGCCGTGGCGAATCCGAGCGCATTTTGAGAAAGACGGAATATCCGGTCGCAATCCGGAATTTGATTGTGCAATTGCGACAAATGCCGGGAGTTGGCCCTCGCTCAGCGGAGCGGATTGCGCTCTGGATCGTGCGTGCGCGGAACGACCAGCCGGAACAGATCTCGCGTGCAATCGTTGAAACGCGTCAGGCTGTTCACCCGTGCACGCTCTGCGGATTTTTTACCACCGAAGAGATCTGTGATATTTGCGCAGATTCCTCGCGCTCACTGGAGCTGCTCTGCGTAGTCGAACAACCCACCGATATCCTTCCTCTGGAGAAGACCAGCGCGTTCCGCGGTCGGTATCATTCTCTTGGAGGAAAAATTTCGCCGCTCGATCACGTCGAGCCCGACGATTTACGGATCAAAGAATTGCTCGAACGCCTCGAACGGGAAAAGATTTCCGAGATCATCTTCGCGCTTTCGGCCGATGTGGAGGGCGAAGCCACCACAAATTATCTGGTCGATCTTTTAAGAGCTAAGCCAGTGACTTTGACACGCATTGCACGCGGGATTCCGGCTGGCGGAGGTCTCGAATCGGCTGACGAGTTGACGCTTGCGGCGGCGCTTTCGGGCCGCACGAAGCTGTGAGTCGCTAAAGCGTTAAAGGATGAAGCGATCCGCTTCAACGCTTCAACTTTTCAACGCTTCAACATTGCACTAGCTTTCAATCATATGTCCTGCGCGAAGATTGATCCGGCGCTGCACCAGGCGCAAAAGCCGCCTTGGATCAAAGTGCGGCTGCCGTCGAATCCGGTTTTCTTTTCCACGAAGGCGCTCATTTCTGACTTACGGTTGCACACGGTTTGCGAAAGCGCGCAATGTCCTAATCGCTGGGAATGCTGGAGTCAGGGCACGGCCACAATGATGATTGCCGGAGATCGTTGCACGCGCGCGTGCGGATTTTGCGCGGTGACAACGGCAAGGCCTTTTGCGCTGGAAGACGACGAGCCACAGCGCGTCGCGGAGGCGGTGCGCCGGATGAAATTAAGACATGTGGTGATCACTGCAGTCGCGCGTGACGATCTAAAAGACGGCGGCGCCAATCATTTCGCCCGCACGATCACTGCAATTCGCGAAATGGATCCATCGGTGATTGTCGAAGTGCTCGTTCCCGATTTTCACGCACAGGATTGGTGCATTCAAATCGTGCTGGATGCCGGGCCAGATATTTACAATCACAACATGGAAACGGTAGAGCGCCTGACGCCGCTGGTGCGTTCGCGGGCGAAGTATCAGACGTCCCTGCACGTTTTGCGACGAGCAAAGGAGCTGTCGTCCCGCAGTGGCGGGATTGTGACCAAGAGTGGCGTGATGCTCGGCCTCGGCGAGAAAGAGACCGAACTTTTTCAGACTATGGACGATTTGCGCGAGGCGGGGTGCGAGGTCCTAACCATGGGCCAATATTTGCGCCCGAGCCCGAAACACTTGCCCGTGATCGAGTACATCACACCAGAGCAATTCAATTATTACGGCGATATCGCGCGCAAAAAAGGTTTTCTCTACGTCGCCTCCGGTCCGCTCGTGCGCAGCTCTTATCACGCAGCTGACTTTCATCCGGTGGTTCGTCGATGACCGAAGCCGCCCGGGACCGGCTCGCGCTAATTCGCTTGAAAGCTGCCGCGATCATCCCGGCGTATCGCGAAGAAAAGCATATTGGCGACGTTGTTCGTCGAACGCGTCAGCAGCTTGATCATGTGCTCGTGGTTGATGACGGCTCAAACGACCAGACGGCACAGCGGGCGCGCGAAGCCGGTGCCGAAGTCATCGTTCACAGCCAAAACCGCGGCAAAGGTGAAGCGATCAAGACCGGATTACGTCACTGGCTGGATCGGCAGTTCACTCATGTCGTCGTTCTAGATGCCGACGGTCAGCATCTACCCGAAGAGATCGATCGGTTTATAGCAGCGGCCGCGTCTGTCGCTGAGCCCAGCTTTTTTCTCGGTAATCGGATGAACAATCTCACTGGAATGCCGCTCATTCGGCGGGTTGTGAATCGTTACATGAGCAGACGGATCAGTCTCCTTTCCGCACAGCAAATCCCCGACACGCAATGCGGCTTTCGCATGCTGGACCGGCAATTGATTCCGCAGCTCCTCGGCGGCGCGAACCGCTTCGATTACGAAACCGAGATGCTTATCATTGCCAGTCGCAAGGGCTATCGGATCGAATCAGTTCCGATTACGACTGTTTACTCCGATGAAGTGAGCAACATCCAGCCGCTGCGCGACGCTCTTCGCTTCTTCAGACTCATGCGTCGTTATCGAAGACTCTAGCAACGGCTCTGTGAGCCGCTCACAGCGCGCCTATAGGGCAGCGCGCCGGTAAGTGAATCACGGCTTTTTTGCCGGCACAGGTTTGTTGCTTTTGAGGATTTCCGATTCGGGTGTGAGCGTGGCCGGTTTGCCACTGAAAATGATGCGGTTTGGTTTTTCGGCAAGCGTTTCTACGAGGGCCTTCGCGTGCGTGGTAACCACTTTCAAATTTAAGAGAACCACGTGCAGCTGCTTCATCTGTTCTTGAAGCTGCTTGTCAGTCGT
>WNFO01003516.1_pt1 | contig 13301 bp, 15 predicted proteins | sample 5400251 | NCBI WGS metagenome assembly WNFO01 (sample SAMN13153354, study PRJNA577476) | soil metagenome | isolation source: 100 cm saprolite under Madrone tree | place: USA:California | collected 2016-06-14 | reverse complement strand
CCAGAAATTCTCCTGCCATCTCAGGCGGAGATTAGCGGAGTTGTCAAAGATCCGAATGGACGCACGATTGTCGGGGCTAGGGTTTTGGGCCGAAACATGCAAGAGAACATAATCGAGGAGACAGTATCAAATGGCGACGGGCGCTTCGCCTTAACGCAGTTTCCACGAGGAGCAAATGTTCTTCTGTGGGCAGAGGCTACGGGACATGTAGCGACGAACCAAAGAGTTGAGGCCCCGCACAACGACGTAGTTCTTGTGCTGCAGCGACTCGGCGTATTGAGCGGTCACGTAGAGGACTCGGACACCGGAAGCGCGATTACCGATTTTCGGCTCTTGATGGCGGGGGGCTCGGAAATGGGCAGGTTTCATTCCGCGGATGGTCACTTTCGGTGGGAAGATCTCCCTCCGGGTCGATGGACTTTGACAGCTCAGGCTCCGGGATACCAAAGTGCGAACATAAGCGACGTGGAAATCCATGCTGGCGAGGTGAAAGAGGGAATCGTATTCTCCCTGCTCAAGGGTGTGGAGGTCTCGGGTCGAGTCGTGGACGATGCGACAGGAGAGCCACTCCCTGGAGTTCGCGTAAGCTACCGCGGATCCGATGACGCAACCTCCCCGACTTTCTTTCGTAGCAAGACGGTGTCGCAAGACACAGACGCCGATGGCGCTTTCAGATTGGACGGGCTGCCGCCCACAGGAGTCACGCTGGTTGTCCGATCACCGTTGTATGCGGAAAGACAGGTAACGCCATCGGCAGAAGTGGGAACGGCTATTGAGATCAGGCTGAGTTCAGGCAGTGAGATTTCGGGCCGAGTGTTAGGAACCGACTCGCTGACTCCGGTAGTCGGTGCGCGAGTAAGCCTGTTCAGCGAAAACAATGGCACCGGAACAACCATCGCGTCGGATTCCAATGGCTTCTTCGGCTTCAACCATCTTCAAGCGGGGCTCTACCGGGTAACCGCTGAAGCCACCTTTGGTCAGGCGTCGAGGCAGGACATTATCGTTCAAGAAAATCAGCGAACGGACGGCATCCTACTTAACATCAAGCCGGGAGCCACACTCCACGGACGAATCACGGGAACTCTTCCCAATGAACAGCCAAACATTAATCTAATTGTGAGGGGTCCAGGAGGGTTCTCTGTGTTTGGCTCGACGGATCTTGAAGGGTCGTATCGCATTGAGGGAGTTCCGGCAGGAAGTCTTGAGCTGGTCGCATCGACCTCTCTGTTCCGGAGTATTTCGACCTCGATCCAAGTCCCAGAAGGTATTCAGGACACCGTCTTCAACTTCGAGTTTCCTTGGGCGGGTCGGCTCCGTGGAACGATAACGCAGGGTGGTAAGCCGGCCTCTTTCACGAACGTAGCGTTGATACCTGTTGACGATCAAATGGTCCGCGGATCGACAACAACGGACTCTGAAGGAGCATACGACGTCAGCGGAGTAAGCGATGGAGACTATATCATCAGGGTGCAGAAGCAAAGAACGGTCGAGGAATCGGTTCGCATTACAGGAGACACAATACTGGACATTGAAGTGCCGCCAATGGAGTGAGATTTCGACACACGCGCGCAGATTCCCTTGCTGTCAATCCTCGATTGAACTACTATCAGGACAAAAGACGTATTCCTGCTCCACTTGTCATACGCGGACACGCTGGAGCGTCTCACCTGACAACCATCGGTGAAGAAATCCTCGGTCTCTCAAAAATGAACTGGAACAGCTTTGGGTTCTATACGCAGTTTCCAGCCACCGTGAGAAACGTCAAGACAGATTGCCAGAATTGGCGCTCTCCTCGAACAGTTCGGATCAGGATCTTACGACTACGGGCTTTTTATGTGACCTTGCTGGGCTTCTACACTCATCAGGGTACTCGCTGTCCATTGTAAGACCTCAATGGGCTGAGTTCATGTATAGGAAAATCAAAAATCCATTTCTGCTCGCAATCGTTGCGTCCGCGAGGCCGCGCGCGGGCTTAGCTAGCATCGATCTTAAGCCTCAGTGAACACCCAAAAGCGGCCATACAAGAACACCTGCTTCGCCTGCCACAATTGCGACTTGCCGTCGCGTATTTTGTTATTCAGAAAGCTCATGTCACTCGACAGATCGCCGCTGATGCCATCCTGCAAAATGACCAACACAGTCCCAGGCTGGGTAATACGAACGCGATCAATTCCGGTCTTAGTGAGTTGGTATTTTGCTTTCAACGCGTCTTCCATTGCAGAGCGATCACCCCCGATCGCGCTGCTTACAAAGCTGAATGTGATCAGCGTAGCCCTGATTGCTTGGAGTTTCAGAAAGCGGTTCTCCATAGGTCGTCCCTCTCAGAAAGGATGGATTCCCCTTTAGCCCTGTGGTTGTCGATCAGCAAGTTGATCTGCAACGTCTCCGATACACGTCGCATGCGTGACACAACAAAGAGGGGCCGTCAGTTTCTTTGTCATGCGGATCAAAGCATAGAGACTCCTGGAAGTTGTCTGACTACCGGCAAACTTATCGTCTCGTTGATGCGAGCTCGCAGCTCTCTTAAATTCCAACTTCCGATTGGGTTCGTTCGGCCGACGAACAGGGCCGGATGGGGAAAATTTCTATTTTAGGGCCAGGGTGAATATCTGATCGCCTCAGGGGTTGCAATTCCGAGCAGGTGGCAACTGCCCTTCGGAGATGCAAGTCGAGCGGATTCTGACCCCTAGGAAACGGGAAGTCAACACAAATATGAAAAGCCCCGTCGGCGAGTCGAGGCTTCTTTCCTCACGTCTCACTGGGCTACTCGCGGCGAAAACGCAGAATGCCCTGTACTGTCTTTGGTCACACTTCAGCTTCACCAGCGAAGAAGCCAGTGAGTGCCGGAAGTTGCAGAAACCGAATCGAACTCGCTCGTTCTCTTTGGTGACGCCGGCGCGGAACCGTTTTCTCGAACACCGGAACGGCGCGTAATCAGGAAAGCTTAACAATGGCCAGTGCACCCGGCTCCGCACCAGCTGGGAATGGTGAGCCTGGAACAAGGGTATGAAAAACTAAACTAGTGCACGACGAGAACTCCGGCAGGTGCCGAGAGACCAGGAAAGCCGCCACCCAGAACGACAGGATTTCCGGATCGGTCATAAACGGTGATTTGGCCGTCTCCAAGGTATGATCCAAATGACACCGTACCTAAATTGGCGACAAAGTAGAGAGGCGAAAGAGAGTTCCCGTCGCTGACGATCTGGTCAGGCGAATTTAGGCCGAGAAAGCTTCCGGATGTTGTAAGCAGGTTGCCGTCGGGATCATAAACTGTCATCGCGTTATTGCCGACGTTCACAACGTAAATATTTCCGGTCACTGGATCCCATGAGATATCATCCGGTTTGTTGATGCCAGGGAAGGTTCCAGAGACCGGAATTTGATTGCCGTCCCCGTCGTAAACCGTAGCCCGAACCGGCACTCATCCCTTCTTGCTCGCGTCGTCCGAAAGCTTTTGCAAATAGCAGATCATCTCTTTTCGCCGCGATAACCGATCTCAACGAGTGACAAATCGCCGAGCCATTCACCGGAAGCATATCGGTACGAGGAAGTCGCCATAGCGGAATTCAATCGATTTTTGTCTGAAAAGCCTTGCCGACAGGGACTTTGGCCAAGAGGTTATTATTGATGCTCATCGCTTACTTCAAATCGCTTGGACTTCCGACGTTGATCGATGGCTGTTAGCGCAACCAACTCGAACCGCCGTGTGCGGACCCGTACGCACGGTGGTGGCAGGGGTCGGCGGGTGACCGCCGCCCCTATGCCGATCTGACAGACAATTTGAAAATTGGAATGGGACCAACTCGCCAGGAAACCGCTCGCGCCCCGATTAGGCGCGACTGACATTCCAACAGTTGGTCGAAACAGAGAACCCGCAGTGGTAGTTCGCGTCGACCAACGGCAAGTATGCCAATACCGAAGTTGTCTCAACGGAGGGGTTCACCCCACAAGTGTGCGCCAGACATGTGCCGGAACTGAAAATCCACGGCTGCTCACACGATCTGCATGTCGCCATCGGAGACATGAACTCGTCAGGGGTTCTTCCTGTTTGAGCTCCAGTGTTGCATCGGCTTTCAAGACGTTGTGAAACGATATTTTTGGTGCACTTCGACTTGGGCGGCAGAATGTGGTTCAGCATCGGCAGCTTCATATGCCTAAGCTTGTGTTCTCGGACTCTTCCCCTGCAGACATCCGAGCCTTGCCAGTCGCCCCAGATAAAGGATCTGAGCCGGATCCTAATGAAACGCAAGGGGTTTGCTGGATGCTTCATCGGTATATTGATTATGAAAAGTATGCGATAATATGTATCGCAAGAGGGCCATTTGAATGACTTCCGGCAAATTGCAAAATCGTTCTCACAACTGGTCTTTCCGAGTAGGAACAGCCAAGGAAGTCGCGCCACAACTGAAAGACAACGAGTCTGAGGTCCTGGCCGTCGTTGCTGAGCAGGAAGATCCGTTGATTCGCATTAAATTCCAAGCCCTCAAGAATCTCATTCTTGTTATCGATGATGTGATCGACGACCGTGCCCAGCGTAAGTGGAAAGCTGTGATTGAGGCTCTCATCCCGGACATCCCTCTGTCCGAGAACAAACTCGCTGAGGCAAGAATGTGGGCAAACGCCACAAGAGCCATCCTTGAGAGCAAGGACTTTGTGAGAGCTCAGGATATTGCCAAGGTGGCACACTTCAGCCGAAAGAACCCCAGTTCACAGCCAAATCGCTGGAAGAGAGCTGGTCAGATATTTGCTGTTTCCTATAAGGGGGCCGATCTCTATCCCTCATATGCACTGGATTGGAAACAGGGGGCAAAGCCGCTGCCAGTCATGAGCAAGGTTTTAGAGCTGTTTCGGGACAAGGACGACTGGCAAAAGGCGTTTTGGTTCGGGAGCGCAAACAGCTATCTCAAAAACAAGATGCCGAAGGAGCTCCTAAAGTCTCATCCGAACGATGTGTTAAAGGCGGCTGAGCTTGAGGCCATCGGTGTGCAGCACGGATAGGAGAGGCCACCATCGGACCGCCCGTTGGAAAGCTCGATGCAGCCCTTCAAGACTGGGGCAAGGGCCAGACAGTTCACCGTGCTCATCGCGATATTTACGCTCCTGACCAGTTCAATCCCTCTAATTCTGGATCAGCGAGATTCAGTCCACTTGTCATTTCCGGGACCGTGATTCCAACGCTCTATGCCGGCACTACTCTCGATTGCGCGCTCATGGAAACGGTCTTCCATGATGTTCCTTATGTCGCCGGTCCCAAGATGCTTTCGAAAGCTAAGCATGTGACGGGCCGCTCCCATTCCAGCCTGCGATTCCGCGTCGATCTTACGCTGATCGATCTCTCTGCGATCTCTCTGCGTAGACTTGGAATCTCACGATCCAAACTAATTGACTCCGATGCGTCCCATTACAATGAGACTCGCGAATGGGCGGTGGCACTGCATGGGCAATATCCTGCTGCCCAGGGCCTCAAGTGGACGTCACGCCAAGACGACACGGCCACTGCACTTATGCTCTTCGGTGACCGGGTTGATGGTTCTGCCTTCGAGTTGATGGGGGGGCCGGTTTCCTTGCTACAAGCAGACGGCAGCGCTTGCTCCGAAGTGCTCGACCTCGCTACTCGACTCCGAGTGTATCTCGTATAGCCCAGTCCAGCAATGTGCGGCCCTCGCCTTGCACGCCAATTCATGCGTACGGCCGATCAGTCGTTCGAGCTCCCAAACTTGTGTGAAACCATGTTACTCGCGCCCAAGGGGTGCGCCAATCGTGTACCCTCCTAGCCTGGTTAGAGCATTCTTTCCCTTTCTCCAGCACTAGCGTGCTTCAGCCGACCTTCGACGCCATTCTCCCCATGACGACGACAAGGACCCCAAGAGCGGCTATGAAAGAAACCGCCGCAATTTGTTCTTCACGTTTTCTGCGCACGGCAAGAATGTCGGACCATCCTTTGCCCTGAAGCATAAGGCAAACTTCCGGCATCGTGGGCCGCATAGCAGGATTTGCGTCGCAACATACAGAGATGATTTCGCAGATAACGGGCAGGTGTGCGTAACCTTCCGCACGGGGATCAAATTTTTGTCCGTCTTGCGGCTTTCGTCCGGTCAGCAGCTGATACAGCGTAACTCCGTACGAATAGACATCTCCCGCGCTGGATATCACTGCTCCGCTGCGCACTTCCGGAGCCCAGTATCCAGGCGTCCCGCCACGATTCTGCGAGAAAAGAAAAGTACAACCAACACCATTTCCTAAGGGATCTGCGACCTGCAGGGCCGTCTCCACTCACCAGAATGTTGTCGGGCTTAATGTCGCCATGATAGATGTTAGTGGCGTGCAGCGTCGCGAACGTCTGAGCGAGCTCGAACGCCACATTGTGCAATTGCACGTCAAAGAGTCTGCCACCGTGCTGTGTGAGCGGGCCCCCAGTGAGATAAGGCATGACGTAGTAGGGCTGTTCAGAGACCAGGTCGGCTGAAATCAGGGGAACGATGCCGCGCAGCTTTCGTTGAAGGATGCGCACCTCCCGTTCGAAAGCCTTCCGAGCATGCGGGAGATGGTGCTCGCGCAGATATTATATTTGACCACCACGAACTCCCGCGTATCGAGACGCTGACCGATATAGATATCACCATTCCCTCCAGCACCCAGTTGCCGCAAAATTTGAATTGGATAGCTCATCTTGTCTTCCTTCGAGCGTATGCCATACGAAACAACGCGTAGAGAAAAGCCCCACGCTCATTGTTTGCAGCTTGGCGAATGGCCTCCGGGGTATTGCCCGCGCGGATCGCAGCGTTGAGAGCTTGGTAGAGATCCAACGTTGGCCCGGTGGGGCTCGAATGACCAGCCTCCCACCTATTCACGCTGGCGAACGACACACCCAGAAGCCGGGCCATTTGTTCTTGAGTTATGCCCAGCCGCGACCGAATGGCAGACAACTGCTCCATGGGTAGCATGAAAACACTCTACCGCTGTCATCCCTCCACGTCAAGCAAAAGCTATAACAAGTGCTATACGGCGAAAATGACCACCCCTTATCGATAAGATCCCAAATTCCTAGCTCTTCGAACGCGCGCTTCCACGCTGATGGCCATTTCAGAGGAGTGCCGTAGTCCTCTCCAGGCATAATGGCCTCGCGTCTTTCCTTACTGTCACGATTGGCTGCTGTCAGCTTTAATCCGGGACGGAGGTACTCGGGCCGACCATCCTCATCGACACCGGTGGGAAGAAGGACCCAAGACACCGTCCAAGGGCCAATTTGGGGAAGATTGGCCTCGAGAAGCGCATTCCAGACTAGCAACTCAACTCCGGAAACCAATCTATCGACGTTGCTCTTGTCATCCAGCGTTAAGAGAGATTGTCTGTCCAGGAACACCCGCCAAACATCAACCTCCTTGAGCACTGATGCGATGGTGCGACGACCAAATCGCCTCGTGAATGTCACTCGCGCTAGCGGGAAACTGAAACTGACAAGTTCCTTGATCTTTATGTAGTTCTCAGGCTTGATCCAGTGGGCAGAGAGGTCTTCGACCGTGTCCTCAAAGTTCCGTCGCGACGGAGCCGTCGTCTGGGCCATGGCTCCAAGCTATCAATTTTGGCGACCGCTGCGCAAAGCGCTTGGCTTCATGGACTACCGAGAATTTCAGCCGACGAACGCTGATTTGTAAGCTGTTGAAGCCTGCAATGGAGGCGGGAAGTACAGTACTGTTAAAGTACAGTACTGTCGGCGGCGTTTCTGGTGGGTTTCTGGAGTGTTTCGGCGATGTTTCTGTTCGGCAACAACAATTGGGCACTCGATCGGAATGCCACCGAGAGGCCGTGGCCGGCCAGTCAGACCTTTGGGTTCCGAACCCAAAGGCCTTACCTCAGACTCCGAGTCCCAATCTCCCTCCAAGTTGCACATTTTGTATGCCCTTAGAAACCCTCTGGGGACTTCGCGCACTGTTCTTGGGGAGTGTTCGTTACGAAGCGCGGTGTACAGTACGTTAAGTTACAGTACTATCGTCGGCTGTTCGTCGCGTGCTCGTCCGATTTTCGTCCGGAAATCGGTTGTCCTTCGCGCGGTCGTGGGCACGGCCATAATCCAACCTCATGCACAGAAGAGGACGGAGCGTGGTGGCGAGTACTTAGGGCTGACGCAACAACAACTACTCACCGAGAGTCGGATAGCAATCATTACCCAGGGCTTGGCTGGCCGCTACTCCCGAGGATCTGATCACTTGCAAGCACTGTAATCTGAGCATGTCGGCAAAGCAGGAAGAAATCGGTTACTTCCTGTTTGCACGTCCTCCGGGCACAATCGCCAGTTTTCCAGATCGGTCCACATCTCGGGTCTGCCGAGGATGAAGCCAGTGTTTTCAATCTCCCCGCGACTTCGTCCGTCAACTTCACCTACAGCCCAGAGACCAAAAAGTCAATGGAAGGCTTCATGATGGACACCACAAATCCGGCATGGCTCCGGTATGAACTCGAGCAAGGTGCGATGAGGGTATTACTAGTTCGAACTGCCCGGTCAGGGTAGCGGGATGCCCGATCATTTACTGCAGTGACCATTGCACGCCCTGACGATTTCCGAGCTGTCCTGCGTGCGAACCGCGGTCAACTTTTTTCCTGCTCATAGTCCGAACGTCTCAATTGTGATCCTAAAAAAACAGTAACAGGGCGATTTTGTACAGTTCTCTGATCCAAATCTTGCCTTGTGGTGCGGAGTTGAGATGTATACTGTGCCGAAACGGGAGGCGACTATCATGCCCAAGAATTTCGGAATGAATATTGTCGCCTCGCTTTGCGAGTCCGAAAACTTTAAGCCAATTTTCGAGCTGCGTACCAACTAACCTCGACCAAAACTGAAAAGCTGGGGTCCCTATGAGCCATGTTAGGGCGAGTTTGCTAATTTTTGTAGCGCTATGTGCCGCAGTGGGGGCCCATGGTCAGACAGTCACTGCCAACCTGCAGGGCGTGATTACGGACGCTAGCGGCGCTGTCGTGGGCGGCGCGACAATTTCGGCAATTAACACTGAAACCGGCATTCAGCGGAGCGCGGAAACTAATGCCGACGGGCTTTACCGATTTAACCTGCTCCCCCGTGGACAATACCAGGTACTAGCAAAAAAGGCGGGATTCGCGAGCCAAAGCCTGAATGTAACTCTGATGGTTGGTGATACAGCCACTGCCAACATGGTGTTAAACGTTGCCGGTCAGACGGAAACCGTCAACGTCAGTACCGAGGCTTCCCAGGTTGATACCTCGAGTTCGCAGATTGAGCAGCCGGTCACGCAGACGCAGATCGCGAACCTGCCAGTCAACGACCGAAATTTTCAACAACTTGCGAACCTCATTCCGGGAGCGGCGCCGTCACCCTCCTATGACCCAACCAAACGGCTTTACGGCGGCGTAGTGTCGGGTGGTGCTACAGCACGGAGCTCAGGCATCAGCGTGGATGGCGGCAACTTCAACGACAATATTGTGGGCGGCCCAGTCGGCCTCGTACCCGAAGATGCAATCCAGGAATTCCAGGTCATTACCAACCAATTTTCTGCCGAGTATGGACATTCCTCCGGTCCATTCATAAATGTGGTGACGAAGTCGGGGACGAATACCGCACATGGGGGCGGATTCTTACTGTACCGACAGAAAAACCTGCAAGCGAACGGATTTTTTGAAAAAACGAAGCCGGACTTTAATCGGGAGCAATTCGGGAGCTCGCTGGGCGGAGCACTGATCAAGGACAAGACGTTCGGCTTCTACGCCATCGAGCGCAACCGGCAGCAGAAAGCGCAAACGGTGGATACGGGCGGGGTCTATCCTCAGTTCGAAGGATCATCCCCGGCCCCTTTCCGGGACCTGTTGATGGTGAGTAAGCTGGATCATCATTTTACCCAAGCTGAGACCTTTAGCTTTCGGACGTCGTTCCAGCGCAACACATCGACCGAAGGACTGCGGGTAGATCCTAACCTGCTATTCGGCGGGTCGCCTGCGGCAAATGCATTTCAGGTCGCCACTAATGAGAATATATCCTGGCAAGCCACCCAGAGTTCTCTTATATCGAGCCGCACGCTCAATCAGTTCATAGTGCAGTTTAACCGTTTCATCAATAATCTCAAGCCCACTAGTGTGGGCATTAATCTACGCTTCCCGTCGGTAGTTATAGGGCAGAACGCGTCTACTCCCCAGGCCGTACAACAAGATCGGCTGCAGTTCCGGGATGATTTGTCGACCCAGGCGAACTGGCATGGCTTGCACAACATCAAGTTTGGAGCCGACCTGAACCCTCGCATCAAGTACAACCTGCTATTTGACTTGGTAAAGAACACATCGTTCTTTTTCAACGCGGACGATCCCACTGTCACATGCGCCTCCCCGACCAGTTGCACTACCAGCATCGCGCCCGCGTTTGCCCTTAGAGGCATCGGCTCGACGAGGGAAGACGGCACCACCGTATGGCAGATGGCCTACTACCTACAGGACGACTGGAAGATGAGCCGAAGGCTCACCCTGAATCTCGGCCTGCGTTATGAGTTTGAAAGCGGATTTGTGGATGCCGGGTTCAAGCAACCGCTCGAGGGAGTGGCTCCGTTTTTCGACAGCCGAACGCGTAAGAATCCGAAACTGAGTTTCGGCCCGCGTGTGGGTTTTGCCTATGACCTGCGCGGGAACGGCAGGACGGTGCTTCGCGGTGGATTTGGAATCTACTTCGATTCCACACCCTATGAAATCGGCTACATAGATCGTACGTTCAATGGCGTGAAGTATTTCATTGCTGGGTTCGGGCCAACTCAGCCCGATGTGAACGATCCCGCGTTTCTGGCGCCGCCACCTCCCGGTGGCAACGCCATTGACGGCCACGTGAGCCAGCCTTACACGGAGCAGTGGTCCATTGGAGTGGGACAACAGTTGCCGTGGGGGATTGTGTTGGACTCCAGCTATGTACACATCCTCGGCATTCACGGATGGATGAGCCGTGAGTTGAATCCACAGAGCACGACCCGGGTGGCGCCGTTTCCGTCACTCGGACTTTTCACCAGCTTCCAAACCACCAACCTCAGCCACTACAACGCTCTGCAGGTAAGTGCCCGCAAGAACCTGGACAAGCGTGTGCAGCTTCAAGTCGCGTACACGTTGTCGAAAGCCGTGGGGTTGTCGGATGACATCTTTGAGCCGGGCGTGCCCCAGGACAGTAACAACATTTTTGCAGATAAGGGACCCACACTGCGGGATGCCCGGCATCGGTTCGTGGTGAGTGGCATCATCACGCTACCATGGGGGTTCCAGACGTCGAATATTGTCGCGCTGCAGAGTGGGCGGCCATACAACATCACCACCGGGAACGATGACAATGGCGACGGTCACTTCAAAGATCGACCAGCAGGCGTAGGACGCAACGCGGGGCGGGCAGCGCCAACCTACGTTTGGGATACGCGACTATCGCGGCCCTTTAAGATTGGGGAGCGGGTGGAGATCAGTCCTACAGTGGATATGTTCAACGTACCGAACCATCCGAACTTCGACGCAGAATCCTACAACGGGGCATTGAACGCCGGCTGTTCTGTAGGCCCGCCAACCTGCGGAACCCTGCAAGATCCGGGGCCTGCGTTCGGCAAACCCAGCGATATTATCTCGCCAGCGCGCCAACTGCAGCTCGGCGTACGGGTTACGTTCTGAGACAATCCCAAAGCACGAGGCCCGCCTTGTCCGTTTGCTTTAGGAGCGAGTGTGCCCTGATTTGATTTGCTGATTTCTTCCCAAGATTGGAGACAGGCATGCTTATGAAAAAGCAGCTGATTGGTTTCGCACTATTTTCAGGAATGTTGGCGGGGACGACGACGGGCTTTGCCCAAAGCGGCAATGTGGTGAAGTATCACGCCACAATGACCGATGTGAAGTACGTCTACGGCGTTGCTGAACCGGTGGCGCGCTTGAAACCCGGGGACATCCTTGAAACCAACAGCGTGGATGCTTTCGGCAACGCTATACAAAAACCAGGTGACCCCTTGAGTCTGGTAAAGGGTGACAATCCGCTGACGGGACCATTCTACATTGAGGGGGCGCAGCCCGGAGACACGCTGGCGGTGAAGATTCTAGATATTCAAGTGGACGGAAATCAGGGCGTGGGCGCGTTTGCTCCCGGATTCGGCGCATTGAATGAGACTAATTACACGCCCATGCTGCACCCGCCTCTGCCGGAGAAGATTTGGTTGTATCCCATCGATCATGCGACCAACACGGCGACATTCAAGGCACTGGATTCGAACTTCTCGGTAAAGATTCCGCTCCATCCGTTTTTTGGCTGCATTGGAGTGGCGCCGGCGGGAGGAGAAGCCCGCAGTTCGATTGTGCCAGCAGAATTTGGTGGGAATATGGATTCTCCCGAGGTCAGCGTAGGTAATACGCTTTATCTCCCCGTGAACGTACCCGGGGCGCTGCTCTATATGGGTGATGGCCACGCTGCCATGGGCGATGGGGAAGTGGCAGGAACGGCAATTGAAGTCCCACTACGGACGCGCCTCCAGATCAATGTTCTAAAAGGGAAGAAGATCAACTGGCCGCGGTTCGAGAACGACGATACGATCATGGCGGTGGGCGCGTACCGTCCGCTCGACGATGCACTGCGCATCGCGTTTACTGAGTTGGTGGGATGGATTCACAACGACTACGGACTCTCGGAACTGGACACATACGAGTTGCTTTCCAAGGTGGCAAGGATTCATTTGAACGAAATGGTGGATCCGAACTACGTCGTCGTGGCATTAGTTGAGAAGAAGTACTTGCCACCAAAGAAGATAATGACGAACATTGATACCCAGCATTCAATCTCTCATTGACTCACGACGGCACCGTTCCAGCTCCCAACCCATTAGCACCTGATAACGGCTACTCGTAGAAGTTCGTGCTGTCGGCGTTTCGGTTCGAGCCAGGTGCGATAACTCCCGGATTGTCGGCAAGGACTAAGCCGCTGGCGCGGCGGACGCTACGCGTGAGATAATCCACCGCGTATGTGCTGGTATTTGCCTCTCTCCTCCGGCTCCTCGGAAGCATTCGAGTTAACGCTTGACCCCGAACAGAAAGCGAAAAAAAAGCCCATTCAAATTCCATAGCCAGCCGCGTACCCCGCGTCCGCCGCAAGCGCCAGCGGCTTCCTCCTAACCTCCTCATCGAAAACGCCTCGGATCGAGATCCCCGCTGCGCCCAAAAGTCTGCTCCGCGGCGTTTCCGATCAAGGCTAGCGGCTACTCGGAAACTGAGCCGAAATCGTCCCCTTTCGGGACATCTATATAGCTTTCTCAAATACAAAAGGGAACTTTCCCGAAAAAGCT
>WNFO01010458.1_pt1 | contig 13307 bp, 5 predicted proteins | sample 5400251 | NCBI WGS metagenome assembly WNFO01 (sample SAMN13153354, study PRJNA577476) | soil metagenome | isolation source: 100 cm saprolite under Madrone tree | place: USA:California | collected 2016-06-14 | reverse complement strand
CCAGTCGTGAGATCGCGTCGGGAGCAATGATGGTGTCGGCGTCAATGCCTACGAAGATTTCGGCATCGCCAATGTGCTCTAGCCCAAAATTCAGGGCCTCAGCTTTGCCGCTGTTGGGCTTGGTTAGAATCACCACTCTGCCTGCGGCTTCTTCCCGGCGGAACGCCCGTCGGGCGATTTCGAGTGTGAGGTCCGTGGAGCCGTCGTCGATTACGATCACGAGCACGTTGGGATAATCAGAATCGAGCGCTCCCTGGATCGTGCGTTCGATAACCTTTTCCTCGTTATAAGCGGGAATCAAAACCGCCACTTTCGGCCGGTAAGCCGCAATCTGCTCGGGCGTTCCGTATACATGGGAGCGAATACGGTCGTAGATCGCGAGAACGCCGATTACGACGAGGCGTCCGGTCATGAGCACGTCGCCCAGGAAGAAGATGACTACGATGCCGGCTAGAATCGTATCGAAAATCCCAAAGCTCAACCAGTTCAGACGCGCACCCCAGAACTCATTGGCCCGCAGAGGAGGCATGACGTCAGCCTTGGTCTTTCCGAGTAACTGGTAAACGGGAACGAACTCGAATCCGCGGGCGCGCGCGCCCTCGATAATCAGAGGCAGAGCCTTCACCGTCTCGGAGCGATCGCCGCCGCCATCATGCAGAAGGATGATGTTTCCGCATCCCTGATCGAAGGGCGCGCAAGGCGGCAAGTGGGCGAGAACGTCCGCGGCAATCTGTTCGGCGGAGTGCCTGGGATCATCGCTGCGCCAGTCGTGCGGGTCAATCTTGTTGCCGATGGTGATGTATCCCATATCCTGCGTGATTTCCAGGGGTCGCACCTGATCTTCGGTGTCCGGTTCCTGATCAACGGAATAGGGCGGACGAAACAGCACTGTGCGAATCCCCAGCCGGCTGGCAAACAGACGCTCGGTCAGATTCAACTCGAGCTGCATGTACCGGGATCCGATGTTGCTGATGTCGGGATGGGTAAATGTGTGATTGCCGATCTCGTGCCCCTCGCGATAAACACGGCTGGTGAGACTGCCAAACTTGTCCGCTTGGATGCCAATCAAAAAGAAAGTTGCGGGAGCATGCTCGCGCTTCAGGACATCGAGAATCTTCGGCGTCCAGTCGGGATCGGGACCGTCGTCGAAGGTAATCGAGAGCTGCGTCTTACTCGCCCCATAACGCGCTACGCGATACGGCAGTGGAAGAGACTTGAAGACTTCACCATCGATCAACCCGGTTGGAGGATCAGTGGTAAGATCGCGCCGGCCATCTGAGGGCCGCGCCTCGATGCGCAGGATCTCACCCTGGCCTTCCATGTCCACATCCTGGCCGGGCGGAACTTCGCGTAGCTTATCGACCGCGCCCGCTTCGCCGGGCACGTCCCAAACTCGCCACAACGAGCGGTCTTCGGCACCCAGACGCCACAGGGCGAAGGTGTTGATGCCAAGGGTCTGCGCGGAACGCATCTGGTTGAGAGCTGTCACCGCATCCAAAAACCAGATATCGTGCCGCAGGTTCTGCTCGTCAAGATAGCTGAAGTGTGGATTCAGGCTGTCGCCGTCGAAATCGATATCCTCTTCCGAATCGCGCGCACCCAACCAAGCGTCCTGGACAGAGACGTTCTTGTCGGCGTAGCCCGGCGGCAGCTTCCCATTCTCCTTCTTTGGCTTTTGAACCCAGTCGTAGCCGTAGTTGCCGATCGCGCAGATTAGTTTTTCTTTGGGAATGATTTTCATCGCGGCCTGCACGTTCGACGCAAACCACTCCTGCGAGGCCACCGGGCCGGGCGTTCCTCCGGGATAGTGCTCGTCGTAGTTCATGATTACGACGCCATCGGCGGCGGCGGAAATGGCCGCGTAGTCGTAATCCTCGTTGCGCACCTGCACGCTGACGTAGAGCTTCATCCCGCGTGAGTGCAGGTCCGAAGAGAGTTCTCGCAGGAGCGCGACGTAGCCCAGCTGGCCCTTCTTGGGGAACGATTCGAAGTCCACCATCAATCCCTTGTAATGGTCGGAGGCCAGGAACAAGCCGATCTCGCGGCGGAAGCGGGCACGGGCTTGCGGACTGTTGAGGAAATCGGCAATCCCGGGAACGAAGTCGGTGCCGTCGAAGTTCTGTACGACCGGAAAGACATCGACGCTGGTGCCTTCCGTTTTTAGAAATGGCATGACCTTGTCGTCCACAGAATGGAGTTTGGTGCCGCGGACCAAATCAAACATTTTGTTGGTTTCAGGATCAACACCCTGCAAGCGGCCGTCGGGCGTCAGGACTTGCAGCCACACCGGGAAAAGCAGATCGATCTGGCGGGCATACTCGCGCAAGGATGAGAAGCTGGCCGCGTCCCAGGAAACATAAAAAGCGGCGCGCACGCCTTCCTCCGCGTTGAGCTTGATCTGCGACGGCGCTTTGCGAGTACGGCGATGGCGTCCGGCACGCGCGAGCGTCGCCAAGCGGCGCTTCTCGCGGGCCTTTTCCTTTTCATTTTCTTTCAACGCGTGGTAAGGGCGTATTTCCGCGCGCAGCGAGAGATCGGGCAATGGCTCGCTGCGCAGAACCGTATAAATAAAGAATGCCACCAGCAGCGTTAGAGCCAGCGCGGACGCGTCAAAAACACGGCGAATACGCCTCCAGCGAGACTGATTGGGATCGTAGAAAACCTGTTTCGCCATTGCCGAGTGTACTTACATCGTAGCACTTGGCATTTGGCACTTAGCATTTGGCCAAACCAGTCAATGCTAAAGCCTTGGCCCAAATGCGAAGTGCTGAGTGCCAAATGCTATATTTCCCAACGTGCTCAGCCTGCTGCGCCGACATCACCGGTTCTTTCTGGGAACCGCTTTGGCAGGGATAGCGCTGCGGCTCTTCTTCGTCGTGTACTTCCCTGCCGTAACCGACGACTCCCGCGTCTATTCGGATTTTGCCACCAACTGGCTGCAGCATGGAACATACGCGCTGACGCAGTCCGGTGAAATTGTGGCGTCGGATACCCGTCTGCCGGGTTATCCCGGTTTTCTCGCGGTAATCTTCGCGCTGTTCGGACCGGGAAACTTCCGGGCCGTGATGCTGGCGCAGGTTCTGGTGGACCTGGGCACCTGCTTCATCATCGCTGACCTGACACGACGAACCGTTTCCGATAAGGCCGCGCGAATCGCTTTCGTGCTGGCGGCACTCTGTCCTTTTTTAGCGAACTACGCGGCGGCCGTCCTAACCGAAACATTGGAAGCCTTCTTTACGGCAATGGCGCTGGATTGCGCCGTCGCCGGTCTAGATCCTTTGAATCAGGGGCGGGTCCACTGGAAGGCCTGGGCTGGCTCAGGCCTCTCCATCGCCACCTGCATTCTCCTGCGGCCGGATGGAGGCATTGTGCTGGTAGCAGTGTGTCTCTCTCTGGCTTTTCGGGGATGGAAGCACTGGCGTGAGCACTCAAGTCCAGTCCCGATAGTCAAATCCGCGGTCCTTGTATGTGTGCTGGCATTGGCTCCTCTCGCGCCCTGGACGATGCGTAATTTCCGCACGCTCCATAATTTCCAACCGCTCGCTCCGCGTTACGCCACCGAGCCAGACGAAACGGCTCCGCGAGGCTTCAATCGATGGGCTGCGACGTGGATTGTGGACTACGTATCGGTCGAGGAAATTTACTGGAATGTCCCTGGCGAAGAGATTGATCCCGACAAGCTTCCCTCCCGCACGATAGATTCGGCGGCACAGCGGGACGCAACGCTGGCCCTGATCACCGATTACAACGAGTCTCGTGATCTGACACCCGAGTTGGACGCTCGCTTCGGCGAATTAGCAGCGCAGCGCATCCGTGAGCACCCTATCCGCTATTACGTGGTGCTCCCCATGCTGCGCATCGCGGACATGTGGCTGCGTCCGCGCACTGAGTTGCTGCCCTCGGATCCACGCTGGTGGGAGTTCAATGATGATCCCAAGGGTTCAGTGATGGCGGTCGGCGCCGGCTTGTTGAACCTGGCGTACGTCGGAGCTGCTCTGCTGGCGATTATTTGGAGCTTTTCGAGCGTTCGGTACGCAGGATTGCTGTTCGGCTTTGTCGTCCTCCGGTCAGCATTTCTGGGAACAATCGAAAACCCTGAGCCACGCTATACGCTGGAATGCTACCCGGTTGTCATCATCATGGCCGCTCATCTTTTTTCTGCTGGGTTCACGTCGGAAATACGCAAAAGCGGATGAATCTTCCAAAGTTGATAGGTCTGTACTTGACTTAACCGGCAAGTCGTGTAGATTGTTGAGCCAAAAGTGGGCTGTCTCGTGCACATGATCATCTACAACTTTCCCAGGGACTTCGTCCTTTGAAGGCGCCTGTGACTACACACTCCAAACTCAGGGCAAGGAGCTAAGTCATGCGTATTCCCCAGCAAGCGGCTGTCGCGGTACTCATCCTGGCGACGTGTTTTGCAGCGGTGGTATGCAACGCCCAAACTGCAACTTCCTCATTGCGTGGCACCGTCACTGACCCGGCTAATGCAGTTGTAGGCGGGGCCGCAGTCGTGCTCAGCAATCCGCAAAATGGCTTCAGCCAAAGCACGACGACCGATCACGAAGGCGGCTATCAGTTCCTGCAACTCCCGCCTTCTACGTACACGGTGACTGTTACAGCCGCTGGTTTTGCACCCGTAAAGGAAGAGGGCATACGCCTGCTGGTGAATGTACCCAACACCTTGAACGTGCGGCTCCAGATCAAAGGTCAGGCCATCCAGGTGGAGGTCAGCGGGACAGCAGAACTCGTGAATACGCAGGATGCCACGTTGGGTCACGCGTTTGGCACAGACAAGATCGATTCTCTTCCCTTTGAGGGCCGCGATCCGATCAGCATTCTCAGCCTGCAACCCGGAGTGGTGTTCACAGGGAGTACTGACCCTATTAGAGGCAAGACAGACCCTGACATTGACAGCCGAAGTGGCGCGGTGAATGGCGCTCGCAGCGACCAGACCAGTGTGACACTCGACGGTGTCGACAATAACGACCAACTGAAGGGTGTAGCCTTTACGGGCGCCGTGCGTTCCACTCTGGACTCGCTGCAGGAATTCCGGGTTACTACCAGCAACTCCAATGCAGATGCAGGGCGCTCCTCGGGAGCGCAGGTCAGCCTGGTGACGAAAAGCGGAACGAACAGCTTTCATGGTTCGGCTTACGAATACCACCGACCGACGTTTGGCACCGCCAACGACTGGTTCAACAAACATTCCCAACTGGCGAACGGTCTACCAAATATCCCATCCAAGTTGATCCGAAATACCTTCGGCGCCACGGCCGGCGGTCCGCTTGTGAAGGACCGTGTCTTCTTCTTTGGCGCCTACGAGGGCCTGCGCACTCGCGAGAGCTTCCAGGTAACACGCATTGTGCCAAGTGCCGACCTGCGCAACGGGATTGTCAGTTACGATTGCACGGGAGATGATGCTTGCCCTTCCGGAGGGATTCAAACGTTAACGCCAGGAGACCTGGCGGCCATGGACCCCAATTGCAGCACACCGGTTGCAGGTTTTCCGCAAGGCACCTGCCCTTTGGGTCCCGGACCCAATCCCGCCGTGATGGCGATTCTTCAGCAGTATCCGATGCCGAACACTGACGTCGTCGGCGATGGTTTGAACTACCGCGGCTTCACTTTCCCGGCGCCCGCTCCCGGCAAGGCGGATACGTACATTCTGAAGTTCGACTTCAATCTCACCGGGAATGGTAATCATCGCGCTTTTGTTCGAGCCGGGCTGAACAACGATCACCTCTCGAAACTCCACGGATCCGCGATTTCCCAGACCGGCGATGCCGGACCCGAGTTCCCGGGAATGCCCCAGAACCTCACCCTTCTTAATAATTCCAAGAGCCTGATCGCGAACTACACGTCGGTATTCCGGAACAACCTGATCAACAGTTTCCGTTACGGGTTCATCCGGCAGGGAGTCGAAACGGTGGGCCTCAAGTCCGAGCACTTCGTCCATTTCCGCGGTCTCGACAACTCCCAGGGGTTCGACACTTCTACCGCGAGTATTGTCCCTGTGCACAACTTTGCCGACGATCTCACCTGGACAAAAGGCAACCACACGCTCCAGTTTGGAGCGAACTACCGACGCATTAACAGTCAGCGGGTCTCCGACTCGACTTCGTTCTTCACTGCTACCACCAATGTTTCATGGCTGGATAACGCCGGGATTGCCAACACAGGGTCTAGCCTTGATCCTGCGGCTTTCGGGTTCCCGGCGGTGGCCGATTCCTTTACCAGTTCCTATGACTCACCCGTAGCTGCTCTGACGGGCATCGTCACGGAAGTCGATGCCAACTACAATCTTCAGAAGAATCTCGAAGCCCTGCCCGAAGGCGCTTTCGTTCCCCGCCACTTCCGGGATAACGAACTGGAGTTCTATGGCCAGGATGCCTGGCGAATCAAACCCAACCTCACCGTGACTTTCGGACTGCGGTACTCGCTCCTGCAACCTCCTTTTGAAACCACCGGTACGCAAGTTGCTCCCAATGTCAGTCTGGGCGACTTCTTCAACCACCGAGCCGCGGCCATGCTGGCGGGAGAAACTTACAAGCCGCTCGTCAGCTTCGACCTCTCGGGTCAAGCCAATGGCGGCAAACCATATTGGAACTGGGATTACAAGGACATAGCCCCCCGCTTCGCCTTCGCCTGGTCTCCCGACTTTTCCGGGGGATGGCTGGGCAAACTCACTGGCGGCCCAGGTCGTACCTCAATCCGCGGCGGTTACGGGCTCTACTACGACCACTTTGGAGAGGGCATCACCAACACCTTTGATCGCAATGGCTCCTTTGGTCTTACGACGACGATATCCAACCCGGCGGGCGTGCAGGGCGTTGACACATCGGCCCGGTTCTCCGACTTGTTCACAATTCCAACGCAAAGCGCAGCCTGTGCCAGTCCGCCCTGTAACCTGGTAGCTCCGCCTCCCAGCGGCAGCTTCCCAGTAACGCCACCGTCTGATCTTGATAGCGGTGGCTTCGCCATTACGTGGGGTCTTGACGACAAGCTGAAGACTCCCTATTCGCACGTGGTGGACTTTTCGATCCAGCGCGAATTGCCCCACCACTTCGTCCTCGAAGCGGCTTATGTGGGCCGGTTTGCGCACCGTCTGTTGCAGGAAGACGATGTGGCCATGCCGCTCGACCTCGTCGATCCCCAGTCCCACATGCACTATTTCACAGCAGCGACCCTCCTGAACAACGCCGCACAAGCAGGCACGGATATTGCCAACCTGGCGCCCATTCCCTTTTGGGAGAACATGTTCCCAACGGCAGCCGGCGTCCTCGATGTAGCTGATTTTGGCTGCTCGCCCGGGGCTGGGAGTTTTGCCGGTACGCCCACCGCTACGCAAGCAATGTACGACATGTACGCCTGCTTTGTCGGAAACGAAACGACTGCCCTTTTCATCGCGGACCTATTCTGTTTCCCGGGTTGTGCAACCGTTAACGGAGTGACCGAACCCTTCCAATTGTTCGATCCGCAATGGTCTTCGCTTTATGCCTGGAGGAGCATCGGCAACAGTGCCTACCACGCGGGCCAATTCTCCCTGCGCAAGGCGATGTCGCGCGGGTTGCAGTTCGACTTGAACTATACCTTCTCGAAATCGGTCGACGTCGGTTCCAACGCAGAGCGCATCAGCGAGTTTGAAGGCTTCGGGTTCGGTAGCCAAATTATTAATTCGTGGGATCCAAAAGGTAACAGGGGGGTGTCCGATTTCGATGCCCGCCATCAGATCAACGCCAACTGGGTCTATGAGCTGCCATTCGGACACGGCAGGTCCTTTGGCGGAGGGATGGGCGGCTGGGCAGACGCGATCCTCGGTGGCTGGCAAACTTCGGGACTGGTGCGCTGGACGAGCGGACTCCCATTTTCTGTCACCCCGGGCCTCGGCTTCTGGCCGACCAACTGGCAACTCACCTCCCATGCCGTGCTGACGGGGAAAAAGCCCGCGACTGGTCATTTCATCCGCAACGGCAGCCCCAACGTGTTCAAGGATCCGGCAAGTGCGATTCAGCAGTTCCGCTTTGCCTTTCCCGGCGAAACCGGGTCCCGAAACCCGTTGCGTGGTCCGGGCTACTATGGGCTCGATATGGGCATCGCAAAAACGTGGAAGATCAAAGAAGCACAGAACGTGAAATTCAGCTGGGAAGTTTTCAACGTTACCAACACGCCAATATTTGACGCCGCTTCGGCGGACGCAGAACTGGCTATTAACAGCTCGTTCGGCCTCACCGCTGCTCCGCTCGTGCCCGCTCCTCCGCCGCCCTGGCAGCATCACCCAATTGCTCGTAGGCGTCGGCAAGGAATGAGTGCGCCTCGCGGGAGTCCGGCTGCACCTCTGCGGCCTTTTTTAGGTTGGGCAGCGCTTCGGACGGCTTATGCTGAAGTGAGAGAATTCGTCCGCGCAGCAGGTTGGCGCGGTAATGGTTGGGGTCGAGTCCGAGACAAATATCCAGATGCTCGATCGCCTGGGGGACACGATCCGTGCGAGCGTACACGGACGCCAGGGAGAATTGTGCGTCCGCCCACTTCGGAGCTCGCGTCACCGCGGCTTCAAACTCCGGCGCCGCTCCCTTCCAGTCGCCCGTTTCAAACAGTGCGAGCCCCAATTCGTAGTGGCCCTGTCCGTTGTCGGGCATCAACTTGACCGCCTTCTGCAGCGGACCGACCGCCTCGGAATAATTCTTCAGACGAGCCTGCGCGATTCCATACTGCATATTCGCAACCGGAAGCTCAGGCTGCTCGGCCAGCGCCTTCTTGAGCAAGGGGATCGCTTCTTCGTAACGCGCGTCCTCCACATCAAACATGGCATCGTGAAGGAGGTTGGAAACTTCGATTTTTGTCTTGGGATCGGTGCCGCTAAGTTTCTGGCTGTCCTTTGTCTCCGCTGAATCGGATGCGACGTAACCGAGCGCTTGCAGTTTTTGCATCTGCTCGGCGTCAGGCTTGGCGAGATCAACCAGCGTCTGGCTGGTCTTGGCGCGGAAGTCGTCCAGTTGAGAACCGACCGTGTCAGCAACTGCTTTCGAGTTGGGAGCCAGGTTGTGCGCCGCCTCGGGATCGGCGGACTGGTTATACAGCTCACGCTCTGGCGCTCGGATGTAGAGATATTTTCCAGTTCGGATCGCGCGCAGCGAACTCCATCCAAAGGCGCGGTGCGGATAATCGGTTTCAGCGTAAGCCGAACGGTCCTCTGGAGCCGTTGCCGAGGAGGCTGCGACCTTTTCTGCTGGCTTCATCAAGCCCGACAGCGATTCCCCCTGCATCTCCTTTGGGATTGGTATGTCCGCCTCTTGAAGGAGCGTTGGCGCCACATCCACCAATCGCGCACGCGTATCGATTCGACGTCCCGCGGCGCGGCTAGCTGGCAGTTTGAAAACCAGAGGCACATGCAGCGTTTCGTCATAGAGAAATATTCCGTGCGTGTTTTCGCCATGCGCCCCCAGTGACTCGCCGTGATCAGCCATGACTGCGATCAGGGTTTCGTCGTAGAGATCGTGCTTACGAATCTCGTCGAGGAGCTTGCCTACACACGAATCGACGTATGCAATTTCGCCGTCGTAGGGTTGCGAGGCAAAGCGAGTCTTGTAGGGTTCCGGCGGATCGTAAGGATCATGCGCGTCGTAGAGATGAACCCACAAGAAGAAAGGCCCGTTCGGCAACTGGCTAAGCCACGCGAGCGCATGATTCACAACATCGCCGGCGCGGCGTTCGACAGACTTGTAGCGGTCAGCGCCATGGCGCCGCAGGTGGAATCCGGCATCGTAGACTTCGAATCCGCGATCGAAGCCCGGAGCGGTCCCATCGAGCGGATCAAGGATTAGCGATCCGACAAATGCGCCGGTGTGGTAGCCGTTCGCGCGGAGCAAGTCGGGTAAGTATGGGAGGCGCGGCGAGAGCGGCACTCCGAAATCGTTCACGCGATTGAACTGCGGATAGGTGCCGGTCAGAATGGTCGTGTGCGAGGCCGTGGTTATAGGCACTTGCGAATAAGCCCGCGTGAATACCACGCCCTGTTGAGACATTGTGTCGAGATTGGGAGTGAGGCCGCGCTTCGAACCCATGAAGCCCATACGGTCGGCACGGGTGGTATCAAGCGTGATCAGGAGAATGTTGGGCCGAGCGAGAGTGGAATGCTGCGCGGGAGCGTTGGCGGCCGAGGCACAACCGGCACAAAGAAGAACCGAAAACAGCCGCCCGAGGAACCACATAAGAAAAGGGGAGTCTACCATAGGCAGACTCCCTGAGATTTCTCCGGCTCAGAAGATGATCTTGAACGCGAAGTTCATGTTACGCGGGCCGCCCTGAGCAATCACCGGATTGCCGGAAGATACGTCGGGCGTCTGCACAAGTTGCCCGAAGAGGCTGCTTCCGGCGGTGTTGTCGAGTCCGCTCAGAGCGAAGTTAGCCCGGTTCAGTATGTTGTATACCTCCCAGCGAATCTGGAAATTCACTCTTTCAGTGATCTTGGTGTTCTTGATCAAAGACATGTCCCATTGGCTCAGTCCCGGCCCAATCAACATGTTGGGCCGGGAGTTGCCCACCAGGCCGTCGCCCGGGGCGGTAAATTGGTCCTCGATATTGGCTACGTACTGGTCTGGATTTCGTGTGTTGTATTGAATGGGAGAGCCATCATAGTCAGCGCGGATGGAGGAACCCGTTAGACCCTGGCCCGAGCGTTCGGAACCGCCATTCTTGAAGACGCTAAATGGCCTTCCACTGATGGCGGTGTAGATCGTACTCAGCTGCCATCCGCTCCCAAGCCGACCGCCGAGGGTCCGTATTGAGGGCAAGGAGTACACCCCCCCCACGTTGAAGTTGAGGCGTATATCGTGGTCGCAAAGGCCCCGGTTGTCCTGGAAATTTGGTTTGCCAGTACCATCGTTGCTGATCTGGGGATAATTACCCTGTCCGCCTCGGTTCACGGAGCTCAGGTCAAAGCATTTGCTCCAAGTGAGGTTGTACTGTGTATCGAACCCATGCCATGAACGTTGATTGTAGGAGGCCTGCAAGCTATCGTACTGCGATGTGGCCTGGTTGCCAATTTGAATCACGTGTCGTAGGTCCGGAAAAGTTGCCGCCAGCGGGCGGAGAGGATCGCAAGCCTGTGGGTTGAAGCATGGGCTCCCCAGAGGAGAGGCGTTGATGTCATTGAAGATGATCAGATCTCGTCCTCGCTGACCCGAGTAGGTTACCGTGAGGACGTTGTTGCGGAACAGTTCGCTCTGAAGACTAACGTTGAAGTTGTGATAACGGGGAGTCTTCAGGTCGCTCGGTACAGCGAATGCATTAAAGGGAGGTTGCCCACTAGGATCGGCACCATAGAGGGGTCCCGCCACAGCAGAGTTGAAACAAATGTAGTCGCCTGCGGGCGGGTCTGCGGCCGGGTTGTAACAACCCTCACCGAGATTGTAGTTCGAGAGTGGGAATTGGACCACACCGTTGGCAGCCACATCCGACAGGTTCGCGACTTGGAAAAATCCCAGATTCGGTTCGGTGAAGACGCCCGCACGTGCACGCGCAAAGCTGTATGGAGCGGCGAGCGATCCGAAATTGGTAACGTCGAACGTGAGAGAATACCCCGCACGAAGCGCCATTTTGCCGTTGCCGAAGATGTCCCACGCGAACCCAGCATGTGGGCCAAAGTCGCTGTAATCCACGTTATGGATGGCGTCGATGCCCTGTCCGACCTGGACCAAACCGCGGCCCGGCACAAAGTTCGCTTCCAGATTGTTGCGGTCGCGCACGGTTCCGTTGATTTCGTAGCGAAGACCGTAACTCAGCGTGAGGCGCGGTTTGATCTTCCAGTCATCCTGTGCATAGAAGCCAACGGAGTTCTGGATGATGTGACGATGGGTATCGCCAAAACTGCGATTTGCAAAGTCGGCCTTGCCAAGCAGGAGTTGCTCAATGTCGTTTATGACCGGGCGATTAGGGTCGATATATCCAGCGTAGTAGGCGGAATACCCCACTGCCAGACCAGTGCGCCCGAAGTTCCGCAGGCTATTGGTGTAGGCGCGCTGGAAGTTGCCGCCCAGCTTAATGGTGTGATTCCCTTTGACCCAAGAGAAGTGCTCCGACCAATCCCACGTTTGATCCGGACGAGTGGTGATCGGATAGCCCTGCACACCCCCAATATAGCCACCATAACCAAGGTGGTACATGTAAACATAAGGCACACCGAAGTCGGCCGGACTCAGCGGGCCGGTATCAATCCCCAGACTCTGCGGGTCAATCTTGTTGCCAACGTCGAGGATTTGGGAAAAGCGAGTAAAGCCGAGGCGGCTCTCCAAGATCTTGTTCGAGCCGATGTTCCACGTCCAGCTCACCCCCGCCATCTGCGCGCGCGACGGCGCTACTGAATTGAACAAGTCCTGCGGGAACCCCGGGGCAGGCGGCAAGCCCGCAAATGGCGGACCGCTTTGCAAGCTGTCGCCGAAGATGTAGCGGACTGCCACGGAATTACTTGGAGTGAACTTGTAATCGAACTTGACGCCAAATTCGTTATTGCTCGCCGTGCTCGGCGTGTGCTGGGTCAACGAACCGGTGGCGTCTCCGACGTGGTCCGGGTTGGCGTCAACCGGGAAATAGTTCAGCAAAGTCTGCCCGACAGGATCGATCGTGAGGTCATTGTCAGCCATGTCCGCGACGGCAGCGTCGATTTCTGCCTGAGTCGGAACTGCCCGGTCTTTGATCGACACGGACTTGTTGCGCTGGCCCTCGTAAAACAGAAAGAAGAACGCTTTGTCTTTAACAATCGGACCGCCGACATTGGCATGAAACTGATTGTTGTGAATCGGTGTCGGCTTACATTGGCCAGGCTGGCCACAGCCCTTGTTGTTCGCGAAGTAGTTGTCAGCGTCTCCGATCCCGCTGTGGTTTACCCAAGTCGCCCCACCGTGCCAGGTGTTCGAGCCGCTCTTCATATTGAGCAGAATCGGGGCTCCACCTTTAACACCGAACTCCGCTGAGGGAGTACCCTGAACGCTCAATTCCTCAATGGCTTCCGGAGGGAACGTGACCGCCGGGATCCCCAAGATGCCTGTTTGATTGATCGCTGAATCCCCGTAATAACGGTCATTGTTGTACATACCGTCGATGAAGTAGTTGTTGGACGTAGTCCGCGACCCGTTGATGCTCACAGCGAGGAACCCGCCGCCCGGTGAGCGCTGCACTCCAGGGGTAATCGCGAGGAGAGAATTGAAGTCGCGCCCGTTGATGGGCACGTTTTCGATTTTCTCGCTGTCGACATAGTTGTTATTGTTCGGCGAGAGATCGACCAGCGGAGCGGTTCCTTCGACTTCCAC
>WNFO01004072.1_pt1 | contig 13311 bp, 13 predicted proteins | sample 5400251 | NCBI WGS metagenome assembly WNFO01 (sample SAMN13153354, study PRJNA577476) | soil metagenome | isolation source: 100 cm saprolite under Madrone tree | place: USA:California | collected 2016-06-14 | reverse complement strand
AGCTTTCGCAGCCCGCCGGCCCGGCCGACAATTAGTTGTCGATCTAGAGCCCGGGAAGATCGAACGTCTTAGTCAAATCTAACCGTATAATCTTGGCCAGGCATTCGAAACGAAGGGGAGGCAGCCGACAGTCGTCGGCTCAACGGCTTAACCGAAGCAAGCGTAAGCGCAATATCGCAAGAAGACCTATCGCTGCCGGAGCGAATCTGAAGAGACAGCCGCGAATCACTGCGCTGAAAATCGTGCGCGTCCCGGCCAAATCAAAGCGATCTGCTAATGGACTATTGTCTGAGCCAGAAGAGATCGCGCCGGCATCTGTTTTGTATTCGGCTATTGAAGTGCAGAATCGCATTCGCGAACTGATCAAGCTGGCAAAAGAACAAGGCTACCTCACATTTGACGATCTAAACGAGGCATTGCCCGAAGGGGTCACCGACGCCGATGAACTGGATCTGATCCTGACGCGCCTGCGACGCCTCGAGATCGACATTATCGAAGCGTCCGAAGTGGATCGCTACAAGGACGGCAAGAAAGATGCAGACGAGGACGAAGAGGAAGATGAGAGGCCGGAAACCAAGGTTGATATCCTCGACGATCCAGTGCGGATGTATCTCAAGCAGATGGGCCAGGTTCCGCTTCTAACGCGGGAACAGGAAGTTGAAATATCCAAACGAATTGAAGACGCCGAAGCGATGGTCCAGAAGCACATCAGTCGCTTTGGCTTTGTCGCATGCGCCCATCTGGATCTCGCCCGGAAGCTTTTTGAGGGTGGGGAACGGTTCGATCGAGTGATTCTCGATAAGAAAATTGAGAGCCGCGAAAGATACATGAAGAACCTCCCGCGTCTCTGTAAACAAGTAGAGCAATTAAGCGCGTCGATTACGCAACAATTTTGCGAACTTGCACGCAACTCCCAAAAAAAACGTTCCCACAAAGTAAGGGGCTTGCAGAAAAAGATGGTTTCGCTGCAGAGGATTTATCCGCATTTTTACCTCAAGCAGAGAGTCACAGAAGAATTTGTACACCTGGCGGACAACGCGCACCACACGTCGCTCTATCTACGTACTGAGATTGCGAAAAATACTCGCAGTCAAAAACGACGGCTGCAGCTTCAGAACAAGGTCCGCGAGTTGGAAAAGACCCTGTGGTTTTCGCTTTCTGACTACGCCGAAGAATATCGGACGCTAAAGACTTGGCTACGCCAGGCTTTCAAGGCCAAAACCGAAATGGTGGAAGCCAATCTCCGTCTCGTTATTTCCATCGCAAAAAAATACACGAATCGCGGCCTTTCTTTTCTGGACCTAATCCAGGAAGGCAATATGGGACTGATGAAGGCGGTCGAGAAATTTGAATACCGGCGGGGATACAAGTTTTCCACTTACGCGACGTGGTGGATTCGCCAGGCCATCACGCGTTCCATCGCCGACCAGGCGCGCACCATCCGAATTCCCGTGCACATGATTGAGACGATCAACAAGCTCATGCGCGTGCAAAAACAGCTGGTGCAAGAATACGGGCGAGAACCTTCGCCCGACGAGGTGGCCGAAGAAGTACTCCTGCCAGTGGATCGTGTTCGGGCGGTCTTGAAGATGGCGCAGCAACCAATCTCGCTCCAGTCTCCAGTGGGCGAGAGCGATGAAACTAATTTCGGCGACTTTATCGAGGACAGAGGCGCCGAAAATCCGAGCGACATGACCGCCATTGTTTTGCTAAAGGAAAAAATCAAGGACGTGCTGGAGACGCTCACCGACCGGGAGAGGCAAGTGCTCGAGCAACGATTTGGGTTAATCGACGGTTACAGCCGAACGTTGGAGGAAGTAGGTCGACAGTTCCAAGTTACCCGCGAGCGCATTCGTCAGATTGAAGCAAAGGCCTTGCGTAAAATGCGGCATCCAACTCGTATCCGACAACTTGAAGGTTTTCTTGAAGCCCCGGGAATATAACGTGAATCTTTAGCACCTCATTCGAGCGCAACTTCCGACGCTGCAAATGGTTCAATTGATTGGAGACTATGGAACCTGAAGATGACAAGCAATTGTGGGATGTTCTTGGTCGTGTTCCCGGACCCACCCTTTCGCCATTCTTCGCCCGCAACGTGGTGAGAAAGATCCGCCAGGGGGCGACTCATTTCGAGCGGGCGCGAAACTGGTTCAGCCTGCGAAGACTTGTTGCAGCATCTGCTGTGGCAATCGTCGTGGTCGGCATGGCTATCGCCACGCATCGTCCAATCTCAAGGACAGCGTCCGCAAGCGATTTAGAGGTAGTAACTAAAATCGATCCACAAGACTACGACGCCGTGGCTGATCTGGATGAATTGATCGCCTGGGATGAAAATAGCGTGTGGGAAGAAAAGCCGACGTTGTGAACTGATCGTCGCTTTGTCGGTTTTGGCGTTATCCTGCGCTGCCGCACAAGCGCAACCGCAAGGACATCGGCCCGTCGGCCGGCCGCAGGTTGGAGGCGGGCCTCACGGGCCAGCTCCCAGCCAAGGCATACGTGAGCGGTGGCTTGCGATGCCTCCGGAGGCTCGGCAAAACTTCCGGCGCAACGCGGAGCGTTGGATGCATATGAGTCCTGAAGAGCGCAATGTCATGCGCCAGCGAGAGAATTTGCGTCGAGAGACCATCAAGCGGGAAACGGAAGCGGCGGTTCGCGAATCCGGTCTCCGCCTGAATCCGCAGGAACGCGCTCAGTTTGAGTCTCGCTACGTTCAGGAACGCCGCAAGGTCGAACAAACGCTCCGGCAGCAGATCGAATCGGAACGGCAAAAGGAATTGCCGGCACTAATTCAGCAGCTGAAGAAAGAGTTCCAAATTGACCAGCCGGTCAGAAGTCCTGCCAGCAAACCGGCGCAGTCCCCCAACTCAAAAAAGTAGAAGCTGCCGTTTTCTGTTTGTGCGTTATTTGCGAAACAGTCGCTCCTAAAAAAACTGCTGGCCCGAAATTGCTTTCGAGCCAGCAGAGTCACTCTAGCCATTTTGTGAGATTAGTACCTATGATGGTAGCGATGATGGTGATGGCGGTAGTAACGGTGGCCACCGTACCAGTAATAAGGCCGATAATAGTAACCGTAGTATGGCCGGTAGTAGTATCCATAAGGGTAATACCCGTAGTACCCCGGGCCGATCCCAATGCTGACAAAGACTCGAGCGTCGGAACGTGGCGCCGCAGCAAAGGTCAAACCCCCCGCCACCAGTACAATTAACAGAAGTTTCTTCATCGTTTTACCTCCTATTAATTAAACAGGACACAGCAGCGAAAGTTTTCTGGTTTATTCGGACCGAAGACGCTCAGGATATCCGATAATACAAACACTCTGCCCAATGCGTTGATATGAAACGCTGCAGAGGCGCAACGCATTTGCCGTGTTCTCGACTCCCCGACCTGGGAACGCAATTACTGGTCCTCCGGTGAATATCGGCCCCAAATAAAGTTGCAGTTTATCAATGAGACGCGCATCCAGTGCCTGGCCGAGCACGTCGCCTCCGCCTTCAATTAACACGCTGGTGATACCGCGTTTGCCTAGATTTTTCAGAGCGTCAGCTAAAGACTTTGCCTTGTAAATCAGTGTTCGCGCAGCCAAGCCGTCAGAAAACAAATGCGCATGCCGTGGAAGTTTGCCTGAACGGGTCAGCACAACGCGCCAGGGTTCTCGCGTCCGGCGGGCGCAACGTACCGTTAGGCGTGGATTGTCCGTGCGTACGGTTTCCGCTCCTACTAGCACCGCGTCCACGTGGGCGCGAAGCTCGCGTGCGTGGCTCCTGGCAGCACGCCCGGTGATCCAGCGAGGCTCAACAGCAGGCCGCGTCAATCGACCATCAAGCGACATCCCGCACTTTGCGATGACGAATGGGCGCCCAGTGACAATCCATTTATTGAAGGCCTCGTTAATTTGCGCGCATTCATAAGTCAAAATACCCTCTCGCGCGTTCACACCCGCGTTTCGCAATTGCACGATGCCTTTGCCGGAGTGCCGCGGATTTACGTCAGTCGTACCGACAACCACGTTTCTAACACCAGCGCTAAGTATTGCATCTGTGCATGGTGCTGTGCGCCCCGCGGTCGAACATGGCTCGAGGGTAACGTACAGCGTGGCCCGCGCGGGCACCGGTAGACCGAAATCGCGAAGGCACTCGACCTCAGCGTGATCGCCTCCCGCTTCCCGATGGTGTCCTTTCGCTACTATTCGATTGTTTATGACCAAGACCGCTCCAACAGCCGGATTCGGGCTCGTCTGGCCAAACGCCTTTCTTGCCTCGTTTAGCGCAGCGCGCATGAACTTTTCGTCTCGTTCTGTCGTCATTGTTTCGAGTGATTAATAATGGCGCTGTGACTGATAATGTTACTAATGGACATTAAGACCACACGTGCCTGGAGGGATTCGAACCCCCAACCTTCTGATCCGAAGTCAGAAGCTCTATCCGGTTGAGCTACAGGCACAATGGGAAAGTGATTAGTGATCAGTGAGAAGTGATTCGTGGCAGAGCAAACTTCTCACCTTTCACGTCTCACTAATCCACGTTCTAAAAAGGGTGGCCGACGGGACTCGAACCCGCAACAACCAGAACCACAATCTGGGGCTCTACCATTGAGCTACGGCCACCATCGCCGGCACGGAACAAGATTAAAATTCGAATCTCTTTTTGCAAACAAAGGACTCGACTTTTCTCGTTCTCTCCAGTAATTCTCGCCGCCGGTGGGACAAAACTCTGCCTGCAGCCAGCTTACCATGGCGCCTCGCCATGGCATGAAGAGAGCCGCTGCGGCTTTGATCGCACTCTTCTTTTTCCTGCATGCTACCGCCGTCGTAGGACAGCAGGATGATCCGAGCGAAATTTTTCTGAAAGCTTATCTGTCCGCGCAACAAGGCGAAAAGCTCGAGCGTGAAAACCGATTCAAGACGGCCCTGGCGAAATATCGATTTGCGGGAAGCCTGATCGAGACGTTGCGCAGATCGCATGCCGCCTGGCAGCCAGCAATCGTAGAATATCGCGGTCGTAAAATCAGCGAAGGGATCTTGCGAATCCAGCAGAGGACGACAAGGCAAAATGCGTTAAGTGCCAGTTCAAGTCCTTTGCCCGAAGTTGTGCCTGCACTGCCAGAGACTGAGGGCTGGTCCGAGCCCGGGCCCGACGTTGTGGCCCTGCAATCGGGCGAAACCACAGCCCAGCCATCGCCCGATCCTGCGATCAAAGAGGCCACAAAAAAACTGCGTGATAAGGTCGATCAATTGCAAGCGGCACTGGGCAAAACGCGCACTGAGCTCGAAACCGCGCGAAAAGAGAAGGAAACTATCAACACGCACCTCAAGGAAACAAATTCCAAACTTGAAAAAGCACAAGACGGCCTCGAAAAAGCGAAGAAATCCGAACATCAGACGCGTGATCAACTCGCACAAGCTGAGGAATCATTAAGAGCGTCCCAGGCATCGCAGGAGAGCAGCGTTAGGGAGCAGCAGTCGCGTGCCGAGGTTGCCCATTTGAAAGACGGCCTTGCCGCGGCCGATGAGGCGCGTCTGACAGCGCAAAACCAAAGAGACGATGCTCAGGCGAAACTCGCCGCAGCGAGTAAGCAAATCACCGCGCTTGAGCACCAGCGTGATGAAGCGCTCGCCAAATTGAAAGTCGCGAATCAAAGTGAACAGGGTGCGCAGTTGCTCGTGGCCGAGAAGGACGATCTACAGCACAAATTGGCAAATGCGGAGGAGAAGATCCAAGCCCTTAGCGCGAGTGATCCGGTTAAGGCTGAGAAATTTGCCGAGATGAATCAGCAATTAGCAGAGCTCCAACAGCAGCTCTCCGAGGCTCAGAAAAGAAATGATTACTTGGCAGCGCGAGCTGCCGAGCTTGACGTTCAGTTGGACGACGCAAGCATGGACCTTCAAGCTGCGAAGCTGGCGGGCGCGAACAGCGAGGAGTCCGCTCAGCTCGCGAAAGAAAACGAGCTCCTGCGAAATATTGTCGTGCGCGAGCGCCAGGAAGAAGCGCGCCGCGACGAGGCAAGGAACCTGGTGTTGGCGGAGCTGGGTCGATTGAAAATCAGATCGGAGACGTTGAACAGACAGATCGAATTTCTCGCGCAGCCGGTTGCAAAATTAAGCAGCGAAGAGCTCGGTCTGCTGCGGCAGCCAGTGGTCTCAGTTTCAGACCAACGTAATGGCGTGTTTAACGCGAGTTTCCTTTTTGAGAAAAAATCACCGGATTCGGACGCCGCCGTCAAACCAGACGCGAAAGCAAAATCTGCACGCGGAAGCGAACTAACAAAGGAAAAGCAACACCAACTCCAGGATCTTGCGCGCGTCGCCAGGAGAAATCTCGACCAGCGCAAATATCAGACGGCGGAAAAGCAGTATCAGGAAATCGTGACCAAAGATCCCAACAACTTTGACGCGCTTTGCAATCTTGGTGTGGTTTATGTTCGCAGCGGCAAATTGGGACCCGCAGAGTCGGTGCTGAAAAGGGCCGTGGCCATTGCGCCCGACAATGAGTTTGTGCTCACTACGCTGGGCATCATTCATTATCGGCAATCAAAGTTCGACGATGCGCTGGTTGAGTTAACGAGGGCGATTGAGATCAATCCAGAGAGCGCTACTGCTCACAATTATTTGGGCATCACGGCCAGCCAAAAAGGACGGCAGCAAGAGGCAGAAAAGGAAATCCTTCAGGCTCTGGCCAACAATCCTGATGATGGCGATGCGCATTTCAATCTGGCAGTCATTCTTATCAGCACGCAGCCCGGCTCGAAAGAACTCGCGAGACTGCATTACGCCCGGGCCACTGCGCTCGGCACGCAACGTAGTCCGTTCCTCGAAAAATTGTTGCAGTGACCCGCGGGTTGGGGGTCGAACGGTTCGATCAACGCAAAGCTCGCTCTAACACTTCATGCCCTTGCTCCGTGCTTTCTTCGTTGTGCTTTTGACGGCAGTTGTCGGCTGCGTTCTTGCGTTCTTTGTCGGCGATTATTTGACCAGGCTGGCGCACCTGTCTGAGATGGAAGGCCAGCGGGCATGACCGTCATTTTTCTTTGCGTGCCTCTTGAGATTCTTGCGGGATTGGTAGTTGGAAGCGTCTCGTCCATCCTGGTTCGACGGAAAGGACCTGCTGGGTTCGTACTTGCAGAAGGTTGGGCGCTTCTAATTGTCTGTGGCCTCGCCGGCTTGCTGGTCGGGGTTCCGTATGGGTTATCGGACAAGCCTCCGCGGATCGATGGCAACTGACTTGAGTTGCAGTTCGAGCTTCGTGCGCCAGCGGCGTTTCAAATTCCAGAACAGCCAGATGGTTACAGCATTCGAGTCAGCCTTTACACTGATAATCAGCAAAGTCGTTTTGCTTTCATCGATTGGAGCGCGATTACAAAAGATGGCGAACATGTCACGATTCCGGGCAACGTCCCGTTGTTGACACAAAGCAAGACTAGATCGTTTCTTGCCTCGATCGGTAACGAACCAGCAGGGTCGCAGTTCATTGAATTGAAAATTTCCCCTGCGCCAACAAGACAGGACGAAACTTGGTCTGAATGGATCTTCGCCGCGCAACGCGCGGACTTCAGTCGGGTTCCCGAGTCTGAGCGTTTTGCTGCGCGATATCGAGTTCGCACGGCTGATTGATTCCATAGCGACGCGCTGCGAACGTCGGATCATAACGTGCAACCATTCCTTACTGCCAATTGGCGCTATCTGGCCATGCTCAATTTCGTTGTCGATCCGCACATTCTGGCGCCACTTATTCCGCCGGGCACCGAGATCGACTTCCAAAACGGTGAGACGTTCCTCAGCGTGGTAGGATTTCTCTTTCTCGACACCCGTCTTCTCGGTCTTCCGATTCCACTGCACCGCGACTTTGAAGAAGTGAATTTGCGTTTCTACGTCAGAAGAAAATCGGCCGATATGTGGCGGCGCGGTGTAGTTTTCATCCGCGAGCTTGTCCCGCGACCCGCAATCGCGCTCGTCGCACGCGCATGCTACGGCGAAAATTATCTCGCTCTACCCATGAAACACGAAATCGAACATGTCGATTCCAATTTGAAAGTGGAATTTTCGTGGCGACGCGGCCGAAAATGGGAATCGCTTAAAATGAGGGCGACGGGCGAGCCGCAAACAATTGCCGCGGGAAGCCACGCCGAATTTATCACTGAACATTACTGGGGTTACACTTCTCTTCGCAGCGGCTGCGGCGAATATCGAGTCGAGCATCCCCGATGGAAGACTTGGAATGCAACCGATTTCGAACTGAAGACAGACGTTGCGACTCTTTACGGCCAACAATTCGCTGAGACCTTGAATCAGTATCCCCGCTCCGCATTTATTGCCGATGGTTCGCCGATCACAATTCACAAGCGCCAGATGCTGTAGGGCGTCTGTGTCAGACGCCTGCCCGAGCTACTTCGAGAGCAACTGGCCAAGCACAAAAGGCAAAATCCCGCCGTGCCGGTAGTAATCGATTTCGATCGGCGTATCGATGCGAAGCTTTACTGGTACGGAGCGCTTCTGTCGGTTTTTATCCTGGATCTCGAGTGTTACGGTTTCTCCAGGCTTAATTGCGTCCGACAATCCAGTGATCGAAAAAACTTCCGAGCCATCAAGTCCAAGCGATTGCGCCGTTGTTCCGTCAGGGAACTGCAACGGCAACACACCCATGCCTACAAGATTTGATCGATGAATCCGTTCGAAACTCGCGGCGACCACTGCCTTCACACCTAACAAACGCGTTCCCTTCGCGGCCCAATCGCGCGATGAGCCGCTGCCGTATTCGTGCCCGGCGAGAATAACGAGCGGAGTATTTGTCTCCGCGTACTTCATCGCCGCATCAAAAATCGACATCTGCTCACCCTCGCCATTCTTTGAACCGCCAGTCCGGCTCGGACCGAAATATTTCGTCACGCCTCCTTCCGTTCCGGGGACCATCAAATTCTTTATCCGCACATTCGCGAACGTCCCGCGCGTCATGACGAGATCATTACCTCGCCTGCTGCCGTAGCTATTGAAATCTCGCGGCTGGATTCCGCGTGACATTAAATACTTCCCAGCCGGCGACGTTTCTTTAATCGCGCCTGCGGGCGAAATGTGATCGGTCGTTATCGAGTCTCCGAAAATCCCAAGCGCGCGCGCGCCGCGGATCTCCACAACATGGCCGGGCTCCATCGAGAAATTTTGGAAGAATGGCGGCTCATGAATGTAATCGCTCTTCTCATCCCACTGGTAAACGTCGCCCGTGCTCGATGGAATCTCGTTCCATTTCGGATTTTGGTTCGCAAAATCGCGATACAGTTTGCGAAATGTCTCTGGCGCGAGAGCCGATTGCATGGTGTGTCGGATTTCGCTGAGAGTCGGCCACAGATCGCGAAGGAATGTTTCTTTGCCGTCCTTATCCCTGCCGAGCGGGTCGCGAGAAAGATCGATGTGAACTCGGCCGGCGAGGGCGAAGGCGACAACCAGCGGGGGGGACATCAAAAAATTCGCTTTGATGTGCTGGTGCACGCGCGCCTCGAAATTTCGATTTCCCGAAAGCACCGAAGCGGCAACCAAATCGTACTCGTGGATCGCTTTCTCGATGTTTGGATGCAGCGGCCCAGAGTTGCCAATGCAGGTCGTGCAACCGTAGCCGACCAGATTGAAACCGAGTTGGTTGAGATATTTTTGCAGGCCAGTTTTCTCCAGGTAATCCGAAACCACGCGCGAGCCCGGCGCCAGCGACGTTTTCACGCCAGGATCGACGCGCAAGCCGCGCTCAACCGCCTTTTTTGCGAGCAGACCGGCCGCGATCATCACGCTTGGGTTGCTCGTGTTGGTGCAACTCGTGATCGCGGCGATGAGCACGCTGCCTTGACCAATATGAGTTCGTCCGCGGGTAAATACCTCGTGCGACTCCTCTTCAATTTCCTTTCCAGGATCGGGCGTCGGCCGGTTTGCAATCATCTCGATCTTGTTGAGTTCGTCGCCCGGACTGATCCCCTGATCTTCCTTTTTGTCGGTCGAAAACATCTCCCCATTGCGTGGTGGACTGCCGTTTAATTCCACAGGATGTTTCTCGCGAAGATCCACATTTTTTTTCCCGTATCCGCCGTCTCGCACCGGTTTCTCCAACAGTTCGCGAAATACTTTGCCCAGTTCAGGCAAATTGATCCTGTCCTGTGGCCGTTTCGGTCCGGCAACGCTCGGCTGCACCTGCGCCAGATCCAAATCGATTTCAACGGTGTAATCGATCTCGCCCGGGCGCGGCATGCCGAACATTTTCTGTGCGCGAAAATAATTCTCGAACGCAAAGCATTGCTCTTCGCTCCGTCCCGTGGCTCGCAAGTAATCGACCGACTCCTGATCAATTGGAAAATATCCCATGGTCGCGCCGTACTCCGGCGACATGTTGCCAATCGTGGCGCGGTCGGGCACCGGCAGCGATGCAGCGCCTTCGCCATAGAACTCAACAAATTTACCGACGACCTTTTGCGCGCGCAGCAGTTGCGTTATGTGCAGGACGAGGTCGGTGGCGGTAACGCCTTCGCGCAATTGGCCGCTCATGTGCACGCCCACCACTTCTGGCGTTAAAAAATAAACCGGCTGCCCAAGCATGCCGGCTTCCGCTTCAATTCCACCTACGCCCCAGCCAACCACGCCAAGACCGTTGATCATGGTCGTGTGCGAATCAGTGCCGACAAGCGTGTCGGGAAAGAAAAGTTGAGAGTTGAGAGTTGAGGGTTGAGAGGAAAGAACTCCTTTGGCGAGATACTCGAGATTCACTTGGTGAACGATGCCAATCCCCGGCGGGATGAGCTGGAACGTTTTGAATGCCTGCTGTCCCCACTTGAGAAACTGATAACGCTCTCGGTTGCGCTTGAACTCCATGTCCAGGTTGAGCTCTAGCGCTCGCGCTGAACCGAAGAAATCCACTTGGACCGAGTGATCCACCACCAGATCAACCGGGACCAGCGGTTCAATGATTTTCGGGTCGCGACCGAGGCGTTGCACTGCGCTGCGCATCGCGGCAAGATCGACAACCAGCGGCACACCCGTGAAATCCTGCAAAACAATGCGCGCGACGATGAATGGAATCTCCGCGTTTGCCGGTGATTTTGCGTTCCAGTTGGCCAGGGCCTCGGCATCTTTGCGCCGCACCTTTTTGCCATCGCAATTACGCAGCACCGATTCGAGAACAATCCGGATACTCACCGGTAACCGTGAAATCTTCCCGACACCTTGCTCTTCCAGAGACGGCAGCGAATAAAAGAAACCTTCGCGCCCTTTGCCCGCGTCGAATTTCCTCAGCGTTTTAAATTCGTCGTGCATTCGATCTATGTCATTCCGAGCGGAGCGCAGCGGAGTCGAGGAATCTCTCGCTGAAATAGAACAGAGATGTCTCGACTTCGCTCGACATGACAAGCATTACTTTAGCTCCGCCAGCTTCGCCTTGATGTTGTCGAAATTCGGCAACTGCCTCGCATCGTCATTGCTCTCCGCGTACTGAATGATGCCTTTCTTATCGACGATAAATGCCGAGCGTTTCGGCACGCCGCTCATTCCGAGATTCATTTGCGGCAAAAACGAGTCGTACATCACACCGTAATCTTTTGCGACTTTGTGTTCGTAGTCGCTCAGAAGCGGCACGGTGATCTTTTCTTTTTGCGCCCACGCCTCCTGCGCGAACGGATTATCGCCGCTGATCCCATAAACGGTAGCGTTCAGGTCGCTGTAGGCGTTCATCCCGGCACTAACTTCACACATCTCCGTCGTGCAGGTGCCCGTGAACGCCATGGGAAAGAAGAGCAGCAGCGTGTTTTTCTTCCCGAAATTATCGCTGAGCTTGACTTGTTTTGGCCCGTCAGCGGTCTTCGTCGATAAAGTGAAATCTGGCGCCTTGGTTCCAACAGCAACTGGCATAATTAAGTTCCGGTTTGTGTTTAAGCGGGGGAAACTCAGTATAAGGTCGACATCTCCGGGGTCAAAAATTTTGGTTTCCCGAAGTCATGGAACTCTTTTGGTGGTTCATCACGATTGTACTGTTCGCCGTCGGTCTGATCGGCACGATCGCGCCAGTCCTGCCCGGCACGACAATTATTCTCGCCGCCGCGGTGATTCACCGGATCATGTTGGGTCCGGAGAAAAGCGTCGGCTGGAAAACGATTGTCGTTCTCGTATTGCTCACCCTCCTTTCGTACGTGTTCGATTTTCTCGGCAGCTATTTTGGGGCAAAATATTTTGGCGCGACAAGATGGGGCGCGTTCGGCGCGGCGAATTCATCGCCGGTAAACGAATGATCGACGCCGGTCGTGCCGGCTGGGGAAGTTTGCTCGGAAATCTAGGCGCAATGATCGGTAAACTCGTCATCGCCGTGGCGATGATTACGATTTTCCTCCTGGACGTGCCGGCGCCGTTCTGACTTCGCAAAAAATTGGTAAAACCGTCTGATCCGTCATATCCGCGCAATCCGAGGTTTCTTTCTTCTTTGGCTGATTGTGATAAATTAGCTACCGATGGCAGATGATCGCTGGTGAATCGTAAGATTCGCTGGAGGAAAGTCCGAACACCATACGGCGCCATGCCGCGTAAAATACGCGGGCAACGTTAGCGAAAGCGGGTGCAGGCAAGGGTGAAAAGGCGAGGTAAGAGCTCACCGCTCGCGAAGTAATTCGCGAGGCACGAAAAACCCCATGCGGTGCAAGACAAAACAGAGGAAGGGCAGCCGGCCCGTTAAGAATCCTCGGGTATCGTCGCACCACGTAAACTGTAGCGGCGGTCTATGACCGCCGATCATGGTTCGCGGGCGATTCACGAAAGTGAGTTGAGATAAATGATCATCCCAGCTGAGAAATCAGCCGGACAGAATTCGGCTTACCGCCATCGAAAAATATGAAGGGCGCTTTCGGAAACGAAGGCGCCCTTCGCTTTCATCAGGCTACGGATGGCCTGAGCGTGGATTTCTTGCGGAGGAGCGGGAGGACCTTCTCTACTAATGCATCGGCTGTAATGCGGTGCTTCTTCCGCAGAATGGGAACGGCGCCGTGCTCGATGAACTGATCGGGCCAGCCGATCCGCGCGACCGGCGTGTTAATCATGTTCGAATGCAGATGTTCCATCACGGCGCAGCCAAAACCGTTGTGCAAAACGTGGTCTTCGATCGTGCACACGACCTCAACGCTGCGCGCGAAGAATTCCAAGGTGCCGGTGTCCATCGGCTTGATCCAGCGCGGATTGATCAGCGCAACGGAGATTCCTTTCTCTTCAAGTTTGGCCGCGGCTTCTTCGGCAACTTCGAACATGTTGCCCAATCCGAAAATCGCCACGTCGCGCCCATGTTGCGCGACTTCCGCTTTGCCGATCTC
>WNFO01023907.1_pt1 | contig 13312 bp, 12 predicted proteins | sample 5400251 | NCBI WGS metagenome assembly WNFO01 (sample SAMN13153354, study PRJNA577476) | soil metagenome | isolation source: 100 cm saprolite under Madrone tree | place: USA:California | collected 2016-06-14 | reverse complement strand
AGGCTGCGGCGCTGTAACTCGGGAATGACGTGCTCGACGAAATCCTCAAGCCCGCCCGGCAAGTAGGGAAACATCACGGTGAAGCCGTCGGAGCCTTCGGTGAACAGCCATGCCTCCATCTCGTCTGCGATCGTTTTCGACGTGCCCACCATGGCGAGGCCGGAATAGCCGCCGAGCCGTTGCGCGAGCTGCCTCACAGTCAGTTTCTCACGCCTGGCGAGATCGATCGCCCGCTGACGGCCACTCTTCGAAGCGTTGCTTTCGGGGATATTGTCCGGCAGCGGTCCGTCGGGATCAAATTTTGACGCGTCGTGGCCGAGTGCGATGGAAAGCGAGGCGATAGCGTTGGCGTAATCGACAAGGCTGTCGAGTTTCGCCCGCTTGGCCCGCGCCTTGCTGCCAACACCCGCAAATGCGGCCGGTTTGTGGTGGCTTAGTCCGCCAAGGGGAGAGTCACCATCAACGGCGGCCATTGTCGCCCATCAGGTCGAACAAACGTGACGTCCACGGAAACGAGACGCGGCAGGCGGGAGGGGTGCCGCCAGGTGTCCTGCCACTGCGGGGCGCTTTCTTTATCTTCGGCGCCGAAGTAGCGCACGCTGAGAGCGCGGACCTCCTTGAGGACGACTGTGCGGAGCGGTGGGCCGGCCGCGGACGACGCTGGCCGGACCAATTGCTGGGTCAGCACCAAAGCACTCGACTCGCCTGCGCGTTCGCTCGCGTCGAGCGCAATCTGGTAACGCCAGAGACCTCCATATTGGCCCTGCGGCACAAAACTCGACACGAAGCTCAGCTTGTTGAGTTCGCCGATGAAGGCGCGATTGGGATCGGCGTGTTGTGTCGCGTCGGCGTTGGCTCGGGCCTCGATAAGCAGCCGTCGGAGGACCGATTGAACCGCAGGGACCGAGGCTTGCGTGACGCGTCGATCCACAACATTAAGCGCTTGGCGCGCGCTGCCGACGGCGTCGACGAGGAGTGAAGCGATCACTGTCAGGAGCGTAAGTGCGATTAGCAGATCGATGAGCGTAAAGCCCGCCTCTGCATCCACTGCACGTTGGCGCAAGCTCCCTCTCCTCAGTTCGTGCGAAGGTCGAGCTTAAAGGTCTCGAGCCGCAAGAGGGGCTGGCCGCCAGGGTCCAGTGCCTCGAGCAGGATGCGAAAGGCCTGTCCTTTGTAGCTTGCCGTCTCGACCGGCTCGACGGTCAGATGCCAGACCACCCCTGTAGCATAGGTGCCGGTGCTCTCGCCCAGTTGCAGCGGGCCTTCGATTCCAACTGCCTCAAGCTGCGCGCGGGCGAGCGCCAAGGTCTGTTCCCGCACCTGGGCCCGCGCGTAGCCGCGGTAAGCACCGGCGATGGCTTGATAGAGGGCAGCAAGGATTATGGTCACGATCGCAAAGGCCACAATCACCTCCACAACGGTGAAGCCGGCATCGCGACGCCTCATGGGGCGCCCCGCTCGATGTGGACCGCTCCCGTCAGCCACTCCACGCCGATAGCAACCGATTGGTTTTGATCGGCGAGCCGGATGGTGCCGCCGGATGACGTGCCGTCGCTGAAGAAGACCAAGTGGGCCTCCTTGGTTTCACGGATGTATTGTCGGGCGGTCGTCACCGATACGTCGATTGGCGCGGGCAGGGTCTGGGGCGCGCCTGTCCCGGCGACGCCATAGGTCCGCGCATCGGTGTCGAGGGCAAACGAGACGTCGCGGTTCTGCGCGATGGCCATGCTGCGAGCGGCGCGCAGCTTGGCCGCGATGTCGGAGGCGACGAGCCCGAGCGAAGGCCCGCGACCCATATGCGCGTGTGGCAGCGCTATGGTCGATATCAAAGCCAGGATTGCGAGCACGACCAGCAGCTCGATAAGCAACATGCCATCTTCCGCACACCCAGCTTTTGCCGCTCCGCCTGCAGCCAGGGCGAGGCGCCAGGGGCTCCCCCCGCGCTTCCGGGCGATGGGCTCCCGACCGTTCATTGGAACACCAGCGCGTTGAAGCTCAGGAGCGCCTGCACGATGAACACGAACAGCCCCCCGATCAAGGCGCCGATGCCGATGGTGAGGAGAGGTGACACCAGCGTCATGGCGCGGTCGATGCTGCGTTGGGTCTCTCTCGCGCTGAGATCGGCGAGGTGAAGCAGCATGCCGTCGAGTTTGCTTGCCTCCTCGCCGACGGCAACGAAGCGGAGCGCAAAGTCTGAGAACCGGCCGGTCTGGGCCAGAGCATCTGCCAGGCGGCGGCCTTCTTTCACGCGCTCGGCCGCCTGCAGGATGGCGGCGCGGATCGTGGGGCTCGGCACCACCGACGCGGCGATCTCGAGCGCAGGCAGCAGGGAGACGCCATTGCGCAGCAAGGTGCCGAGTGTGCGTGCGAACAATGCCGTGCTGCCCTGCCGGATCAGAGGGCCAATGCCCGGCAGGGCCAGGGCCGCTCGATCTAGCGCCGTTCGGACGCCCGGCAGCCGCAGGAGGGCGCCGATGGAGAGGGCGACCGCGATTATCCCGATCGCGATCAAGTATCCCTGTTGCGTGATCGTTTGTCCGAGTTGATTCGCGAGGCTCAAGACCAGAGGCGGAGGCGTGCCGCTGTCGGTGAAAATTGGCATCACTGCCGGCACCAGTGCGCCGATGATGATGGCGATCGCCCCCAGGGCCGTGATGCAAAGAATAGTGGGATATGTCAGTGCCGACCGGATCTTGCCTTGCATCTCGATGCGGCTCTCGAAGAAGGCCGCAAGGTCGACAAGCGTCGGGGCGAGGCCGCCACGCGCCTCGCCCGCGCGCAGAAGGCTCGCCAGCACTGCTGGTGCATCGGGGTCGGCGTTGGCGATTGCTCCCGAAAGAGATTGACCGGCGGTGACGGCGGCAAGCAGGCGTTCGGCGAGCGCTCCCAAGCGCCTGTTAGCCGTCTGCTGCACCAGCAGACGCAAGCTTGCGTCCAGCGGAATGTCGGCCGCGAGAAGGACTGAAAGCTCCCGGGTGAGATCGGCGTAGATCTTCAGCCGCAATCGGCCAGAGCGACGAAGGGGTGAGTCGCGCTGCCGGGTAATCGATGGCCCCCCGGCTTCGGCGCTCTCGAAAGGCACAAGGCCGCGAGCACTGAGTATGCTGAGCGAGTCCGCTCGGGTCGAACAATCGATCTCGCCACGCTCGATGAGGCCGGCGGGGGTGAAGGCGCTGTAGCGGAACTTCGGCATATCAGCTCCTCGCCACGCGCAGCACCTCTTCCAGGCTCGTCTCGCCGCCGAAGACTTTGCGCAGCCCGTTCTGATAAAGCGTCTCCATGCCGTTGCCGAGCCCTGCCGCCTCGATCTCACGGTCGGTCGTTCCCGCCTTGATGCGAGCGCGCACGGCATCGTCGACGACGAGGATTTCAGCGATGCTGGTGCGGCCGCAAAAGCCGGTGTGGCGGCAGGCCGGGCATCCGACCGGAACGTGCATGCGCGACGCCACCGGGGGGTGGGCATGGCCTGAGAATGCGGCCTGCAGACGATCCAGCAGCACGCTATTCGCAGGCGCCGGCATGGCGCAGTCGGGACACAGGCGGCGGACAAGGCGTTGAGCGAGCACGGCCGACAGGCTGGAGGCCAGCAGGTAGTCTTCAACGCCCATGTCGAGCAGGCGCGTGACCGAGGCGGCAGCGCTGTTGGTGTGCACGGTCGAGAGCACCAGATGGCCGGTGAGTGAGGCGCGAATAGCGGTGCTCGCGGTCTCCACATCGCGCATCTCGCCGACCATGATCACGTCCGGGTCCTGGCGCAAAATAGCGCGCAGGCAGTGAACGAAATCGAGTCCGATTGCCGGCTTGATCTGCATCTGGTTGACGCCCGGCAGCTGATATTCGATCGGATCCTCGATCGAGAACACCTTGCGCTCGACCGAGTTCAGGAGCTTCAGCGCGGAGTAGAGGGTCGTCGTCTTGCCGCTGCCGGTTGGGCCGCTGACGAGAATAATGCCGTTCGGAAGAGCAAGCAGCGTGTTGAGGATGGCGGCGGTGCGGTCGTCGAAGCCGAGCGCTGCGAAAGAGAGATCGACTTGCTCCTGGTCGAGGATGCGCATGACGATGCTCTCGCCATGCATGACCGGGCTGGTCGAGATTCGCAGATCGATCTCACGGCCGGCAACGGCGATCTTGATGCGGCCATCCTGGGGCATGCGGCGTTCCGCGATGTTCAGTTTGGCCAGAATCTTGATGCGTGAGGCGACACCCGCCTGCATTTCGGGTGACAGGCGCTCCACCTCCGCCATCACTCCGTCGATGCGGTAGCGCACTCGCAGGCCGTCGATGGCGGGCTCGATATGGATGTCCGAGGCGCTGGATAACGGGCGCCTCGCTCGCCACGTCCTTCAAGCGCTGGACGTCGTCGTCGCTAACGAAGATCTCCTCGCCAGCCTGCTCGCCCGGCACGCTCGACTCGCTTGGCTCTTCGGCTGGCTCGTAGAGTCGTTGCAGCGCAGCTGAGAAATCCTGCGGCGAGACGAGGCAGGGAGCGACCGGCTTCTCGGCCAGGTAGGCGACTGCGGTGAGCGTCTCGGTATTGAAGGGGTCTGTCGTCGCAATGACCAGAGCATCTGCCGCGAGCTCGATCGGTAACAAGCCATTGCGGCGCAGGAAGTCAGGCGAGAGCAAGGTCTCAAGGTTCTCGGCCACGGGCAAGGCCGGCAAGTCAGCCTCGCTGAGAACGGGATAACCGAAGTAATCGGAAACCGCCGCCATAAACTCGGGCGCCGGCACGAGACCGAGCTCGGCGATGACCACGTCGATGCGCTGCCGGGTCTCGAGCTGAACCTTGGCCGCACGTTCAACTGCAGCCGCGTCGAGCAGCCCACGCTCACGAAGGAATTCGAGCAAGCGACGCGCGGTCGGCGGATCGCGCGGATCCGTCGGAGGCGCGTCGATGCGTAGAAGGTGTAAGCTGTTGGTCTCCGAGCAGCGCATTGCCCCCCTTAAACCGCCGGAACACCTCCTGTATCTCCTACCACTCGGTGGCGCATGAAGCAATCAGCGCTTGAGCGCTGCGCCCCGTCGGCTAAAGTTCGATAGCAGCAACATGCGCGGCTGAGGATACATGATGCTGAGCCCGGGCACGATGGCGCAGAATGCAGACATCAGGCGGCCGCTGCGGCGTGCTGCCCAGGTGGGCCGGCGTGTGCTGCGATGGTGGCTCGGCGAACTGCGACATCTCATTCCCTCGCGCGTGCGCCGGATTCTGAGCGCCGATCCGATGACTGTACAGATTCTGCTGCACGACAACGGAACTGACGTACAGCAGGTTCGGATCAAGGGTTTGTCCAATGTCGAGCATCTGCGTCTGGAGGGGCCCCGCGACCCGCGGTCGGTACTGGCGTGGGTTGCGAAGCGGCGGCGGCGCTGGGGGCCGCTGATGCGCGTCGACGTTGCACTTCCCACGGACGGTTGCCTTATCCGGCACCGCAAGGTGCCGGTCGCGGCGGTTGAGCGCATTGGGGACGTTCTGGCGCTCGAGATTGAGCGGGGTACGCCATTTGGAATGGAAGACGTTCGTCATGCCTGGCGAGTGATCGGCCCGGCACCCTTGGACAACGCAAGTTTGCAGGTGGTGCACGTCATCGCCAAGCGCCGCCTGATTGATCCGCTGCTGGCCGAAGCCCGCAGTATGGGCGTACCAATTTCGGCTGTCGACGTGGTGGGCGCCGAAGGCGATCGCATGGGCTTCAACCTCCTGAGCCGCGGTGAGGCGGCGCCATCTCTGGCACGCCGACTGAGCTGGGCGATCACGACCGCAGCGGCTTTGCTTGTCCTGGTCTGCGCTGCAACAGTTCTTGTCGCCATGCAGCGGCAGGACCAAGCCCTGGCGCAGCTGGAGGTGCAGACCAATGCGGCCAGGAAGGAGGCGCAGGCCGTTCGCAAACGCGTTCAGGACGCCGATACCCTTTCGGAGCGTATTGGCGCGGTCCGGCTGCGCCGGGCCGAAGGTATTCGGGCCGTCGCCCTTTGGGAGGAAGTGACACGGCTCTTGCCCGATACCGCTTGGCTGACGAACGTCAGGGTTGAGAACGACTTGCTCTGGATCGACGGATACGCCCGGTCGGCTTCGGAGCTGGTCGGCATCATCGCCCGCTCACCGATGTTCTCGGGCGTGGCCTTGAGCGCACCGGTCGTCCGCGACGAGGCGCGAGCCAGCGAACGATTTCAGATTCGCATGAAGATCGAGAGCGCGGGAACCGCCGGTGTCCGTAGGGCCGAGAGACCATGACCGCGCTACGACCCCGCTCAATGGCCAGCCGTGCATTGGCCCTCGGCCTTCTGGGTCTGCTCGTGGCCGTTGTTTGGATGGGCGCGGTCGACCCGATCAAGAGACGGTACGATGAGAATGATCAGGCCATCGCCGACGGTATTCGCTTGCTCGCGGGGTTCAAGTCAGTCACCGTTCAGGGTCGTCAGGCCGGCTCGCAACTAAGCGCAAGCGATCTCGAACGCTATCGTGGGGACTTCCTCGCCGGTCCTGAGGACGCCATCATTGTCGCGGACCTTCAGACCCGGCTTCGCTCGTTGATCACCGCTCGCAATGCCGAGCTCAGCAGTGCGCGCGCCTTGCAGCCCAAATCACGCGACGGCCTCGAGTATCTAGGACTGGCGCTGCAAATTCGTGCTGAAATGAAAAGCATTCATGAGGTCCTGCACGCGATCGAGACTGGTACGCCTTTACTGTTCGTCGAGCGTGCCGATTTGCGGTTGGACGAACGCGGGGCGGCAGCGGGTCGTGCTCGGAGCGCGGAGAGCATTGCGCCAATGACGCTGGAGATCGCCGTCTATGGCGCAAAGTGGCCAAGCCTCGCGCCGGCACCAGGGGGTGCGAAAGCACAATGATCCGCCTGCTGGCTCAGATGCTGACGCTGATCGGGATCGTTGCGACGATCGTGTGGGTGGGCGCCTCGGGGCTCGACCTTTGGCAGACGCCGATCATACTCGACGTAGCCACAACGGCAGCAATGCCAACGCGATCGACGCGCGTGATTGCCGATCCTGCACAGCCCGCGCTTTCAACGTTTTCTCAATCACTTGCTCGTCCGCTCTTTTTTGAAGGACGGCGGCTCCCGTCTCCGCAGCCGAAGGAGATCAAAGCCGAGCCGCCAAAGCCACCGCCTCCACCCCCGCCACCGGCGCCGCCCCCGAAACCCGTCGTGCTGCCCGACAAAATCAAGCTGCTTGGCGTTGTCATGCAGGCTGAAGCTTGGAAAGCGCTCATTGAAATACCTCCGCAGCCGGCGGCTTGGCTCAAAGTGGGTGACCAGATTGCGGAGTGGACGATTACGACGATTGAGGAAAACCGCGTGGTGTTTACTCACCACAGTAGCAAATCCGCCACTCTCGCGCTTTATTCCGACAGCCCATCGAAATGATCCTTGACACTGCTCTTGACCGGGTGGCCAGAATGCCTCGGGCGGGGGGTTTGTGTCTTGCGTATCAAACGGAGACTTCGACACTTTGCCGTGGCGGGTGCCGTCGTGCTTTCTGCGTGCACAGCGCCCCAGTTTCTGGACACTGTTGGGCCGGACGGAAGCCCTGTTCGCGGCGATGCGGGCGACCGCTCGGCGCGTTCGCCCACGCGCTCGGTGTGGAACAGCCTTATTGCGCCTGCCACGGACAGATCCGCGGCTAAGCCTGAGTTTATCAGCCGCGGCAGCGGTCAATTCGTCGGCACGAGCGACGCCGTCGTTCCCGCCAGGACCTTCAAAGGGGCCGATGGCGTAACGATCAATCTGCTCAATGCACCGATCGCGCAGGCCGCGAAGACAGTCCTCGGCGATATCTTGAAGGCCGATTATGTCATCAGCGACAAGGTCACCGGGACGGTGACGGTGCAGACCAGCGCTCCGGTGGAGCCAGCAGCGGTGGCCGACATCTTTGAGGCTGTTCTCAAAACCAACGGCATCGCCCTGATTCGGGACCAGGGGCACTATAGGCTCGCGCCGCTTGCGGCGGCGGCGGGCGCACCGGTCAGCCTCGATGGTCAGGCGCGCGGTCCGGGGATTACGACACGGATCGTGCCGCTCAGGTATATCGCCGCCGGTGAGATGCGTCGGGTGATTGAGCCGATGCTTGGACAGGGCGCCATTTTGCGCGTCGATGACCAGCGTAATCTGCTGGTTGTCAATGGCACGGGGCGGGAGCTCGCCAACCTCGACAATCTGGTCTCGATCTTTGACGTCGACTGGATGCGGCAGATGTCGTTTGCGGTACTCCCGGTGAAGACCGCGGATCCCGAAGTGGTCGCCAAGGAGCTCGAGACAGTATTCGGGATCGACAAGGATGGACCGCTCAAGGGCGTCATCCGCATCGTGCCCAATCCGCGGCTGAACTCGGTCCTCGTCATGTCCTCGAAGCCGAACTATCTCGACACCGCGCGCACGTGGATCGAGCGCTACGAGAAGATGGCGGAGGACAAGGAAGAACAAATCTACGCGTACAAGGTCCAGAACCGGCCCGCTGCCGAGCTGGCCGAAATCCTGCACAAGGTCCTGGCTACGGACGCACAATCCGGAGGGGGAGGTCCCGGCGGCGTTGCACCACGTCTGGAGCCGGCGACAGTCGCATCGTCGGCGTCATCCGTCCGAACGGGCACAGGGCTGGGCGCCGCTGCGGGACTGGGAACCGGGAGCGCAATGGCCGGCGGCGCCTCGCGGACAAGCCTGTTCTCCTCGGCGCAGACGACGCCAAGACAGGACGCAGGCGCCGCCGCCGCGGCCTACCGAGCCGGCGCCGCCAAGGTCGTCGTCGATGAGCAGATGCATACGCTTGTGATCCAGACGGTGCCGACGGAATACCAGCGCATCCTGCGCATCCTGCGGCGCATTGACGTGGCGGGGACCCAGATCATGATTGAGGCGTCGATTGCCGAGGTCACTCTCACGGACGAGCTGAAGTTCGGCGTAAAATGGTTTTTCGAGAAGGGCAACCACAGCGTAACCTTTACCGACGCCGCGTCGGGGGCCGTCGCTTCGGCGTTTCCCGGCTTCTCCTATTTTCTGGCGGCCAGAAACATCAACGTCGCCCTTGATGCTTTGTCCAGCATCACCAAGGTCAACGTCATTTCCACGCCGAACGTCACCGTCATGGATAACAAGACGGCGATGCTGCAGGTCGGCGATCAGGTGCCGATCCAAACGCAGGCCGCTCAGGCCACGACCGCGGGCGCTCCGATCCTGAGCTCGATACAGATGATCGATACCGGCGTGATCCTCTCGGTAACCCCTCACGCCAACGACAATGGACGTGTGCTGCTTGACATCGAACAGGAAGTTTCGACCGCGACGCCGACGACGACCTCCGGCATCGATTCCCCGACGATCCAGCAGCGCCGCATCCGGACCTCGGTCGCTGTGACGGATGGCGACGCGGTGGCGCTCGGCGGCCTCATTCAGGAGCGCGACACCGTCAACAAGAACCAGATGCCGATTCTCGGCGACATTCCCCTGCTCGGCAATGCGTTCGGCACCAAGGGCGACCAGATCAATCGCACCGAGCTCTTGATCATCATTCGCCCCCGCGTGATGCGCGACGGCGAGGACGCGCGCCGGGCCACCGAGGAGTACCGGTCGCGCGTCAAATCCGAGCCGCTGCGCAGTCAGATGGGACGGTCGAAGATCGATCGCGATCTTAACCGCGCCGCGCATTGAGCCGGCGGGCCGCTGACCGATGGCGGCCCCCCGACGCACGTGTCTCGCATGGCGGCATGCGCGCTGACGGCGGCTTTGTTCTGGTGTCGGTGCTCTGGCTGCTGGCGCTGTTGACCTTGGTCACGCTGGTGCTGCTGACCGCTGTTCGACTCGACGTGCGCACGACAGGCCAACTCAGCCGGCATGCCGCTCGCCGCCGCCATCGTGGATTTTCGCGATGTGGACGACGTCCCGGCCGTCAACGGCGCCGAGAGCGCCGCCTACCGCACGGCCGGCCTCGGGCATGGACCAAAGAACGCCCCCTTCGAGACCGTGACCGAACTCGACCAGGTGCTTGGTATGGACGTTGCGTTGCTCAACCGCCTGCGGGCGGTCGCAACCGTCCACTCGCGCCAGCCCGGCATAGACGCTTCCGTCGCACCGCGCGAGGTTCTGTCTGCGGCGGCTTCCTCCCGAACCGACGTGCCTCCAGCCTCAGCGACGCTCGGCGCTCCCCGGCCAGCAATCCCGTCGGAGTTTCGCATTCCCTCAAGGGGGCGCGCCTATCGCGTCACGGTCGGCGTGCGATTGCCGAGTGGTGGCCGCATTGCGCGTGAGGCGGTAATCGAGCCCGAGCGCACCGCGCCGCTCGGCTTCTGGGTGCGCGAGTGGACCGTCCCTGCGCCGGAGATGGCGGATGTTTCGGCTCTCTCCGCCGGCACGGTGCAATGTGTCCGTGCGCTGGCGTGAGGTCGCCAGCAGCGATCGGGAAGCGCGCGGAAAAATTGACAGCGGTCACTGCAACGCCGGTGAAGCTGCCGGGGGCTGCACGTTGTTCTGCAGCCCGGTAAGGTTGCCGACGTTATCGAAGGTGAAGGCGAAGTCGTTGAAGGTGTAGCCCATCGCCAGCGTCGCCTTGACGTTGGTGAGCTGCCGGTTGTCCGCTCTGTAGGCATAGGTGGTGCGGGTGCCGTTGCCGGTGTCGATGAGCAGCCGCTGGCCGAACTTGTCGTAGTCGATGCGCGCCGCATAGGCGGTCTCCAGCTGGTCGTCATTGCCGGTGACGCCGTTGACGAGGCCGCCGGAGTCGTAGAAGTACCTCACCACCTCGCCGTTGGGTTGGTCGGGATAGGTGATGGCGTGAATGCGGTTCCAGGTGCCGAACTGGTACTGCGTCACATAGGTGAGGACCTGGTTGCCCTGGATCCGGATGGCGCGGGTTTCCCGGACGATCTCGCCCAGGGGGCCGTAGAGCCGGTCCTCGGTGCCGGCGCCGTCAGTGATGTGGGTGATGCGCCCGACCACGTTGCCGACCGCGCTGGGATTGCGCTGAGAGGCGGCCCCATAGGTGTAGGTCACGTTGTTGGCCGGGAACGCCGGGTAGTTGATCGCCGTGAGCCGGTTGAACCGGATAGCGCGAACATAACCTGCTGGCCGTTGCTAACTAACGAGGTTCCACATCGTCGGTCTGATGAGGCGAAGCCTCGGCCAGGGGTTAGTCCTTCGTTGCATCGCTCACGGCTGATGTTAGCCACCAAGTCCAGAACTCAAGGCGTTTCTGTTTGTCAGAGCCGCTTTCCCACGGCGCGCCGTCAGCATTCGCGAATGCCGCATAGCAGGATGAGTCGTGTTCCTCTGGATCAATCTCAAAATCCGTGCTTGCATCATTTACGTTCTCACAACCGACAGGCCTCTCAGATAATGCTTGATTCAATACCTGAGCTGCTCCAAAACCGACCATGATAATATTCACCTTGTCCTGGTGACCATCGATTAGATCAACGCAATGCCACCACAACTCGCGGCACTCATCATGTTCTGCTGCTGTCGCTGGCGTCGTTCCCGCGAGCAATTTCTTGGCTACGTCTAAGGCCAAATATGGGCTTCGATCTGCTGGAAAACCGGTATCCCACAACGGCAACACTTTCTCGACCGAGAGTGCCGCCAGCTTGACGCGCTTGATTTGACCAGATCGAGGACACCTCGCACCATCAATCTTATCGAAAGATGATAACAATCGGCAGCGAAAGCCAAATTTGAGATCATGCTGTGGATCTCATTGAACAAGCAACAATCCTTCTTCGATCATTTTCTGCAAGACCATATTAACTCTCTGTACTACCGTTGAAGCGGGACCCACTCTGTGCGCGTCGGCGTGAAGATCCAAATCTCGTCGGATCCTGCACGATAATAGTTCTCCCTTGAGCTACCGACAAGTTGCTCACAAACTGGCGGCAACCTGCACACATCGCTGTGTCTACCGCGAAAACGTCGGCAACCAACGCGAGTTGTTTTTCAGCGTGCGCTGCCAGAAATGCCCCGGGGACACCATTGTCTGATGCTCCTGATCGTTTGAGTGGAATGCCCATCTGTTTGGCCAATTCCAAGACTTGAGGCATCAGATCACTACTGGGGGGAAAGCCTTCCCTGTTTGTCTGGCCGCTATGCCCACGTTGACCTGGCGACGCAGCAACCACCCCGGTTGCAGTCCTCGGGGTCACCAAATTGGCCCTGGACGCGGCCAATTGCTCCATTAGCGCCGGCGTGAGTTCGACCGGACAGGGGCCATTATGGACCCAGGCGCGGGTCGCGCCAACAAAGAATGTATGGTCTTTGCTAACCTCAAGATTGTAGGCCCAGAACGGCTGGTTCTCGAAGGTCAGGGTCTTGACCCGCAGCACATCGGACAAATCGCTCCGATCTGCGATGAGCTGGGCGACTCCGGACGTGCTGATCGGCTCGTCCGACAGCGCCCGCGAGACCGGATCACCAGCTTTGAGGGCTGCTGCTTCCACGAATCCGCGCCCCGGCACATGGAACGGATGGTTCGGAGTCGTCTCGATGACTTCGGTCGCACCTGTGGCCGGGTCTTCCAGCGTGAGGTGGGCCTCCACCGGGTCGCGATGGCGGAAGACCTGAGTAATCGGCTCGAACGCGTAGGCGCCTGTCTTCTCGTCGCGGGCAAGGACGCGGTCGCCGATCTTCAACTCGCCGATCGGCTTCAGCCCATCGCTTGTGGTAACAGGCGTCGCCTCGGCAAAGCTGCATCCGCCACGTAGGCCACTCCTTGCCCCGAGAAGACCGAGGCCGACGCCAGCGGCGCCGACCTCCCACTGCCGCTCCTCCTTGACCGACATTTCGCCTTTGAAGTAGCTCGGCGCACTTTGAGTAAGACCGATAGCGGAATTGCCGACGACTACCAGGCCCCCGACCGCAGCCACCGGCGGCGCAACAACAGCAACCCCGCCCCACAATGCGCCCTGCCCACTCGCCGCAAGTGTTCCGCCTACCGTTACATTCTCCAAACTTCTATCGACGTAATAGTTACTCCCGACATGCCAGGAGCCACCTAGGAGAGCGCTCCCAAGAATCACCAGCCCCGCGATGCAGAGACCACCGCACACGATATCGCGCCCGTTGGGATCGCGTAACGTCGCCGGGTTGTTCCAACCGTAAGCATAGAGACTGCTGTTTTGCGGCGCGTAGATGCCGCCCACGCCCCGATTGCTCAGATAATCCCCCAGCGCCGGGTCCGCCGTCATCCACTTGGAGAACCGCGGATCGAGGTAGCGCGCCCCGAAGTCGTAGAAGCCAGTCTCTGGGTCGAACTCCTTGGCGGTGAAGAAGTAGTCCGCCGGCAGGGAGGCGGGGCGCTCCTCCAGCCACACCTCGCCGAA
>WNFO01003786.1_pt1 | contig 13313 bp, 11 predicted proteins | sample 5400251 | NCBI WGS metagenome assembly WNFO01 (sample SAMN13153354, study PRJNA577476) | soil metagenome | isolation source: 100 cm saprolite under Madrone tree | place: USA:California | collected 2016-06-14 | reverse complement strand
GTGTTCGAACAACGAAATCCAAATGACGTTGCCAGGACTTTCGCTACGTCTCGCGGCAATGTCGATCAGGCCAAGTCCACAGTGCTTAGGAAGCTTCGACCAATGTATGATGCATTGGACAAAGGACTCGACCTTGAAACGGCGTTGCACGGTGCCAACCCATGATGTCACAAGAGCCAAACAGTTCGCCTTCCCGGCTTTCAGACGATGCGCTTGCGAAAATGATTTCCGAAGCGCGAACGACTGTTCACAAGATTCCGGCGTCTAGCGCTGAAATCGCGGATCGGCTTTCTCGATTTAATGAGCTTTACGAGGCGCTCCCTACGAAGCCGCATACTGCGGCGCTAATCTACACGGATCCCGTCACTGGGTCGGCCACGTGGAGCGCAATCGGGAACAGACTGACGGTCGGTCGTTCGCCAAAAGCTGTTGCCAACACGACTGAATCGGTCTTGGCGCTACACGATCAGGAGATGAGCAGGCAACACTTCGAAATCGTGCTCACAAGCGATGGTCTTTATTTATTAAGCGATTTGAAGTCGCTCAACGGAACATATATCGATGGCGTTAGGGAGCAGACGCGCGTTTTGATCGGCGGTACAGAAATCAGGGCGGGTAACACCCATTTCATTTTTACCGGGCTCTGAAGGAGTGCCGGCGACCTACGGCGACTGGAGAGAGTCGTCGTCGAGCGGCATGGGAATGATGCCCGGAGAGGCAAGCACAACGCCGGTTGGACTAGCGGGATGCATCGCAGCTTGCACCTCGAAAGTAATTTTCTGATTTCCGCGCATCACTGTGATAGGGACGATGTCCCCAGCCGTAATGTAGAACGAAGCGTCGAATATATCCTCGGGATCCGTAATTTTTTTCTTACCTACCTGCAGCAGCACGTCGCCTTCCTTGATTCCGCTGTGCGCCGCCGGCGTGTCGTCTGCGACCTGTGTTACCATCGCTCGGGAACCGTCCGCTTCGTGGGACGCGGGCGACACATTGTTCACGCCGATCCAGCCGTGTCTCGCTTCGCCGAAACGAACAAAATCGCTCCGAATCTTTTCCGCGGCCTCAATGGGCACAGCATAACAGGCAGAATTGCTTTCCAGACCGCTGACGACGATCCCGACCACTTCGCCTTTCATGTTTAACAGTGGAGCGCCAGCTTCACCTCGCTGGATCGGAACGTTCGCCCGTAAGTGGATGGTGGAAAAATAGCGACCGAGACATTTCCGGTCGAAACCCCCGATCAACCCGAAGTTCGGTGTCTTGGGTAAATCCAAAGGATAACCGATCGACACGACAGGCGTTGCGACTTGCAGTTCGTCCGATTTACCTATCGCCAGCGCTGGCGTGGTCTGATCCACCTTTAGCAGGGCCGTCCCGCTGCGAATATCAGCCAGGAGTTGCCGCGCCGGATATTTCTTGCCATCAAATTCAACAGTGAAACGACCAGCTTCTCCTCCCACCGTGTATGCGGTGTAAAGTGTTCCGGTGGGATCAACAAAAAATCCGGTACCGCAAATCTCGCTGTGTTCGTCAACACCGTGAATTTTGACCACTGCTCTGGCGGCGCGCTCGAATACATCCCGAACCTGATGGCTGATCGTCGTCGCGGGTTGCTCCTGTGCAAGGAGCAATCCTGCGCCTGAGCAGAAAGCGAACGCGATCGCGATCGCGCTGCGTTTAGAACCGGAAGGTAGGCTCATAACTCACGGGGACGCTATCGAGCACGTAGCGTGGCGGCGCGGCTCGGTGAGTCTGAAAGCTTCCATAAAAACTGCGAACCGGCTGAGTCCTGAAAATGTGCGTGGCGACCGGGGATGCGAGACTCCATTCTTCTTCCGCGTTCGCCGGCGCCGACAAAATCGGCCGACTTTGTACGGCGATGCGAGCCGTCTCGGGTGGCTGATAAACCTTCAGTGAAATCACCGCGGCACAAACAAGAACTGCGGCGACAGCAGTGGGATACGAGGCCAGCGATCGCATATCCAGTTGCGACATGAAGCCTCGAGCGCGTTCGAGACAAATGCGCCAAAGCGGCTGGCGCAGCAGTTCATCGCGCTGCCGGCGATGGAATTCGTGCAGGAAATTTTCGAAGTAGCCCGGCGGCGGTTGCTCATATCGCTTTAACCGAAGCAGCCTCGCGATTTCGTTATCGTTAAACTCGTCCATTTTTGCGCCCTTACGAAACAGGATTTTTCCGAAACTCGTCCAGGTAATTTTGCAACTGCCGATTCGCGTAAAAGAGCCTCGAACGTACCGTTCCCTCTGAGACGCGCAAGATTTTACTGATTTCCGCGTGAGGCATCCCCTGGATATGAAACATGGTGACGACTGCTCTGTGATCATCAGACAGTTTCATCATGGCCTCGTTCAATCTCCGCTGTAGTTCCGAGAGGTCAGCTTCTCGCACCGGGCTGCTTGTGGCCGTGGCTTCCATAAATTCCTTATCGTTCTGGATGCTCGCGTCCACGTCATCCAGGCTCAGTTGAAATCGGCGCCCGCGTTTTTTGAGGAAATTCAGGGTCATGTTCACGGCGATCGAATGTATCCAAGTGTAAAACGAGGATTTGCCGCGGAACCCGCGGATCGCCTTGTAAGCCTTGGCGAAAACGTCCTGTAAAAGATCGTTCGTATCCTCGTGGTTGGAGGTCATGTTGTAGACCAGCCCATACAGGCGTGGCGTATATTTGATCACCAGATCGTCGAACGCGCTCGCCTCGCCCGCCTGCGTGCGTCTCACTAACTCCTGATCTGGGTCGCTTCTTGGCTGATCCATCGCCTGGCGCTTAGACTTAGCACGCGCCTCCAGACCCGACGATAACAAATCGGTAATGCGGCGAGCAGGTAAAGCGAGCGCTTGATCCATTTTTAACGTCGTGCCGTCGATCACCGCCGGTCGCGGAGCGACATCAACCAGAGCAAGTTGCCCAGCGCAGCTACGAATGCCGCAATGTACGTCAGGGCGGCCGCGTTCAGGACGTTGTTCACACCTGCCGCTTCCTGTCCAGGCTGAATGATCCCCATTTCCCGCAAAATTATTTTCGCACGTCGAGAGGCGTCGAACTCCACAGGTAACGTGATCAATTGGAACGCGAGCAGAATCAAGTAGCACCAGATACCGAGTGTAATCAGACCGGTGATCCTAAAGAACAGGCCGCCGATAATAATGAATGGCAGCATCCGTGACGCGATCATTGTGACCGGCACGATCGCCATCCGCGCCTTCAGAGGGGCATATGCGCGGGCGTGCTGAATCGCGTGCCCGGTCTCGTGCGCGGCAATGCCCAACGCTGCTACGGAAGGCGTGTGATAAACGTTGCTCGACAGGTGCAGCTGCTTCTTGGTCGGATCGTAATGGTCACCGAGAAAATCGTTCGTCTCCACGACATTCACGTCATGGATCTGCGCCGCCTGCAGGATTTCTCGCGCGCACTCGGCGCCGTTGATGTTCGCGCTCGCACGCACCTTGCTCCACCGGCCGAACGCGCTGCTCACCCGAATCTGCGCCCAAATTCCAATGATTAATGGAACGCCGATATAGAGCAGCCAGTTAGATCCTAACCCGAAGCCGAGGGGGCTGCCAATATACAGCAGCCAGCCAGGACCCAACACAAAACCGATTAGATGATGCATGTGCGAACTAATTTATCGCAGCGAAGTGATTTGTCACTCCGCCGGGTAGAAATTAGACGCCTGATGGCGTTCCGCGTTCATTCCGAAGGTAGTGACATAGCGCTGCGCTGTCCGGTTCGGCGTAGCGCGCCTCGACCCTACCCATCCATCAAATCTCCAACTGTTTGGGAAAGCGGGATAGAATTTTGCAGCCGGTTTTCGTAACCATCACTACGTCTTCCTGACGCGCACCGCCCACGCCGGGATAGTACAAGCCTGGTTCGACTGTGAGCACCTGCCGATCTTTCAAAACGACCTTTTGCAGGCGAGGATGCTCGTGGATTTCCAGGCCAAGTCCGTGGCCGGTACCGTGGAAAAATCCGACGCGACGCCCGTTGCGCACCTCCGTCGGGAATCCGCAACTGATGAAGAACTGCTGGATCGCTTTGTGAATAGCCATGCCATCAACGCCAGCCTTGATTCTTCTTAGCGCGAGCGCCTGGCCAGCTTTGACGGTTTCCCAAAGTTTTCGCTGCGCTTCACTCGCGCGGCCACGCAATACCGTGCGGGTCATGTCGCCGAAGTATCCGGTCTTCGCGTCGCGCGGGAAAACGTCCAGGATAATTAATGAATCCGCGTGGAGCGGGCCGTGGCCGCGTTCGTGCGGATCGCAGGCCTGATCGCCGTCGGCAACGATCGTTCCGGTCGGGATACCGCCTGCGCGCAGAACTGTGGAGTCAATTTCGGCTCGAAGCATTTCTGAGGTAAGTGTCTTTCCATTCCAACGTAGCCGTTTTTGCGAAGCTGGTTTTGACGCTTTGAGCACTTCCATTGCGCGTCCAAGTCCGGCTTCGGTGATCCGCAATGCGCGTCTCATCATGTCGATTTCCTTGTCCGACTTGGCTTCACGTTCCGGCCAGTACAGCCCGTCCGTTGCACGAACTCGGATGTTGTTTGCGCCGAGTTCCTCCGCGTAACGGAGCGGAAAATTTGCCGGCACAACCGCCGATCTGACGCCGCGCTTTCTAAGAAAATGCGCCAGCACTTTTTCGTACGGTGGCGTCTTTTTTGAATTTCCCTGCACCTCGCGCTCCAGTTCGCTGAACATGACGAATTCGTCGGCGTCAGCTTGCTTGCGGCCGCGATCGATTTCTAAATCGCTCAAGACGAGTGTGCGTTTGCCGTTGCGCTGCAGAAAAATGAATGGATCAGGCGCCCAGAACTTCGTGGCATAAAGAATGTCCGGATCTTGCTCGCTCGCGGCGACGATAAGACGTGCGGGTTTGGTTTTTGTTTTGTTCATGGTTCGTGAATATTTGTTAACGCCAAATTGTGGCTTTGTCATTCCGAGCAAAGTGGAGGCTGCAACGCATCCGCAGCAGGCGGCGAGGCCAGGCTTTCAATCCCATTGCGTCACTGCCAGGCAACATCTCGGGATCCTTCGAGTCCGCTGCGCTCCGCTCACGATGACATTTCGAAAGGCTGTGGTTTGCTAGCTTCGGCGCACTTCCAGCTGTTTTCGTAAGATCCAATGGAGCATGACCAGTAATCCGACCATGGACACGACCAGAACCGCGGTGTCGAAAGTGAACACCCCGAATTTCATTCCGAAATAACGCTTCTCAAGACCGAAGAACACATTCGGCTTGGTGCCGCGGCGATAATCGTTCTGCTCCATCTCAGCCCTTGAGATCAGGTCGGCTACTTTCTGGTTCACGTACAGTTGGTCCGCTGTTACGGGCCCCTTCGCGTTTTTAAACAGCGATCGATCGAACCTTTGCTTGCCGGCAATAACGGGATCGACCAGCCTTAGATATCGGTCGATTGCGTGCGCGGATTGTCCTTCCAATCCTGAAAGTAATGCAAGCACATCTTTCAAATCATTGAGATGAGCGCGTTGCTGAGGTGTATTCGCTTTTGGCGCTAGCTCTTGAATCTCGTCATGGGCGCGGTCCTGGCGCTTGGTAAGCGGATTGAGCTTGGCCTGGGCAACAATCACTTCTTCGTACGACCAGCGCATTGCGATGAATTGACATACGAGCGGTACCTGCAGTTTGCTCTCCGTCTTTCTCGTCTTTTCCGAGTCGGGATGTTCGGAAAACCAGTGCGAGAACGAGTAAACCAGATCGAGGTTACGGTTCATGTCCTCGTATTTGATGAGCGCGCCACCCATGATGATCTGTGGAATTAAAACCAGCGGGACGATGTTGGCCGCGGTCTTCGGATCGGCCACCAACGACGAGATGACAAGACCCAGCGCCACGCCGCTCATCGCCGTCAGGAACATGATTGCCAGGTCGATCCAGAACATGCCGCGGATTTGCAAGGCGAAATTGCCGATTAGCACGAATAGAACGCACTGAACGAGCGCAAACACTCCGAGGGTGATCGTCTTCGAAATCACGTAATACGACAGGCGCACCTTGATATTGCGTTCCCGTTGCAGCACCGGCCGATCCCGGATGATGTCATCCGCGCTGTTAGTCAGTCCGAGAAACATGGCGACGATCAGACCGAGAAACAAGAATGTGGGGATATGATAAGCAGAAGCAAAATCGTATGTACCTGTCTCCGAATACCGCAGGATGGTCGCAATCAACAGCGCCAGCACAGGCGAAACGCCGATTGTGATCACGAGGTTGGCGCGGTTGCGCAGTTTGCTGATGAAAGCGCGCCGCAGCAGCGTGCGAAATTGCGTCCATTCGTCGTGCCACCGAAGTGGAAGCCGTTTCCGTTGGGCTGGTGGGACGGGTAACGGCGCGGCCTCCTCCTGCCGGAGCGACACTTGCTTAACGTCCTGGATTAATCGGAATGCCTCGTATTTGTCGCGCCAGAAATCCGGCGAGTAACGGCGTGCCGGCACGAGCTGGCCACGGCTGTTTTCCTCATAGATGACATCGCCGCTCAAATCGCGCAGAGGTGTTTCCAACACGTCGAAAATGAATTCCGGCCGGGTCGTTCCACACGAAGGGCACGCGCCGAGTTCAGCACCGAACTGATGTTGATGTTCAGCTTCCGCGAAGTATCGCAGGGCATCAGAAGGCGTTCCGAAAAAGACGAGTCGTCCACCTTTATCGAGCAAGATCACCTTCTGAAACATCTGGAAAATTTTCGAGCTAGGCTGGTGGATCGTCACGATCACGATTTTGTTGTGCGCCATGCTCCGAATGATTTCGATCACATGCTCGGAGACTTTGGACGAGAGACCGGAGGTTGGTTCGTCAAACAGATAAACATCCGACATCCCAATCATATCGAGACCGATGTTGAGCCGTTTCCGCTCGCCGCCGCTGAGCGTCTTTTTCTCGGGACTGCCGACCACCGCATCGCGGCGTTCGCTTAAACCCAACTCGATTAATTTTGCCTCCAACCGCCGAACGCGGTCGCGCTTCGAGAGATGTGGCGCACGGATGGCGGCGGCGAACTGCAAATTCTCGCCAATTGTGAGGTGCTCGTCGAACGCGTCCTGTTGTGGCATGTAACTTAGGTACTGCTTCAGAACGTCGAGATTTCCGTAGAGCGATTGTCCATTGAGCAAGACCTCACCGCTGCTTGGCTGGAGTTGCCCTGCGAGCACTCTCATCAGCGTGCTTTTTCCGGCACCGCTTGCGCCCATCACGCAAACAAGTTCACCACGGGTGATGCTGAAGGAAATTCCATCGAGGCCAATCTCGCCCTTGCCAAAACGGTGTGTGACTTCGTTCAGCTCGAGGGTGCGAATGATGTTGCGCTCCTCCTCGATGATGCGCTCTAGAAAATTGCATCGCAGGACCTGTCCAACATCGATGCGGATGATATCGCCATCCTTGAGTTCCGCGGTGGTACGGACCGGATGGTTGCCGACCATGATCGGACGGTCCGCTTCAATGACTTCAAGTGTGCCTACTCGCCGATCGTAATCACAAAAAATTTTCAACAGCACATCCCCGGCCGTACCCGGAGAAAGCAGAATGTCGTCTGCTTGCAGCCGGCTCGGGTCGTTCGAGACCAGATATTCCGATTTTGAGGCTTTGAGCTGGAAACGCCCGCCCAGTGCACGCGCACGCCGGCGCAGGTCATTCAAATCCAGCTCGGTGTCATTATGGAAAACAATCTTGTCTTCCAGCGTCGCGTCGATCTGAGTACCGCCCTTGAGCCGCGTCCCCTTGAGCTCCGCATCGATGTCGCGCAAGGCCTTGACGCGCACCTTCAGTCCGAACGTGACTCGCAGCGCGCTCTCGCGCGTTCGCGATCGCTCCAGTTGCACTTCCTCTGCATCCTTGCTTACCCTGATGAAAATCTGTGGGAGCGAAACGTTCTTCTTTGCATTGAAATATTGCGCCAGGTCCTGATAACTGAGCACCTGGTCGCCAATCAAAATCCGTTGACCGGGATAAATTCGGCAGAACCCGCCACGCACCAGCGGCCTGCCGCGCACGGAGACGTTTTGGCCGCTGTAATTTTTCAAGAGAATGAGATCGTGATAGCGAAAGGCCATCAGCCGGTCTGTTTGGCCGAGGTTTTTGAGGACGATATCCGCCTTGCTGTCCGCTCCGAATGAGAGCGATTCGAGGGGCGACGCGCCATGCTGATAAATCGACGGGTCCGACTCCTCCGACGCGTTGAGTTGATACACAATGTCGATCGCCTGCGCAGCCATGCCCATCTGCGACATGAACGAGTAGAACGCGACGACCTGTTCCTGCTTCAAACCGGCTTGCGAGATCAGATCATAAAGCTGGACGCCGAGCATGATCTTGCGTTCAGTGCTCAGCTGGATGCCGAGCTTTTGCGCCATCGCTGCGAGGTCCTGCTGCTCGTACAGCGCTTGCCGGAACAACTGTCGCAGCTCGGAGTAAACCGCTTCTGGATAATCGTAACGCAGAAAACCAAGACTTGAGTCGATCTCTTCCTCCATGATGATGCCATCGGCCTTGGTGAAACTCGCCAGCACCTGAATCAACAACGGCAGCAGGTTGGGCCCCTCGGAAACACTGCGCGGCTTGCGCAACGCGCGACGCACCAGACGGCGCCCAGTTCGTCGCACGCGATACGCAAGCGGGATTACCCGTTGCACAGTGCGGTCGATTTTATCGGCCATCGATGAAACCAGCTCTGTCATGGTGATTTTCCGAATGCGAATCTTACGCGAAAGTGGGAAGCGAAGCAATGCGGGTGCGGTAGCTGATTCTCGCATGCGCCGTCGCAAATTACACGTCGATCATCCGCTGCCAACGCCGGACGGGTACAGCATTACGGGCCGGGAGTGTTACAACACCTGGTCCCATTTGCTCTGGTCTTTGAGCATGATTTCGCGGAGGAGACGAATGGGCGGCATGCCGTGGCTGAGCAATTCGTTATGGAATTTTTGCAATGAGAAATCGGCGCCTTGTTGCGACTTGTAATCGTCGCGCAATTTCAGGATCTGCAATTTGCCTAACGTGTAATTGAGATAACCTGGATCGAATGTGGCGCGCATGGCTTCCTGCCGCGCCGGTTTTTGTTCGTAATAACAGTTGTCGTGGAAAAACTTCGTCGCGTCGTCAATCGACATGTTTTGCGTGTGCACCTTGAGAGAAACACACAACCGACACAGACGCAGCAGCGCTTCGTCCGTTTGTGCCATGCGATATTTTGCCGCGCTCTTCACATCATCCTCGCTTGGAGGCGAACTGGCCGGACTGCCGAATCCTTCGTCGATCATCATTTTTTCGCAGTAGTGCGCCCAACCCTCGATGAAGGCATAGCTGCCGAAGATTTTTTCCACCTTTGTGGCAGGCGACGCATTCAGATGGAGGAACTGCACGTAATGGCCCGGATAGACCTCATGAATTGAAACAACATCGGAGGTGTAATAATTGAACGCGGTCAGCCATTCCTGCTTTTCTTTCTCCGGCCAATCTTCCTCTGTCGGTGTGACGTAGTAATAGGCCTCCGTGGCACGCTTCTCGAAAGGACCCGGGGTATCCATCGACGCGAATGACGTGGCGCGCAGGTATTGCGGCGTTTCCTTTACTTTCGCGCGAATCTCCGACGGGAGCCCTACCAAACGACGGCTCACAACGTATTTGCGAATTTTGTCCAGGTCTTTGGCAACGTCCGGAATCAATTTGTCCGCAGTCGGATGTTCACTCTGGATCTGTTTGAAAACCTCGGGCGCGGGCTTGTTAGGGTCGATCTTTTTCGCGGCATCACTGAACGCTTCCTGCTCGGCCTTCAATTGTGCCATTCCGATCTCGAGAATTTTTCCCGGGGGCAGATCGACTAGCTCAGTCTCCACCAGAAACCGCCTGAATTTTTCTTCGCCAAGGGCGAAATCGAGAGTGGCTTTGGGAAGTTTCTCCCGTTCCAGCCAGGCGGCGTAATCAGTGAGCGCTGTGGCGGCTTTTCGATTTGCTGTCTGAAATGCAACACGGAGCTGTTCGTCCTTAAGCCCGCTCACAGCGGCGACGAGATCCTTTTTCAAAAAATCGGCTGAACCTCTGGCGATTTGAATCGCAAGCTCGACGAACGGTCCCGGGAGCTTTTCATCGAGGTTTGTTCGCGCCGCAATGAGTATGTTTGGAATTTGCGATTCGATGGCAATTAGGCTGCGGACGCGGTCCTCAAGAGGTGCGAAGTTCCTTTTGATATAGACGTTCACGTCGCCCGCGCGCGCATAGAGCATCGGATTTCGTTCGAAGACCGACATGTCCTGCATTTCAAAGATATCTCGCTTCACCGCTGCTTGAAGGATGCGAAGGTCGATGGATTGACGAGGACTCAAATTCTTGGGATCAAACTTCGCCAGGCGATCGTCGAATCGCCGGAGCCGGGAAAGTTCGGCGTCCAGCGCGAGACGGCTATAATCGCTGATTTTGCCATCATACTCATGAAAGCCGAGAGCGGTTCCCTGCAGCGGGTGAGCAGCGAGATACGTCTTAACATATTCCTCGGCTACGGCTTCGTATTCGGCATCCTGTGTTTGCGCAGCGCAGGCTGCGCTGACGAGCAAGAGCGCCAGCAGGGCAATCAACAACCGGCCTGTGACCCGGTGAGTTCCGACCGGTCCAACCCTGGTGTTAATGGAAGCACAGAGCCGCACCGTCATCCTGCGAATTGAATCTAAAGACAACCTCGTGCGTTGGCCGTTGCCAAAATTTACTCCTGAGCGATTATCGGATTGATCCCCGATCCAAGTAAACATATGAGGCGATTGGTCATTGTCCCATTGCTGGTTTGTTTCCTCTTCAGCGCTTTGGCAGCTGTTTTCGCGCAGGAAGTGCAGCCGCCAAAGACCGAACAGGATAACGGCTACTCGCAGATTGCCATTTTCGCAAAAGCCATGGAGCTCATCCGGCAGGATTACGTCGATGAGAACAAGACGAGCTATCACGATCTAGTGACCGCGGCGATGAAGGGCATGCTTTCGTCGCTCGATCCACACAGCCAGTTCATGGATCCAAATGATTTCCGAGATATGCAAGATGACACCCGCAGCCGCTTCAACGGTCTCGGGATCGAAGTCTCAATGAAAAACGGTTTGCCGACAGTGGTCACGGCGATGGAAGACACGCCTGCCGCCAGGGCGGGCATTCTTTCAGGCGATCAAATCTTGCGGATCAATGGGATGTCCACCGACAGAATGGATCTTCAGGACACGATTAACGTTCTACGGGGACCCGCCGGCGCAAAAGTGAGTCTCACGCTGTTGCGGCCGTCCACGAAGGAGATCAAAGAATACACGCTCCAACGCGCAGAAATAAAAATCCAAAGTGTTAAAGGCGAAAGGTTGTTGGCTGCGGAGCTGACCGGCCCATTTAGGATCGGTTATATTCGGCTGATTCAATTTAACGAACCGACAGCCGACGAGCTGTCGAAGGCGCTCGATAATTTGCAGAAGCAAGGAATGCAGGCGCTCATTCTTGATCTTCGGAATAATCCCGGCGGGTTATTGAACAGTGCCGTGGATGTGTGCAGTCAGTTTTTGCCGCCCAATACAAAAGTCGTCTCGACTCAGGGCCGAGTTCCTTCGCAACAGCATGATTATTCGACTTCCGTCGCTAGCAAGCCGCGCCCGAACTTTCCGATGGTGTTGTTGATCAACGAAGGCAGCGCGAGCGGAGCGGAGATCGTTGCCGGCGCGCTCAAAGATCTGCATCGTGCCGTACTTGTCGGTGAAACCACTTTCGGAAAAGGTTCCGTGCAGAACGTGTTGCAACTGCCTGACGGTTCTGCGGTGCGTTTTACCACGGCCAAGTATTACACGCCCGGCAGACAGGTGATTCAAGGCAACGGCGTCACGCCGAACATTCGTGTCGGCATGACAGCCGAGCAGGAACGCGCTCTCTATGCGCTGCGTAACGCGGGAAATGGTAAGCCCGAGGAAGAGACGGACATCATTAAGACCAAGGATCCACAGATGTTGCGCGCTATCGACGCCCTGAAAGGTGTGATGATCTACGCGCAGCAAAGCGCGCCGAAGGCGCAAGCGGTAAAAAAATAGCGGCTTCGTCGCGTAATTGTCCTGCAACATCGGTAGCTCCTTTGGCAGTGAAGCGCCTGCCCTATAATTCTCCTGTGACAGTACTGGCACTAGAAACCTCCTGTGACGAAACGGCCGTAGCGATTTTGCGCGGCAATGATTCCCGTTACGAATTGCTGGCGAGCGAAGTCGCATCGCAGGTTGCTGCCCACGAAAAATATGGCGGGATCGTGCCGGAGATCGCGTCGCGCAGTCATCTGATCTATGCGCCGCGACTACTCGATAGCGCAGCAAGCGCAGCGAAAATTGCCCCATCGGAAATCGATGTGTTCGCCGCAACCAGCGGCCCGGGTTTGGCGAGTTCGTTGATGATAGGTGCGTCAATTGCGAAAGGATTGGCGATCGGCTTGGGTAAACCGTACCTGGCGGTCAACCACCTTGAAGGACATTTGCTCTCGCCGTTTTTTGATATTGAAAAAGGTGGCGGCAACGACATCAAACCACATCTATCTCTCATCGTGAGCGGCGGACACACGATGCTGGTCCTCGTTCGGGGCTTGGCGAATTACCAATTCATCGGCCGCACGGTTGACGATGCTGCGGGTGAAGCATTCGACAAAGTGGCCAAGATGCTCGGGCTCGGTTATCCCGGCGGCCCTCAGATTGAAAAGCACGCGCGCGGGGGCGATCCAACTTGCCGAAGGTTGCCGAGCGGCGTTTGACGCAGACGCCCTGTAATTTGGATGAGGAAATGCTGTCCGACGTCTGTGCATCTTTTCAACAGGCGATCATTGACGTGCTCGTGGCGAAGACGCTCGCGGCGGCGCAGAAACACGGTGTGGATCTCGTCACTGTAAGTGGCGGTGTCAGTTGCAATCAGGAATTACGCCGCCAATTGCGCGAAGCCTGCAGCCGGAAAGGAATCGAATTCAAGAGCTCCGAGCCGTGGCTGTGCACCGACAACGCTGCCATGATCGCCTTCGCAGCGTTGTTGCGGTCACAGGCTGGATTTCAATCGCAACTGACCAGGGAGATTGATCCGAATCTGGCGCTGGTATGAAAACTGTGAGCCGCGCATCTTGCTTGCTGCGTTTGCTGGGTTGGTGAACACCGGACAAAAGTTCGACATCATACGGAAGGCGGCATTGCTAGAAGGTGCGTTACCTAGTACTCGCGCTCCAAAAGATAATTCGCCAGAGCGTGTAGCGTTTCAGCGTCGCGATTGCTGAATATCGACAACGCCTTATGCGCCTTACTG
>WNFO01003508.1_pt1 | contig 13313 bp, 14 predicted proteins | sample 5400251 | NCBI WGS metagenome assembly WNFO01 (sample SAMN13153354, study PRJNA577476) | soil metagenome | isolation source: 100 cm saprolite under Madrone tree | place: USA:California | collected 2016-06-14 | reverse complement strand
AGCCAAAGGCCCCGCGATTGACCGCATCCGTGGTGTTTTCGATCAGCTTTTTCTTGACGTCGTCCTGCTGCGCGCGGGCAATCAGCCTGTCGATGTCGATGCCGGATGAAATGAAAGCGTTCCGGAAGATTTCGAGATCGTCCATCTTCTTCGGTTCAACCCACATGTGATGATAGGCGGCGCGGAAATACGGCTCGAACATATTCTCGAACTGGGCCGCCACGACGCCACGCATCAGCATCAGCGTATTGACCGGAAAGAACGGATTCGGCTTGAATTTCGTAATGTTGTGGCGGCGAAGAAAGCGTTGCGTTTCCAGCGCTTGATATTCGGGCTTGTTCTTGATCCCGCGCAGCGACTCGAACGGCGACATGTTGTTGGTCGCCTTGTAAATTCCACCGAGCAGCACCGGAACATATTCGAACTTCACCCCGGTACGCTTTTCAATGGCCGGAATCGCTAATTCCGCCAGATAGGCATTCGGGCTGCCGAAATCGAACTGGAACTCGACTTTCAAGGGGCTTGCCACCGGACTTCTCCTCTGAGGCGGATGTTATTCTCGATCGACGACGCTGAATTGCCCGGCTGCCGCCGGTTCGCCGTTGACCGGCAGAGCCTAAAGTTCTAAAATTGAACTGTCAATTCGAAATGGCATTTTTGCCGCTTTTTAGGGCTTGCAGGACGAAATCGGTGGTTGTCTCCCTGTCAGTGCCTATTTAGAATGTAGCAGATGAGTTCGAATCGAGCCTAACGCCTGGGGGCTGGACAAGGGACTGAATTATGAAATGGGACGAGCTTGAGGAAGAGCCATGTTCGTTGGCCCGCACCGTCGCCGTGATCGGCGACCGCTGGAGCTTGTTGATTCTGCGCGAATGCTTCCTGCGCAAGCGGCGGTTTGAAGCGTTTCAATCGACGCTCGGGATCACCCGGCATTTGCTGGCCGAGCGGCTCAAGAAGCTGGTGCGGCTTGGGGTCCTGCGCCGGATCCCTTATCAGGATTCGCCCAAGCGATACGAGTATATCCTGACCCAGAAAGGCCTCGACCTTTATCCGGTGATCATGGCCATCGTCCACTGGGGCGACACGCATATGGTCGACTCCCGCGGCCGGCCCATGCTTCACGAACATCAGAACTGCGGCAAATTGTTCGACCCTGTCATGGTGTGCTCCGAATGCGGCGAGCCGCTTGCCGCCAAGCAAGTCCATGTGCATCCCGGGCCCGGCGCGCGCCCGGCGGCTGTTGCTTCCCTGAAGGCTGAAAAAACCGGGTAAAGGCTAGCCTGTCAGGCAGTCATCCGTGACGAATAGTATCCGGCAAAACGGCGGCGTAGTTCCATTTTCTGCACCTTGCCCGTCGCGCCGTAGGTCAACGCATCGACGAAGACGATATCGTCCGGGATCCACCACTTGGCGATCTTGCCTTCGAGAAAGGCGACGATCGATCTTGCCGTTGCCGCATTGGAAGCGGTCGGCACAATAACAAGCAGCGGCCGCTCCTCCCATTGCGGGTGCGGAATGCCGATCACCGCGGCCTCGGCAACACCCGGACAGCCCATTGTCAGATTCTCAACATCGATCGAGCTGATCCACTCGCCGCCCGACTTGATGACGTCCTTCGCGCGATCGGTGAGCTGGATGTAATTGTCGCTGTCGATCGTCGCGAGGTCGCCGGTATTGAACCAGCCATCCTCCAGCAGCGGCTTGTCATCGCGATAGTAGCCGCTGACGACCCAGGGGCCGCGCACCATGAACCTGCCGCTTGACTTGCCGTCACGCGGGATTTCGTTGCCCTCCTCGTCGGCGACCTTGACGTCGACGCCATAGATCGGCTGGCCCTGAGAGATCTTGCGGCGAAGCTGATGCTGCGGCGACAGATTTGCGGCGTTTCGCGACAGCTGCGGCGAGGTTCCGCAAGGGCTTGTTTCGGTCATGCCCCAGACGTGCTTCACCGAGACGCCGAGGCGCTCAAAACCCTCGATCATGCTCGGCGCCGGGGCTGAGCCGGCGATGACGATCCGCTTGAGCGCCCCGGCGCCCTGGCCCTGGGTTTCGAAATGCTGCAACAGCTTTGCATACAGCGTCGGGACGCCGGCCGCGACGGTCACGCCTTCCGCCTCAATCAACTCGGCAATGCTTGCGGCATCCATCTTCGGCCCCGGCAGCACCAGCTTGGCGCCGACCATCGGAGCGGCATGCGTAAAGCCCCATGCCCCGTTGGCGTGGAACATCGGCGTCATCGGCAAGATCGTATCCAGCGCGGTAAATCCCAGGGAATAGGCGCCGCTGATGGAGAGGCAATGCAGCACGTCGGAACGGTGCGAGTAGAGCACGCCCTTCGGGTTACCGGTCGTGCCCGAGGTGTAGAACAACGATGAGGCCGACAGCTCATCGAACACCGGCCACTGGAAATTTTCGTCGCCGCTATCGAGAAAGTCCTCATAGCATTGGATATTCGGGATGCTCGTCGCCGGCATCGCCGTCCTGTCCACCATCAGGACGAACAGGCCGACGGTAGTGAGTTCCGGTGCGAGCTTCTCCACCATGGGCAGAAAAGAGCTCTCGAAAAACAGCACTTTGTCTTCGGCATGATTGGCAATGTAGGAAATATGGGCCGCAATCAATCGCGGATTGATCGCATGCCAGACCGCCCCAAGTCCCGTGACGCCATGTTCAATCTCGAAGTGCCGATAATTATTCCATGCAAGCGTCGCAACCCGGTCGCCTGGCCCGACACCCCAGCGCCGCAGGGCATCAGCCAGCTTGCGCGCGCGGCGCGCGGCGTCCTTGTAGGTATGGCGATGGATTGGGCCTTCAACAGTGCGAGATACAATCTCGGTACTGCCGTGAAACCGATCGGCATGCTGCAGAAGCGACGACAGCAACAGCGGCTGATTTTGCATTAGGCCCTTCACGGATTCGTTCCTTCAAATTCGCCGGTGTCGAATATTCCTGCGGATTACACGCAAACCAATGTTGTTATCGAGCAGCGGAAGCGTATCGCGCCAATGCCAGCGTCACTCTGACCTCACGTCGAGCACTTCGCCGAATTGCTCCCAGTTCGTGCCGCTCCAGCGTTGCAGCTGCAGTTGCGTCCAGACCATGTTGCTGGTCGCGCTGGTATTGATCGAGATGCCCGGCATGGAGGTCGGAAGCACGAGATCCTTCAGGCTTTTGGCCTGCCTGACGATATTTTCACGGGATAGGTCGTTGCCGCACTGCTTGAGGATTTGCTCGAGGATCAGACCCTGCTGATAACCGGTTAGATAGTTGGTATCGCCGACATCAGACCCCGGCAGATACTTCTCGAAGAAGGCGCGATAGGCCTTCATGCCGGCATCGTCATTCCATTTCGAATCGGTCGGGTCCTTGTTGAATGTCCCGACGATCACGCCAACGGCATTATCAAAGCCGGCGGGCTTCAGAGTTGATGATACCGAGCTCGACGGAAAATTGACGATCAGCGTCGGCTTCCACCCGATCTCGGCTACCTTGCGAATGGCCTGTGCCGAAAATTTCGGCGTGCCGGCAACCAGCAGCGCCTCCGCGCCGGAGCTCTTCAGAGTGACAACCTGGGAGTCAACCGTCGGGTCAGTGATTTCGTAAGCCGCCGTAACCACCTTCTTGTCGAAATCGTTCTTGAGGAAGGCCTTGAAGGCGTTGACGTAATCCTTGCCGAGATCATCGTTCTGATAAAGGATGGCGTATTTCGCGTTCGGCAAGGCCTTGCTCAGATACTTCGCGTAGATCTTTCCTTCGGTGTCGAAGCTGACCAGTCCCGTCGTCGTCAGCGGGTAATCCGCGACATTGGTGAACTTGTTCGATCCGCTGACGATGGCGACCGTTGGAACGCCTTTCAGCGCCAGGTATTTGGCCGACGCGGTATTTCCGGGCGTGCCGAGCTGGCTGAAAATGAATGCGACCTCGTCGCTCTCCACAAGCTTGCGGACATGCTCCACCGCTTTCGGCGGACTGTAGGCGTCGTCCATCGCTATATAGTTGATCTTGCGGCCGTTGATGCCGCCGCGGTCGTTGATGGATTGAACGTAGGCAAGAACTCCTTTGCCGACGAGGCCGATCGATGACGCCGGACCGCTGAACGGGAAGACGCCTCCGATCTTGATTTCGGTCGCGGTAACGCCCGGCGCATCTGCGGCGAACGCCGGTGCAGATAGTGCGAGCATCAGCGCGGATGCAAGTTTGAGCTTCCCGAACATGACTTCCTCCTCTGTGGAAACGCGGGTCTTCCCTCCGCGGTGCCTGTAGGGCAACCGAGCCTGGCCGTCGCGGCCGTTTACGATCGGCCGTCTTCAAGCCACAAACTACAGTTCTTTTTTAGAACTAGTCAAGCGTTTACAGCGATCCTCGGCAGTGTTGCCAGATTCAAGCTTGGCATCCGAGTTTTAAAGGCGAAGACTTGCGACTGCGATTTCAAGAGGATAGCCGGTGTATATTGTCGTTTGAGAGTGGTGCTTTTTCGTGGACGATATGTCTGCTAGCGAGCGCGCTCGCGAGCCGGCGCACAAACGCGGGCGGCAACCGAGGGGCGGTCGCGGCCTCGCCAATTCGACATCCCATACATTCTATTTAGGTACTAACATATCCGCTCCGGCTTGATGATGTGGCCATCAAGCATTTACTTGCAAATGCGCACGCACGACAGACGCTTTCGTGATGGTTTCGAGAAGTCTCAATATTCTGACGTCCGGGAATATCAAGGTTCGGACGCGAGTCTGGCTATCAGAAGCGCTGATCCGCGCCGGGAACTACATGGAGACCTCGATGACCAGATTCACATTCCTTGGCGCGGCCGCATTTCTGTCGACCGCGATTGCAACTCCAGTATTCGCGCAAGCAGTTATCCAAGAGCCGGGCGCATATGCCTTTCACTATCCCAATGGGGATTTGGGAATTGGATCCACGCGATCTCAGCGACGAGAAGCAGTTGTCGTCGGTGGTGGAGCAGCCGGCGCCAGCGCACCGTCTGTCCATTCATCGAGGGCAGGACGCGAGACTGCAACCAGACCCTGGTCGGCGCCGGTAGGCCACCGCCAGCCGCGTGCAGCCGATGTTCCCCCATCGACCTCCACATCTCAGCAGATCCTTGATCCAGAAGACGCGAGCGTCGACCGCAAGATCAGAAATGTTTGCCGAGGCTGCTGAACGTCGCAAGTCTCAGCTGTACGATCACCGCAAAGTTATACCGTTCCGTAATTCACTTAAATCTCGATGCCCGTGGGACTTCCGGTCGCCGCTGCGCAAGTGTTCCTGTGCTACGTCAACAAAAAGGGCGAAGTCGGAATAAGGCCCGCTCACGGCAAGTCTTCTCTTTAGCCGCGCGATTCCGTTTCGTGCCGATGCGAGAGAGGAAATGCACGAGAATCATATTCAATCCAAGAACGCGAAGTTGTTTCGCGAACTCCTGACCGGACTTCGAACGGCACGACGTTCGCTCCCTGCGGCCGTCGCATTGGGGATCGCTGTTGCAGCTTCCTTGCCCCCGGGGATTGCTCACGCCCAGGAATATCCGTGGTGCGTGTCGCGCGAAAGCTATCTCTATTGCTTCTACAAAACTCAGGAGCAATGTAAGTGGACGGCCTCTGGCATCGGTGGCTGCGCGCCGAATCCGCGTTTACTTTTCCCGAACAAGCCGCGCGATTCCGACCCGAGAGCTATAAGCCGGTCCAAAACCCATTGAGCCGCATGAAATAGATGCGTCTCTTGGTTGTAGGGCGCGACCTATCGACCGAATGATGCGTACTTTAGCGGCCTGCCTCGTTTGGCAAAAAGCAATCCCCGACACGACAACTTCCCAGCAACCAACGTGCCGTCCTGGGATCGGGGACTCGGGAAGATTCTGCGTGATGGATGCTTGCTTGTGCATTCACTCGGTGCCGAAGAGTCAACATCAGGTCTGCGTTACCCCAAGATCATTCCGGCAGGCCAATCATCCTTAGCCGGGTTCGGTAAGCGGCAACGCGCATGGCCGGTCGCTGCGGATGCCTTTGACATCGGAACATGACAAGCGGCCGTTTCTTTCTCGCAGGAACCACAGCTATCTTCAGAACCCATCACCGGCCCTGCGAACGCGGGTCCCGATGCGACAGCCGCGAGAAGCGCAAGCCGAATCGACTTAATCTTTATTGTGGTCAGCCAGGACGACTTGGATACGTCGTAGGTGATGCGGTTTTGGGACATTTTCTCTCTCTCCACCGACACCAAAGAGGTTGGCGTCGCTGCAGAGGAGACCTGATGCGAGATCGTTTTATTCCAGCTTTCTCATTCAATCATGCTTGCGCAGACTGGGTTAAAGCGCAACGTCAGCAAGACACTATCTCATCGGGGAAGCGCGCAAGAATCAATTCCTGTGCGTAACTGATGTGGGTACGTACAAGATGAGCAGCACGCGCAGTGTCGCGCGCCTTGAATGCTTGTATGATGTCGTCGCACCCGTGCGCGGCGCGCTCGGCGAACTCCCGGCTCACGTTTGTGATTGTGCCGCAGAGCTGGATTTGCAGCGTGACCCGCGCCAGCGCCTCGATCAGCGCGGAATTTCCGGAATGCTCTGCGATGGTCTCGTAAAACTCTCGATCGCGCACGGCATAGGTTTTCATGTCTCCACGCTGCAAGGCGGTCACGGCTTCAATAAGCGTATTTTCAAACCGTCGAATGTCGCGGTCGCTCATCTGCGGGACCGCGAGCTCGACCGCGAAACATTCAAGCCGCTTGTATAGTTCATAAAGGTCCGCCGTCTCGCTACGAGAAAAGCTGCGCACATAAAAGCCGCGATAAGGCTTGATCTCGACCAACCCTCCCATTGCCAAGGTTCCGATCGCCTCGCGAAACGGCGTCCGACTCACCCGCAGCCTGTCGATCACCTGTTTCTCGTCCACCCATCCGCCGCTCTGCAATTCACCGGAGATGATCAGGCGCACGACATCTTCATAGATCCGTTCCCGCAGCGTTTTCTTGGGTAGCTTTTCAAGGTCTTTGATCAGCATGAACGATGCGTCTACCACACAGCGCGTTGCGGGTTGGCACGTCCCGGCGGAGCACCTGGACGACCGCGCCCGTCTATTTGACTTCCGGCGCCGGCGATCCCCCGGAAAATGCGCGCTCGAATGTTGTAAGATCCGCGCTGGCTAGGTCCGAAACGGCAATGTAGGTGAACTGGGCATCGTTCCAGCTTCGAACGTTGTATCCTGCAATCGATTGATCGGAGACAGATTGGCCGGCCGGCAGCGTCGTCAGGCTGACCGTATGCGCCGCATGCTTGTAAACGATCGTTGCAACCGGATCGCGGCCAACGACGTCTACGCGGCCGCCAACCAGCATGAAGCCCTGGGCTGCGAGGTCAGGCACCTGAGGCGATACCGGCAGGCGTGAGGTGAACCACGGCTTGACCGTATGACGGTCGGAAGACGCAACATCGAAAGGCTGAGGGGCCAACAGACTACGGATGTGCCCTGCAACGATCTGGCGGGCAACATCCTCGCGTTGATCGTAGCGCTCGATCGTCAGCATGACGGAACTCGAAATCACCGCGCCGAACACCGCGGCTGCAGCCAACGCCTGAAACGACCAGCTTCGACGAGTCAGGCGTCCCGCCTGGCCCGGACGTCCCGCCTGGCCTGGACGATCCGCATCCAATGCCGCGTTTATCCGGGCCTGAAGACCCGGCGGCATTTCAAATTGCGGAAGCGAACGAACCGCGCGGCGCAACGACAACAATCGGTCATATCGGGCCTTCAACAATTCATCGTCAGCCAGCCGTCGTTCGAACTCAATCGCGGAAGCCGGATCGAGCTCGCCGTCGTAGTAGGCGTTCATCTGCAGTTCGTCGTTATCTTTTATCGATGCAATCATAGCTTTACTTTCGGTCTCCGAGTAGAGCGATCAGTAGCTGCCTGCCCCGGAACAGACGGGACATCACTGTCCCGATTGGAAGATTGGTGATCTCCGCGATATCGCGATAGTTCAATTGATTCATCTCCCGCAGAACAATCACTTCGCGAAAATGCGCCGGCAACTGCGCCAGTGCTCGCTGAACGTCTTCGGCATCCGCCTTGAAAAGCGCGATCTCCTCGGGTGTCTCAATCCTCGTCCCGTACGGGCCTTCATGCTCAAGTTCCTGTTGCTCAGCAACGCTTAGGTCGTCCGTAAAAACGACAGCCTTTGGTCTGTTTTTCATCAACCAGCTGTAGGCGGCGTTGCGCACAATTGTCAGCGACCACGCGCGAGCGTTGACGGCACCAAAGCCCTTGATGCCGCGAAACGCCCGCAAGGCGGCATCCTGCACAACGTCTTCGGCGTCGTAGGTATTACCGGTGAGCCATTGCGCAAGACGATAAGCTTCGGCCATGTGCGGCAGAAAGACCTCGTCGAACATCGCGCGCTCATTCTTGTGCTGCACAATTGGGACCGGCGCTTGCTGCTGGCTAGACAAACGATCTGAGCCTTCCAACCGTTGTCTTAACACGGCTTGATCAAGTTCGGTATGCCGGAAGCTCGAGCGATGTACCGATAAGGGTGTCGTCATGTTTGGCACACCAGCATTCAAAGCCCCGCGTTCATTTCACGATGACCTGCCCGACCATATGCGGATGCAGGCCGCAGAAATAGTCGAACGTGCCGGCGCTGGTGAACGTAAACGAATAGGAGTCGTCGGTGTCGAGCGCCTTCGACCGGAAGGTCGTCTTCTTCTCGACTATCGTGTGCGGAATGTCGTCGTGATTGACCCACTTGACCGTGGTTCCGACAGCGACCGTCAATTCCTTGGGCGTGAAGGTGAAATTGTCGATCGTGATCTCGTTGGCATCCTTCTTCGCGGCATCCTGCGCCGCCACCGTACCAAACGCCAGCATCGCTCCGATGACGGGACCCGCGAGTAACGCAACGGCCAGGCCGCGATTAAAAACTAAGCGGGCCGCTGCGAAGCGGAGTTGGCTGATCAAGATTTGCATCTGAGATCCTCGATCAACCGGCCAACGTCTTGTCGATGATCGCGAGCGGCTTGTTGCCCTGCACCACGCTGACGGTGGACAACCCCAGCAAGGTGCGAAGTTTGTCGGCGGGGACCAGCATCGGGCCTGGCGAAGGCGCGCTGCCGGGAGCCGGCTGAGGAAAAGCCGTCGACAACGCGGTGTGGAAGGTCATATTGCCTTCGACCTTCTGGGCCAGCTGGTGAATGTGCCCGTTCAGAACGGTGACCGAGCCAAAGCGCTTGAGCAGATTGAGCGCCTGCGTGCCGTCCTCGGTACCCCAGCCCCATTCCTTGTAGATCACCTGCAGCGGGATATGCGCGAAAACCACGATCGGCGTGCTGTTCGACTTGCCCTTCAGATCGGCCTCGAGCCACGCGAGCTGCTCGGCGCCGAGATTGCCAAGTCCGCCGCCCTTCAGATCGACGACGTTGACGAGACCGATGAAGTGGATGCCGTGATCGTCGTAGCTGTACCAGCCAGCGCCCTTCGACCCCTTGCCGTAGCGCTCCAGATAGGCCTTGCCGCGCTCTTCATCGATGATGTCGTGCTCGCCGGGCACCCAATGAATTGGCACGCCGGTCTCGCTGAATACCTTGTCGGCATCATCGAATTCGGCAGACTTGGAAAGATGCGTGATGTCGCCGGTGTGAATGATGAAGGACGGCTTGATCGGCATCGCCTTCACCTTGGCGACCGCTTCGCGCAGTGTGCCAAGCGCGTCGGGGTTCGCCGGCTTGTTAAAACCGATATGACTGTCGCTCATCTGCAGAAATGTGAATCCAGTGGATTCGGCGGCAAGCGCATCGCCGATCATCCCCACTGAGTGGGGAACGCCGCCGCTGACGGCCCAAAGCACCCCGGTACCCGCCCACACCATGCATTCCAGCACTTCACGGCGGCCTAATCCCTGTCCACGATCCTCAAAGCCCTTCTTAGCCATGTCACATCTCCCTGTGGGCCAAACGGCTCCCAAATGGTGCCGCTAAACAGGAGACTCGGCCGTTCCGGGCTTTATTCCAAAAAAATATGCAATTTCTCGATCGGCGGATTTCCTCGCTAAAATCGCTGATTTCGATGACGGCACCCGGCCAGGCCGGTTGCCGGTCATTGAGCGCGATCGTCAACCGGCTCCCGGCTTGACGATGACTTTGCCTTTCATGTTCGGGTGGATCGAGCACAGATAGTCATAGTCGCCCGGAGTCGTAAAAGTGAAAGAGAACCTGGCGTCCTTGACGAGAGTTTTCGACCGGAAGCCTTTGGTTGGAGATACCACGGTATGGGGCATGGTCTCATTGTTGACCCAGGTCACGGTGGTGCCGGGGGTTACCGTGATGTCGCCGGGGATGAAAGTGTTGTGATCCATGCTCACGGTTGCCACGGGCTCGGCGGCAGCATTGTTCGGGTCCTCCGCGAGGCAGGGGGTGGACACCAGAGCGGTGAACAGGACGGCCAGCCTCAAAGGCTGCAGTACGCCTTGCGACTTGCAACCATAGACCCCGAAGGAAATTCGCGGATTTGCGGTGAGGTGCATCGAGGCTCGGACAGTCAAAGCAATCTCCTTTGTTTCAGTTCAAGCCAGCCAGTTCCGATCGTCGGTCTCCGAGAGAACGACTCACACGTCTTTGCTAATATTCCCAACGCCAGCTCGTCGCTCACAGCGAAGCCGGCAGAAAAAAGGGTCCCAGCTTTGGGGAGAAAAGCTGGGGCCAGGTGCAGCAAGGATTACGGAGACTGAAGTCTGTTTTTCGGCTCAATGCGGACGGATAAACGCTGCTCTTCTGTGGCGTGCTCGCTCTCGTTCGACAGCACGATTTGTGTTATCGCAACGGAGACTTCCTGCGCGCGCGGTTTATTCCCACATTTTTCGCACGGTCACGCGGAAAGCGGCGCGGAGCAAAGGCGCGGCTTCAGTGCGAGGAGGCCTGCGTATCCGGATAGCAGGCGCGAAACATGCTCGCGAGCTCGCGGCCGCTCAGGTAAATCATGCGCGGGGTCAGGCCGCCGCGCTGATCTATCCAGCGCCGGACCTCGAACGGATACATCAAATACAGCGTCTGCGTTGCCTGCAGGTTGGTTATTTTGCGCCCTCTGGAATCGGGATCCCAGGCGGCATGAAATCCGAGCCTGGCACGGGGGGTCACGCATATCCTGTCATGAGGAACCGTACCGAGAACGATGGTGCAGGCCGAAACACAAGAACCGTCGATGATTACCCTCTCACCCGAGCTGCGCACGCCCTGATATTTACCGACATAGGTTTCGATCCGGCCGCCGGGGTCCTGCGCAATTCGAATCGCCGCGCCGCTTGCTCCAATCCCCGCGAGCACGAAAAACGCCGCTTGTAACCCTGCCAGGCATCTCATGATCATTCCCTCTTAAGAATGCTTACGACGATCCCTCTTTCACGCAACGCCAGGTCAAGCCTCTGAGCTGACTCTATTTAGCCGCCCGTCATATCCCAAGCCGGTATTCGGGCTTAATTGCGATCCAAAAAAGTATATTATTGAGGGCAACAATATATTTGTATTGCTGCGACAACCGCCGCCGGCGTGCACCGAAATTGCATCGGATCACTCACCTGTTCGTGTGCTCGGGAATTTCGGAAATCACCCGTGAGTCTTTCCATCACAAGACCCGCGCGCATGCGCACCGGGTCGACAACATGGAAGGATTTGAAGATGACCAATTTCAAACTTCTTGGCTTGGCCGCGATTTTGTCAACGATGATCGCGACGCCGGGAATTGCACAGGAAGCTGTTCAAGAGCCCGGCTTGCAGGCTTTTTACCAGAGCTTGGGAGTCGGATCCCCATCAAGCGCGACGGCGAGCGCTATGGCATCGGCACGTAGCGGCTCGTATGCGAGCGCGCCAGCAAAGCGCCTGTCAGCGAAGCACTACGCCAACGCCCGCAAGATGTGACAGGCCCGCAACTGGATCGGTCGCGTTCGGCGCGGCCGGTTCTACGAGCCAGGCAGGTACTTCCCTGGTTCGATGGTATTGGCCCCGCCATATAGTCGGCGCGAATCGGCAGCGAAGGCGGTCCAACCGGGCCGCCTTTGCTATTGGGCCCTGTCATTCAAATCCGCATCAGAGCGGCGCAATGTAGCGAACCAGGCAAAGGCTGACGACAAGCAGAAACAGCAGTGACAGGGTCACGGCCGCCGTGACTTTTCCCCCGACCCGACCGATCACGCGCAGGTCGACCCCAAGACCGAGCGCCGCCATCGATATGATGGTGAGGATGCTTGCGATCCTCTGCAGCGGGAAAACGGCGCCGTCGGGTATCAGCGACAGCGAGCGCAATGTCGCCAGTGCGAAAAACCCCACAATGAACCACGGCACGGTCTTGAAGAAGCTGTTCGGCTCGAACACGCCTGACGATCGATCGCCCCGCAGGCTTCGCGCAAATACCGCGATGCATGCGACGACCGGACCAAGCATCATGACCCTTATCAATTTCACCAGGGTGCCGGTTTGCGTACTCACGAGCCCGGCCGGAATGGTCGCCGCAAGCACCTGCGGCACCGCGTAGACCGTCATTCCGGCCAGCACGCCATATTGGGTCTCCGACAGGTGCAGAAGCGGAATCAAGAGAGGCAACCCCAGCACCACGATGACGCCGAGAACCGCCGTAAAGGAAATCGACGAGGCTACATCATCGGTGCTCGCTCCAATGACAGGGGCCACCGCGGCGATCGCCGAGTTGCCGCATATCGAGTTGCCGCAGGCGATCAGAATCGAAAGGCGAACCGGCAGGCCGAGAGATCGGCTTATGCCGAAGCTTACCGCAAGCGACAGAACAACGACGGTGACGATCGCAACGAGCAGCACGGGACCTGATGCGGCGATCGCGGCAATGGACAGCGAGGCTCCAAGCAGCGCCACGGCCACCTCAAGCACCTGTTTGGCGCTGAAGGCTATGCCCGCGCGCCAGCGGCCACCCGGCTCCCACAGCGTGCGAATTGCCGTCCCGAGCAGGATTGCGACCACGATGGCTTCGACGTAGGGGTGGCCAATAAGCGTCTCTTCAAGTGCCTGTATGGTCACCGCTACCAAGGTGACGAGTGCGCACAGCGCCATCCCCGAGGCCAAGGGTGCGGCTTTCTCAGCCAATCCGCCATAGAACCCGGGATTTTTTGGAGAATCGACCTGATTGGCCACGCGCTATCCTTCAAAGAGAAGGAATTATGCGCTGGATCGCGGAAAATAGACAATATCAATCCGAACAACCGGATAGAGAGAGGTTATGTCTCGTCGTGGGCGGGTCGCCATGCCCGCGGGCCCGCGCCTTCGAAAAGGTGCCCGTTCGCCGATCAGCTTTCAGGGACGAGAA
>WNFO01011892.1_pt1 | contig 13319 bp, 16 predicted proteins | sample 5400251 | NCBI WGS metagenome assembly WNFO01 (sample SAMN13153354, study PRJNA577476) | soil metagenome | isolation source: 100 cm saprolite under Madrone tree | place: USA:California | collected 2016-06-14 | reverse complement strand
CCTTAAGCCCGAACATCAGATTCTGCTGTACAGTGAGCCACGGAAACACCGAGCCGAGCTGAGAGATTACGATCCCCTGGCGGCTCGGACCGGTTACAGGAGAGCCGTTTACGATGACCTCGCCGCAATCTGGCCTTTCGAACCCTGCAATGTTATTTAAAAGAGTCGTCTTGCCACACCCCGATGGTCCGACAAGGGCCACGAATTCGCCGTCCGCCACGGCGAAGTCCACTCCTGCCAACACGGTGAGGGGACCCTTCTCGCTGGCATACGACTTCCGAATGTCTCTGACAACGATCTTAGCGTGCATAGCGCCAACGCACGCCCTTTATTTTCTCAAGCTGCCGCATGAGAAGGTCGAGTAAGAGTCCCGTCAGCCCGATGATGACCATTGCCGCCACTACGAGATCATAACGGTTACCCGCATTCCGAGAGTCAATGATGAGATACCCCAAGCCAGACCTCATAGCGATCATCTCCGCGGCGACCACAACCAGCCAGGCGACACCAAGACTGATTCTCATCCCGGTGATGATATGGGGTAACGCTGCAGGAATCACCACCTTGCTGAAGAGTGTCAGACCGGATACACCGAAATTGTGCGCTGCTCGAATATATTGCCGCTCCATGGTATGAACTCCCGCTGCCGTCTCCACAATGATGGGAAACAATGAGGCGAGGAAAATGAGAAAAACAGGCGAGAGGTTTCCCACGCCAAACCAGAGAATCGCCAGGGGAATCCACGCGATTGGGGAGATGGGCCGAAGAATCTGGATTATCGGATTCAGAGTCGCAAAGACCCCTTTAAACCAACCCATCAAAAGGCCCAACGGGATGGCCAGGGCCGCCGCAAGCAAAAAACCGGCGCCAACGCGCAGGAGAGAGGAAGCTATATGATCCCACAAGGTTCCCAGTCGCGCCAGCTCCATAGTAGCCAGAACCACGTCCCAGGGCGTAGGAAAAATAATGCTGCCGCTCTGCACCACGGTAGTCCACCATACAGCAACTAAGACCGCCACCAGCGCTAAAGGGGAGACGAAATTCATTGTCTTATTCATGCCTACACGTTTCCTTTGTTGTGACTACTTGCGAGACTCACGAGAGTCAGCACCCGCCATCGGAAACGCTCCCACCCGACCTCAGGCATCGGCTCAACAATAATCGTAAGCTGACCACTCGCGTGAAGCGTGCAGAGAAATTGATAATTAGAAGCCTTATGGAACGGCAGTTGAAAGGTTTCGCCCGGCATAATCAGTACGGGACCGAACATCTGCGGCACATCGTCGTGGTTTTTTAGCACGAAAATGTCCTTCACACCTAAAGTCAGGCGTATCTCAGACGGCACCGCCGGAATGTTTTCACCTCCGACCCGACGGGCCCAATTGCCTTTGGGGATGACATAAACCAGTTCCCTCGATTCGGAGGGCAGCGGGCTGAGCGCAGCCCAACCGGCTGCGACAATCGATACTCCACCTGCGACCAACAGACCCCAAAGCCAATAGCTGGCATCGGTCCCGCGTTTCATGCTTTCACTTGACCTTCGCCTTTACGGGGATACGTCCCGCTTTCTGGAGGACAAGGGTGAGATCTATGACTTGCCCCGCCTTGAGTTCACGTTTCAGATTGATGAGCATCAAGTGATATCCGCCTGGTTTCATCTCCAGCTTTCCTCCGGCAGGGACACCTAGCTTGGTTATCGGACGCATCATCATCATGCCTGACTCCTCGTAGCTCTCGTGAAGCTCTACCGTTGCCGCGGCATCGCTTGATGCAGCAATCACATCATCCGAGACGCTCCCTGAGTTGACAATTGTGAGATAAACGGCTCCATTTCCGCTTCCGGCCATGGGGTCGCCTTTCATCATCGGTGCTCGACGCGCCCACGCCCCTTCGATCCTGACCGTCACGCGCTCGGGTTCCCGGGATTGAGAGTGGGCCAGTGCAGCTATGGATACAATCGCCAACAAAACCATCAATCTCGCACGTGTTCGGCCCATCACGATTTCCTCATTTCTTCAGTAGCATTTTAACGTCATGGACCGTATCGTCCACCGACCTGCCAAAAGGCAACATCACGCGCAGATTGCCGATGGGATCAATCAGGTAAATGAACGATGAGTGGTGAACGAGATAGGCTGCCGAACTGCCCTCAAAGGTTTTCTTCACAGCCGAGATCCCGTAAACCTTACGCACTTGAGAAAGCTGCTCTGGTGTGCCAGTAGCACCAACGAAGGTGTTGTCAAACACGACCAGATATTTGCGCAGCCGCTCAGGAGTGTCTCTCTCCGGATCCACCGTGACATAAACCACCTGAAACTCTTTTGCCGCCGTGCCTAATTTCCTCCGCGCCTGCGCGAGGTCTGCAAGGGTGGTTGGGCATACATCAGGACAGTAGGTATAACCGAATCCGAGCGCGACCACCTTTCCTCGGTATCGGCTGAGGCGCAGCTGCGATCCGTCTGATCCCTTGAGTACAAAATCTGGCGCGGGCCGGGGAGGATCAAATGAACCTCCTTTGAACTCCTGTTTTTCCGCCGCAAACGACGAGCAACAAAAACTAGCGAGCAGAAGAAAGGAAAGTATTGTGTAACGCATTTCTCTCCGCCTCTTACTTCGCTAAGGAAATAGAGACTGACTTGGCATTGCGAGTAAAGCTCTCATCCACGTACTTCTCGTAGGGGACGGGGTACTTGAGTATGCCTGCCTCGATCGAAAATTGCATCAACTCGTCAAATTCCGACCGAATCAACCTTAGATCCTGATATGTAACTCGATCCCGGGGATTATCCATCACGAACTGCAAAACCCGTGGATCCTGGTTAAAGAAATTAGGCGCCGCAGCCAATTCAACCGCTCGCTTCCGATTGTCCGGCGAGGAATCAAGCCAGCGGCCGGCCTCCAGGGTGTAATTGACGAGCTGCTGCACCAACGGACGATTTTCGCGGATAAGCTCCTCGCGTACGGTAAGCACGCAGCAGATGTAATTGGGCCAGTCGTTTCGGGTCATGTAGAGGGGCCTGGCGTAGCCCGCCCTTTGAGCGACCGCTCCAAACGGTTCACCCGTGGCGTAGGCGTCTACTGATTTGGCGTAGAGAGCCGCCGGCATATCCGGGGGGGCCATTTCTATTACATCGATATCTTTCTCTGTCATGCCCTGCTTTTTGAGCAGCTTTCTGACGTATAGATAGTCGACCGCGAAGCGACTCGGAATGGCAAGCCGTTTTTGCTTGAGGTCCTTCATTGTCTTTATAGGCGATTCGGTTCGAACCATGATGACTGCGCCAGAGCGGTGTGCAAGCGACACGATTTTTACCGGGATTCCCTTGTCAGCCAAGTCCATCACCAAAGGGGCTAGCATATAGGCGGCTTTGATTCGCCCGGTCATCAAGGACTCTTTCACTTCCGGCCAGCCGCTGAACTTGAGATATTCAACCAACTGAGCGGCCTCGGGTCCGGCCCCCTTACTGTCTTCTTTCATTGCCGTACAGGCAACGGGCAGGGTGAGGTTTCAAGTAACCGGGAGTCCGCCGACCTGGAGCGGTTTTGCCTGCGCATAGAGAACGGCATGAAACAAAAGCAGCCCTCCCAAAAACGAAAGCGCTGAGTATCCTAGGTTCCGGACTCGTTTAGCAACCATCTTCTCCCCTCCTTGTGAAAATTCCCTTTATTTTGGATCCATCAAATGGCATCGATCAGCACGGACCGAACACCACAGTCCCGCATCACACCCGACAACACTGACGGTGAGACCATTCTGTCGCTGAATGGAGACTGTATTTTTTCATCCTTCGCCTACGTCTTGATCACGCTACCGTGAGACCCGTTCCAAATTTGCTTCAAGTTTTGTCTCTCGATCTCTCCTTAGGGTCTCCCAGATAATAGCAATTGGACTCACCACGAACAGGGCAAGGAAAGGCGCATTTTGGTTTCGCCAGAACCGGAGCAAAGCCTCAACGGCCGCAATGGCCACAGCATAGCCGATTCGCCCTTTTCGAGTGCTGGGAGTTGTACGTGGGTCCGTGATCATAAAAAAGATGAAGAGCTGAAAAGCTGGCCCTGAGGCCGGGCTCAACTCCGCCAAGATTGGAACGCCGGTGATTGTGCTCCGTACCAGGCTTAGCAGTATGAACCCGAGGACGTAGGTAAAGACGATGTCTAGTCTTCTCAATCGGCTAATAACCACAAAGCCAAGCAAGAAGATGAAAAGCATCACACCCGGCATGTTGCTCCACTGTTTGCTGATCGCTGCGACGATCTCGGGCACGGCCACCAACAGAATGCAAAGGCCAAAGTTCGAGGGATTAAAAAGGTGACGCCCCCGGAGTTGAATGGCGTACTTCTGGGAAATCCCCAACACGCTCCCTGCGGCATACGGCCACCAAGCTGGCGATCGCACCAGAATACCGATGCTCACTCCAGTCATATAGGAGCTGATGGGATTAGGCCATTCGCCGCAATAGATTCGACTCAGTACGATCTCAGTGGCCATGCTGAACACCACGGCGGTGGCAAACTGCCCAAAGCTTTCCAAAAAGCTTAGCCACACTTGGCCGATGATCAGGATTAGCGTTAAGAAACCTGCCACCAAATACCGAGGGTCACGACGGAGACCATCGATCAAGGTCATGGCGCTCATTCGCATGGGGTTCCTACTGTGACTGTCTTTCCGTGTTCTGAGTTCATAGTTAGTTCTCTCTAGGTCTAAGGCTCCTCCACGACATACGACTTATTAGGCTCTAATTGGCGCAGGACTTGGATCTTTCCTGAGGGCCATCGGATCTCGGCATGGTCTAGTTTCGGATTTCCTCCAAGGCCGAAATGTAGGAGCTTTTCGCTGTGGCCAGAATCTCCACCACCCCCGTCGAGGACCTGAACCTGCATTTGATTATTCCAGTGCAGCGTGACTTGAGCGCCGATCGCGCTTCGGTTGCTCTTTGTTCCCTTAAGCCGAAATTGGATCCATTTCCGGCTGGGGTCGACCCGATTTAAATAGACCAAGAGAGGCCCCTTGTTGTTGGCTACAATGACGTCCAAAGTCCCGTTGCGGTCAAGGTCGGCCAATGCTACTCCCCGTCCGTCATAGAGATCAGTGGCACCTACTTTCTCTGCAACGTCTCGAAATCGCCCTCGGCCATCGTTTAGGAAAACACAGGAACGCTGATATCCGGACCAGCTTTTACTATCCATGGCTGGCCAGGTCGCCGCGTCTTCGAGGATAAGGTTGATACCAACGCTCATGGTAAACAAATCGTACCAATACTCGGTCTTAGGGTTAGCAGATACCATGCCGTTCGCAGAGTAGATGTCAAGGTAACCATCGTTGTTGAGGTCTCCAAATACGGCGCCCCATCCCCAACCACAGTCCGCAGCCCCAACGCTCCAAGCCACGTCACGGAATCGTCCGTTGCCAAGATTTTCCCAGAGCATGTTTCCTTCCACAAGGTACCCCGGTTCGGTGATGTTGGTTACGTAAATGCCAAGCCGGCCCGAATTTTTGAAGTCCCCAAAGGCTACGTTCATGCCCTTTTTCGTGTCATCCCCGATTCCGTGACGCTCGATCAGCTTTTTGAAATGAGAGCCATCAATGTTTAGAAATAGCGAGTCTGGTCCATAATCGTTGGCGACGTATAAATCCGGGAAGCCTTTGTTGTTAAGATCTGCGGCGCCTACGGCAAGAGTCCACCCGGTATCGTCAAGGCCGTACTGCTGCGATACTTCTTTGAAGGTCCCGGTGCATCGGCCTTTATCTTTTACCTGTTCGTAGAGCTTGTTCCTTCCGCCGTTCCGTGATCGATCGAAATCGTCCTGCATGATGCGCGTGGTATCTAAATTCCAGAGGTTGTGCTCCGCGCGCCAGTAGGCCCCCACATAGATATCCAAGCATCCGTCGCGATTGAAGTCCCACCAGATCGCGTCGCTGGCGTAGATCCATTCACCCAGGCCTGCCTTTTCAGTGACCCGGGTAAAAGTTCCATCACCGCCGTTCCGAAAAAGTTCAAGATTACCCCACTTGTAGAGAAGCAGATCCTCGTGGCCGTCGTTGTCAAAATCGGCGCAGGCCGCTCCGGTCGAGATGCCCGTACCCGGCCGATTGACATCAGCGACTCCCGCCTTCTCGGCGACCTCTTCGAACAACTTGCCACCACGATTGATATAAAGTCGGTTCTTTGAGCCGACTTTGCCGTTCGTGACATAAATGTCCGGCCAGCCGTCGTCATTAAAGTCACAGACTGCCACGGAGGCGCCATGCATCCCCTGGATCCATGGCGTGATGTTCTCGATCTTCGGATCAAACGAAGATGCTTCATGAATAAAGTCGATCCCAAGGGAGTGAGCGGATTCTTTGAGATGAAAGCCATATTCCCCACCCGGATCGCCCTGATGAACCCAGCTTGTTACCCTTGGGACCGCAAACACTGAAAACACAAAGCCGGAAAAGAGCACGACTAGAATGAGCCGTTTTCTTGCCACAAAGAGTCCCCCATTTTGTTATTGGCGCCCTGGATTCGAGATGATCTCCTCTCGCTCGTCAACCAATCTCCGGAGCTTTCTCTTTTCTCTAAGCGTATGCTTGGCATAGTACGTGAACGCTATGTCGTACATGCCTTTTTTGTAGTTCCGCCACATGTCCGGATAGCGTCCCTCGATCTTTTTAAGGATTGCGTCGGCGATGGACTCGGTGGTGATGCCATTATTTCTCAGCTCCAGGCGGATCTCCAGGATTTCCTTAACTCCTCTGTGGCGGACGGCTACTTGCCAGTCCTCGGTGATTTCAGAAATATCTTTGAAAATGTCCTCGAAGAAGGATGGGTGAATATTGCCGCCGCCAAAAACTACCAACTCATCGGCCCTCCCAACAATCTTGGAAAGCCTGAGGCCTGGACGGCCGCACGGACAGGGCTCGCTTATCAAACGAGCGATGTCTTTGGTTCGGTAGCGGATGAGCGGCATCGTGGTTCGAGTCAAAGTGGTGAAAACCACCTCGCCGTATCCCTCCGTATCGGAGTCGACGATCTCGACCCAGAGCTCCGCGTCATTAATGTGGTATCCTTGCTTTTTATAGCACTCGATCCCAATGTAAGTTCCCGCATCCACGCTGGCATAAGCCATGAGAAAATCCGCGCTCCATGTTTTCTCCACCCACTCTCGGGCGCGCTCCGTGAGCATTTCGCCGCTACCGACAATCAGCTTCAGAGGATAGATCATGCCCTTTTCTTGGGCCAGTTCGGTCAGTTGGACCATCCATGTGGGCTCGCCCAAAATCACGGTGAAGCGGTAATCTTCCATGCGGCGATAGACCTCGATAGGCTCAATCTTTCCTACGGTGATGCTGAACATCTCGGTCAAAGGCAGTAATCTCGACATGAAGTAGCCTGGAAACCAGAAAGAGAAGTCGAAGGCGTTCAAAATCCGGTCTTCTTTCTGGAGTCCTAAGAGATAAAAGCTCACGGCACCCCTTCGAGCAGCCATGTCGAATTCCTCGTAGCGATAAAAGAGTTTTTTGTTTTTACCCGAAGTCCCGGCGGTCTCAAAGGCCAGTTGCGGCAGCGCGCAAAGAAACGCGTCTGAAGGAGTATTTAACAGATCATCGGCGGTGGTGAAGAGCTCCCCTAAATCTGCCGGCGATTGGATCCGATTGATATCCATCTTATGGAGAAAAAATCTCTCACGATAGAATTTTGAGCGACTCGCCACCAGGCGTAGCGATCTCTTTAAGGCCTGCATCCGTTGATATTGTTGCCAGGACGAAGGCAGGGCCTTCAGAAGTTTCGCTGTCCTCTGCGGAATTATGAGGCGCTCTAATAAACCAAGCATGGCTCTTTAACCCTGCAACCTTTTTAAGATACCGCGCTCAGCCTAGCCTCTCTGAATTGCTAGGCCCACTGCTTCTGCATAATCGGGAAAATCGACAGGATTGGTATTGTGCGGGCCGAGATCGAGCACCTTGTGGCCCAAGCCTCCCAGGTAGGTTATGATGTTTTCTTTCAAAGCGAAGCCAGTGTGGTCTAAGCTAATCGCAATACGCATGATTTACCTCCGGATGTTGAATACTGTTTTTATCACTGAACCGTCTAGAAATCCCTCCAACGTAGAGATCGGATTGCAGTAAACAGAGCCACAAACGAAAAAAGCAAAAGAGCTAGCATATCCATCCCGGCTCCCCCTTTGCCCGATAGACTCTTTGCTATCCCATCAGCGGCATAGGTCGTGGGCAAAAGTGAGGTGGCGTATTGCATGGCCTTCGGCAGTTCGTCCAGCGGATAAAACACGGGGGCGAAAAAAATCAGACAAATGCTGGTCGAGTCCGCGAGGACAGTCCCCGCCTGCAAATTTTTAGCTTGTTGGCTCACGATGATGCTGATACCAGTAAACGAGCTGAGGGTTAAAAGAAGTAAAATAATCACGTCGAGGAGGTTGAGCTGAACCTCGATCTCAAAAAGGTAAGAAACCAGAATAAAGCCACTGCTGGTCATAAGCCCGAGCATATAATCATAACCCAGAATGCCCAGAACATAAGAAGTCCGAGAAATGGGGGTCGTCATCAGTAGCTTGAGTCTCCCGTAGAAACGGTCCTCTACGAGAATGGTGCCCAACCACATAATCGTGAGCATGGAAAACGACAGGAGAATGGACGCAGTAAAAAACCGCAACCGCAGCGCCGGGTCCCTGCGCGTAGACGCGTTGGCAACGTAATAGACCCCGGCCGGAATCAGGAAGCCGAAAAAAAGAAACCTTGCTATCTGATCGCGAAATTGGAAGTAGTAGATACGGGTGATAACGCAGGTATCTAAGAGGATTTTCTTAATCATTTTCCTCTTCATGTTCTGCGGTGAGCTCGAGGTATATGTCTTCCAGAGAGATACGTCTTATGGAATATTCCTCCAATCCCTTTTCCTCAATGATTCTTCTCAGGGTTGCGAAGTCCGATTCTTTATGAACGTTTTTGTTCTTCCCTCTTTCACCGTGATTCCTTTCCTCGTTATAGTAGGTCAGACAATAGCTCCTGGGCACAAGGCGATAGATCTCCTCGAGTGTCCCATGCACCTTGATTTCTCCCTTCAGCAAAATGGCAATGCGATCGGATAAAAATTCCGCCTCTTCCAGATAATGCGTTGTCAAAATGACGGTCTTTGTCTGCTCCTTTGAATGTCGGATCTGCTTCCAAACATCCCGGCGGGTGACAGGATCCAGGCCAGTCGTGGGCTCATCGAGGATAAGAATCGGGGGATCTCCCATGAGGGCTACACCGATCAACACTTTTCGTCTGGTTCCCACCGAAAGAGTATCGATTTTTCTCCAGCGGTCCTCATCGAGGGCTAACTTTGAGATCCACCGGTCAGCCTCCGCTCTGGTTTCATCCCGAGACAGACCTTTGAGCTTCCCAAAAAAGTAGAGGTGATGCTGCACGGTCAGATGAGAAAAAAGCGTGGCCTCCTGAGGAATGATGCCCATTAATTCCTTTGCCTTAACTGGCTCTCGAAAAGGATCTATGCCCATGACCCTAATGGAACCCGACGTGGGGCTGAGTTCAGTGGTTATCTGCTTCACAAGGGTAGTTTTCCCGGCCCCATTGGGGCCCAGAACGGAAAGGACCTCTCCCCGGTAAACATCCAGATCGATGCCCCGATTCGCAACTGTTCCCTCAGGGTAGCGCTTCGTCAAGCCCCTAACGGAGATTGCCACGCTCTCTTCTAAGTGCTCCTTCATCGTTGGTCCACCGGCGTGCAACGGTTCTTCAAGCGGTCAGAGAAGGCTTAAAAAAGCATCTCCGCGTGTTTCTAGGCTATCTCCCCACGACGATGTCGTCGACCTTATTTTGGCAAGACAGACTTTCAATACCTCTTCAGCCGACGCGCCTCTGGGTTCGTAGACCCAGACTCCGTCCTCAGGAGGACCCCAATGGTCAAAACTGGGGCTTTGTAATATGGCGACTGTGCGAGAACCCACGGCGCAAGCCAAATGCATCGGGCCACTGTCGCAAGTTATAAACAGCCGCGCAGAATACATCATCGCTAGAAGCGGCAGACCCCACTCTCGATAGTGGCTGGATATCTTCCCAAGGTCTCGCAGCCATCTCGGCTTCGGTCGCGGACCCAAGGTTCACATGGACGGATAAGGCATCAGCGCCGAACTTGTTGTTTGTGGCAATCATGATGCGCTGTCAGATGCGTTCTTGATGAATCGCCGAAAAAAGCGGACCACTTCAGCGGCCACTCTCTCCTTCTGATAATCCACCGTAACCACGTGATAAGAATTATCCAGGATCAGTTTTTCTTTAACCGTCGACCCCAGATGCCGCTCCATTAAGTCCACGCTCCTCAAGCTGTGGGAGTCATCCTCCCGAGAATGAATGATTAGGGTGGGCACCCTGATATCGGGAAGGATTTTTTTTACGGTACGCATCAACTTGTAAAGCTCTGATAGAGAGACCGCGGGAAAGACCGGGTAGCCCAAATGATCATATCTTACCGTGGGATTCTTCACGCTGTAAGGTTCGCCCTCGGGAAAATCAACGAAATATTTGAGCGGCGTATGGATCACGAAGGGCAACATCATTCTCTGCCAAGCATGCGTGTTCCAGCCGTCAAAAAAGAAGCCAGTGGAGAGAGAGGCCAGCGCCGCGACATCGCTTTTCGTCTCGTATGCCAGAAGGAAGGCAAGGAGGGCACCCATCGAGATTCCCGAGACGAATATCGTTTTACAGGAAGCCCGAAGCTCCTCGTATCCCTCTTTCACGGATTGATACCAGTCCTGCCACTTTTTCGTTTTTAAATCCTCAACTGTCGTCCGGTGACCCGCCAAAAGGATTCCACTAACCGTGAAGCCGGCACCGTGAAGCCTCTCCCCTAAAAACCTCATCTCCCCCGGAGTTCCGGTCAAGCCGTGGATCAGTAGACACCCGCTGCTGTCTCCGCGAAAGTAGAATCTGTTCAAATCCAAGGGAGAGGATTTCATGGAACAGATTAACTCGGGAGCATCGCAAGGATGTTTTTGCTCGTGACCTGCTCGAAGCCTTCCTCTTTGAGAAGGATGCGGATCTTTTCCAATTCCAAGTGCGGATGATAGAGAGGAAATTCCGAGCCGAAGATAAGCTTGCCTGTACCGAGTCGCCGCAACGCCTCCTTGACGATCAAGTACGAGCTGACTGAGGTTTCTAAAAAAACATTGTCATTTTGGAACGCGCACTCAATGGCCTGGTCATCGGCCGGGGCTAACCCCATGTGACCCAAAATAATTGTTGTGCGTGGAAATTCTTTGGCCAAGATGGCTACCTTTTCCGTCGAGGCGTCCGGATGAAAAACCACATGGGTATAGAACGGCACCCCTAGCTCAGCGCACGTTTTGGCGAGGTCCTTGACTGCGTTAGAGGTCAGGGAAAAACGATGGATGAGCGGTGCGAGCTTGAGACCCTTCTTGCCTTGCGCAATGGCCTTGCGGAACTCGTCCACAGCCTTTTCTCCGTGAGTTGGGTTGACGCAGTGGAAGGCGAGGAATTTATCCGGATGCTCTTTCACCAGTTCATCCACAACGTCGTTCGGTATCGGCTCTCCCTTAGGTTGTTCCCGTTGCAAGAGATAGCTCGTCATTTTCCGCACGTCGATCATTCCTCCCGGAACGAGAATCGCCTTGTCGATCCCTGCCTCCCTCATCTGAGACAAGAGAAGATCTTTGTTACCATAATCCTCGCGCGTGACGTGGGCATGAGCATCGATGATCATGTTTTTGTACTCCTTAGGACAAGAGAATGCGGTCCCAATCTTCTCCCTTATAAACTCGTGAGTGTTCTTGGATCTCAAAGGATAGGGAAGATCGCAACTGCTTTCGTAGTTTTTCCTCTATCTTTCCCTTCAGATCCTCGCGCTGCTCAGAACTCATTCCAGTTGGGATGAAAAGGGTTACCGTATTGCCCGCTGATCTCACAAAGTACCAGTGGCTTATCCCGGACAGCTCCATAACAGAGTCTTCTAGTTCTAGCACAGAGACCCGTATTCCCCCCACATCCAGGAACTCCTCCTGCCTTCCCCAAAAACGTATTCTTGGAGAATCGAGGCCGCACGGGCAGGCCGTGTCCTCCATAGAGCCGATCAGTCCAGTCCGGTATCGAATCAGAGGCGAAGATTGCCTCCACAGGACAGTCGCCACAATTTCGCCGACTCCCTCAGGAAGTTTCAGGACGGGATCGTCCGCCGGAATAATTTCTGCAAAGACATATCCGGTGCTTACATGCATGCCATTTTTTTTCCCACATTCGAGGGCGATCGGGCCGCACTCCAGGGAAGTCAGGCAAAGAAAAACATCCGTCTTCCACATGGCCTCGATCCGGCGGCGCAGACCGGGCGAACAGCTTTCCCCGGCAAGCCAGACGGACTTGGGCTTTAGGTCCTTCCCGATCTCATAGCCGACTTCCCATGCCTTTTCGGCCAAGTGGATGGCATAAGCCGGCGTCGTGAAGAGATGATCTCCTTTTAAGTCCTTCATAATCTGAAGAGTCTTCTCTGGTTCAGAATAAAACCCTCCCTTGCCGACCGGCACCACTCCAGTCCCTACGCCGTCCTGGAGAATGCGATGAAAAAGGAGCCCAAGATGGCTTACCTCGTAGGGCAAGGCATTGATGACCAGATCTTTTTCACTGACCAACATGGGGAGAGGAGGAGAGAAAGATGCGCCCCGAGTAAACGGCCGAAGTCCACCGCGGTAAAGATCGTCGTCGGAAAATGGGATATAAACCCGCGGCCCCTTTGAAAGGGAGGTGGAGGCATGGATTTGGCAGATCCTTGATTTGGGAACGGTTAGCAACACCCACGGTTTCCCTTGAATCTCCTCTATCGTGGTGAGCGGGAGCCGGCTGAGATCCGCAATGCTCCTGATCTCTTCAGGCTTTAGCTTGGCCTGATGCAATTTCTCCCTATAAAACTCACTGCACCCGTAGGCCAAAAAAGCGATTTCCTGAACCTCGGTGAAGGGATTGACGAACTGTTCTCTTAAAAAAGCGCTTTCACTCATCCTGGTCCACTTTCCGATACCGTTGTAGCTCAACGAGAAGATCTTTAAACGATTCAAAGCGCGGGCGGGCAATCCCTTGTTGATTACACCACGAATCTAATTCGGAGCCCTTCTTGACGAAGGCCATATCCGACGCGGTGATTGCGCCCCGATCCGAGAGCCCGTCCCCAATACATACGGTTCGGTAACCGAGATCCCGGTAATGATCGACGACGCTCTGCTTCCAATCTCGACCGTCACCGCCACGGTTGTCCTGCTGAAATGTAAAATGCCAGGAACCGTTGGAACGTTCCAATTTATTACAGGTGAATGGA
>WNFO01004604.1_pt1 | contig 13321 bp, 12 predicted proteins | sample 5400251 | NCBI WGS metagenome assembly WNFO01 (sample SAMN13153354, study PRJNA577476) | soil metagenome | isolation source: 100 cm saprolite under Madrone tree | place: USA:California | collected 2016-06-14 | reverse complement strand
TTGTGATTTATCGGAGCGGAAAACGGCAGTCTGATGGCTCAGTTGGGCAGCCGCGCCGGTTGAAATATCGGGAGCTGGATTGCGCGGATTACCTGCGGGGATCAGGTCAGGCTGCTCTCGATCGCCAGTCGCACCAGTTCGGCCGAGGTACGCACGCCAAGCTTCTGGCGCATAATGGAAGACGTATTGGCGATCGTTTTGTAGGAGGAATGAACCAGCCACGCGATCTCGGAAAGGCTTTTGCCGGCGCTGAGCAAACGTAATATCTCGATCTCGCGTGACGTCAGTTTCGACAGCGGGTTCTGGGTCAACGAAGGGCCGGCGAACGCGATGCTTCGGGCGATTGCGGGCGGCAGGTATGTTCCGCCTTTGCCCACTTCGCGGATGGCCTCAACGAGGTCGTACGGATCTCCGGACTTGGAGACATAGCCCTTGGCGCCGATTTCGATCGCGCGCACGGCGAATATCGGATCATCGTTCATGCTGAACATGATGATGCGCGCGGATGCGATATGCGCCAGAATCCGCCGCGCCAGTTCAAACCCTGACACGGTCGGCAGGTTGATATCGAGAACGCAGATGTCAGGATGTTCGGCGACAAATGCACGCTCGCCGCTCTCGGCGTCGGACGCCTCCAGTATGACGATCTCAGGTTCTCCGGCGAGTAATGCACGGCAACCCGAAGCCACGATGGGGTGATCATCAACGATCAGAACACGCATCGGCATCGACCCCAAATACCCGTGTCAGGTTGCGTTGCTGCATCGCATCAGAGTGAACCACAGAAGCTCCGCCGAGGCGACGCTTGCTATGCGTCCCAAGCGTAATTGCTGTACGGTTCAATTAGATAGCCGCGTTTTTTATCTGTCAACGCTCCTCTTGGTGAGGGGACCAACGCGGCGCGGCATTGGACGAAAGCCATGTGGCAGAAACTATCCTTGCGCGCCCGGCTCAACATGCTTCTGGCGCTCATTCTTGCGCTGGGTTTGGCCATCAACATCGCACGGCTCGTGCTGGAGGCGGCACCTCGTGTGCAGGCCGAAGACCAAAGCGTCATACGACTGGCGCGCGAATTTCTCGAAACGCTGGTCGCCGGTCTGAATGAAACGCCAGACCCCGACGCGAGACTTGATCAGATTGTTCAAGACCTCAACCGGCTGCGTCACGTCAGCATTACGCGGCGGGATGATGCGGTCGCGACCAGGCCGCTGACGACCGACCGCTCCGGCGACGATCGCGAGCCGCGTTCGTTGCCGGCGTGGTTCGTTGCGCTGGTTCATCCGGAAAAGACGGCCGTGAATGTCCCGATTTCCATCCATGGAAGGGCGGGATCGTTGGTGATCACCTCGCATCCGAACGACGAGATGACCGAGATTTGGGACGGAATCGTGTCGCTCTTTTTCTGATTACGATGATGGTGGTCAGCCGGGCGCTCGCACCCATTCAGGCGCTGTCGGAAGCGATGACGAAGATCGAATCCGGCGGTTATGACACGCGCGTCAAACCGGATGGTCCGCCCGAACTGGCTGTGATCTGTACCAAGCTGAACCATCTCGCGGCCGCATTGGGAGACGCCGTTGACGACAAGAGGCGGCTGGCGGAGCGCGTCGTCTCACTGCAGGACGTCGAGCGCAAGGAGATCGCACGCGAGCTGCATGATGAGTTCGGCCCCTATCTTTTCGCGCTGCGCGCGCACGCGAGCTCCCTGATGCGGATCGCCGACGCCCGCGAACCGAACACGGATGCCTTGCGAAAGCATGGCGGCGCCATACTGGAACAGGTGAATGCCTTGCAGCAATTCAATCGGCGGGTTCTTGAAAAGCTGCGGCCGGTTGGACTGACGGAGCTTGGCCTGCGCGAGGCGCTCGATGCTCTGCTGCGCCTGTGGGGCGAGGCGCATCCGGGTGTAGTCATCGAAACCGCGATTGCGCCGTCGCTCGGTGAGACCGGCGAGACGGCCGATTTGACGATTTACCGTACCGTTCAGGAAGCTCTGACAAATGTGTTTCGCCACGCCGGCGCGACATCCGTCAGCGTGACCATCGAACCCGCCGGGCAGCTTTCCGGGATAAGGCGCGACGGCCGCGGGGGCGCCCGGGTACGTGTATGCGACAATGGCCGCGGACTGAGCCCGGACCACAAGCTTGGCCTCGGCCTGATTGGAATGCGGGAGCGGATCCTGGCCTTGGGTGGCACGCTTACCGTCGCCTCCACCGACAGTGGAGTAACCGTGGAGGCTATGGTTCCCACGGGCGGGAGTTCCTAGAACGGGACAACGCATCGATCCGGGAATTTATCCCGAACATCCCGGGACGTTTTGTAGCTGGCGCAGCTTTGTCGGCGCACTAGGATCATCCACACCTAACCGGCGGACACCAGAACAGCCGGAGCGGAATGGGATGAGGCAGATGGGCGTTCGATTACTGTTTATTGTATCGGCATCGATATGCCTGCTTCCCGGCGATGAATGTGCTTATGCGCAAGACCCGGCCGGCGCCGTTCAGGCCTTGCCACCCATCGTGGTGTCCGGGCCGGCGACAAGCGCCAAACGCGGGCGCTCCCAAACCGCGACCCGTGTCGCTCGGACCTTGCCGAGGGTCTTTGTGTACCCGACCACGCCGATATCGGGCGCGGGCATCGATCCCGATAAGGTGGCGGCGAGTGTCAATGTCGTCGACGCCAATCAAATCAAGCAGACCGGGTCGCTGAACGTCACGGACGCTCTGCAACAACACGTGCCGGGAATCATCGTCAACGAGGTTGCCGGCAATCCGTTTCAGCCAGACGTGCAATTTCGCGGCTTCGTCGCATCCCCCGTGGCCGGCACGCCTCAAGGACTTGCGGTTTATCAGAACGGGGTGCGCGTCAACGAAGCGTTCGGCGATACCGTCAACTGGGACCTGATCCCGACTGCCGCGATACAGTCAGTCACCGTGGTGACCAACAACCCCGCTTTCGGACTTAATGCCCTGGGCGGGGCAGTCAACGTGCAGATGAAGAACGGCTTCACCTATCACGGCGCCGAGATCGACACGATGGGCGGCTCGTTCGGACGCATCCAGAGTTCGGCGCAGTGGGGCAAGCAGATCGATAACTTTGCGGTTTACGGCGCCATGGAAGGATTGCACGACGGTGGATTCCGCAATTTTTCGGTGTCGAACGTGCGCCGCTTCTACGGCGATGTCGGCTACAAGAACGACGCAAGCGAATTCCATGTCAATATGGGCGTGGCCGACAATAATTTCGGTGCGGCTACGACGGTGCCGGTTGAACTGCTGCAACAATATTATGGCGCGACCTACACCACGCCGCAAACCTCCACCAATCGCGTTGGCTATGTCAATCTGACCGGCAAGGTCGAGGCCACGCCGAGCTGGACGATCGAAGGCTCCGCCCATGTGCGGGTCTTCGATCACAAGACGCTGGATGGTAATCCGACCGGCACGCAGCCATGCGCCAACACGGCGCTGCTTTGCTTTGGCGACAACGTCACGCCGGCCATTGGCCTGAATGGGGTTCAACTCGCCAATCCTTTCGGTAACGCCGTGCTGGGAGAGAACGATCGAACCACGACCCGTTCGACCACGACGGGCGTGTCGTTGCAGGCAACCAATACCGATCAACTGTTCGGTCACAACAATCATGTGGTAGTCGGAGCCAGCTTCGACTCCAGCGTCAGCCGCTTCTCCGCCAGCGCGGAACTGGGTACGATAGGTCCAGATTTTGTCGTCAGTGGCAGCGGAATATTTCTCGGGCAATCCGGCGATCCGGTATCGATCGGCCCGGTCGCGCTTCGCACCACCAATCAATATACCGGGCTGTATGCGCTCGACACGTTCGACGTCACCAATGCATTCTCGATCACGGCGGGCGGCCGGTTCAACGCGGCACGCATCAAACTCGAGGATCAGATCGGCAGCGCCCTCAACGGCAATGAGGCGTTCAACCGTTTCAATCCGATCATCGGCGGCACCTATAAGATCACTCCCAGATTAACGGCCTACGCCGGCTATTCCGAGGCCAACCGCGCGCCAACCCCGTTGGAGCTGGGCTGCGCCGATCCGGCGCATCCCTGCATCGTTGCCGCATTCCTGGTCTCCGATCCACCTTTGAAACAGGTGATTTCCCGGACGGTCGAAGCCGGCCTGCGTGGCACTAAAGACCTGAATATCGGCACGCTCGGATGGAAGCTCGGAGCCTTCCGTGCGACCAACACGGACGATATCCTTGCGATTCCAAGTCCGGTCTTGCAGGGGTTTGGCTACTTCCAGAACGTCGGTTCGACGCGTCGCCAGGGCATCGAGGCTGAAATCACTCTCAAGTCGAATACATTGCAGCTATACGCCAGCTATGCGCTGGTGGACGCGCGATTCCTTGATACTCTGCAGGTTGGCTCCAATAGCCCCTTTGCTGACCCCATCACCGGCAACGTCCAGATTTTGCCCGGCAATCGAATCCCGGCAATCCCGCGCAATCGAATCAAGGCCGGCATCGATTATTCCGTCACCGACGCGTTCAAGCTTGGAGGCGATGCGCTGTTCGTCGGCAGTCAATACTTTGTCGGCGACGAATCCAATCAGGCGCAAAGGCTGTCTTCTTATGCGGTTTTCAATCTACATGCGTCCTATCAAATCAACAAGACGTTCCAGATCTACGCGCGCGCGGACAATATCTTCGATAACCGCTATGCGACCTACGGAACATTCTTCGATATTGGCGCTATCCCCAATCTCGCCAATGGCGGCGCGGATTTCACGGATCCACGTTCCGTCAGCCCGGCACGGCCGCGCGCCTTCTACGCGGGCTTGCGGGCAACCTTCTGAAATCAATGTAAGTCGTGGGACTGAGCCCGCGGCCGTCGCGGATGAACAGGGATCCGGGCGCGGCGCCAGCCCGATTTGATTCCCGTCTAATCTGGTCGACTCCAACGGGCATAGCCGATCCAGCCCAGCGTCAACGCCCCAAAAATCCAGAGCACCATGATGGTGATCATTCCGGCTCGGCTGACCGGACGCTGCCCGGCCTCGTTTGCTATCGCTCGATACTCATCCATGATCTGTTCGGGAATGAGCGACACCACCAGCCAAATGCCGAGAGGCACGATGATCAGATCGTCGAGATAGCCGAGGACCGGAATGAAGTCTGGAATGAGATCGATAGGCGAAAGCGCATAGCCGGCAACGGCAACGGCGAGAAATTTGACATACCATGGCACACGCGGATCGCGGGAAGCGAGATAGATCGCGTGACCGTCTCGGCTGAGCCTGCGCGCCCAGATTTTCAAACGCGAGAGCATGAAGCGTTCTTGAAGCGAGACTGACTCGCCAGGGCCATATCCCAAGCGCTGACGCCGGTGGATAAGCGGACGTGCCAAGCCGCAGCTGGACGACAGCTCAGACCCGGTGCGCCGTCATTCACTTGTCTCTTGTCTGGACGCAGACAATCTTGCCGAGCGTTTGAGTGCGCTGGCCTGCGATCGGTGCGTTGATCTCAGTCCTGATAGCCTCGGCGGCCTTGTTACAGAGCTCTTCCGACGAAAAATGCTGAATTTGCTGCGAGATGGGTTGGGTAGGACTTCCAAAAACAATCCATTGCAACGAAACGAAAAGAACCCATTCCATGCGGTATCTCCTGCTTTGCGCCATCATATCATGGCCTGCCGCTGGCGGTCTTGCCTATTGGCCGGTGCCCTGATCCCAAAGAGCGGATTGGCCTGAAGGTTCGCACGAGGTGGCGCAAGACATGGTCTTATTGCCAGCGAAGGATCAAGCGGATGGCTCGTTCGCTCCCAGCAGGCAAATCTCGATCGTGAATTCAGTGCTGGCGTTGGCGGCCAATAATAGGCCACCGGGCTTGTCTTTGAGCTCACCGGCAAATCCCAAGGGAGCTGCATAACCCTGCCAGGGCTCGATGCACAGGAAACCTGCGCCGGGCCTGGTCCACACTCCCAGATGTGGCAGGTCCGGAAATCGGATCCGGATCGATGGTTCTCCTGGCACGCCGAAATTGACAGCGCGGCTTTTCAGTTGATCGAAGATCAGCGCGCCGGGCACGAACATGGCATCATCGAGCGACATGATGCTGCCTTCGAAAATCTGCGTGCTCGCGGTCATGTCGAGAAGGCCATCAGTCAATCGACGAATGGGCGCGGATTCCGGCCTTTCGAATCTGATTTCATGCTCTTGTCGTGGGCCGCCATAGGGCAGGGGCCAACGAAATGCGGGGTGAAAGCCGAACGAAACCGGCATCGCGCGCGACGACTTGCTGAAGATGGTCGCGCCGATACGCAAAGCCGCGCCTTCAATGACAAAAGCAACCTCAAGGACAAAATCGAAGGGAAATTGTCGCCGCGTCTCATCGTCGGACGCGAGCCGAAAGCTGCACCCAGATGCGCTCGCGCCAATAACAGAGAATTGCTTGTTCCGCGCGAAACCGTGTTGACGCATCGAGAACGTTTCGCCGTCGATCATAACCGCGTTGTTCGGGAGTCCGCCGACGATGGGAAACAACAGTGGCGCGCGTCCCGTCCACCATTTTGCGCATCCGTTCCAGAGCAGGTCTTTGCCGTCGCGATCCTGCAGTCGGATCAGTTCTGCGCCGTGGGGGGAAATCTCCGCAACCAGGCGCTCGCTCCGGATCATAATTGATACGGGCTGTATTTCACCGGTCATGGGCTTGGCTTTCGAGCCCAGGTTCCAGCGTTCCAGTCGCACTTCCTGGTCAGCAACCGCAACTCCGTCGTTGGTCAGTCACGGACACGGCTCGAGGTCGCTCCGGGAACCGCCGTTTGCGGATGCATATCCCGGCAGCCTGATCTATTGTAACGGCTTGAATACAAGCGAGGGCACATGAGATTTACACTGGCGATTTTTTGCATGTTTGCTTGCGGCACTTCAGCAATGGCGCAGTACGGCGTATCAAACGCCAGGGATGGCAACGGCAATCTGATCCGCAATACCGGCATGAATCCGGCGAGAGGCTTCAGCCAGGGCCCAGCCAATTATCTCGGGCCCCCCAGCAATCTTAACGGGCCAATCACAAACGTGCCTGGCCCGACCCCGCGGGTCAAGCCAGGTACGAATAACGGTGCAATCCGATAGCGCGGTATCGATCTTCTATCGGATGCGAGCTAACCGAAAGCGGTCAGTTTCTTACCACCAGATCATCGATCTTTCGGGTGCGCCGCAAACGATAGCGCGCCGGCGCTCGATGCCGTTGGGCGTTTCAACGGGGACCACCTTGATGCAGCCGGGGTAGACGGCGACGTTGTAATGGAAGGGTGCCCCATCAAAGTAGCCGTGGATAGGGCAGAGGTAGGCGAGATCGGGTCCGCAACGAGTCAGCGGATAGAGGCGTCCGCGAGCGGACGCCTCGTTCGATATGCCGCCGAGCGCAGCAACGAATGCAGCAACGATAGCGATCTTGGTGGCGTGCGACATATCCTGATCCTTGAAATATAATCGTCGGACGGTGATACTTGGTGACGCGGACCATAAACCGTAAAGCGGCGGTTCGCCAAGGCGTATGCCGCGCGATCTTTACAATCGACTGCCGCGATCCCCTGACTAATGGTGTCTGGCCAATCTGATGGGCTTCCCAAATGGACTTTTGCCGGACCGCTGCCGCGCGCACCACCGCGATTCGTGCCCGCGCCGATGCGGCGCTTGCAAGCGAGCGAAAAAGACTTGTTTCCTCAAATGTTTACGTGAGTGTGTGGATCCGATAAAATTTTGTCAGTCAACCCAATGCGGTCATGAAACCTGAATTTCCAGCGATAGATCAGGACAAGACGGTCTCGCCTCATGCGCAAGAGGTCGAGTTCGCCCTGATTCTTTCGCGGATGATCAATACGGTAAAGGAAGATCCGGTTCAGCTGCGCCTGTCGATCTACGAGTTTGCGCGCGCCCGACTGCAGATCGATACCTCATGGGCTGACGAGGCTGAACGGGAGCGGTTTTCGGCCGCGCTCGAAACGGCTATCCAGGGGGTTGAACAGTTCTCGGCGCGCCGCGACGAGAAGGAACGCCTGCAGCCTCCGACTCCGTCTCCGCAAATTGCGCTTGGCGCCTCTGCGGCCGAACCGCCGGCGACGTCGATGGTGACGATCCATCAGGTAAACTCCGCGCCAAAAAGCGTTGTTTTGAAAGAAGTTTATTCGCGGCCTGAAGCGGAGTCGATTGCACAGGCGCAAACGCGGGTGCTGCTATCGACGCTGGCCCGGTTCGCGATCGGAATATTGCTGTTCGGTACGGTCGCCGCCGGCTTGGCAATATATAACCAGCGGACGTCCCTGTTGGGGACTAGCGCGAGAGCGCCTTCCCCGGCCACGTTGGTCGCAAAGCCGGCGATTCCGGATCCAGCCCAACAGAGCCTGGTCACAGGCGCCGTTTCACAGGGTTCGCTGCCTTTCCCGCTGCCGACCGATTATGGCGTGTATGCCCTGAACGATGCCAAGCTGAGCGAACTTAATGTTCTGCAGGAGCAGGTGCCGGATAAGCGGATTGCGATGTCGACACCCATCAATCAGTCCAGCCGGACGACTCTCCCCGACGGAAAAGCGAGATTTGTGGTGTTCCGCCGCGATCTCGTGGGCTCCGCGCCCGATCGAATTGAGGTTCGTGTGGTCGCCCGCGTGGTGCGCGCCCTGACCTTCGATGCCAAGGGAAAGGCGAGCTTCACGCCAATCTCGGACGCCTGGAACATTCGGAATCTATCTTACGAATTCAGGGTACGTCCGATTTCCGGAAATCCCGAAATGCTCATGGTGCAAGCAGAGAACCCCGATTTCGTGCTTCCTGCCGGCCGCTACGTTCTTGCTCTAAAGAATCAGGGGTATGACTTCACTGTCGCCGGCAAGGTGACCGATCCATCGCAGTGCCTCGAACGGACGGATGCGGCCAACGGAACTTTCTATTCAGATTGTCAAAAGCAATAAGCGCTTTTCTGAGTTCTGGAGACCTGATGCATCAGGTGTTGGTATCAGAGAATGGGCCGCATGCGATGACCTGCGGTGAGAACCGCCCGGATCACCAATCCCAGAAAATAACTGGCTTGGAGAATGGTCTGCACGACCATGATCGTCAACGCGGTGTCCAGGAAGCCAAAGCCGCGGTTAAGGGAGAACAGCACCGAAACGACAAGCAGCAGCGCAAGAACCGGTAAAAGGATTTTCAACCGGAACGCTAGACCAACCGCAGCGCCCACTATGGCAAGCGCGATGGCGGCATATACCATCCCAATGTCCCCGTCGTTTGCAGCAGTTGACGTCAGTATCCGCAGGAATTACTCAAAGCACTGCCAGACGAGCACCATTGGTGACCGGCAAAGGTTAATATTCCTGCTACGAGCGAACGCATCGCCGAAGCGGGCGCCTCGTTGGCATGCCCTGCAAAAGCGAATCACACCCTGATTCAATCACAGCGTTCTACCAAAAGCAGCCACAATCTCGACGAAATTTCAGTCTGGCCGAGGGGCTCTTTGGTGGCGCTAAGGTTCCGCTGCAACCATCAGGTGCCAAGCTCCCTCGCGACTCGTTAAGGGAATGATGACGATGTGCGGTCATCATCTGGGGCCATCGACGCACTCGACCGCGATGCCGCCAAGCCACAGGCATTCCGGACGATGCCTCATTCCAAGGAAGAGAGAGATCTGCTTCCACGAAGAAAGGCCTGATTTGCGAAGCCTTACAATCACATGCGCGGCAGATCAGCGAGTGTGGCACGAACGCAACGAAGCGGGCAAAACGGTGGCTAGCCGGTATTGAGCTATTTGATACCGGCGACTCCCCCTGTAGGTTTGCGCCACGAGAGAGTTTGCGGGTCCGCCCGCGAATTGTGGTCGAATTGACCAAAAAGTTCGACGGCTGAGCGGAAATTTGGGGGCGACGTTGGAATTCAGGACCGTACCCATTTTTGCGACTGAGGGCCGGTCGAATTTAGCGAAGCGTTTGCGTGCTAATTTGGGGCTTGTGGTCATGGTCGGGCATTCTGGCGGTCGGTGGGGCGTGTCGGTATGCTGAAACGATTGGGTGCCTCGCTACTTGCGGTTGTTGTCGCAGCGGTGCTACCGGCTTGCTCGCTGCTTCCGGGAACGGGACCGAAAGGCGACGTTGTAGAGAACAATGCGACGGCTGGGGTGCGGTCCAGCGCAGCACTTTCTTACGCGCTGGTCGACGTGAGCGCCGATACGATCGGCTTTTTGTCGCAACCCAATCTGATTACGTTCCAGGGCGAATTCCCCGATAAACGCGCCAAGCCGAATCAAGTCGTCGGGGTCGGCGACGTTCTCAACATATCGATCTTTGAAGCTGCGCCCGGCGGTCTGTTCACGCCCGGACAAGCTGCGGGCGCACGCCCCGGCAACTTCGTCGATCTGCCGGCGCAAGCCGTTGATCAGAAGGGCAGTATTTATGTTCCGTATGCTGGCGAGATTCCCGCCGCTGCGCGAACCATACCGGAAATTCAGCAGGCGATCGTTGCCCGGCTGCGCAACCGCGCTATCGAGCCTCAGGTGGTCGTCAGCCTTAATCAGCAGCATTCCAGCGTCGTCAGCGTGTTGGGTGATGTGAATACGCCCGGCGTATTGGCTCTCAACAGCGTCGGCGAACGGCTGCTGGCGCTGATCGCGCGCGCCGGTGGACCGAAGTTCGAGGCGATCGAAAGCTATGTGACGCTGCAGCGGGACGGCAAGCGCGTCAAAGTGCTGTTAAGCCGTGTGGTGCACGACCCCCGCGAGAACATCTTCATTCGCCCGAATGACGTGATTTTCCTCACCCGTGAGTCGCCCACGTTCACGGCACTCGGCGCGCTCAATCAAAACGTCTTTGGTTTCAATTCAGAAATTCCGTTCGACGTTGAGGCGCTGACGCTGGCCCAGGCGATGGGCAAGGCTGGCGGACTCAATGACAACCAGTCCGATCCCAGCGAGCTTTACGTCTATCGGTATGAGGACCGCCGTTTCCTGGAGAAGATGGGTGTCGACACCACGAAGTTTACGCTCGACCGCGTTCCGACGATCTATCACGTCAACCTGCGCGATCCTGCGGGCATGCTGCTTGCCTCGGCCTTCCAGATGAAAATCAAGGACGTGATGTACGTCGCCAATGCGAAGGTCGTGGACTACTACAAGCTGCTATTGCTCATCAACAACACGGCAGCTACGACGTCCGCTACCGCAACTGCCGTGACTAATGTGAACACGGCCGTCAAGACCAGGTGGTAGGTTTAGACTGAAAGTCACGATCTCATCGCGATGATGCGCCGGCCGCAGTCAGAGTTGCCGGTCGCGATGTTCAGCTCAATCCAGCTCTGGATGACAATCGTCGCGTTGATTCTGGCGCCGCTGTTCTTCGGATCGGTCGATCTGTTCTGGATCGCGGTTTGGGCAATTCTCCTTTCGATCAGTGTTCTGTGCGGCGCAGCCGTGCCGATGGACATCGGGCAGAGCCGGGTATTGTTCGGCTTTTTTGCTTTGTGCGGCATCTACACGCTGGTGGCGATCGTTCAGGTCACTCCCCATGTCGTTGACCAATTCAACGATCCGAGTTGGCGGCAGGCAAACGATGTTCTTGGCCTGGATGCGTCGCCACGGATTTCAAGCCGTGCGGAGATGCCGCCGCTTGCGGTCGGGCATTTTCTGCTGTTTGCGACTTCTTTCATAAGCGGCTTCTTCATCGGGACATCGCGGCGTAACAGCGACAGCCTGATTTGGTTCGCGCAATACTCGATCCTGCTTTATGCGATCTATGGCCTGGCCGCGCTGATACTGACCCCGAATATGGTGTTGTGGGCCCCGAAGGTCGCTTACCGCGGAAGTCTGACCGCGACCTTCATCAACCACAACACCGCCGCGACTTTCATTGGTGCCGGTGCGATCCTGTGGTTCTGTTCTGCCTTTTCCTCGTTGCAGCAATCGTCTGGACTTTCGTCGATCCGGTTGTTGCTGCTGAATCGAGCGAATGAGCATCTTGCATTCAGTTTCCTTGCTCGATCCGGGGCCGCACTCACGTGTTTCTTTGCGCTGCTTTTGACGGGCTCGCGAGGCGGTTTGATCTGCTCCTGCTTCGGATTGCTCGTCGCAATCATCCTGATGGTCGCCAACCGGCAAAAGCCGAGATTTCGGCACATGGTGGGTTGGGGCGCCGCGGCACTTGCGGTCACTGTGGTGTTGCTCAGCCGAATGGGTAGAATTGGCAGCCAGGGGCTGTTCGATGATGGGCGATGGTCCGTCTACGGATTTTGCGTGGAGGCCATCCGGCAGCGACCGCTGCTGGGAGCCGGATTTGGCACCTTTGAGGATCTGTTTCCCTCGCTCCGAGCCGACAGTTTTTACAGTTGGGGTGTGTGGGACTATGCTCACTCGACCATTCTTGAAATCGCGGTCGAGATGGGAATCCCGGTTGCAGCCATGGTTGTGATTGCCGCGTTGGCGTCGCTGTTTATCCTCGCGCGCGCAGCGCTTCGATCAGAGAGCCGAAGTCGCCGCCCGCTGGCTGCGATCACCGGGATCGCGGTCCTCAGCTATCTCCATTCGATGATCGATTTTTCGCTGCAGATTCCCGGCTATCTTGTCTTATTCGGTATTCTGCTCGGTTGCGGCCTCGCCAGGGCATCCGCGGCACCGGCGGCGGTCGGCGCAGTGCGATCGTTCGCGCCTGCTTGAGTTTAGCAATTCAAGACGGCGTTGAGATGATGTTCCTGCGTGCCGACAAGGGATTTCGCGCGAAGCCGGAAAGCATGACGCGGAACGAAGCTATCCGCGATCGCCTCGCGGGCTTCGGCAGATTCAACCGAACCGGTTATCGACCCGCCAAACGAACTTTTTGATCAGCTTGCGACACGGACGGGCCGATCGCGGGCGCCTTGATCTCATACCAGAACTTCGAGTCGGTGGCGGACTGTATCTTGAGCCAGTGGTAGTCTGTGCTCTGCCAGGGGCGGATCACTTCAGTCAGATTGTCCATTACGATGTCGCCCTTTGTCGTTACAACGACAAGAACGAGATGCCCAATTCCTGAGGCTGTCTTGACCACCGACAGCCGCAGGGCTTTCGAGGGCAGGCCGTTCTCAAGAAGCTCGTGCCGCTTGGTGACCGCGTAATCGTTGCAGTCACCCATGTCCGGGGCGATCGTCCAGCCGTCCCCGAGATTCGGGCCATAGCTCTTGGGTGTCGGAATAATGGATATGTTGACGCTGTGATTGACACGCTTCAGCAATTCCGTGGTCTGCGCGTCGAGATCGATACGCTCGTTTTCCGTCGGATTCGATTTGCAGTCGGAGGGATAGCGAAGGCAAAATCGCACGTGCTGAAATGGAGCCAAGGT
>WNFO01016559.1_pt1 | contig 13322 bp, 13 predicted proteins | sample 5400251 | NCBI WGS metagenome assembly WNFO01 (sample SAMN13153354, study PRJNA577476) | soil metagenome | isolation source: 100 cm saprolite under Madrone tree | place: USA:California | collected 2016-06-14 | reverse complement strand
CGCAAATTCTGCCCAAGGGCGTGAAGATCGTGCCGTATCTGGATCGCGACGATTTGGTGCACTACACCACGCACACCGTTCTGCACAATTTGGCCGAAGGCATGATCCTGGTAGTGATCATTCTGTTTTTGTTTTTGGGGAATGTGCGCGGCGCGTTCATCGTGGCCTTGACGATTCCGTTCGCGTTGTTGTTTGCGTCCATCTGCCTGGACCTGAGGCACATTTCCGCAAACTTGCTTTCACTGGGCGCGCTGGACTTCGGAATGGTGGTGGACGGCGCGGTGGTGATGGTGGAAAACATCGTGAGGCACTTGCATCGCCACGATAAAGACAACAGTACGATCCTGGAGCAGGTCCGGCTGGCGGCGCGCGAAGTGCAGCGCCCGGTGTTCTATGCGATCGCCATTATCATTACCGCGTATCTGCCGATCTTCACGTTACAACGCGTCGAAGGAAAATTGTTCAAGCCCATGGCGTGGACGGTGGTCTTCGCGTTGCTGGGCGCGCTGCTTTTTTCCCTGTTGATTGCGCCCGCGCTGGCGAGTTTTCTGTTTAAGCAGAGTGGCAGGAGCTGGCAAAACCCGGCGCTGGTGTATCTCACGGGCCGCTATCGTGAAGGAGTGACCTGGGCGGTACGGAATCGCATGCCGGTTTTTGCCGCAGCGCTGGCGGTTTTTGCGCTCTCGCTTTTCCTGTCATTCACCGGCGTGATCGGTTCGGAATTTCTGCCGCATCTGGATGAAGGGGCGATCTGGGTGCGCGGGACCTTGGCGCCGAGCACTGGACCGACGGAAGGCGCGCGCATCGCGGAACAAGGGCGCCAGGTGCTGGCGTCGTTTCCCGAGGTGCCGCAAGTGGTCACGCAGGTGGGCCGTCCGGACGACGGTACGGACACCACGGGATTTTTCGACACGGAATATTTTGTCGATTTGTTGCCGAAAGAAAAGTGGCGGCCGGTCTTTCACCAGAACAAAGAGCGCCTGATTGAAGCCATGAACCGCGAGCTGGAAAAAATTCCCGGCGTCTTGTGGAATTTTTCGCAACCGATTTCCGACAATCTGGAAGAGGCCGTAAGCGGAGTGAAGGGCGCGCTGGCCGTGAAGATTTACGGCGATGACCTGAGAACGTTGGAAGAAAAAGCCGACGAAGTGGTCGGGGTAATGAAAAATGTTCGTGGCGTGGAAGACCTCGGCGTATTCCGTGTGATCGGGCAGCCAAATTTGAATTTTGAAGTGCAACGCGATCAGGCCGCGCGCTATGGAGTCAATGTTTCGGACGTTCAGGATGCGATTCAGACGGCAGTCGGCGGCAGCGCGCTGACACAGGTGTTGATCGGCGAGCAGCGTTACGATCTGGTGTTGCGATACTTGCCGGAATTTCGCAATACGCGCGAGGCTATCGAGAAGATTAGGCTGATAAGCCCGACCGGCGAGCGCGTCTCCCTTGCGCAATTGACCAGAGTCAGTGAGCTGGACGGCGCATCGCAGATTTACCGCGAAGAAAATTCCCGCTACGTCGCAATTAAGTACAGCATTCGAGGGCGCGATTTGGGCAGCACGGTCGAAGAAGCCATCAAGAAAGTGAATGGCAAAGTGAAATTGCCGCAGGGTTACACGATGGATTGGGCGGGTGAGTATGAGAGCCAGAAGCGTTCGCAGCGGAGACTGCTGCTGGTGCTGCCGATTACGCTGCTGCTGATTTTCATGATTCTTTATACGATGTTTAAGTCGTTCAAGTGGGCGCTCTTGATTCTGTCGAGCGTGGCGCTGGCTCCGGTGGGTGGAACGATCGCCCTACTGCTCACGGGAACCAATTTCAGCGTATCGTCTGGCGTTGGATTTCTGGCGTTGTTCGGTGTTTCCGTGCAGACCGGCGTCATCATGCTGGAATACATCAATCAGTTGCGGGCACGCGGCTATTCGATTGAAGACGCTGCGATCGAAGGCGCGGTGTTGCGGCTGCGCCCGATCATGATGACGATGCTGGTGGCCACGCTGGGCTTACTGCCTGCGGCTTTATCGCATGGCATCGGTTCTGATTCGCAGCGACCGTTTGCGATCGTAATTGTCGGCGGACTTGTTGGCGCGCTGCTTTTGAGCATTTTCTTGCTGCCGACCCTGTACGTCTGGATTGCGCGAGAAGGCGACTTGCTGCCTGCAGCGGAAGGCGACGAGCTTTAAAATAGCGCCTGCTGGTATACGATGGAGCTTCGCCCGGGCTTGGCGGAGGGACGGCAGGATGAAGCGCAAAGAAATTGCTGCGGTCATTGAGCAAGTGGGAATCGTGCCCGCGATTCGCGTCTTGTCCGCCGACGACGCGCACTTTGCCGCGGAAGCCGTGGCCGGCGGCGGAATTCCTATCGTCGAAATTACCATGACCGTGCCGGGCGCCATGGACGTGATCGCCCATCTTGTGAAGCATCATCCAAAGATGCTCGTCGGCGCGGGGACTGTTCTGGACGTGGAAACCGCGCGACAGTGCGCGGATGCCGGAGCGCACTTCTTGACCGCTCCCGGATTTGATTGCGACATCGTGACCTTTGCGGCCGAGCACGATCTGGTTTCCATGCCTGGGGCATTGACTCCAACCGAAGTCGTGACCGCGTGGCGCGCGGGAGCTGATTTTGTGAAAGTTTTTCCCGCGGTGCAAGTGGGCGGCGACGGCTACGTGCGCGCGCTGAATCGTTCGCTGCCGCAAGTTTCGCTGATCGCCTCGGGCGGCGTGAATCAGCAGAACGCGGAGGCGTTTATTTTGGCGGGGGCCACTGCCATCGGAGTCGGCACGCAATTAATCCCGACAGAATCGATTGAAAAGCGCCAAGCCAAGCGGATTCACGAATTGGCGCTGCGCTTCTCCAAGTTCGTCCGGGAGGCCCGGTTGCGCCTTCCGCCGCGGAAAGAAGTGACTGCAAGCGCAAGCCACATTTCGGCGGTCAAGTGCGAGAAGCCGTGAGCCTCAACGCAGACCAATAAAATCAATCCCATGCGGTTGACGTTGCTTCCTGTGTATGTTGCACTCTGAAGCGCATTCCATTTCCGTATCCTTTTTCATGTGAGGACTCGTATGTTCATCCGGCTGAGTTTGCTGTTCCTCGCTGGCGTAACCAGCCTTGCCGCGCAAAGCAATCCGCCGGTGGCTAAAGACGATGTCGTGCGCTATAAAGCGACGATCGACAACGTGAAGTACGTGTTCGGAGTCGCGCCTGCGGTGGCCAGGGTGAAACCTGGCAATATTCTGGAGGCAAACTCGCTCGACTGCTTTGGCAATGCGCTGCAGAAACCTGGAGATTCATTTTCGTTGGTCAAGGGCGACAATCCGCTGACCGGTCCGTTCTACATCGAAGGAGCAGAGCCGGGCGATACGCTCGTCGTTCACATCTTGGATTTGCAGGTGGACGGCAAGCAAGGCGTCGGTACCTTCGGCCCCGGCTGCGGTGCGGCGAATGCCACGCACTACACGCCGATAATCGAAACGAAGGCGCTGCCAGAAAAAATGTGGTTCTATCCGATTGACGCGGACAAAAATACCGCAACATTTCAGGCGCTCGACTCGAATTTCAAAGTTAGTTTTCCGCTGCATCCATTTCTCGGCTGCATCGGCGTCGCTCCCGCGAACGGGGAAGCGCGCAGTTCGATCGTGCCTGCGGAATTCGGCGGCAATATGGATGCACCGGAAGTCAGCAAAGGCAATACCCTGTATCTTCCGGTGAACGTGGCGGGAGCTCTGTTCTACTTTGGTGACGGCCACGCCGCCATGGGCGACGGCGAAGTGGCCGGCAGCGCTGTGGAAGTGCCAATGCGAGTAAAGTTACGGCTCGATTTGTTAAAAAAGAAGCGCATTGAGTGGCCGCGCCTGGAAAACGAAAACGAAATTATGACCACGGGCATTTACCGGCCGGTTGACGACGCCGTGCGCATCGCAGTGGCCGAACTTGTGCACTGGATTCACAATGACTACGGACTCTCCGAGCTGGATGCATATGAACTGTGCTCCAAAGTGTGCAAACTTCATCTCACAGAAATGGTCGATCCCAATTATGTAGTGGTGGCATCGATGGAAAAGAAATTTCTGCCGGCGCGCGCTTCCGCCAAGTAGCTACGACAGACCAGAGCCCTTGCTCGATACGACGGCGCGCCTGCATACTCAACCCATGTTTTCCAAGGAGCTGCTCGACCATTTCCAGAATCCGCGTAACGCTGGGGATCTGCAGGATGCGACAGTCACTGTCGACGTCAGCAACCCCGTATGCGGAGATATCCTGAAGGTCGCGGTCCGCGTGGAGAGTCAGCGGATTATCGAAGCGCGATTTTTGTGCCGAGGCTGCACAACTTCGATTGCTTGCGCATCGCGACTGACCGAATTGTTGACTGGAAGGGCGGTAGACAAGCTTTATGAAATTACCACGGATGTCTTAAGCGCTTCGTTCGGGGAATTGCCTCCCGAAACAATTCACGGCGCATATTTGGCTGCGGACGCTGCACAGGCACTGGCAGAGAAGCTTGGCGCTCCGTAACAGTTAATCGTCAACAGCGAATCATATCAATCGCTGAATTGTTTACCGGTTATTTTTTCCATCGCGCGCGGATCGTTCAGGTTGAGTACGCAGCCCTCTTCCACCGTGGAGACTTCGTGTACTTCTCCTTTGTGCGCCCAAACCACGGCGCGAGCGCCTTGTTCCAGCGGTGCGTTCAGGAGTTCGTCATAAACTGTTGCGGAAAAAATGACCGGGTGCCCCCGACGGCCCCAGTAGCTCGGGACTACCACTGGCGCGCGCGAAGCGGCGAAAGCGTCGATCAGGCTAGCGACAAGGGCCGCGCTTACCAGAGGATGATCGACCGGACACAGCAACATGCCCTCCGTGTTCAGCGGCAAACTTCGCAGCGCCGCGTGGATGGAACTGAGCTGGCCCTTTTCCCATTCGTGGTTGATGACAATTTCGCCCGGCGCCAGCGCGATGCCTTTTGCAATCGCGTCGGCATCTGGACCAAGCACCACGCGGCGCACTCCGATTGCCGGGTGAGTGGTCAATGAAATAAGATGTTCGAGAAATGGCCGGCCCTGATAGGACACCAGCGCTTTCGGCGAGCCCATGCGGCTGGACGCACCGCCCGATAAAATTACGGCGGCGAGCATAAATCTCCAGTCACCGCGGCGTGGTGGCGCCCGAAGCAATCGCTTCGCGGCGCTCGCGCTGTAATTTCTTGTGTTGCGCACCTTGCGTGTTGCGCCGCACCGCAACCATTTCAGCAGCGATACTGATGGCGATCTCTTCCGGAGACAGGGCGCCGATTTCCAGTCCCATCGGGGCAAACACGCGCGCGAATTCTTCCGGAGCGTAGCCGTCCTTTTCAAGCGCCTGGTAGACCGACAAAACTTTACGTTTGCTGCCAATCATTCCGACGTAGCGCGCGGCAGTGCGCACCGCCCACGCCAGCACGCGCATGTCGTCGCGATGTCCGCGTGTGACAATTACCAGATAGGACGAAGCATTCGGCTGAATCCGCGCGAATGCGTCTTGGTAACTCGAATGAAGTTCCTGCGCCATCGGGAATCGCTCTTTATTCGCGAACTGTTCGCGGTCGTCAATCACCACGATGCCGAAGCCCGCCGCGCTCGCCGACTTTGCGAGTGCCATGGAAATATGTCCGCCGCCAAAAATGTAGGCGACCGGCTGCGGCAGGATCGGCTCGACAAAAACTTCCAGCGTGCCGCCGCAGATCAGTCCGTTGTCATAGCTGGCTTCATGGTTCAACTGGAAAACCATTTTGCGCGGCGTTTCTTTGGCCATCACTTCTTTCGCCGCGGCCCACACATCAGCCTCAACGCATCCTCCGCCGATAGTACCGTCGATCGAGCCGTCTTCACGCACCAGCATGCGCGAACTTTCATAGCTCGGAATCGAGCCGTTGGTATGCACAATCGTGGCCAGCGCTCCGCGCAGGCCCGCTTTCCTCATGTGCACAATCTCTTCAAACAGGTCCATAGTCAGATTCCAATTTCAGCGTAAGGTGTGGGCCGTATCCTGTCAATTCGCACTTCTATTCGACCCACCAGCGAGCAAATACCATACCCTTGATAAGCGGCAAAGAGCTATGGACAAGGAGTTGTAGATGAAGGCAATCGTTTTTGAAAAGCACGGCGGACCGGAAGTTTTGCGTTACACCGATGCGCCGGAGCCAGAGCTTGGTTCCGGCGAAGTGCTGATTCGCGTACACGCGTGCGCGCTGAATCATCTCGATCTCTGGGTGCGCGCCGGAATCCCGGGTGTGCCGTTTCCATTGCCGCATATTCCGGGAAGCGATGTTGCTGGAGTCGTCGCCAAAATTGCGCCGAACGTAACCACCGTCAAACCCGGACAGAAGATTTTGCTCGCGCCTGGCGTGAGCTGCGGAAAATGCGCGGCGTGTCTCGCCGGTCGCGATAACCAGTGCCCGCAATTCACGAATCTCGGCTACCTGATCGACGGCGGCTGCGCGGAATTTGTGCGTTGTCATGGCACATGCTGCTTACACGCGCGCAGCTCCAGCCCGCGGAAACAGTGCTCGTGCTCGGCGCGGGAAGCGGCGTAGGCTCCGCGGCCATACAAATCGCGAAAATGTTTGGCTGCCGGGTAATCGCAACGGGAGGCAACGAAGCGAAACTAGCCAAAGCGCGCGAACTCGGCGCCCACGAAGTAATCAATCACAATACGCAACGCATCAAGGACGAAGTCCGCCGGCTGACAGGGAAGCGAGGCGTAGAGGTGGTCTTCGAACACGTCGGCACCGCCACCTGGGATGACAGTGTCGCCAGCCTCGCGCGTGGGGGCCGCCTGGTCACCTGCGGAGCCACCACCGGCTACGACGCCAAAATCGACCTGCGCTTCCTGTTCAGCCGCCAGCTTTCCATTCTCGGCTCTTACATGGGCGCCAAATCCGAATTCGCCACCGTACTCAAACTGGTCGCCGCGGGGCGGTTGAAACCCGTGATTGATCGCACCTTTCCGCTCAAAGAGTGCGCCGCCGCCCACACCTATCTAGAATCCGGCGACCAATTCGGCAAAGTGGTCCTCCTGGTGGACTAGCACGATTCAAAGCGCTCGCCGTGCTAAACTGAGTGAAATTCTGATTGTTCAAGGAACAGACATGGCTACCAGCCCGGCCTTAACTGCGCGTCTTCGCGACCGCCGCTTCTATCTTTTCGTTACAGTACTGACCGCCGCAATCGTTTTCGCCGGATTCGCGCGCACCTTTTTTCTCAATGGCTTCTTTGCGAAGCTTCATCTACCGTCGCTCTTTATTCTCCACGGAATCGTTTTCTCCAGTTGGCTGGTGATCCTGGTAACGCAATCCGCGCTGGTTTCCGCGAAGCAGATCCGCATTCACCAAAAGCTCGGCTATGCCAGCATCGCCATCGTCGTATCGATGTTCAGCCTCGGCTGGATTATGTCGGTGCAGGCGGCCCAGCGCGGTTTCACTCCGCCGGGAGGTCCGCCGCCGCTTAGCTTTCTCGCGTTTCAGGTTCTCGGCTTGGTTCTTTTTACGGCTCTGGTAACCGCGGGCTTTTTGCTGCGCAACCGCCCGGAAACCCACAAGCGACTCATGATCGTCGCAACGGTCACCATCCTTACCCCCGCCCTAGCGCGCATCTTCCTGCTTTTCAACACCAACCTGATCATCTTCAAGGCCTTGGGAGTGCAGCTCGCCATCCTGCTCATCTGCATGGCTTACGATTTCTTCGCGCGCAAGCGAGTCCATTCTGCCTACATTTGGGGCACCGTGGCCTTCGTGGCCTTTGTCCCTCTCGCTATTTTTGCCGGCGGCACCGGCGTCTGGCTCTCTCTGGCTCACTGGATCACCGGCGCTTGACTACGGCCACTTTCTTACCTGCTATTTGTTTCCAGCCTCACCGTGTGCGAAACTAGCTTGCGACGAGGATTAAATGAGCATATCTCTCGGCAAGCATGTCACATTGACCAAGCCGGACGACTTCGGCAAGCTGCTCGAAGACGAAGGAATTATCTTCACCACGCTCGACAAAGCCGTGAACTGGGCGCGCAGAAGCTCGATCTGGCCGCTCGGATTCGGCCTGGCTTGCTGCGCGATTGAAATGATGTCCATGGCCGCGGCACGTTTTGACGTTGCGCGATTCGGCGCCGAAGTGTTTCGTCCTTCGCCACGCCAAGCCGACCTGATGATTGTCGCTGGACGCCTCTCGCAAAAAATGGCTCCTGTTGTTCGCCAGCTTTACGATCAAATGCCGGAGCCCAAGTGGGTGATTTCGATGGGCGCCTGCGCCACTTCCGGCGGAGTCTTCAACAACTACGCCATCGTGCAAGGCTGCAATCAAGTGATTCCCGTGGACGTTTACGTTCCCGGATGCCCGCCGCGCCCCGAAGCGCTGCTTTATTCGATTATGCAACTACAAAAAAAGATCGACAGCGAAAAGGGTTCCTTCAAGCGCGCACTAAACATCGCGTAGCTTTCTTGGCGCGGTTTTGTCCGTTATTCTTTCCCGGCCATGGGCCACCTCCCTCTCAGCTTGTTCAGTTTGTTGCTTTTGAGCGCCATCAGTTTGGGCGGAGGCGCCATCGCGCAGCCGCTGAGGCTTCTTCCAACTTCAGGCTACACGTTGGCGTGGTCCGATGAATTCGCGGCAGCCAATGGCTCCACGCCCGATCGAACCAAGTGGGCTTACAACCTAGGTGGCGGTGGCTGGGGCAATCAATGTAATGGCTACGATATTGGCTCGCCTCATACCGCGCGAAGGACATCACTCGACGCGCCTTTTCTGTGTGGCGCTCGAACATGCGGATCCATCGCGCGTGAAAACGTGGAGCCAGTAACAGTCATTGCGTACTTGAGTCTATGACTTGGCTTGTGAGTCTGACAACGGGGAATTGATGACGGTGGCCGTTGTCGTTCCGCAGGACAAACCGCTTCCAACTTGGCTTTTTTCCCGGCGCACGTAGGCCATGCCGATTGCCGTCTGCAGCGCAGGCGAAAACGACGCGCGCGTGATGTGTCCTGCTTCCTTTCCGTCGGCCATCAATGCGGTCCCCGCTGCAGGCGGCTGGTTCGAATCGAATTTCACCAGCACGCGTATACGATTCACCTGGCCGCGCGACCGCACCCGCTCCACGATTTCTTGCCCGGTGTAGCAACCTTTCGTGTAGTTGATGTGCGAGTGCTCCAAACCTGCTTCGTGCGGTATCTGCTTGTCGCCGAAGTCGTAACTGAACCACGGAACGCCTTGTTCCAGCCGCAACGCGTGCAGCGCCTGATATCCCGTCGCGCGGCCTCCGGCCGTTTCCACCGCTTCGCGAAGCGTCTGCCAGAGCCGCGGCATGTCTGCGCGGGTCGCCAGGAATTCTGCACCCGCGATTCCGCCCGGCGATCGCTTAGTGAGTCCGCATGAAATTTCAGTCACAGAAGTTTCCTGAAACGACAACTCGCCTAGGCTTGCCAGATCGATCGACGTCAGCTCTTTCACGATGTTCGCCGCAAGCGGACCTTCGAGCGCCACCGTGCCAAACACTTCCGTTTCGTCGGTCAGCGCCACGTCGTCCATGATGATGAATTTGTCGAGCGCGGGAACAAGCGAATCGCGAATGATTGCGTACGTCACGCAAAAAAGACTCTCTGCCGTGGCGTAGGTCTCAATCTCCGCCTGAATTCGTCCTTGTGGATTCAGAAACAGCGAAACAATGCCGTTGCCCACTGCAAGGTCCTTGATGTTGTTGGTCAGAATTGCGTTCAGATAGCGCACGCGGTCCGGCCCAGTGAATCGCAGGTAAGCACGATAATTTTTGTCGATCAGCGCGACGTGCTCTCGCGCTGCGCGATATTCCACCAGCCAGTCGTCAAGGTCGCCGCGGTTGGCGGCGCTCGTGAAAGAGTCGGGCAACGCGCAGCCGAACCACGTTCCGATCGTTGCGCCGGCCTTTCTGTGAACACCCAACAGAGGCGTCTCGATCACCGATTTTGTTACTGCATCGCTCATAGCTATTTATATTCAGTGTAGCAAACGTATCCGTAGTCGCGCCGGAACAGCTGGTGCCAGCCGCGAGCAATTGGCGATCGAATGTTATAATCCAGCATATGGCGAACGTCTCTGCGTCACAAACTCCGCAAAACTTTCTTCACTTCACGATGCCGGTCGGCCTGCTGCAATGCAATTGCTCCATCATCGCCGATCCCATCACGCGCGAAGCGCTGGTTCTCGATCCGGGCGACGAAATTCATCGCATTATGGATGTGCTCGGCCGCTACAAGCTCACCGTGAAAGCCATCGTCAGCACTCACGCGCACATCGATCACGTCGGCGGCCTCAAAAAATTGCACGATTACACCGGCGCTCCTGTTTTGATGCATCGCGATGATGTTCCGCTTTATCAGGCGATGGACATGCAAGCCGCATTCCTCGGCGTCGAGCCGCCGCCACTCACAGAAGTCCACCAATTCTTGCGCGAAGGCGACAAGCTGCAGTGGGGCAACCTGCAAGCGCAAGTTATTCACACTCCCGGACACACGCCCGGCAGTTCTTGCATTTTTCTTCCCGCTGATTCAGGAAAAGTCACCATTGCCGCGCCGCAACTCTTCGCCGGAGATACACTTTTTGCGGGAAGCATTGGCCGCACCGATTTATGGGGCGGCTCAATGGAAAAAATGATGGACTCGCTGGTCCACAAACTCCTAGCGCTCCCCGACGACACCGTCGTCTATCCCGGTCATGGCCTGACAACCACCATCGGCGAAGAACGCCAGAGCAATCCCTTCCTGGTCGAGAAATAATTGCGGGTTGCAAATAAATATTCATGAATTTGCGCCAAACTCAGCACCGTCATTCCGAGCGCAGCGAGGAATCTCTCTGCGATTCGCACCGCAGCACGATTTAAGCGCTCAACTACTCCGCGCCTCTTTCGCCAGGCGAATTTCTTCCATCACTGATTGCACCAATTCCTTCGCATGCACCAGTTCCTGCGTAATCATCCGAATATCCATGGCTGGCAACGTGGGATTTCGCTGGCTCGTGCAATACACGCCATGCTGCCCAACCAGAACCAGCGCATTCGTCAGCCGGTCCAGCCCCACTGCTAGCCTGCCGCGCTCTTTGCCAAACATCTGTTCGTAGTGCTCTAATTCGTCGTGGTGTTCCCTAAATACGGACATTTCCGTCCTCTCACTCCACTACTGCATTCCATGTATCCACCCGGCTTAACGCAGACGGTGCTGCATCGGGCACAACGCCACTCCTCTAAACTTTACCCTACGGTTCCCGCGGAACATAATCACTCTCGCCCGAAGATTTTTCTCAGCCAACGGAGTCTTCGTACCTTTTGTCCGGGATTTGCCCGTTTGGTGTTTCTTGGGAGAAACGGGCTGGAGCAGGGTGACATGCGACGTTCGGATCTGGTTCAACACAAGGAAAAAGAAAAAGCCACCAACACGCGTACTTCGCAGATTGTTTTTGGCGAACGCCAGCACCTCTTGCGTGTGCTCGATTCGCTCGAAGGCACCGACTTGCCGCTGGCGCGCGCCCAGCAGGAGCGTCGCTCGCTGGAAGAACTGATTCACGCGCGCACTCGCGAACTCAATCAGATCAACACCGCATGGGACGAAAAAATTGGCCTGGTTCTCAGCGCCGATGCCAAGCCCGAAATGCTGGAGAAGCTCGTCAAGCAGGCTCCCGAAACCGATTACTACCTACTCCGCCTGATCAGCGAGCATCCCCGTTCGAACGCGAAAACTTTGCAAAAGCTCGGCCGCCATCCCTACGGCGCCATCCGCGAAAATGTTGCTCGCCATCCCAACGCCGACGCCACTACGCTCACGTATTTGAGCAAAGACCGCAGTCAGCCGCTGTGGTATCTGGTCGCATTCAATCCGAATACGCCCAGCCCGCTGCAGCGCCGCCTGCGCGAACGCCTCAAGCGCCTCGGCGAAAATCACGCCATCCGCTAACCTGAATCTCTCACGCGCCCTCCCTCTAATTTGAAAACCTCCGTGGTAGAGGCGCGGCATGCCGCGCTTCAGCTCGTCCTGGGCGTGCGACTCAAGTTTTTTTCCCGTTCGTTTCCGTCCACGGGCCGAGGCTCATTGTTTCCCCGGCTAATTTCGCAATTGTCGCCGGAGCCGCTGGATAAATCCGGCGCTTCCTCGAGCGACCCGTGTAAAATGCTCGCGGAGCCGTCACCTGAATGCCCCTCGAGCCTTCCCACAGACGTTCGTCTCCGTTTGCCCTCCGCACCGCCGCCAGCTTTCTTCGCAAAAATATTCTCGCCGCAGTGCTAATCTCCGCGCTCCTCGTCGTACCCTGTTTCTGGCACTCCCGCATCCAGGCTGGCGACCTCGGCAGCCACGTCTATAACTCCTGGCTCGCCCAACTGATCGAACATCACCAGATCTCCGGCCTAACCATCGCCCGCCTATGGAGCAATATTCTTTTCGATCTCCTGCTTCTACACACTGCCAATCTCGTCGGTTTTGTCGCTGCCGAGAAAATCGTAGTTTCCTTCGCGGTACTGGTTTTTTTCTGGGGATGCTTTTCCTTTCTCGCCGCAGCATCCGGCAATCCGCCGTGGAAGCTCGCGCCATTTCTGTTACTACTCGCCTACGGCTACGCCTTTTCTATGGGATTCATGAACTACTACCTCTCCATCGGCTTCGCTTTCTTGGCGCTGGCAGTGGCATGGCGCGGCGGAGCAGGGAATTGGCTCAGCGCCGCCGCCATCTCCGCGATAAGCCTGCTCGCCCATCCGATCGGTTTTGTATTGTTTGTGACCAGCGCAGCTTACCTTTCGCTATGGCAGAGGTGGTCGCGCCGCACGCGGCTCACTCTCCCGACGATCGCCATCATTTCCGTCGCCGCAATGAAATTCTACTTCGCAGCCCATAAAGCACTTGAAGCGAGTTGGCGTTCCACAGGATTTTTTCACCTCCTCGGCCAGGATCAGCTCGATCTCTTCGGCCACCGCTACGTGGTTCTTTCATGGGTGGTCCTCACTTGGGGCATCATCATCGCCCTTGCTGCAATCTACGACTGGATTTTCCGAGGCAAGCCGCCGTCAGTAGCTCTCCGCTTTGCTGTCGAGTTATATGTTGTAGCTGTTATCGCCACACTCTGCCTGCCGGAAAATTTCCGGGTCGGCCTGTACGCCGGGTGGATCGGCCTGCTCGTTTCACGCTTAACTCTGGTTACCGCCATCTTCGGTTTGCTGGTGCTTGCTTCGCTTCGTTTGCCGCGCTGGTCCGTCTACGGAAATGTCCTCTGCGCTCTGGTATTTTTTCTTTTTCTTTACCGGGACACCGGCAAAGTCGATCGCATGGAAGCCAATGCTCGCA
>WNFO01003502.1_pt1 | contig 13322 bp, 13 predicted proteins | sample 5400251 | NCBI WGS metagenome assembly WNFO01 (sample SAMN13153354, study PRJNA577476) | soil metagenome | isolation source: 100 cm saprolite under Madrone tree | place: USA:California | collected 2016-06-14 | reverse complement strand
GAGCTCGATCGGCAGAAGGACGGCAGTTGGACCCGCGCGGCGCTGGATCCGGTGGAGGTCACGGCGTCGGTAGCGCGTTGAAATGCGCCGCTGCCGCGGCAGCGACAGCGTGACTCGCGGCCCATGGACTTTGGTCTAAACTATGCCGCTGAGATAGTCCGGGCGCAGGTGACGATCGTGACTGACATGAAATCGAAAACGCCCGCATGGGCAATATCTCGATTGAGCCTGCCGTGGCGTCCCTGATAGACAACGCCTCCCGCCACGATCTTCCGCAGATTCTGGCGATCTACAACGAAGTCATTCGCAATTCGACCGCGGTCTATTCGGAAGAGGAGTTTACGCCGGCACGCGGGGAAACCTGGTTCGATGCGAAACGGGAGCACGGCTTTCCCATGGTCGTGGCGCGGGACGCATCGGGCGTCGTCGGGTTCGGCACGTTCGGTGAATTCCGGGCGTGGCCGTGCTATCGGCACAGCGTCGAGCACAGCGTCCACGTGCGAGCGGACCGCCGCGGCCAGGGTATCGGTCGGTCGCTGGTAGTCGAGCTCTTGGGGCGCGCCGCCGCCTCCTCCAAGCATGTCATGATTGCCGGAATCGACGCCGACAATGCCGTCTCGATCGGCCTGCATCGCAGCCTTGGATTCACCAGCGTCGGCCATTTCCACGAGGTGGGATTCAAGTTCGGGCGCTGGCTCGACTTGGTATTCATGCAATGTATCCTTCCGCCGACAGTTGACACCCGTGTGAAGTAAAGCAAAGTTGCTCGTTCGCACGGGCAAAAGCGGCATTGCGCCACAGATCGGCCTCTCGGAAGCGACAGCAAGCCTGCTGCTATCGCAGTCTTGATATCATGGGTACGTGGTAAGAGCTACTCAGACCGAAATCGAAGAAGCCGTCGAGGCCCTGCGCGCCGGCGATCTGGTGGTGTTTCCGACCGAGACCGTCTATGGACTCGGGGCGAATGCCTCCAATCCAGCGGCCGTGCGCAAGATTTTCGAGGTCAAAGGGCGTCCGCCCGATCATCCGGTGATCGTGCATTTGGACGATCCTCGATACCTGCGTCGCTGGGTGTCCTCGCTGCCGCCGGTAGCGGAACAATTGGCCGCCAAGTTCTGGCCCGGCCCCCTGACCCTGATTCTGCCCAAGGCGGAAAACGTCAATGACATCGTGACGGGCGGCCAGGACAGCATCGGAATCCGCGTTCCCTCGCATCCCATAGCGCAGCAGCTGTTGAACGCCTTCGGCGGCGGCATCGCGGCGCCATCCGCGAATCGCTACGGGCGTTTGAGTCCGACCAAGCCTGAACATGTGCGCGATGAGCTGGGCGATGCGGTCGGCGTCATCCTGGATGGCGGGGAATCCCCGATAGGCCTGGAGTCGACCATCGTCTCCTGTCTCAACAATGAGGCGCGCTTGCTGCGGCCCGGCTTCATCACCCGCTCGCAGCTCGAACAGGTGGTTGGAAACCTCGCGATCGGTGGATTCACTCCCCGCACCCCGGGTGATCGCGCTCTGCACTATGCGCCCTCCACCCCCCTCGAAATCGTGCCGTCCGACGACCTCGAAGTGCGCGCCGGCGAGGTTGCCGCGCGCGAGGAAAAGGTGGCGGTACTCGCCATGCGGCCGCCGCTGCAGACCCAGCGCCACATGACCTGGATCAATGCGGGCAAGAGGCCCGACGTTTACGCGCACAATCTCTACAACCATCTACGAACCCTGGACCGCGCCGGTTGCGTCAGGATCTTCGTTCAAAGCCTGCCCCAGGATGAACGCTGGGCGGCGATTCTCGACCGTCTGCAGCGCGCCAGCGGCATGGGCGACGATTCTCTCGAACTGAGCGTGAGCTAGTGGCCAAAACCGTGCTGAGTCCGAGTTCTTACGTCGCCGACGAACCACTGGAACTGGATCCCGCGGTGGATCCGTTGGCGCACGAGTCGATCAAGCGCCTGGCGGCCCGCTATGGCTCGCCGTTGTTCGTCATCGATGTCGAGCGCGTGCGCGCGCAATATCGGCGCCTCGCGGCGGCGCTGCCCGGCGTCGATCTTCACTACGCCCTGAAGCCCCTGCCGCATTCTTCGGTCATCAACGCGCTGCATGCCGAAGGTGCCTTTTTCGATTTGGCGACCAATGGCGAAGTGGAATTGGTGCGGCGCCTGAAGGTGGCGCCCGAACGCTGCATTCATACGCACCCGATCAAGCGCGACAGCGACATTCGCACCGCCTTGGCCTACGGTGTCGATCGATTCGTCATCGACAACCCCGATGAGTTGCGCAAGTTCGTGAAGTATCGCAATCGGTCCTCGCTGCTGATTCGGGTCGCATTCAGCAGCCCCGAGGCTCGATGCGATTTGTCGAGAAAGTTCGGCTGTGAACCCGAAGCGGTTGCCGGCCTATTTCAGCTGGCGGCCGAATTGCGGATCAAGATCGACGGCCTGTCGTTCCACGTCGGGTCGCAAGCGGCGGGCCCCGCGATGTTCGTCGAGGCGATCGCCCGATGCAGCGGCCTGATGGGCCTTGCCGCGCAGACGGGCCACACCCCCGGTATCCTGGACATCGGCGGCGGCTTTCCGGTGGAGTACATGCACAATTGCATGCCCATCGAAGAATTCTGCGCGCCGATTCGCGCGGCATTGCAGGAACTCCCGCCGTCGATGCGCATCATCGCTGAACCGGGCCGCTACATCGCCGCGCCGGCAGCGGTCTCGGTGACCTCGGTGATGGGGCGCGCGCAGCGCGGCGGCCGCTGGTGGTACTACCTCGACGATGGCTTGTACGGCAGCTACAGCGGCCAGGTGTACGATCACGCGACTTACCCTGTGGAGGCGCTGGTGCCCGCCGGCAACACATACCCCTCGGTGCTCGCCGGCCCGACCTGCGACAGCATCGACGTCATCAACGAACACTTGGAATTACCGGAGCTCGACGTGGGCGACCTCGTCGTCGGCCGTGCGATGGGCGCCTACACCTGGGCGTCCGCGTCGGAATTCAACTTCTTCCCGCGTGCCACCGTGCTGGCGCTCGACGGCGGCCGGCTGCTCGCCGACAGGGGACGTCGATGACGTGGAGCCGGCGCCGCATATTGGCCGCAGGCGGTGCGCTGGCCGGCGTGTCGGCGGCGGGGTTGCTGGCGGGAACTGCGCGCAGCCGGGAAACGGCGGCAAATCGGGCCGCAGTCGCCGGCCAAGACGGTGAATACCGCGTCGTTGCACCGAAACGCATTGCGCTGTTCAATCTGCATACCGACGAGCGGCTGGACATTGAATACTCCCGCGATGGGGTTCATGTGCCCGCGGCGCTCTCGGCCATCGAAGCGTTGCTGAGAGATTTCCGCACCGGCGAACGCCATCCCATCGATCCCGGCCTGATGGATTACCTGGTTCAAGTGGCCGATTCGGCGGGCGTCGATCCCGTGTTCAGCGTGATCTCAGGCTACCGGTCTCCAGAGACCAACGCGCGGTTGCACGAGCGGAGCACGGGCGTTGCACGGCATAGTCTGCACATCGAGGGACGCGCCATTGATGTGCGTGTGTCCGGTATCGATTGCGCGGATCTTGCCGCACATGCCTTGGGCTTGAAGCGCGGCGGCGTCGGATACTACCGCGCGTCGGATTTTGTGCACTTGGATACGGGCGCGTTCAGAACCTGGCGGGGCTAGAGGACGAGCTCTTAGCTCGAACTTTGGAATGCGCGCGCGCCATCGCCGCCTGCCGCGATGCGTGGAGAGTAAGCACCGGTCCTAGGCAGGGACTCAAGAGTTTGGAGACACGCAGCACATATCGTTCTGAACTCTGCACTGATGCGTGGTTCGTTTGCGAGTAATCGCCAGTACCCTTCGGCGAGCGCGCGCGCACGTCCCCACACATTCAAGGTCTCGCTGGTGGGATCCGCCGGCGTGTAGATGCGCGCGACGAGCTGATCATGAGCGGGCGCAAAGAGCATCGGCAACATATCGTAAACTGGTGTCAGCCGGAAGCGACCATCGTAGCTGTCGTAGAAGGCTAGGTTTCCAAAGTGCTTGTCGGTGTTGGCTATCAAGTCAGCGAAGCTCGATATGAGCCGGATTTCATCCAATGTCTGCATATCGATGCGTCGCTCCTGATGCAGTCGCTGCGCCGATGCAATCCAGTTGTCCAGCGCTCCGTAAAAACCTGTGTCGATGGCCAGCAGCGAGGTCACACCGACACGACCGGTAAGGCCCACCCGATCGAAGCGATCTACTTCAAGGTAGGTTCGGTTCTCGAATTGAAAAATCCGAGACATCGCGCTGGAAATCCCTGCGGTACCCAACGTCTCAAGCGCCAGATGCTCGGCGATCAGAAGATCCGACCAACGCCGCCCAACCTCAGTTTCAACGGGAGGTGAGAACTTGACAAGCGCATGGCGCACTTCACCTTGCTCGGCAAGCGTGACGGCAAACTTAGGATGTTCGCCTTGGGCAGATGATCCCGGCACTCCACCGTGCATGCTCTGATCTGCGAGCTCAGGGAAATACTTATCTCGTTGCCCGGCATCTCGAGGAACCAGTTGACGCAGCTGTAGCAGGTAATCATCCAATGCTGGACGGCCCAGGATGAGATCCCCCACCACATCGCTTCCGTAGGTCGTGAGGTATCGTAGGTAGTGATCATCGGTCCAGTCCTGAATTCGCGGCGGAGCATGCAGCTGTGGAAATAGTTGCGGAATCGCGCGGCCAAGGAAACCGCCGGGACGCTGATCTTGCAGCAGATAAGGGATCCCCGCGCTCAAGGACGCTACAGCGAAACCGGCGGCGGTGGCAGCCTTGGTTGCTTCGAGGTAGAGCTCGTCAGCTGCGAGGGCATAGAGCGTGCCGAGTTCGATAGGCTCGCCGTCGCGACCGACACGATATAAAGGCCAAGCGGACCCGATCGGCGGGATGTCCCGGCGCAGCGCGTAGCGCGCACCTCTTCGCGAGCCGACTCGCACGACGCGCTGCTGGGTAATCAAGCTGCGCAGTGCGGTGCTCACCCAGGATTGCGACTTCCCAGTAGCTTGTTCCAGCTCGGCAGAGGATGTGTTGCCAGAGTTCAGGCGAACAATTAGCGAATCAGTAGTGGGTGTGGAATGCGCCATGTGATCAGTATAGCAATTGCAGCTAGATAAATCACTAAATAAAAACTAATTATATGCTAATTTAAATATAATAAAAGCATATAGATACGTATTAAACAAGATAAAAATAAACTAATAATGTCAGACTCAATTTCTATGCCAGCGTCGAGCCAAGTACAGCAGCTACGCGCTGGTTCCCAGCCCGCGCGTCAACCTGACGCGCTTCCACTGAGGTGGTGTGTCGGCCCTTTTTTAGACTTTGGGAGCGCAACCCGTGGGAAAGCAGCCTCACCCGCTTCGGCACCTCGATCTTCGCTTGATCTCGCTCACGAAACCCTGGGACGCAGGCTCCGGTCAGGCCTGGCATGCGTCGCGTAACACTTTTTCGGTTAAATGATCGGTGGGTTGTCCGGCCTATCCCCTATGGGGATCAATTCCGCACGCGCTTCGCTTCGAGCGCCTTTTCCAGCCGCTCGTCGTGCCGGTAGATATCGTCGAAGAACAGCACATTTCCCTTCTCGGTGGCAATCGCGGTGCCGTAGACGATGAACACGCGTATGTGATTCTTGAGCGTCACCGTGAGAGGCTTGTCGCCGTTCATCGTGGCGAGAATTTTCTCGCGCGTCCATTCCGGTGAATCGCGCAATACGTATTGCGCCAATCCGGCGGGATCGCTGACCCGAATGCAGCCATGGCTGAAATCGCGCCGGGTTTCCGCGAACAGGGCTTGCGCAGGGGTCGAGTGCAGGTAGACGTTGTAGGGGTTGGGGAACATGAATTTCACCAGCCCCAGGGAATTGTTCGGACCCGGACGCTGCCGCAGCCGCAGCGTCCCCTTGGCGACCAGCTCGACGTTCTCGACGGTATTCGGCATCACCGTGGCGGAGTCGCCGTAGCCGCTCACGATTTCCATTTGCCGCCGCTCGATGTCGGCCGGTTTGTTGCGCGCCGTCGGTACGATCTCCTTCAGCGCGATGTTGTACGGCACTTCCCAGTAGGGCCTGAAAATCAGATAGGACATGTCGGCCGCGAACACCGGCGTCTGGGTCTTGTCGAAGGACTTGCCCACGATCACATCCATCTGACGTATCTGCGCTTCCGAATCGGCTGTCGACTCGAAGGCAAACAGACGGAACTGCGGGATGTTGACGATGATGGGTGCGGTCACGAGTTCGGACGGCAGCCAGCGCCAGCGTTCCATGGTGAGTTCGATCTGCAGCACGCGCTGGCCGAGGGGCCGCGTGAGCTGGGTGAACGTTGCGGCGCCGAGTACGCCGTCGGCCTTTTCGCCATGCCGGCCTTGAAAATGCTTCAGGGCGTCGACCAGCGCCGGGGAGAGGGATTGCGGCGGGGGTGCGTCCGGCGCCGGAGGCGCCGCATCGCCGAGTGCGGCCAACAGGTGCAGCAGCTTCGCGGAGCCCGCATAGTCGTCGCCGGGTTTCAGCGACTTTGCGGGCAATGCGGGCAAGTCGGTGAGTCCTTCCTCGCTCGCCAGCGCTCGATAGTGCGACAGCTGCGTCTTCAGCAGTGCGTAGTGACTGAACTGGGGTTCCAGTGCGTCGACGGCGACGGCAACGTTCACCGCTGTCGAGAGATGGGCGAGGGTGGTGGGGATATCGAGTTTGATGCGTCCGACACTGAGATCGTGCCCCATCGTCGACGGATCGATTCGTCCTAAATGAACATCCGACAGGAATCGCATGCCGGCCAGCGACAAGCCGGCATCGAACAGGGCCCATTGCTCAATGCCGGAATGCGGCGCATCGATCAAATCGGTCAACAGGTAGGCTAGACGATTGCCGGGATAGTCCTCGGGATCCAACCCGCGTTCGCCGGCAAACCGCAACTGCTGCAATAGAGAAATCGCCGACGCCGTCGGTTTCTGGCCATCGCTCCAGAACAGGCGATATCCATTGGCTTCATACATTTTTCCGATCTGATCGCGATCGCCCGATGCGCCCGACCAATCGACATAGGCCGGATTGCCTTCCTCGATGATCCGCTTCAACGCGTCTTCGGCCGGTGCCTGTGCCAGCGCCGGCGGCGCGAAAGCCCAAGCGGCCACGGCTACGGAACCCAACCGCAGCGCTGCGGCGAACCGCAACATGGCACGTAATCGTAACATGGAGGAACTCCGCTTCAGCATTTGCTAGGATTTACCACATGTCGACGCGAAACGTATTGGCAATTCTTTTGCTGGCGGCTGCTATTGCGGCCTGCTCAGCGAAAAAAAAGCCCGGGGAACCACAGGCAAGCGCGGGCGCGTCCGCGGCAACGGCCGCTGCAGCCACCGCAAGCGATGCGGCGGCGGAAGTCGGCGCGCGCATTTACAGCGGCAACTGTGTCCCCTGCCACCAGCAAAACGGTGTGGGAATTCCCAGCGTGTATCCGAGCTTGGCCGGATCGTCCGTGGTGCTCGGCGACCCGGCGCAATTGGCGCGGTGGGTGATCAAGGGACAAAGACCCCCCTCCATGTCCGCGGGCCGCTATCCCACGCAGATGCTGCAATTCGGTTGGATGAAACCCGCGGATGCCGCCGCGCTGTTCTCTTATCTGCGCTCGAATTTCGGCAACTCAGCCGCGTCGGTCGATGCCGCGGCGGTGGCGAAAGCCCTCGGGCAATGACGCCGCCCACCGTCATACACACCATGGTCGATCGCTGTCGGGCCGCAACCTATCCGGCGGCGGTCGCCAGACTGCGCTCCGGCTGGGTAGTCATGGGCGAACGCCAGGTGCTGACCGGCTATTGCCTGCTGCTGCCTGACCCGGTCGTGCCGCATTTGAATGCGCTGCCTCCCGACTTGCGCACTCAGTTCTTATCCGACATGGCGATGGTCGGCGACGCCTTGCTGGCCGTCACTGCGGCCCTGCGCATCAACTACGCGATATACGGCAACGTCGATCCGGCGCTGCATGCGCACATCTTCCCGCGCCACGCGGCGGAGCCGGAGGCCACGCGAACCGCCCAGCCTTGGGCGCTCGACTGGAATGCCGCGCCGGCTTACTCCCAGGCGCTGCACGGTGAACTGAAAAAGCGCATAGCCGCCGATATTCGGAGCCGGTCGATCGGGGCTTGATGCCCAGATCGAGTGTGCGCGGTTCGAATGTCGAGGCGAGGAGGCACCTTATCCCTTTTTGGGCCACTTTTCGTGGCACAAAGCAAGGAAGCGGGTCCCCGCCTGGGATAGCGGTTGGTGTTTCAAGCAGTACGCGCCGACCTGCCGGTCGATGTTCGAGTACGGCAGCCCTTCGACGGGGACCAGTTGAGGCGGCACAGGCGCAAGGAGATCCGACACATAGGTGACGCCTTTGCCGTCGGCGACCAGCGCCAGCCGCAGTTCCATGTGACTGACTTCCCACACTGAGCCAAAGGCGTCGCGCAGCCGCTCGCCGGTGGAGCGCCGCGCAGTCTCATCAAGATATGAGGTGACCAGCGGCAATTGGCGCATGACGCCGACTGCGTCGCGACGCAGTGCCTCACGGGCGGGATGATCACGGGCGATCATCAGGCGTCTGGTCTCGGAAAAACAGGGATGCAGCGCGAAGTGCCCCGGCATGTTGTGGTGGAACGGCCCGAAGCCTAGTTCCCAGCGACCCTCGCCCACGCCGTGCACGATTTCACGACTGGGCGCGACCACGACTTTGAGCCGCGTCAGCGGATTGCGCTCGCAGAATTCCTTGAGGAGCGCGACGCCGACTCGTGAATTCGCTGCCGGCGACAGCGCAAGCGACAAGGTCGACAGAGCTCCGGATTTGATTTGACCGATGTCCGCCAGGGCCTCACGTTCCTCGTTCAGCGTTGCTTCCGCAAAACGCAGCAGGCGGATTCCAGCCTCCGTAGGCTGCGGTGGGCTGCCGCGACGCAGCAGTGTCGTGCCCAGCCGATGCTCCAGATTCGCGATGGTTTGGCTGACCGCCGACTGTGAAAGATCCAGTCGTTCCGCGGCGCGGCTGAAGCCGCCGGTGTCGATGACGGCGTGAAAGCACCGCAATTCATTACGTTCGATGTGCATGGCCGCAGAGGATAGCGGGTGCAGGTCACCGTAGGAACTGCGCCTTATCCATCTTCCTGATACTTCCATCACTTCCACCGTCTGGCGACGCGCGCGCCGGCGCCTTATCGTGGATCGGCAACCGGAGAGACCTATGAACGCAGTTGTCGACATAAAGAAAGGCTTGGAAGGCGTGGTGGTCGACAGCACCTCGACTTCATTGGTGGACGGTGAGGCCGGGCGGCTGTACTACCGTGGTTATCCCATCGAAAAACTCGTGCAATATCCCTTTGCCGCAGTGGCGCACCTGATCGTCTTTGGCGACCTCCCCGCTGCGGCTCGGCTGAAGGAATTCGAAGATTTTCTGTGGGAGGCCGGTCGACTACCGGCCGACCTCGCGGACACGCTGGCGCAGTTGTCGCGCCTGGGCGCTCATCCGATGGCCACTCTGCAGGCTGCGATGCCGTTGATGGCTATCGGCGCTGCGGCGGGAAGGATCGGGCGTACCGATGACGAGCAGGAAGCGCTCGTGGTTGCCGCCCGGCTGCCCACTGCTCACGCCATGCTGCTGGCGCTGCGTTCCGGAGGAACCCCGGTTCCATATCCCGGCACACGCCGTTATGGGGAGCGGTTTCTGCAGTTGCTGCACGGTCGGATTCCGACGGAGCAAATGGTCGGCATTTTCGAGCAGTTGCAGATTCTGCAGATCGACCACAGCTTCAACGCAAGTACGTTTACAGCCCGCGTCGTGACGTCCACGCTGGCTCCGGCCGCTTCCGCCCTGGCGGCGGCGATGGGCTCGCTTTTCGGACCGCTGCATGGCGCGGCCGATCAGGGCGCGCTCGAAATGGCCGAAGAAGTGGGTGACCCTGCCAACGCCGCGGAATTCGTCAGGCGGTGCCTGGCGGAGCACCGACTTGTAATGGGCATGGGCCATCGTGAATATCGTGTCGTCGATCCGCGCTCGAAAATCGTCAAGGTGCTGGCTGAACGCATCGCGTCCGACGCTCATCAGAGGCGTCTGTTGGACACCCTGAAGGCGGTGGACGATGCGTTCGTCTCGCAGACGGCGCACAAGACACGTTCGCTGCGCGCCAATCTCGAGTTCTACAAGGGCGTGGTCTATCTGGCGCTCGGATTGCCGAAGGATTATTTCACCGCGACCTTCGCAATGGCGCGCATCTTCGGTTGGACGGCGCATATCGTGGAACAGCGCAAGGACAATCGCATTGTCCGCCCTTCGGCGAACTACATCGGACCGAAGCCTCAGGCCGACTGAGTCGCGAGTACTTGCTCGCTGCATTGTCCATCGCCTACGGATCGTCGAGCCGCGTCACGTCAAAACGCGACACGCGGCCATTCTGAATTGACACCCCTTCGGCGCGCAGGCGCCGGGCTTGTTCTTTGTGCTCGGCCGATGACTTCGGAAATACGATACGGCCGCCCGCGCCGACGACGCGATGCCACGGCAGATGCAAGGCCTTGGGCGCCACCCGTAACGCAAACCCTGCCTGGCGCGCACGTCCTGGAAATCCGGCGGCGCGAGCGACCGCTCCGTACGTGGATACTTGCCCCCGAGGTATGGCACAGACCGCATGCCAGATCGCCTGGAGTGCGGGATTGTCCTTAGGCGCCAGCTGCTTGCGCGACGATGAGATCGCTGAGCGCGAAGGCCCTAGGAGCGCGGTGGATGCCTTCTTCGAACGCGGCACGAAATTCTCGGATGAGGAGCGAGTTTGGCTTCCGGCATCGTTTCGGTCCGTAAATCCTGCCGGCTAGCGATTGCCTTCGTGCCTGCCCTCGTCGCGCGGCGTCTGCGGATGCGCGGCGGGCGGCGGTTGCGGAGCTTGGGGCTGCGGCCGCTGTTGTGGTTGCGCAGGGGGTGGTTGTGGCTGCGGGCGTTGCTGCGGCTGTGCGAATTGCGGTTGGGGTTGCGGGCGCTGCTGCGGCTGTGCGAATTGCGGTTGGGGCTGCGGGCGCTGCTGCGGCTGCGCGAATTGCGGTTGGGGCTGCGGGCGCTGCTGCGGCTGCGCGAATTGCGCTTGAGGCTGCGGCCGTTGCTGCGGCTGCGCGAATTGCGCTTGAGGCTGCGGCCGTTGCTGCGAGGCATCCGTCGGCGCCCTCGTAGTCAGGGCCGGCGAGCTAGGTTCACGATAACCCGGACGCGTGTCGAGCGCGGAATGGTTACCCTGCTCTGCCGGGCGTAAGGCACCCGGAGCGGTGGGAGGCGGAATCGTTGCACCACGCGCCCGCACGATGTTCGGAGCAGTGAACGCGGCCGGCCGCGGCGTGGCGGCAATCGGCGGACGGCCTTGATTGACCCTGGCCTGCAGCTCGGGAGTTCGGGCCGCCTCGTTGATATGCCTCGTCTGCATCACAGGCGGTGGAATATGGCTCTCACGCGCCGCCAGCTGGTCTCGATTGTTCGGTGCCGCCGCGACGCCTCCGCGGCCCCCGTTGTAGCTGACCTTGTTGACGGTGACGTTGTTGACTACGGTCTGGTTGTACGTGTTGTGGATGATCGTCGTATTGATGTTGTTGACTGAGGTGTTGTAGCTGAACCGGTTGCGTTCCCAGCGGCCGCCCTCATAGCCCTCGCCTATATAGCCGCCGCCGTAATTGATCCCGCCGTAGAAACCCACGTGCGGACCCCAATATCCGGCGTGAAACACGTACACGCCGCCGCCCCAACCCCAATACCCCGGCGTCCAAAGTACGCCCACTTGCGGCGGCATGACCCAGGTTCCGGGAACCCAAAAATATCCTTCGGTGCTGTAGCCCCAATAGCCGGGGGTCCATAAGTAACCGGGCTCCGGACATGGCGGCTGCTCATAGTACGGCAGCGGTGGCGGTGGTTCGGCAGCGCGAACTTCGATGCGCGGTTCGGCATACTCGTACGCAGGCGCAGCTTGCGGGTAGTCTTGCGACGACTGCGGGTAGTCTTGCGACGACGGTGGATATTCATTTGCCGGAGGCGTGTACTCAGACGGTGCTGGGGTGTAGCCGTCCGGAGGCGGTGCATAGACTCGCTCCTGCACTATGCAACCGTTCAACAGAGCCAACGCCGCTGCGATACTCACAGCGCCTGTGGCACGCAATGTAAGGCGGCGAGATCGGTCTTGTCGTGTGAACATAGCATCGCTCCCGTGAAGCAACGCCAGCCGTGGCGCAGCTCTATCTAACGCCAGGGCGGGCACTGTCGCCACATGTGTGAAGTGAATGTAACGCGGAAACCGATTGACCGCGCTGCGAGCGCTTCACAGTTTCCGGAACGGACCCAGCATGGCAATTATCGCAGCTTGACTCGACCTCCAACCGAGGTGACTGCACGGCAGAACGTCGATCATAGAATCGATCTATCAGTCGAATAGAAGCAATTCACTTCCACTATCAACCCGACTGTTCCATCTTGTGCCTGCGGCATGGCGTGGCCATGCGGTGCAACCACACTGAACCAGCAGGAGACAGGAACCATGAACCTTCGAGAAACAGAACTTCGGCGGGTCGAGCCGCTCGATTCGATCGCAGACTTCGAGCCGCACGCAGCCGCAAAGATTTCCTCCGCCTTGAACGCCGTCCTGGCGGACATGTTCGCGCTGTACCTCAAGACCAAGAATTTCCATTGGCATGTATCAGGGCCGCATTTCCGCGACTATCATCTGCTTCTGGACGAACAGAGCGGGCAGATACTCGCTGCAACCGACGCAATTGCCGAGCGTGTCCGAAAGATCGGAGGGACGACCTTGCGTTCGATCGGGCACATCGCCCGGCTTCAGCGCATCGCCGACAACGACAAGGAGCGCGTCGCCGCCGAGGACATGCTCGTGGAACTTCTGGAAGACAACAAGCAATTGAGGGCCAGCCTGAGGAGCGTGCACACCCTTTGCGACGAGTATGGCGACATCGCCTCGGCCAGCCTGATCGAGAACTGGGTCGACGAGGCCGAGCTTCGCGCCTGGTTCCTCTTCGAGGCCACACGGTGAGCATCGGGCGGTATCAGCCGAGCCCTCGTCCGGGTTCGGCTGATAGCGCAGGATGCGGCGCGCGCCCTCTAGGAGCCTGTCTGACTAATGATGCGCCTGCTGCGGCCGCCCCACATCGGCATATTTCTGCGATCGTTTCACTCACATAGTACCCACTATGCTCGCGAAACGATCGCAGAAATCTGCTCGATGTGGGTCGCCCTCGCGACGGCGATCATTAGTCAGACAGGCTCCTAGGGTCTCGCACTTGGAGCTTCGTTGATGCGCAAGGTGA
>WNFO01013036.1_pt1 | contig 13324 bp, 9 predicted proteins | sample 5400251 | NCBI WGS metagenome assembly WNFO01 (sample SAMN13153354, study PRJNA577476) | soil metagenome | isolation source: 100 cm saprolite under Madrone tree | place: USA:California | collected 2016-06-14 | reverse complement strand
CGCCATGCCTGCGTTGAGATACCAGATATCCCAGCGATCGGCGATCGCCATGTGGCAGGCATACGGCCGTCCATCGACGAAGACGATGCGATATTTGCGAAACAAGCCATCATCGTTGGCATAATCGACGAAGCGCGACACGAAGAATTCCGACTCCGGTCGTTCTGCGAGATACCTGTCCATGGCGGCGTGATCATCGAGCTTGGCGAGCCCGACGCCGGCATGCGAACCACGCGGCCGGACGATGATCGGAAACCGCGGCTCGGCCGCAATGTCCGCAAACAAGAGCTTCGACCGAGCCACATCGGATAATTGAGCCCTGCTCACGGATGCGGTTGCCGGGATATCAAGGCCTTCGATCCCCTTGAGCAGCCCGTGCAGCTTGTCGCGATCCAGATTGCCGACAAGGCGCGGCAGATTCAGGATCGGGCGCGGCCAGCGCGTCGCTGCCCGATCGATGATGCGGAGCGCGTCGCGGCATTCCTCGGAGTCGGACGCGATCACGATCGCGATGTCATGATCGGGCAAGGGTACCGGCAACTCGGCCCCGGCAATAACATACAGCGTCAGCAGCTCGATGCCGGAGTCCTCCAGCAAAAATTCGATCGGCGTGTTGCCGCCCATGTCGATCGCGGCCGCGAGCGCAAGCACCCGCAGTTTCGGCTTTTCCGCCGAACAGGGCGACCGGAACAGGCGGTGAAAGGCGAGCACTTCCGCCTGAATCGCCAATCCCGTCTGCTTGTCGCCGAGCAGCTGGGCTATCAACGACAGATCGAGCCCCTCGCCCGCGTCGGCTGTTCCGCCGGCGACCTTCGAGATCAATTCGTCCCGCAGGGGGCGAAGATCAGTCCCGTGAAACGCCATCGTCGTGAGTCTGGCGAATCCGATGCGGTCCGCGCAAGGATAGCGAACGACACCGGCCTCTTCGGTACACTCAAGCTTCATGGCAAGCCTCCGTCAAATTCAGACCACCCATATGCGCAACCAGCCACTCGATCTTTGAGACGATGGTGCCGACGCGGCCGAGTTCGCGCCGCACATTTTCGTGCGCGGCTTGCTGGTCGGATGACCAGGTCTCGGTGACGAGGCGCGCGCTGGCACAGATGCGAAGCGCCGCGAAATGACCCACTGCGACGGGTTGACCGACGAGGCAAAGCTTCGCCGCGATCTCCGGCCGCCGGTGCTTGTTGGCAGGGACGCCATTTCGCAGATCCCGGCCAAGCGCGCGATGGATCGTCCGGCAATCGCCCAACGAGAAAAATCCGCCGCCACGCCTGACCAGAAACGGAAAGATCGTCGTCCGCGCCAGTTCCTCATCGTCGACGCTGCCGTCTTCACGCCGTTGCTGCAGCGGCAACAGCCGAAGTGACGGCGACGATGCGATGATTCGCTGCACGCCCTTGCCGAACATCGTCAGTGCCATCAGGCGAAATTGATTTGGCACGCTGTAATACGCCCGGATTTCCTCCAGTGCGGCTTCCCAGCGAAGCCATTGGCCGAGATTGGCCCTGACCGGGAAACACGAACGCAGGGCCGGCCAGTTCTTCGGCCAGTCGCTGCGGCTGAAGTATTCGAAAAACCCGGATGCAACCTCGGTGATCGCACCGAGCGCCTTCGAGAGACCGGCCGGTACCAGCAGCGCGCCGCTGAAGGCAGGCCCGGTGAAAAACTTCGAGCCGGTGACGATCACGATGTATCCACGGTCAAGATAGTGTTGCAGCCGCGGCCGACCAAGGCGCATTTGACAGGCATCGACGACGACCTGGACCCGATCGGGCCAGCGCGCCCTGATTTCGTCGAGACATTGGTCGCTTGGCACCCGCCAGCCCAGCTTCGACGAATCCATGATTTGAAGCAGGACATTGGTTCCGTTCGCGACCGACTTTTCGATCGCGCCGAGAACCCGTGCATCGCCGTCGGCGTGCGGGCGGAAGCCGCCGGTCTCATCGAACGATGGCAGCGCGACGCTTGCGACGGAATGCGTCAGGCCGGCAACGGGCTCTCCCTTGCGAACCCGATATCCGTGCGCGGTCGCGACGCTGAAATGATGCCCGCGCGCGGTATCCGCGGTTCCGCTTCCGGTTTGATCGGCGGCCACAATGATCGTCATCAACACGGGGCCGAGCAGCGCCCCCGCGAGCAACAGCGCCTGCAACTGCGAGTCGGTGCCCGACGGAGAAAAGACGACCTCGACCCCGGTTTCGGACAGTCCGAGACAGGCCTTCAATTCGTCGCGCATCGCCTCGATGCGGGCATCGAACGCGGCATCGATGCCGACGGCAATGGCGGACTGCATCAACGATTGCCGCGCATCACTCGCAACGTCGTAAGCCCGCTCCGAGATCGATGTCGCTGTGCTTGAGGCAAAGCTCAATGTTTCCGGACAAGGAAAGGGCTGGCAGCCATATCCGTTGACCCCGCTTGCCGGATCGATCGCCAGCCGCTGATCGCCGCCGCCGCTGAGCAAGCGGTCCAGCGGATCGAACAGCTCGGCCATGGCGGCGGCCGAACCGGACCGATCCCGAGCGATCGGATCCTCGGCCGCATTCAACCGAGGCGTGGTGCTCAACGTCGGCATGATTTCACGCGGCGTTTGCTGCTCTTACGGATGCAGGCGCGGCAAACTGCGACGAGATATCGCCATGAAACACCGACGGGCCGACATGATCGAGGCGGCTCTCAAGATCAGCCCAGATTTCGCCGCCGATATCGGTCCAGCGTTTGCAGAACGCAAAATCCTCGCTGAGATAAGTTCCGGTCTTCGGATCGATCATGCACTCGAACAGCGCAAACCGGTTAGGGCTTCCGGCGAGCGCATCGAGAGAATGGTCCTCGAAGAACTGCAGTGGCGCGTAAGCCGGATGCTGGCACATCCTTTCAAGGACGTGACGCCTGATCATCAGGAAGCCGGTGCCGGCAAAGCGCACCCGGGTAAACCCATTGACGGCGACGACGCGATCCGGATCCTCGATCTCCAGCACATAGTCGAGCGCGGCCGCCGGCGATGTCGACCTGTTGGACTCCAGCATCCGCCTGGCCTTGTCCCAGTTGACCCGCTTGATGGGATAGACACCGGCCACCACGTCGGCTTCGGATTCGATCAGCCGGAATACCTGGTCGGGCGTGAAGCCGATATCGGCATCCACGAACAACAGGTGGGTCGCCGAGGGGTTGTCGAGGAACAGCGTCACCAGATTGGCTCGCGCACGGGTAATCAGCGCGTCGCCGTCGCGCATCAGAACCGTGAGGTCCACGTTCGGCCTGGAACGCGCGGCCCTCTGCAAATGGAAGACCGAGGCGGCGTAAATACTGGAGACCTGCCCGCCGAAACAGGGCGTGGCCACCATCAGGTGAATCTGGTCGGTCATGAATGGCTCCGGTGCCGCTGACATTGCCTGTACTTCTCACCAAACAGTAAATAGACGTAGTTAACGAAAGCCTAACGGCCGCTACCCGGCGTTAGCCGACCGGAAGGTACTTGGTGAGGGTGAGCTGAGACAGCATGGAGGTGGTTTGGTAGGACGCCTGCAGGTTGGTCTGGAGCGCCAATATCTCGGTGGCCACCTGATCGGGAGAAACGCTCTCGGCCTGGTCGACGATGCCCTGCAGCATGCCCTTGGCCTGGGTTTGCCGGGACGCGGCGTTTTTCATCGACATCTGCGCCGTCGCAAAATCCGACTGGATATCCATGATGGTCTGCTGGCCGGGCTGCCGCGCAAGATTTTGAGCAACCCGCTCGCTGAGTGCCGAGACCTGCGCGGCGGCGTTTGGATTTGTCGTCGAGGTCGTGACCGCGGCGAAAACCGCCAGCGTTTGAAGCTGCGAACGAATGGCTGCCTCGTTGGCGCGCGCCCCGTACTGCACGGTCACCGACTGATCGACGCGAGCCGTCGCGGTTGCGCGGGCGGAACCCTGACCGGCTTCGCCGGTGTACCAGGAAATCGTGTTGGCCGGCGTGCCGCTGACCAGCGACGTCGCCGAACTCAACGGGGAGCCGCTGACCCGCAGCGGCGGCTGCGTCGCCGTCGCGGTGGCGCCGAAGCCGAGCGCCCCGAACGCGGCCGGATTCGAGCTCGTGACCGCGAAGCCCGCGGCGTTATCGGTGTGCAGCGCGATCACGCCGCCGCTGATGGTCGATGGAGTCGAAGTGCCGCTGATCGCATCGATTTTCGTCAACAGCGTCTGGACGCTGTCGGTGACGTTGACCTGGTTGCCGCCCACCGCGCCGGAGGCGACAAACGTGATGGGCGTGCCGTTGACGGTGATGGTGTCGCCGGCCGCGAAGTTGGTGGCCAGCGAGTCCGTGCCCGCGGCACCGGACAACAGCGTCGCGCCGGTGATCGGCACGGGGGTCGCAGCCTTGTTGTTGACCACGCTTCCCGTTGCCGTTCCGGCCGTATTGAAGAAATCGTTGCCGGCCTCGACCGCCGACGCGGCCACCAGCGAGGTATTGGCGAGCGTGCCGATCGCCGTGTTCAGCGCCGTTTTCAGGTTGGCCGCCGTCGTCGTCGTCGAACTGGCGGGGGGCGGGTCGATCAAAAAACTTCCGGTCGGCGGAGGATTTGTGGTGGTTGCCGTTAACTGAATCGATTCAGTCGTGCCATCCGGCAGCTTGAACGCAAAGCTCACCTGATCGCCGTTGTTCGGGTTGGTGCCGCCGAGGTCAATCGAAACCGCGGCTGGCGATCCCGCAGGGCCGGTTATGGTCGCCCCCGTCAGCGTCGACGAGACCGCACTCAACTTCAGGCCGAACGGCGAGCCGGCGACATCCTCCGCCACTTGCACCGAGGTCGGCGTCGGCGAAGAGAGAACGAGACGCCCCAGACCGCTGGTGCCATCGGCCTGCGCGCGCTCCGAAATCACCTGCTTCAATCCGGCCTGGGTGGTGGTCCCATTGATGATATCGTCAGCCGAGGCGACCGATGGCGTATTGATGGCGCTGCCCGAAAACAGGTAGCGGTCACCCGCCTGCATATTGAGGATGCCGACCATCGAGGACAGCTGGGACGTCGCGGTTTGCTGGGCGATGGACTGTCCGGCGCTGTTCAACGCCTGCGACGAACTGTTCGCGCTGTTGAGCACCGTCGTGCCGATATCAACCATCGACTGCAGTGCGGTGTTGGCGATGCCGATGTTGGTATTGATGTTGCTCATGGTATCGCTGAACGCGGAAATGTTCGCCAGCTGCGCGCGTGCCGCGATGGCGAATCCCTCATTGACGCCCATCCCCGCATAGGTCGTCGATTTTGTCCCGGTCGTCAGCTGCTGCTGAAGCGTCGCCAGCTGATTCTTGAGCTGCAGCACCGACTGGCCGAGAATGGAGGCATTAAAACCGACGCTATTGATTGCCATATCGATCGCCTTACAACTGGACCTGCATCAAGCTGGTCATCATGGTCTGAACCACAGACATCACATGCGCATTGGCCGCATAGGAATTCTGCAGCGCAATCAGGTTCGCCATCTCGCTATCGATGTTGACGCCGGAGGTGGCCTTCATTTTCTGCTGCAGCGTGTTGACGACGACGTCCTGACCCTGCTGAAGCTGGGTCGCGGACGTAGACGCATTGCTCTGCTGGCTCAGGAACTGCTGCATATAGCTGGAGATCGTTCCCTTGAACGGCGACGCGGCCGAGCCTAGTCCTGTCTGAGGCGAGTAAGTGAAGGTGCCGGTCGTCAGCTGGGAGTAGAGAAAATCCGAACGCGTCGTGTCGCCGGCGTTGGTCGGCGGCGAGGTGCTGTAGACGGTGAAGTTTGACGGATTGGTGAGCAGCGCCGAGTTGACGGTGATGCGTCCCGCGAGACCGGTCAATTGCGATCCGGCGCCGGTGATCACGCCGGTGTAGAGCGAATTGCCATCTGTGAACAACGGTAACTGAACGCTCCCGCCCGCAAGCGATGTGGCGGTGGTCGTGACCGAAGCCGCGTTGACGGTCGCAGAGCCGGTGCCGCTGTCGACGACGCGCAAGGTCGAGCCGGACGGATTGGAAAACTGCAAATTGGCGCCGCCAAGAGCGGTGTTCAGTTGCGCCACGACCGACGCCATGCCGCCCGAAAAATTGACGCCGATCACCGGATTATTGGGATTTCCGCCGGCATTCGACAACGGAAGTGCTGTGGGATCGTCGACACGCACGATCGTGACGTTGTGCAGGGTATGGGTCGCGGCGTCGGTATAGCTGAGATTGATCGTATTGCCGGGCAGCACGTTCGACGTATCGAGATCGAATCCGGCCTTCGGCGCCAGCGCGGCGGGGGCCGCGGTGCCGGCGGTGGTCTTGTCCGACAGCGCGCTTGCCATCGACGCCGCCAGCTGATCGACCTGCGTCTGCGCCTGAACCAGGGTCTTGTCGCGCAGCGTCAGATCGGCCCCGATCTGGCCGGAACCGATCGAGTTGGTCGCGATCATATCGACGGTGGCGCCGTTCGCGAGCGTGCACGTGATGGTGCCGGCGGAGGATTTGGCCGGATTGCTGTTCCATTGCGAATTGGCGTTCAGCGTCCCCTGCGAGTTGAAACTGAGCTTGGATGCCTGGGCGCCGACAAGCTCAACGCCGTTGGTCGTGTAGATCGATGTCTGGTTGTTGCCGTTGCTGGAGACGCGGATATCCATCAGTTTCGACAGCTGGTCGATCGCCTTGTCGCGCTGGTCCATCAGCGTCGCCGCGGCCGGATCTGTCGGGTTCAACCCCTGAAGCCGGGTGTTGAGTTGCGCGATCTGGCTCATTGCCGTGTTGGCCTGGCCGACCGAAATATTGAGGTCCTGCTCGGCGTTGGAACGCAGCGTTTGAATGCCCTGGGTCGTGGCATTCAGTTGCTGAACCAGCGATTGCGCCGCGGTCGCGGCTGCGATCTGTGACGATGAAGTCCCCGAAGTCGTGGAGAGCGATTGAAGCGCGGTGGTAAAATTGGAAAAGGCGCTTTCGAGCGAACCGGCAGCTCCGGGTGTTCCGTAGACCGATTGCAGCTGGGTCAGTACGCTCGCTATCTGATCGGCATAGGCGCCGCCGGAAGTTTCGGTCCGCAACTGAGACTGTATGAATTGATCGAGCTGGCGGTTGACGCCGGTGACGATGACGCTCGCACCGCTGTCGCCGGTTTGCACCTCGACCTGATTGATGCCTTCGGAGATGTAACCGGGTGTCTGCGCGTTCGCGATATTCGACGACACAATCGAAAGCGCGGACTGGTTTGCACGCAAACCGGACATCGCAATGGCGAGAGCAGAACCCAAACTCATAATGCCGCCTCAGATCAATCCGAATTGCCCCGTTGCCGTCATGGCTATCAGCGCAGCACGTTCAGGAGATCCTGAACCATGGTGTTGGCCGTGGTGATCACCTTGGTATTCGCGGAATAGGCCTGCTGGGTCACGATCAGCTTGGTGAATTCGGAAGCAATATCGGTGTTCGACCCTTCGAGCGACGAGCCGCTGATGCTGCCCGAGGCGCCGATAATTGCAGGTCCCGATTGGTCGGTGACGGCGTAGGCGCCGCCATCGAGGCTCTGGTCGGTGACGGCGTAGGCGCCGCCATCGAGGCTCTTGAGGTAATTGGTGCCGTTGAAGTGCGACAGCGTGACCGAGGCGAGATCGAGATTTTGCCCGTTGGAAAACGTGCCGACGACGATGCCGTTATTGTTGATGGCGACCGATTGAAGCTGGCCGGCGGCGAAGCCGTTCTGCGTGATGGTGTTGATCGTCACGGTGCCGCCGGTGCTGGCAAATTGGGTCAGAGTGCCGGAACCCATGCTGAACGACAGGTTTCCGAGCGACTGGTTTCCGACGGCGACATTGGGGATGGTGATCGCGGGAGTTGCCGGACTCGTCAGCACTCCCGTTGGTCCGAACGTGAAGTTGGTTCCGGCATTGACCCAGGCGGTCTGCGAGCCCGTGGCGTTCGGATTGCTTTGATAGAACAGGTTCCACGTATTGGTGTGCGAGCCACCGAGGGCCGCGCTGTCGGTCTTGGCCCATCGCAGCTGCATATTGACCGCCGTTCCGGTCGAATCGTAGGCGGTGACGGCGCCGCCGCTGATCGACTCGTTCAGGAAGGTCTGGAGGTCGTTGCCGATGACCGTTCCCGCGCCCGCCGTACCGGCCGGGGTTCGCGCCAGCGTCACGGTTCCCCCGGAAAAACCGAGGGCTGCGAGCCCGTTGATCGCGGTGGAGGTACCGCCAGTGGTAATTGCCAGATCGGCTGCTGTGCCCGTGTGCAGCGTAATCGCACCTCCGGTGAGGGTGGGCGTCACGCCGGTTATCGAGCCGATCTTCGCGAGCAGATTGCCGACCGTGTCGCCAACGCCGATGTTGTTGCCGGCACTGACCGCGCCGGCGATGAAGGTTAATGTCGTGCCGTCGACCGTGATGGTGTCGCCGACCGCGAAGCCCGCCGACAGCGAATTGCTTGGAGACGCGCCGGATAGGGTGGTCGCGGCGGTGATCGGGACCGGCGTTGCTGCCTGGTTGACCTCGGCGGTGCCGGTAACCGAATTGTCGCCGAACGGTGCGGGCGGCGTGCCGAGCGGCAAGGGATTGACACTGAAATCAAACGGATTGAGGCCGCCGAGGGCATTGATCGTGCCGGCCGCCGCGGTCGAGCTGACGGCTGTCGTCGGGGTGGACGGCAGGTTGGCGGCATACTTGATTGAAGTGGTGGTCTGCGCCGGAATGAAGTTGTTCTGGAACTGAAGCACCTGGGGCACGTTGCCGAGCGGATTGCCGGTCTTCGGGTCGACCCCCACACCCATCAGGTAATATCCGGCGCCGTTGACCAGATTGCCGTTGGCATTGACCTGAAAATCGCCGCGGCGGGTATAGTCGGTAACGCCGTTAAAAACAGGAAGGTTGTCGGTGGTTCCGGTGGCCTTTTGCACGGAGAAAAAACCGTCGCCGTTGATCGCCATGTTGGTCGCGACGGTCGTGACCGAGACGGTGCCCTGGGTGGTGATCGTGGCTTGCGCAAAGGCGGTCACGCCGCCCGCGACCTGCCTGCTCGGCGACGTCGCATCCGGAATGAGATCCTCGAAGCTGGTCGCGATGCCCTTGTAGCCCGTGGTCGAAGCATTCGCGATATTGCCGGAGATGTTCTGCAAGGCGAAGGATTGCGCCTGAAGGCCACCAACCGCGGTATTGAGCGCGTCGAAAATACCCATAACTATCGTCTCCAAATTCGATCCGCGCGGCCGGTTGGTTTGCAAAGCCATGACCGCTATCGAAGGAGACCTTCGCAAGCGTTGTGCCAACAAGGAAATTATAACAATATCAATGCCTTAAAAACAAATCCCCGGTCCAATGACCGGGGCACAATTGCCGAGCGGGGCAACAATTGCCGGGCGCAGGCGACGGATCAGGTCGCCGAGGGGGCTGCCGGATGGAATACCAGGGCAAAGCCATCCATGCAGTAGCGCAGGCCGGTCGGCTTCGGCCCATCGTCGAAGACGTGACCGAGATGGCCGCCGCAGCGGCGGCAGTGAATTTCGGTCCGCAATATCCCGAAAGTCCGGTCTTCGGTCTTGCCGACGGCGTTGTCGAGCGGCTGGTAAAAACTCGGCCAGCCGGTGCCGCTCTCGAATTTCGTCTCCGAGGAGAACAGCGGCAGGTCGCAGCCGGCACAGGCGAAGATGCCCTTGCGGTGCTCCTTGAGCAGCGGGCTCGATCCGGGCCGCTCGGTGCCTTGCTTGCGCAGAATCTCATATTGCTGCGGCGTCAACTGCGCGCGCCATTCCGCATCGGTCTTTTCGATCTCGAACTTCTCCGCGGCGTTGGCAGGCGAAGCGCGCAGCCACCGGAAGGCCGCAAGGCCAAGCAAACTAGCGACAGACGCCAGCAGAATACGGCGGTCGATCATGATGGTCTCCGTTCGAAGCGAATTCGGTGTCGTTCGCCGCTAGATACGGGGCCGCGGAGGCAGAAGTTACACCGATTGGGAGGGAATTTTCTCACTTTGTTGGGAGATGCCCTCGGATGCTGCACAGCAATTGCGCCGCTGATCCAGGCCCCAAACACCTTCCCGATGGGTCCCCGCTCTGCGGAGCAGCGTAACCGGACGACGCGGAGCCTGTCATCGGGCGCGCATTCGCGCGACCCGTTGGCGTCGCCGGGAGAACGCTGCACGCGTCCGGAACACGCAAACGCGCCTACATCCCCTCACCCTCGCCAGGGTTTGTCTGGACGGGCGGCCGGGGACGCACGGGACGCGGGTGGACCGGCGGCGTCAGGCGCCGTGGCGGTCTGGTCCCGGCCTGGCGATTGGCCTCGAGCAGACGCGCCTCGCGAATGCGTTCTCGGGCCTGTGCTCTCTCCCGATGACGGGCCAGCGCGCCGGCGGCGGCGGAACTGCCCCGCGCCCACATCCCGACGAGATGTCCGGCTACCCGGCCGGTCAGGCCCCCCGCCCACACCAGTTCGAACGGCGAAAACAGCCGCCAGCGCTCGTCGCCCCACAGAATGCTGCGCGCGATCAACTGCCCGGCCATCGCCGAGGTGTTCAAGCCCTGGCGACCGAAGCCGCTCGTGACCCACAGACCGCGACGCAACTGGCCGATCTGCGGCATGCCGTGCACGGTCTGGCCGACGGCACCGCCCCAGACTTCGGCAATCTCGGTTGTTCCGAGTCTCGGAAAGATCGTGCGGATCCTGCGCGCAATGGGGCCGGCAAAACGCTCCGGTCTAGCTGCCCAGGTGGTCTCCGGGCTGGCCCACATCAGGCGGTCGCCGTCCACGATCCGGAAATGATCGACGCCGTCGGTGTCGGTCACCGATCCCTGAAACGTCACCACCTCGCCGAGGCGCTCGCCGAGCGGTGCGGTCACCGCGGCGTAACGCCAGACCGGCAGCAGGGTCTCCGACAACCGCCGCAATGGCTCGCCCAGATGGATGTTGCCGGCGAGCACGATGTGCGACGCACGCAACCGCGCCGACGGCGTGACGATGCGCTTGCGAATCCCCGAGGGATCGATGCTGACGACCGGCGTGTCCTCAAAAATCCGCGCCCCCGCCCGCCGCGCCAGCGCGGCAAGACCGTGGACGTATTTGCGGCCGTCGATCTGAAACGCCTTGGGATAATACACGCCGTGGAAGTAGTGATCGGTCTTGAGCTGATCGCGCACGCGATCGACCTGCCAGCCTTCCACGTCCGTCTCGAAATCCTCGCTCAGCATTTGCAGCCGGCTGATTAATTGTTCGCCGGCCTCGACATTGGAAACCTCCAGCGCCCCCTCGCTCAGCGCAATGCCCGGCATCAGCTCTTCGGTGGCGTTGGCCCGAACATAATCGGCGCCCTGCTTCGACAATGACCAGAGTTCGCGGCTGTCTTCAAAGCCGATGCGGGCGATCAGTTCGCCGATCGGAAGACCAAAGCCCGGCATCACCGTGCCGAGTTGATGGCCGGATGCGTTCCAGCCGACATGCCGGCCTTCGAGAACGGCGACGCTGGCGCCGAGCCTTGCGGCCTCCAGCGCCACCGTGAGGCCGGCAAGCCCCGCTCCCACCACACAGATATCGACGTCCAGATCGAACGAAAGGCGCGGGCGCTCTCGCATGTCGGCGCCATCGGATCTTGCGGTCATGCCTAAAGAAGTCTCACTCATACCGTTTTCTTACGGACGGATCAGTCGCTTGTCACCTTGTCCTGAGCTTTTGCTTGTACATTAATCCGCAAGCCCCGAAACGAATCGAGATCGCCATGCGCCGTTTGATGCTGCTGCGCCACGCCAAAACCGAGCATGACGCGCCGAGCGGCCGCGATCGGGACCGCCGATTGGACGAACGCGGCCGCACCGACGCCACGGAGATCGGCGGCTGGATCGGCCGGCACCCGCCTTTTCCCGATGTGGTGCTGGTTTCGCCCGCGATCCGGGCTCGCCAGACCTGGGAGATTGCCTGGGAGGCGATGAAAAAATTGAGCCCCCAGCCGCAGGTTGAACTTCTGCCTGAGCTTTACGGAGCCGGCCTGTCGCAACTGCTGCAAACCGTCCACGCCGCATCATCCGATCCCAAAATCCTGATGCTGGTCGGGCACAATCCCGGAATGCATGAATTGGCGCTTGCGCTTACCGGCAGCGGTGAAGCCGCGGCCCGCAAGGCGCTCGCCGACAACCTGCCGACATCGGGGCTTGCGGTATTCGACTTTGCACGCGGCAACTGGGCCGACGTGGCCTTCCGTCGCGGACGGCTGGTGCTGTTCGTCAGCCCGAAGCGGCTCAAGCAAACCTCCGGCGAGTAAGCAGAACCATCTGCCGCGTCAACCGGGTTTTATGCTATGTTGGCTTCACAGGGAGGCGCAGATGTTCAAATCCATTCTCGTGCCGATCGATCTTTCCGACACCGAACTGGCGAAACCCGCGATTGCGACGGCAGCGACGCTATCGCAGATCTGGAGCGGCACGGTGCGGCTTCTCAATGTGTTGCCGATGACGCCGGTGATGCTGGCGGAATATGTGCCGGCCGATTTCGATGCCCAGCAGCGCGAGGCCTCCGAGGAGGCACTCGCCATCGTGGCCCGCGAATCCGGCATCGATGCCCAGCGCATCTCCAGCGTGGTGCGCCAGGGCGGCATCTATCACGAGGTTCTCGAAGAGGCCGCGGCTGTTCATGCCGACCTGATCGTCATGACATCGCACCGGCCGGCGATGCGGACCTATTTTCTCGGTTCCAACGCCGGCCATGTGGTGCGCTACGCCAAATGCTCGGTGCTGGTGGTCCGGCACTAGAGCGTTTTCGAGCGAAGTGGAAACCGGTTCGCGTCAAGAAAACGCGTCAAACTAAGAAGCTAGAGCCCCGTTTCGATTCTATCGAAACGGAAAAGGCTCTAGATGTGAGCTCTCAATAGGTTGTCCATCCGATCCGGACCGAGGAGACTGAGGTTGCGAAGCTTCAGAATCCAGGGAGGGACCGGATGAACATGCACAAGAATGCCCGAATGACGCCGGTCGGTCGAGAGCGTCTGGTTCAGGCCGTGGTGGATGTCGGCGCATCGAGAAGCGCGACGGGGTGCGCCAACCGGCGCATCCTCGGATGTGCGTGCAATTGCACATCGGGGAATGACGAGGGTTGCGTTGATGGCGACCTCGGCCTTCACATTCCGACCGAGACGATCATGGCTGGATGCCGGTCTGTGCTGATATCCGCGGCCGACAGCGCTACCGTGGCCGCCGCCTGCTCGACGCTGAACTCCGTCAGTCGGCTGAGCGGTTGCGGCGCGGTGAGTTCGGCGCCGACCACCCTGCCGCCTTCCATCAGGATTTCGACGGGCACCAGGCCGGCGCCTTCCTCGAACTTCAGCCGCGCCGGCGGTTTTGCAGCCTGCGTCGCCAGCACGAAGGC
>WNFO01014765.1_pt1 | contig 13326 bp, 11 predicted proteins | sample 5400251 | NCBI WGS metagenome assembly WNFO01 (sample SAMN13153354, study PRJNA577476) | soil metagenome | isolation source: 100 cm saprolite under Madrone tree | place: USA:California | collected 2016-06-14 | reverse complement strand
CGCTGCGAATGTCGAGTTCGAAATTGCTGGCTGAGTATCCACAACCGAAGCAGCAGCAAAAACAGGCGGCAGCCAGGGAAGCGCGGATCGAGCGGCCGGGAGACGCCGCGGCTCAGACGATTGCGAGAGATATGGCGGATAAGGGCGCGCAGTCACCGCAAAGCAGGCAGGCCAATCAAGGCGGGCAGGCTGCACAGGAGCAAACGGCGGGCGCCGAGAATACCGAAAGCATGAAGGACGATGCGAATGCGGCGGCGGCGATGAAGCAGGAGCCTCCGGCGGAGATGAATGCAGCGACGCGCGGGGTGGGAAAGCGCGATCTGCTGGGGGGCGGAGATCCCAACGCGGTGCCGCTGGCGATTGCCGACGACAGCAAGCGGCCGCAACGCGTTGTGGAAGAGCTGGCAATGGCCAAAGTGGCGCGAGCCATTTACAGCGAGCGGCAGTTGCAGCAGGTGATGGACGATTTTTGGTTTAACCACTTCAATGTGTTTGCGGGGAAGGGCGAGGATCGCTGGTTTTTGACGAGCTACGAGCGCGAGGTGATCCAGCCGCACACGATGGGCAAGTTCAGGGACTTGCTTACGGCGACAGCGAAGAGCCCGGCGATGCTTTTTTACCTGGACAATTTTTTGAGCGCTGATCCGCGAGCCGCGGACCGGATGGCCGCGGAGCGGGCGGCTCGGCAGTGGCGGCGCGGCGGATTTGGACGGCCGTGGCCACCGCGCGCTCCGCAACAACAGCAAGCGAAAAAGAATGTGCGCGGCTTGAATGAGAATTACGGGCGCGAATTGATGGAGCTGCATACGCTGGGCGTCGATGGCGGCTACACGCAGAAAGACGTAACGGAAGTGGCGCGGTGCTTTACGGGATGGACGATTGACAAGCCGCGAGAGTATGCAGATTTCAAATTCGATGAGCGGTTGCACGACCCCGATCCGAAGATCGTGCTGGGCAAGAAAATTCACGCCGGTGGAATGAGGGATGGGGAGCAAGTGATCGAGCTGCTGGCGCGGCATCCGAGCACGGCGAAATTTATTTCCACGAAACTGGCGCGGCGGTTTGTATCAGACACTCCGCCGCCATCGCTGGTGGAGCGCATGGCGCAGACATTTCAATCGACCGACGGAGATATGCGCGCGGTGCTGAAGACCATGATTTACTCGCCGGAATTTTGGTCGCGCGAGGCGTACCGGGCGAAGATCAAGACGCCGTTCGAGCTGGTGGTGTCGACGGCGCGGGCGCTGGGGGCAGATGTAGACACGCCGATGCCGCTGGTGCAGTGGACGGGGCGTATCGGGGAGCCGCTTTATCAGTGCCAGCCGCCGACGGGTTACGCGGACAAGTCGGATGCTTGGGTAAATACCGGGGCACTGCTGAACCGGCTGAACTATTCGCTGGCGCTGGCGGGAAACAAAGTGCACGGCTCGCGGAGCGATGTGCGTTCCCTGCTGGGTCCGGAGGCGGATGGTGATGCGAAGGCGGCGCTGAATCGCGCGGTGCAAGTTTTCCTTGGCGGGCAGACGGCGGCGACTACGGTGGAGACGCTGGTGAAGCAGCTAGATAGTCCGCAGGTGCTGCAGGCGAAGTTGGATGATCCGGTGAAGCGAGTGGACTTGGGAGTGGTGGCGGGGTTGGTGTTGGGGGCGCCGGAGTTTCAGCGGAGATAAGACATGAGCCACGAATGTTGCCAGGGTGTCAGAGGTTTGGGGTTTTCGCGGCGATATTTTTTGAAGCGGGGCGGGATTGCGCTGGTAGGGATGAGCGCAATGCCGGCGTTTTTGCAGCGCGCGGCGGCCACCGCGATGCCGAACAAGAAGCAGCTTGTCGTGCTGTTCCAGCGCGGGGCTGCGGACGGGCTGAACATCGTAGTTCCCTTCTCTGAGCCAAATTATTACCGGCTGCGGCCGACGATTGCGATTCCACAGCCGCGGCGCGGCGGTGCGGATGCGGCGATCGATTTGGATGGCTATTTCGGATTGCACCCGAGCCTTGCGCCATTGGAGCCGCTGTTTCGAAAGGACCAGTTGGCGATTGTGCATGCGGCGGGTTCGCCGGACCCGACGCGCTCGCATTTTGATGGGCAGGATTTCATGGAATCGGGGACGCCAGGAGTCAAGGCGACAGAGGACGGCTGGCTGAACCGCGCGATGGAGGCAGTGCCAGAAGAAAATGCTTCGCCCTTTCGTGCAGTGGCTATGGGACCGAATCTGCCGCGCATGCTGCACGGGAGCGCTTCCGCGATTGCGTTGCCGGACTCGCGCCAATTCAAGGTGATGCCGCAATCGCCGGGGATGGCGGCGACGGTGCAAGGCGGTTTCGAGGCGATGTACGCGCAAACAGTGGATCATGCGCTGCACGGGACGGGGACGGAAACGTTTGAAGCGATTGACATGCTGCGGAAAGTTGATCCGAGCAAATTTGCGCCGGAACATGGCGCGCAATATCCGACGAGCCGACTGGGGCAGAGTCTGCAGCAGATTGGGCAATTGCTGAAGGCGGATATCGGAGTGGAAGTGCTGTTTGTCGATTGCGGCGGGTGGGACAATCACGTGAATGAAGGCGGCGTGCAGGGACAGCTTTCGAATTTGCTGAAGGACCTTGGCCAAGGGTTGGCGGCGTTTCATCAGGACATGGGCGACCGGATGCAGGAGATTGTGGTGGTGACGATGAGCGAGTTCGGGCGCACGGCGAAGGAAAACGGCAATCGCGGGACGGATCACGGGCATGCGAACTGCATGTTTGTGATGGGCGGCGACGTGAAGGGCGGGCGGGTTTATGGCGCGTGGCCGGGACTGGCGGATCATCAGTTGAATGAAGGGCGGGATTTGGCGCTGACTACAGACTTTCGGTTGGTGCTGGGAGAGATCTTGAGCAAGCACAACGGCGTTTTGGATTTGAACGCCGTATTTCCGGGATTTGAAAATAATCCACGAAGATTTGCGGGACTGATTCGGGGCTGAGAAGGCTCGTGGAAACGCAAAGGGCCTACCCTCAGCGGCTAAAGCCTTAATAATGTGGATGGGTTACGGCATGGCTGAAAGCTGTGCCCTGACGACAAGAGCGCGCCTGCGGCGCGGTGGGATGCGCCAAAGCGCACCCCTACAACTTCCTGTTATACTCGCGCGCGAAAAAACTTGCAGAGGTCTTATGACTACACTCGCGGGCGATCGACGCTCGTTTCTTGCTTACTTTTCCAGTTTAGGGCTAACCTCCACGCTTTTGCCGGGCGTTTTGTGGGCGAAGGTTGAGGACGAGAAGCCGGCGCGCATCAGCATGGAGACGTTGCGCGCGGCAGCTAACGTTGCCGGCGTGCACTTCACGGAGCCGCAGTTTGATCGAATGCTGCAAGGAGTGAACGAGAATCTGAGCAAGTACGAGGAGATTCAAAGAGCAGAGCTGGATAACAGCGTTGCGCCTCCCTTGTACTTCAATCCGATTGTGCCGGGGATGAAGATTGAGCGGGCGAAGAAGGCGTTTCGGGTGAGCGAGGCACCGAAGGTCGCGCGGCCGAAGAACCTGGAGGATGTTGCGTTTTGGCCGGCTACTCATTTGGGCGAGTTGATTCGCACGCAGCAGGTAAGCTCAGTCGAGTTGACCGAAATGTATTTGGGGCGGCTGAAGAGGTACAACCCGAAGCTGCTGTGCGTGGTCACGCTCACCGAAGAGCTTGCGATGCAGCAGGCGCGCGAGGCGGATCGCGAGATTGCTTCCGGGCATTATCGCGGGGCGTTGCATGGAATTCCTTATGGGATAAAGGATTTGGCGGCTGCGCGTGGTTATCCGACGACGTGGGGGGCGGCGCCGTTTAAGAACCGCGTCATCGATAGGGATGCGACGGTGGTTTCGCGGCTGCGCGAAGCGGGCGCGGTGCTGGTGGCCAAACTGGCGACCGGCGAGCTGGCGTTGGATGACGTGTGGTTCGGGGGACAGACGAAAAATCCGTGGGACCTGTCGATGGGATCGCAAGGATCGTCGGCGGGGCCAGCGTCGGCTACGGCGGCAGGACTGGTTGGCTTCTCGATCGGGACGGAGACGGGCGGGTCGATTGTGGAGCCGTCAGGGATTTGCGGCGTCACCGGGTTGCGGCCGACAGCGGGACGCGTGAGCCGCTGGGGATTTATGACGCTGACGTGGAGCCTCGACAAGATTGGTCCGATGTGCCGGAGCGTGGAGGATTGCGCGGTGGTGTTGAACGCGATGCAGGGGCCGGACGATCGGGATCTTTCGGTGCTTGAGGTTCCCTTCAATTGGGACGCGAACCTGGACGTTCGCAAGCTGCGCGTCGGTTACTTGAAGGGAGCGTTTTCGAACACGCGGCAGACGCCGCAGGTGGAAGCGAATGACGCCGCGGCGCTGGCGAAGATTCGCGGCATGGGGATCGAACTGGTGGAGATCGCGCTGCCGGAGTACGCGCACCTGGACATTGGAACGATTATTTATGGGGAAGGAAATGCGGCGCTGAAAGACCCGATTGAGACGCGGCCGGAGAATCTGGTGCGGCAGGATCGCGTGACGAATCAGCACGCACTACGGCTGCTGCCGGCGGTGGAATATCTAAACGCCAACCGGATTCGCACGCTGCTGATGGAGGAGATGGCGCGGGTCATGGACGGAATTGATGTGTACGTGGTGCCCTTCGATTATTCGGACTACACGCCGAACCCGATTGCGTCGCTGAATACTTCGGTGACAAATCTTACCGGCAATCCTTGCGTGGTGGTGCCGCACGGGTTTAATGAGAAGGGAAATCCGACGAGCTTGACGTTCATCGGCAAACTTTTTGGTGAGGCGGAGATGCTGGCGCTGGCGCGCGCTTATCAGAATGCGACGGGCTGGCACCTGAAGCATCCCGCACTGAGCGCGTAAGGGTCTTGCGCTGCACCGATCCCTGCCGACCTCATCCTTGACACATAGCTAACGGGACCCGACTATGACGCACGAACACTGGAAGATTTCTCCCTCTATCGGCGGCGCAGCACATCTTGCTGGCATTTGCCGGTGAGGAATTGCTCTTCGTCAAGAGCCGGCGAGGGCTTTGTATTGTGCGCTGGTGAGCGGGACGACGGAAAGACGCCCCTGGCGGACGAGCGGAGAATCAGCGAAGAGCGGATTCGCTTTGATCTGCGCGAGCGATACTGGCTTTGGCAGTGCCTTGCCGGCTTTGATTTTGACCTGCGGGCTTTTGGGATTGGAGGCATCGACGGAGACGACCGTGGCGGTGCCGATCGCGCTCTTGTCGTCACCGGTTTGGTAGATGATCAGGCGATCGTTGGGCTGCATTCCGCGGAGATTGCGGAGCGCTACGGGATTGGAGACGCCATCCCACACCGTTGCGCTGTCTTTTTGCAGATCGGCAAAGGAATATTCAGAGGGCTCAGTCTTTAGGAGATAGTCCGCCATGGCCCCTCCATTGGGAGCTTCGGAAAGAAAAGAATTTAACACAGAGGACGCGGAGAGCACAGAGGAACGCGGGGCATGCGTTTGCTAGAATCACTTGCGTTATGGGCGAGGGGGAACGGCTGCGGTTTGCGGTAGAGGGCGGGGGAGAAGTTTCCGCGATTCTGATGCGCCCGGCGAATGCGCGATGGTTGCTGGTGCTTGCGCATGGGGCGGGCGCGGGAATGACGCACCCCTTCCTGGAAAGGCTGGCGCGGGAGCTTGCTTCTGTCGGTGTAGCGACATTTCGGTACCAATTTCCGTACATGGAGCAGCGGCGGCGGGTGCCAGATTCACCATCTGTGGCGACGGCCACGGTTGCCGGGGCAGTGCGCACGGCCGCGAAAGCCGCCGCGGGGCTGCCGTTATTCGCGGGAGGGAAGTCCTTCGGGGGAAGAATGACTTCGCAGGCTGCATCACAAGGCTTGCTTGAAGGCGTCAAGGGATTGGTGTTTTTTGGATTTCCGCTGCATCCACCGAATAAACCCAGTACCAAGCGAGCTGAACACCTTGCTAAGGTGCAGATTCCCATGCTTTTTTTGCAGGGGACACGGGATACGCTGGCGGACCTGGCGCTACTGCGGCCGATTTGCGAAGACCTGGGTGTTCGAGCGACCCTGCACATTATCGAAACGGCGGATCATTCGTTTCATGTGTTGAAGAGTTCCGGCAAAACCGATGCGGATGCGTTGCGGGAATTGGCGGAGACCACAGCATCTTGGGCTGAAAATCTAAAAATATAAGCGTAACCTTTCCACGTCGATCGCAGTTATATCTAACAGAGGGAGCATGACGGTCCGCAAACCGGCGACAAAAGCGACCCGGGACGACGCGGCGGAGCGTCTGCTGGTGGAGGCTGCGCAGAAGGACCCGGCGAAGTTCGGCGCATTGTATGACATTCATTTCGAACGGATTTATGCGTTTGTCGCGAGGCGGACGCACGACCGCGACAAAGCGGAAGATTTGACCTCGGAGGTGTTCCACAAGGCGCTAGCTAACCTAAAGAATTACGAGTGGAGGGGAACACCTTTTGCGGCCTGGTTGTTCCGCATTGCCGCGAACGCAGTTTCCGATCAATCCAAACGTACGGCGCGCGAGCCGGTAAATGTGAAAGACCCGCCAGAGCAAAGCAGCGGACCAGAACAAGAGGCAGTGGAGGCTCGAGCACGGTTGTTTGGCCTGGTGGAAAAACTTCCTCTCGAGCAGCGACGCGTGGTCTTCGGGCGTTTCGTCGAGCAAAGGAGTATTCGGGAGATTGCGCAGCAGCTTGGGAAAAGCGAAGGAGCGGTGAAGCAACTGCAGTTTCGCGCCCTGGAGAAGTTGAGGTCGCAGATGGAGGGTGCACATGCCTAAGCGCTCTCTAATCGACCAGCTCGAAAGCGCGGTTCAGGCGATGCTGGCGCGACCCGAAGGAGGGCTTGCGAGGCCAGACAAAGGATTCGATCCTGGCCTTGCGCCGCTGCTGCGCATCGCTCGCGACCTGCGCGATTTGCCTCGCGAGGATTTCAAGATAAGACTGAGGACAAACCTGAAAAGGCCGTACATCATTGTGCCTCGGGCGGGCGAGTTCATCGAATTTCTGACGAACGCGTTTGCCGGAACGGAACGCTTTCGCGTCGGGCGAGAACCGGGTTCGGAGTTGATCATGCATGCGGAGGTGGCGATCGGAAATTCGATTGTCGAGTTGGCGGACGCGAATGAGCAGATCCCTGAGATCCGTTCGGAAACTTGTGGTACATCGCGATGATCAAAGGATGGACTCCGGGTCCGGAGGGAGTGCCAAGCGTACAACCGTATCTGCATCTGCACGATTCGGAAAAGATGATTCCATTTCTGGAGAACGCGTTCGGTGGAGTGGTCCAGGGCCATGTGCCACTGTCGCCGGAAGCACACGTGCTGCACGCGACGATTCAGATTGGGGAATAGCTGGTACGTGACGTCGCCGTTGCAGCAAAAGACCTAAGTACAAAGAAACGCCGAGGCGCCGAGTTCACAGAAAAGAAAGATCACGGGGCTTTGGGGGCGATGACGCCGATGTTGGCAATGTTGTCGCCCTTTTTCATTGAGGGCACGGCGCAGATATGGAGGATGATGCCGGATACGGGCGCACGAGCTTCGAAGATGACTTTGCCGAAATAGTCGGTGACGTCGCCCAGTTTCCTGCCGGCTTCGACGTAAGTGTCGCGCTTGACCAGCGGGTAAAAGATACCATTTTCGGGGCTGGTGACTTCGGCGAGGCTGTTGATCCAAACGGGATGTTCGATGGGATGAGGCGAGCCGGGAATCATTTTTAGCAGACGCATGACGCTGCGCGTACCTTGTACGAGGGAGGCCACGTCATCGGTTTCTACGGTACCGGCGTAACCAGCTTCGACGGTTATGGTAGGCTTGCCGCGCATAGCGGCCGTATTATCCAGATACTTCGTGGCGTTCAGATCCTTGGGACGATCGTCGGAGATGATGATGTGGTCGAGACCGAAAGCAAGCGCCATTTGCTTCGAGAAAGCATCCTGCTTGGCGTTTCCAGTGACCAGCCAATAAGCGTATGGGCGAAGGCTCTCGTCGAGGTCGCCGCCGTGGAAGTCGATAAGGTAATCGCAGCGATCAACGACTTGCTTGGTGATGAGATAAGAGGCGCGCTCGGTTTGCGTGCCGTCTTCTTTCCCGGGATAAAAGCGATTCATGCTTTTGTTGTCGACGGGATTGACGTGCGGAACCTTTTGTTCGAAGGAAGGGATGTTGACAAGAGGGAGAAGGACAACCGTTCCGGACATTTGCGTGGGATCGAGGGTGGCGATGAGGTCCTCAAGCGCGATGATGGAGGCGTATTCGGTGCCGTGCGCGCCGGACACCAAGGCGAGGAGAGCGCCGGGCTTCACGCCGCGCACGATCACCACAGGAATCTGCGTGCCAGGGTCCACGCCCGCAGGAACATCGATGAAGCCGGTGGTTTTTTGGCCGCGGTCGGCTATGGCGGTGCCCACGGTGAAGGTTGATTGCTGGGCGCTGGCGGGGAGTGGCAGTAAACTTGAAGAGATTGCGAGCGCTAGAGGGAATAAGCGTGGCATGAAACCTCCGGCCCATGAGGATACCGCCCCTGCAGCAGGCGAGCAATATTGTCGTCAAGTCTTGCCGCGAGCAGGCGTCAAGACGAACAACTCCAAGTCGGTAGAAAAGATTGCCGTCAGGCAGCCAGAAGGGACGAGCACGTTGACCCGCGCTGCCAGGGTGCATCGCGCCAGGATGCCTAAGGAAAGGATGTTCAGTCTCTCTTGATCCCAGACGCGCTAACAAATTTAACGCGCGACGGCTGGCTGCTTTTCCTCACGCGCTTCACGCGACTTTTCGCTTACGGATTGATTTCGGTCATATTGGTCTTCTACCTGGTTGGGATCGGACTCAGCGAATCACAGACGGGCCTGCTGCTCACCCTGACCCTTGTCGGCGATACAGCAATTTCCCTCTTCCTGACCACGCAAGCCGATCGTGCCGGACGGCGGCGGACGCTCATTGTGGGGGCGCTGCTGATGACTGCGGCGGGATTCGTATTCGCTTTGACGCGAAATTTCCTGTGGCTGGTTATCGCCGGAACGATTGGGGTGATCAGCCCGAGCGGAAACGAGGTTGGTCCGTTTCTATCGATTGAGCAGGCAGCGCTGGCCCATGTCGTTGCCGATCGAACGCGGACGGAAGTTTTTGCGTGGTATACGCTGGCTGGTTCGTTTGCGACGGCACTGGGCGCGTTGTTTGGCGGCGAGCTTTCTCACGCGCTGCAAAGGACCACAGTATCGCAAGCCAACGGCTATCGTGCCGTGGTTGTGCTATACAGCGTGCTGGGCCTCGTTCTGGCGTTTCTCTTTATGCGCGTTTCGCGGGATGCGGAAGTCCGCGCTACTGAACCACGCGCCGAGGGAGGCCTGGGGCGATTATTTGGAATTCACAAATCACGTCGCGTGGTTGCGAAGCTGTCTGGATTGTTCGCGCTGGACGCATTTGCCGGGGGCTTCGTATTGCAGAGTTTCGCTGCATATTGGTTTTACTTGCGCTTCGGAGTGAACCCGGGAACACTGGGGGTGATTTTTTTCTGGGCGAATATCCTGTCGGGAGTTTCGGCCCTGTTGGCTTCGCGGCTTGCCGCGCGACTCGGGCTGATACGGACAATGGTAGTTACCCACCTGCCTTCCAACATTCTACTGCTGCTTGTGCCGCTGATGCCGAATCTCCCGCTGGCGGTGATGGTTCTCCTAGCGCGCTTCAGCATCAGCCAGATGGATGTTCCGACCAGGCAGTCTTACACGATGGCAGTGGTGAGCGCGGAGGAACGGTCGGCGGCGGCGGGAATCACGGGAGTAGCGCGGACGACCGGTGCAGCGATCAGTCCTTTATTTGTGGGTTGTCTGTTTGCGCGGCCTACGCTGATCAATGTGCCTTTTTTCGTTGCAGGGACGTTCAAGATCATTTACGACCTGCTGCTGTACCGAGCATTTATCTCACTGCCCCCGCCTGAGGAAAAGCGATAGACGAATTGGTTAGCAGCGAACGTTGTCTATCGGAACGCATCTTAGGTCGTGTTTCTTGCCATCACGAAAGAGAGATAAACCAGCCGAGAATGTGTGCAATTGCGAGATGAAAGCAGGCGTGGTACGCTCGGCCCGCTTACAGTCCTAGAAGGTCGCTGCGTGACACGCAGCGAGTCCTATAGATTGAGAAGGTAGTCATGACGAACAATCAACGCGGGGTTCAGTTGGTGTGGATCATCGCCGGGGTTCTAGTGATTATTGCTGCCGGATGGCATATTGCACGAAACCTGAGCAGCTCTTCCATACAGTTCACCACGCCATACCAGGCTGTCCTGCTCACTAATGGTTCGGTGTATTTCGGTCATCTGCAAGGCTACGGCGGACCTCGGCCAGAGCTGACGAATGTCTACTACATTGTTACGCAAACAAATCCGGAGAACAAACAGGTCAACAACGTACTGGTCAAGAGAGGAAAAGAATTGCACGCGCCTGACCGGATGTACCTGAATCCACGTCACATTCTTTTCGTCGAGCCGGTGGGCGCAAGTTCCAAAGTAGCAGAGTTGATTGCGCAGGCACAGACGGCTCACTGATGTCTGCAAGCACCGCAGGAGACGAAGGTGGATAGACGAGTATCGCCGACGCCCCCGGGGCACTCCGCTTTATGAAATCACGCCTCGAGTTCTCCGCCATTTTCGGCTTCCTTGCCTAAATTGCTCCGGCCTCTTGCAGCTCCTTTTTCATGCCTGCCCAACTTTGCCGCGTCGATTCCTCGGGTGTGCCCGCGCCACGCCAGTGGGTCTCCAGGCTCACGGCGAAATGATAGCCATCGCGTTTCAGCGCCTTGAACTGCCCGACCCAATCGATGATGCCGCGGCCCATGGCCGCCCAGGCATAGCCCTTGCCATCTGCCTTCCTTATCGCGTCCTTGCAATGGCAGTGGCCAATTCGATTCTTCGGCAAGAGATCATATCCATCCGGATACGGCTTCTCGTCATGCTCCGCGGCGTTTCCGGGATCCCAATTGAGCATTAGATTGGGAGATGGGACAGCATTAAGAACTTCAGCTGCTTCGGCCGCAGTCGCGGTATTGCAAGCAGGTTCATTTTCGAGAACAAGAATCACGTTTTTCTTGGCCGCTTTTTCGGCAGCGTCGCGCAGTTTTTCATTCATGGCGGCGCGATAGGGCGCCTGATCGTCGAGCCTCCAGAAATCGAAGAAACGAACGCGATCGGTATTGAAGGCCTTGGCCAGCTCGATACTTCGTTCAAGCACTTCATCCTGCTGCTCAAAGGTAAAATCCGCGTTGAATTGATCGCGCTTGGGACTGTACTTTGATTTTGGAGCACCCGGCCAGTCCACCTTGAAAAGAGGACTGGCGATATCCGTGACGCGTAATTTGTTTATTTCCAAAATGCGTCGCGCTTCCTCGATCTCTTTCGCGTCTAGTTTGAGCAGGTTCTTGTTCCACATGCCGCGCAGCTCGATCCAGCCCATGCCAAATTCTCGCGCGGCGACCTCGCACGCGCGGCCAAAGTCCTGCGTGATTTCGTCATTGATTACGGCAATCCGGAATGGCGATGTCATCGGTGGATCCAAAAATGAATAGCCTGGGATCGAGGGAAGGGCCGCTGCAGCTGTCATCACCCCGAGGCCGCCGAGAAACTCACGACGTGAAACGCGAAACGCCATGTAGACTCCTCCTGCGCGATGCCGTCAAGCGGATCGGTCTTGATCTGCGAATAATTTCACATTCCCTGAACAATTGGTCGTTTGCCGAACGCGACAGTAACTTGGACGGCCCAGCCGGCACCTCTGTTCGTAGTTTGTCAGGCGCGTCAGAAGGTTGAACTTTGCACCGAGTTGACGTGTGCGGCCGCTCGCACTCGTGACGTGGCCGAAGCTGGTACTGCCCCAGCGTCAGCCCTGCCAAGCTGCGACCGTTAGAGGAGCGCGGCTTATCGTGATGGACCCAAGCCATTTCACAACTAAAATATTAGCTTCGCACCAAGCTGGACCGACCGGTTGCCTCCGATTGTGGCGGTCACATAGCCGAAACTACTTGCCGTGTTCGTGCTAAAGCCCTGATTCGGCTTATCGAACTGCGGCGTATTCGTCACGCTGAAGGCTTCGGCGCGAAGCTCCATACTCACGCGCTCTTTGATCGGGAAACGGCGGAATACCGAAGCGTCCAGATTGAAGAATCCTGGTCCGCTGAAGGCTCGGCGAGGTTCGTTGCCAAGCACACCGACTGCTGTCTGGCAAAACGGACCTCTGCACTGCGGTACGTTGTTGACGATGTTGCTGGGCGTCACATCGAACCATGGCGTGCCGTTCGGGCCGGGCGCGCCAACTCCATGAAGTATTGTGAAAGAGCCGGTCAGATTCGGCACTTGGGTGTCCCCGGGCGCGTTCAAGGCTGAACCGCCAGTGATATTCAAGGGCAGGCCAGTCATTACCGTCATGATGGTGCTGACCTGCCACCCGCCAAGAAGAATGCCCCCCACGCCCGAACTCAACAGAGGCTTCCCTTTGCCGAAAGGAAGCTCGTAGATGACGCTCTGCACGATGGTGTGCCGGCGGTCAAACGTCAGCGGAGCGTAGTTGCTGCGAATGTCCCCAATGTAGTTTTGGAGTCCACCTACGGTACTGTTGATCGTGTTAGACCCCTCATTCACATAACCAAGGGCTTTGCTGTAGGTATATGCCGTGGTCATGAGGAAGCCGCTCGCGAACTTTCTGTCTAGCTTCGCCTGCAGGGCATGGTAATTTGAGCTCGTTCCAACGAACTTCAGGGCAACGTTTCCGGTGAGGGGGAACAAGGGGCGTCCCGCATTACCTACGTTCGCAGCCCTAGCGGCGTTCAGATTGTAGACGGTCGGTATGTCGACGCCATGATTACCGACGTAGGCCACTTCCCCCACGAATCTTGCCGGCAGGGATTGCTCCACGGCAATGTTCCAGGATTCGGTATATGGTTCGCGGAAATTCAAGCTGACCGCCGTGTAGTTCTGATTCAGAAGGCTCGTTGTACCGACCTTGCCGGTCACAGGAATGATTCCGTTCGCGGGAATAGTCGCCACGAGGGGAGCAGGAAATCCGCTGGCCATTGACAGTACGGGTCCACCTGAGATCTGCGCCTGGCCAAAACCGCATCCGCAAGCGTCAGGGAAAGCGTTGTTCTGCAAAACGGGGAAATCAAATGCGTAGTCGTTGTCCGGATACGGAAAGTAACTCAGCCCGAATCCCCCTCGCACTACAGTTCGTTCTGTAAGACGATAAGCAATGCCAATTCTGGGCGCAAAATCTTTATAGTGTGTTTTTCTCCCCAAGTCTTCTGGGTTGCTGCCGATTCCAGCAATCACAA
>WNFO01003933.1_pt1 | contig 13326 bp, 13 predicted proteins | sample 5400251 | NCBI WGS metagenome assembly WNFO01 (sample SAMN13153354, study PRJNA577476) | soil metagenome | isolation source: 100 cm saprolite under Madrone tree | place: USA:California | collected 2016-06-14 | reverse complement strand
GCGGATTCATGGGCAGACCCTTGGAGAGCTTTCGTATCACACGCTGAATTCGTGGGGATCCTTCGGATCGTTGGCTGAGTTCCACTCCCAGCTCTGTTGCCTCTTCCCTCGAGAGCTGATCCACAGATGCGCGCGATTGCAGCGCGCATTCGTAAAAAGCCGTATCGCATCTGCTTCACCCACGGCGACACCTCTCTGAGAAATATTCTTGTCGACGAGAACTTCATGCCTGTCGGCCTTATAGACTGGGGCTGTGCCGCATGGATGCCAAAGTACTGGGAGTTGACGAGCAGCATCTATATCCGACAGCGTTACACAGGTTGGGTACGCGTCTTCAAGGCCGCACTTCCCCAGTATGAGGAGGAACTCGCCGTAGAGATGGAGTTGTGGAAATTGATAATGCCATATTAATCCATTATTTTGACCCAAGTCCATATACCTAGTTGTGTAAACCATTCACGCATAGTATCTGCCAAAGGCGGTGAGCTGCGCATCGGAACGTTCATTGGCAGTATGTGGCGCGCTGGAGATGCGTGTCATGAGTATGAAGGGAGTACCAGCGGGGCCTACAAGCACGTCGAGGATGGTCGGCACGGGAATGGTGGTGTTGACAGAGACGCATTGGGTAGCGAGGGCTTCTGTGACTCTGATTTTGCGGCCATGCTTTGCATAGAGGCCGAAGGGCAAACGTGTTACGAAGGGTGATGAGGGAGGTTAGGTCTTGCGGCCGACTCGGAGGTGCGGCCGTCTTCAACCACGTCGTCTTACTCAATATTTCCTGTCTGCTATGTCTTATCTCGCACCTTCCACCTCTTTCCCTCAAACCACCAACAAAATCGGCCAAGGTTCAATAGATGGCGGGCCCCAAAAGGCAGAGGTACGCTTCCTTCTTATGTCAGGCTTATTGACTTGCGAGTAAACGTAGCCCACGTAACAGTCCAGATACTGCATCAATCCACATCCTCGACGACGATTCACTTCTCAATGTAATTTACCTCTATCGGCCATTCTACTTGTGCGAAGAAGAAGATGATGATGATGACCGACTTGGAGGGGGAAAGGCGAGATGGATCCGCGGACGGTGGTGGTATAAGCTCACACACGTTTGCCAACGATGGCGAAACATCATACTTGGTTCTACATCATACCTGGATCTTTGCCTCGTTTGTGCACAGGGAACGCCTGTTGCAGACATGTTGGCACATTCACCTCCCCTCCCACTCATTGTCGATCACGTATACGGTGATGTCAGTATTAGCGAGGAAGATGAAGAGGGTATACTGCTTGCTCTCAAGCAGTACTGCGATCGTGTCCGCTGTGTCCGCCTTCAGATGGCTATTCCAAATCTGCAGAAGCTCGTCGTGGCCATCGACGAGGAATTCCCAATCCTGGAACACCTCATTCTCATGCTTCCGTGAAAGGACGGGGGTTTCACCTTGAAACTACCCGAGACATTTCAAGCACCACATCTACAGCATCTCACGCTGACCGGCTTTACCCTTTCAATGCGGTCTCCATTACGCACAGCTACCATGCGCCTTGTCACACTCGTACTTCTAATGGTCCACCCATTCACCTACGTCCATCCAAATGCACTGCTCCGATATCTTCCATGCATGTCCCAGCTGGAGACTCTCATGATTGCCTTTTCGTTCTCCATTGACCACCATCATGATGTCGAGGGTCAACTTTCGCACATGACACCCATCACATTTCCTAGCCTTCTCTGGTTTGGATTCCAAGGTGGTAGCACGTTCATGGAAGTGTTTGTTCGTCGGATCAACACCCCTCGTCTCAGGAAGCTCAAACTTGACTTCTTCACTCGACCTTCGTTTTGCGTTTCAAGTCTCCTGCAGTTTATAAACACGCTAGAGAACCTCCTCAAGTTCGACAGTGTCAAGTTCAATTTTCTCAAGGAAGAAGTTCATATCGTATTCTATCCCCGTGAGGACCCCAAGATATATGCCCTTTCCATAATTGTCGACTGGTGGGACTTCAACTGGCAGGTGTCTTGCGTTGCAGCAGGGCTTTTCAGTGCACCTAGCCGAATATTCTCTGCAGTGGAGCATCTCATTCTTGAACAAGGGTCTTATTGTCGGTCAATTGATCCACACTATGAGTTCTCGTGGCGCAAAATTCTTAAGTCATTGAGCAACGTGGAGACCCTCCATGTGGACGAAGCGTTCGTCGTGGAACTTTCTCGTTCTTTACGGTTGGTCGATGGAGAACAACCTCTGGGGCTGTTACCCGAACTGCAGGAACTCACATATTCTGGGATGGGAAATCCCACTGATGCATTCACCTCAATCGTCGATGCCCGCCAGAATGCGGGCCGCCCCGTTACCCTGGTATATCATGACAAAACGTGATCCAAGACGATAACCTCCGTTCACTTGTAGTTCCAGCCCGATTTTTTTCGGAGTCGTCATTTTCCTTTCTCCCCGACCCTCCCCCGATCATGTCAAGGGGCAGCGGTGCACCGAGTGACCTCGATTACCTTAACCTGGTCCACAAACTGAAGTGTTTATCCGATTCAACTCCCCCCCTGTCGGCTTCATCCCCATCGTGGCAACGAGCTTCTTATCGAGGATTCCATGATGCTGGACATACTTCAGATATATGGCGCACCTATATATATATTAGTCTCACATTGTCGTATGGGCCTTATTTTTCAGATTTTCGGATTGCTTTCGTACACACCTACGATAATTACGTAACCTCACGGTGGACGGCCTCGGTCGGAGGCTCGATGCGCAAGTGTACAGTCTACCACTGTTGGATACGATATATCTAGCGACGGGCGATGGGCGTTGTGTCGAGGCGAATTACGTGGATTGATTGTTCAACGTTCAACGATCAGCCTCTGTGGCTTCGGAGGTTCTTCACTTCGGGCTTCTAGGGCTGCTCCGGCCCGGCTTGGCCCAAAATCCCCGGCTTTGGCTCGGCCTGAGAGGGCTCCGGCTTGGAACATTTTCAGGCCAAGCCAAAGCCGCTACAGTAATCACTATTCACCTCCAACGGCCTGCGCGTACGTTTGCGAGGGCGTGTGGGAGCTCACTCCGGCTGGATGATGTCTTAGGTACGAGTTTACAGTGCTCTTAGGTGTGTGAAAAAAGCGGAGTGGGGGAGAGGAAAGTCTCTGGACCCCCGGACTGATTGTCCCTTATCGCGCAGCGATGTTACATGACTAACTACGGATGCACCGGGTTAGGGTGTGGGAGATACCGGCCGGTTGGGCATCGATTCCTTACACGATGGCATGATAGCAAATTTCGAAACTTCCGTTGTGCCTTATATGCAACTCAATGCTGCTGGTTGACCATGCCCGATTTGGTGACGTATCATCAAGGGATGGAATGCCTACTCTGTCACTGACTGCCAACTGTACATAAACGCCACGTCCATCATTTGATTGACACAGTATGCAGAGATCGCTGTAAAACACGAGAAGGGGCCACATCCAAATGTGGAACGAGACCACGATTACCGTTTGGAAAAAATCGAATGTAATAAAATAACAGTTACAGCTATAACTGGGAAGGATTAGCCCTGAATGGGACACGAATATAATGAAGGAAACGAAAGGTGACGACGAAAGGGGAGCCAAGCTCAGGTTCTTCAGACTACGTCAAAGCTGGAGGATGCGCGCAAAGTAGATCGGGTCGTTTCATAGAAATGAGGCGGATGTGTTGCAGGAGGAACCGTCGGCATGGTCACTGCAGGAAGGGCTGACCGATCTTGCATTTCGGACTCATCAATGCCTTCCACAGAGGACGATGTCACGGTGTTCGAAGGCGAATATTGTTCAACCTTGAATTCGGGCCTTTCGAGGCCACTGATCGATGACTGGTCTGTGAATGAGACGATCGAATCCCGCTTCTCTTCAGCCGTTTTAACAACACAGGTAACGGCACCGCCATTGCTCCCTCCGTAAGAGGGCGATGGAGTACTGAAAGAAGAAAGATTTGAGCAACCATGAGTTGCGATGGACTCAAAGATTGAATGGACTACGCACACATGCGATGACCCGTGGAGAGCAGACGTCGAGCGGCCGATACGATTGGCGATCGAGGCGTACACAAGACGATAATTTCGACGCGCCTCACCCGCAAAGCCGAAGAGAGCGAAAAAGATAAATGCGCAAAAGACATTTGACCAGCGGAACATCTCGAGGGCGAAAACGGAATTGTAGTTGTTCTTCCAAATAGAAGCTGGAACCTGGATGACCTCGGAGTAGTGTCTGTGCGTGGAGGTCCAGCTATAAGGCTTGACACCCAACTTCGAATCGTGTACGATGTAGTACGTGGCCCACGGAATGGTCCCGAGTATCTCGGTGGTAGAAATTAACATCAGACGGATGTACCGGCTATGGGTGAGACCAGGGGTGGACGACATTAGCCGCCTGAACTGACGTTCGCGATTGTAGAATGTGTAAATATTCGTGACTGTAACCAATGAGACAGGGCACCAAGGCGAGGGAAAGCCTGAACACTTACCACAATAAAACAGAGATACAACACCTATTGCCAGGGGCCACGCGTAGAATAAGACAAAGGTCACCGGTGTATTCACTATAGACAGGAAAGGACCAAAATCCTCAAATATGTTGTAACGATTTGCCGAAACAACATATTCTGGATTGCATCCTTATGAACAGTCGCTCGAGGGTGAATAGCTAACCGCACTCACCAGCTATGATCTGGAGAATTGGAAGGCCGATACCGATTAGCAAATCATCTATCACGGCCCGGCGTTTCTCGGAAGATGTGAAAACTACAGATTTCATGGTGGCGATCTTGTAGAGGCGGCGGTTGATGCAAAGTGAACAGACAGGGACTGCAACATTGAGGCCGGTTTGAAAGTGGGTTACTGTCGGGTGAAGGTGAGTGAGTGAATTCCCAAGAGATGACAGATCAAGTGACTTACCGATATCGCAATAGACAGGGGCCCTGTTAATTATATTCTTGGTCCATACGATCGAATTGATGCATTGTAACAGGCAGCCAAGACCGACCCAGACCATGTATAAGCAAGTGCCCGTATTCCAAGCTGAGCCGTACACTCTTAGGAGTACTCAATCACACGAGTACTTCCACATACCTTCAAGATGCCAGTAAAACGGAATAGCACACAACACGAACCCAACAAAAGAGAAGGCAGTGAAAAGTCCGTTCGGAGGAGGAGGCAACATTGCGGTTCTCGAACTGTATGATCGATAAGAACAGTGAGAGTAGGAGATCCCTTGAACTTATACAGCAGGGTAGACGGAACCCGAGTGGATCTGGAATACAGCAATTGGAAAGTAACCGCCACATGACCCAACCTGTGTTGACACTTTTTCGTATCGTATTTGCGCCACACTCATCAGTACGCCGGGATAGCTCACGGAAAAGGGGGACCCTTTTTGGCTTTCCTAAACGGGAGAGAAGTTATTCCACATCAATGACGAGAAGTTTGATGCTACCGTGCGACAGCGACTCATTCCTAGGGGTAGCACTATCAGCCCTCTGTGCGCCATCCTACATGCTAGCAGAACCGAGTCAACCCAGCTTTAGGACCACGTGAAATACCTAATGGTGGGCTGAGTGTATCGTGCAAACCATCCCACTACCATTTAAAAGATTGGAAGGAATTTGGGTGGTGGGACCAGGCAATGATGGGTGGGTTCAGGAAGATTTTAAAGACGCCGTACGGACGTCGGTCATGACCCAACATGGCAAACTGTTTGTTCTGGTGGTCTCGGTGTAAGACACTGTGGGCAAAACACACCGACTGCCTGAGATGGCGTACGGTACCGTTTATCTTTGATGGTAACTGAAGGTAATCTGAATGATCTGATATCGAAACTGTTCCCATAGATTACGTAAATATCCAAAATGTTCCCTTGTCACGGTCACCTTATCTGGCTTCTTCGTAAGAGCCCAGTAAGCTTGGCGAGAAATAAGAATGTGGCCCAAGAGATATAGTAAAACAGGAGACAAGATTGGGAAGCGCGCGAGAGAGGGGGGAGGCAGCGGGACGATGTGGACGACATTTCCACATTTCCGCTCTGGGTGTTGTGATCTGCAACTTCATAGCCGTAGTAGTCGCGGTTCGGTTCCGCAACAGCTCTCGAGATGTGAAGTCTAAAAAGTGTCATGTATTACGAAAGGGCTTGCCAAAAGCAGGGCGACTGGCAATATCAATGCTTCGAGTTAAGTTCCGAGTCAGTGTAGCTAAGCTAGCGGCTGCGAGAAAGGATGTCGTCCAAGGAAAAGAGTGATGGGGAAAATATGAGACAGAGAGAGTGGGAGACGAGAAGACGAGAGGCCACTGTGTGGACAGCAGATCCACAAGCGCGAGTGCCGAGATACCGTTTGTTCCGCTCCGATCCCGGGCCGAGCGGGGATCCAAAGTCTGGAGCACTCCTTACATAAGACACCAATAAGCAGCCAGTACGCAGCGGCCGTCTATACACCTGAAATAAAAGCTACTCTGAATGTTCTTATCAGCATGGATCCAAATGTCAAAACTGACTTGAACTTGGCCACCGCGCAATTCATGCGATGCGATGCGTGCGGGGAGGCCAAACTACATGGCATCTTCAGATTCTTCACGGATTTTTTTCTTCCCCACAGCTTCGAGAGATAGCCAGGCAGGATTGGTTGGTCTTTCAAATTCATTACCACTGAGAGTTTAGATTCTCACAGTGGCTTCTCAAGGTGTAGCAACAGGTGGCAACCCTTTTCTACTGGGTGCTCGAGAGATGCGAGCGGGATTGAACCATTCCCACGAGGCCACCGGCGTCAACGTGTCTCAATCGCATACTCATCGATACTCAACCCTTCTCCTAGCATGCCTTATACCGCACCTTCCAACTCTTCCCTTCAGTCCACCGAAAGAATCCGCCAAGATGTAATGAGTCACGAGCCGGAACGGCAAAGGTACGTCCCCATCCCATTATGCTTCTCAGCTTGTGAGTAACTATGGCCCACGATCAACAGTCCACACTCGAGTCCACATACTGCATCGATTCACATCCTCGATGACGATTCACTTCTCAACGTATTTTGTCTCTATCGGCCGTTTCTTTTCGGTGAAGATGAGTATGAGTATACCTGTCTCTTAGGGGGGACGGTAGAATGGGTCCGCGGACGCTGGTGGTATAAGCTCGCACATGTTTGCAAACGATGGCGAAACCTCCTACTCGCGTCAGCATCCTACCTGGATATTTGCCTCGTCTGTACAAAGGCACGCCTGTTGCAGACATGTTGGCACATTCACCTCCCCTTCCACTCATTATCGATCACATATGCGACGATGTCGACTTCAGCGAAGAAGATGGAGTGGGATTACTCCTTGCACTCAAGCAATGCCGCGATCGTGTCCGCCGTGTCCACCTTCAGATGGCTATTCCATATCTGCATAAGCTCGTCCTGGCTATCGACGAGGAATTCCCGATCCTGCATCACCTGATTATCAGGGTTCCGGATACAGACACAAGCACGATCATGACACTTCCAAAAACATTTCAGGCACCACGTCTACAACATCTCGCGCTGATCGGCTTTGTCCTTCCTATGGAACCCCGATCATTTGCTGTGAATCTCGTCACACTCGCATTTGTAATGTCCAACCCAACTGCCTACTTCCGTCCAAATACTCTGCTCCAACTACTTTCATTCACGCCCCAGCTGGAGACGCTCGTCATCATGTTTGAATTCCGTGACATCGATGATGTTGAGACTCGGTCGCAACTTCCGTATATCCCAATCACGACTCATGTCACACTTCCAAACCTTCGCTTTTTTGGGTTTCGAGGCAGGAGCACTTTCACGGAATCACTTGTTTATTGGATCACCACCCCTCGTCTTGCAAAGGCCGATTTTGACCTCTTTAGTCAAGATTCCGTTAATATTTCAAGTCTCCTACGGTTTATAGACACGTCAAAGAACCTCACGTTCGACAGTGCCAAGCTCGAATTCTTCAAATGGCGGATTCATATGGTGCTTTATCCCCGCGATGAGGTAGAGAAGTACGCCTTTTCCATGAAGGTTGACTGGTTGTCCCCCGGCTATCATGTATCTTATATGGCACAACTTTTCGATGCGCCCAGCCAAATGTTCTCTGCAGTGGAGCATCTCACACTTGAACGTGGGAATTACGATCGATTCATTGGGCCGGACAATAAGGTTGAGTGGCGCAGAATTCTCAGGTCATTTTACAATGTGAAGACCCTCCACGTGGATGGATTCGTCGAGGAACTCCCACGTTGGCTACAATTGGACGATGGAGAGCACCCTCTGGAGTTATTACCGGAACTGCAGGAGCTCACATATAAGGGCGGCAGTGCTGGCGATGCATTCACTTCTTTCATCGATGCCCGTCAGAACGCCGGTCGCCCTGTGACCCTGGTCTGTCGTCGCCGCCCGTACACAGGCCTTTTGGAATCACCCTCCGAAACTCCCGCGATCACATTGGCAAGTGGCAAGACTGGGAACGAGCTCGATGCTTGAACCCAGCTCTTAAATGCGAATCACGGAGCTGTTTATCCCTATCCGCACTACTTCTCGCACCCCTTTATCCCTACCCGCTTCATACCGGCTACAGCGAGGACCTTGTACGATTTCGCGATGCCAACACCCTCAGACATTTGCACACCCATTAGATTTTCATCCGTTTCTCGTGGACATATACTCTCTCATAACTTACTGCCCTACTATAACTATGGATGCACTATGAAAGGCATAATTTAAAGTCAAACTACCTAGTGAGCTTTCGTCAGCCACCCATACCGTGGCTACCAGGGAGTCTTGCGATTCCGCTCCCTGTGCGTCACCGCTTTTGGATTTAATACTCTCTCACGGGCTCAACACGAGGATGCAAGGACATTTTGGTATAGCTGTTATTTACAATAGTTGGACCTATGCCCAGGTGAGAAAACCGAAACCGAGGTACAGCAGATTTTGAATTTGGTGAGTCGCATTAGATAAACTCTTGTGCTATTCCCTGATCATGAACAAGAATGTTGGATGAGGCATAGCTTATCATAGCTGTATGGTCTCCTCCATATTCTTATCAAACCAATCAGGAAGCGGACAAAACCAATATAAGATGAAAACGCACCAGTCTCACAAGACTGCTCAGCTGTGGTTCTTGAAATTCGTAAACTTCCTCATACGACCCATCCCCTTGCCCGATTGCCGACCTCTTCCGCTTGTGGCGTGTGTGCTTATGCAGGGCAAAGGCATTGTCACGCCGTTGGGAGCTAAAATGAAAATACGTAAGTGGCGCATTGTGACGTATTAAGCGCCTTTGTGAGCAGCAAATGTCGTGGTACGGTAAAGCAACGTACTTGATGTGGGTCATTAGGGCGCCATACGACGGGTGGATGTACTTTTCTGATAGGACGAGTCAGATCCTGGCATAGTCGCACCATAAATATACACCGACTGAGGTAGTTACACAACACCGTGGTTAGGGAGTCTTTCCGGCCCTCCCATGCGCGTTGCGAGTCTGAGCAGGCGGATAGAGAGATCTACAGACGAAAATGAGGCCAATTGTCCCCTAGAAAGAACGCCCAATACTCACAACGGTTGGACGTGGAACTTCACTGTACTTGCACCGACCATCGCAAACAAAACGAGGCCCTGGGGGAGCGTGTGCAGCCAGAAATGTAAATAGCATGTACTCTTGAAGGCGCCGAGCCCAGTGTAATACCCCTCCAATAAATGGCTCGCGCTGGTCTTCAGGGCGACTTTCGTCGTGCTGGGTATCAAGTTGTAAAGATCGGTCAGGAGGCCATTTTCCCTCGATTGTCGGTGATGTGGATGCGGAATCGACGAAGTCCGTCGCCCGATGACGCACTAAACAAATGTTAGTCCATGAAAGGGAAGAATGATGCGGAAACTAGCCATTGATATTTTGCGAAGTCGTAGTTTGGCGCTCGCTTCCGGATTGACAAGGCATGCTGACGTTATTGCATTGATAGTGTGGGAGGTCGAGCAGGGTTCCGGAATAGCAGGTGTCAAGAATAGCCTAAAGGATACAAGATATGAGGATGCGGAAAGGATGCGGAACAGAGCCACCCACCGTCAGCGAGGACCCAACTGGAAGGGGAGCAACAAGAATGTCCTTAAGCTCCTAGAAAGTTATCAGTGGATATACACCGTAGAGATGGACTAGGGTGTAATCTAACATTAACCGTAATGACTTGCTTGTCGCATGTGAGAAGCGCTTAAAGAATAAGCATAAGAAAGGGCTCAGATCTCTCAGGGAGAAAAAGTGCGCACTCTCATCTACTAGTGGTCCTTCTTCTCCATCATTTGTAGCACCCTGCTGGTCAGAATGTCCAGAGACTGTAGATTTCAGTTATGCGCGGACCGCTGCGAAAGAATTAAGATATACATAGGAAGGTGAACCTGTCGCCTGGTGCTGCGCTAGATACCAAAGTTTTCAGCTCACGGATCTAGGTTGTATCTCAATACAGATGGCAGAGAGGTGAAGACAGGTATCGCGGACCATATTATCGCGAGTTGGCTGGGACTGTTCGGGGAGTCCGTAGAGATCCTTGAGCACGACGATTTGTTCCGGGCGATAGCCATATACGTCTGCGAGAGTTGAAGAGAGAAGCATATCAAAGAGGTGTGTAATTACGCACCGATAAGCACTTCCCGCAATTGGTCCACATCGCCATGAGGGTCATCCGACCGCGACAACGCATTGGATGAGTTAGAATGCGTGATACCAACGAGTAGAGCCCGTTGCTGCGTTGCTGCATCCTCAGTTTTATTGTCTATATCGTCTTGGAGATGTTTGCTTTCTTTCACTCGAACCCGAGAAAATGTGTCGAGCACACGGCGCGGGAGAAGGTTGCTAAGAAAAACACCCATAGAAGCTGCAAATGGTTAATTGCGCCATCAGAAACTACGCAAGGATCGCACATATTCCGGTGGCACTGGCTCCAGGATCAACCCTAGGACCCCGAAAAGGCACAGTCAGACAAGAGCCAGATGGCAGCGCCTGATCAAGTGTTGATGGCATTTACCTCTCATCAGCAGCCGAATGACCCAATCCACTAGAGGAACTGATGATTTGTAAACGATTAACGTTTTCCAAAAGCATAGGAGATTCTCCTTACTCATTTCCCTGTAAGATTGCGGCTGTTGAAATCAGCATTCAGTCCCTCCCGCTTTCCTTGTATTGATATTGAGCACATACCGCCATTCTCAATAAGCACAGGAATCTTATTTTCACGCAGGAACTTCTCCACTGCATCCGGAGTGAGGGTTTCCTTCGTGCGAGCATACTAATTTTGATTCGGCTTAAGTCAAATATATGGACTTGGACGTACCCAGATTTCCGACTCGATGAGCTGAAGGTCGTCATCATGCACAATGGCTATGGCATCCTCGGTGTTGTCAGCTATGGCATCTTCGATACAAGTCTGGTGCCCGATAAGTATAATCAGAGCGAACGATACTCAGACAGACGAACCTCTGCAATATAGTCCAAAATCATAATGAGGGGGTCGCGATACTGGAACCAAGGCTTCATGCTTTCCCACCAGCACCTCGCATTAGAAGACTACCTACTTTCGGTACATCTGGAGCTAGGGTCACTTGTATCTCGTCCTCTTGACTATTGTCAGGGTTGTCAGAAAGCGGTTCTGCTTCAGCCCGGAGGTGTTTGGTCCAGAAAAATATGCGCTTTGCTCGGAAGCATTTGATGAATACGCAGTGATTCTCGCGTGAATACGGGCCATTCTTTCAGAGAAAGTAAAGTCAATTCATGACGAATGAACTTACATAGAAGAGAACAGACTGGGTCGAGTTGACTGTCGTGGTATTCTACAATTCCACGAATGTTGCTCCATTGAAAACTTACTCCACCGTTATTGAGCGGCTCGTTTGCCAGAGAAATTTGTGCGTCCGCTGCGTAGTCATCAAACGCGGCCGCAGCCCATGAAGTGGTCATTGTACGCCCGTAGACAAAACAAATATCTTCCGTGCGCTCGACGGGCAGTCCTATGTCCCTCGCCCAGTTGAACCAGCTGACCACGTGGTCTCGGATGTATTTCTCAAACACCTTCGTGTGAATAGCGTCCTCGCGACGGCCGCCATGAGGAAGGGACAAAAGTGCCCCGCGGCCCTGGCATCTGTACGTGACTCCTTCAGCTCTGCGAGAATGTAAGTATATTGATGCCCTCCAGGATGTGACTATAACTCACTGTTCGGGTGACGCAGCTTGCACATTGTTAGAGTTTTCCTCTCTAGACACATGACAAGAGTAGTAGTCCACTTGACCAAAAGTCTCCCGACGAATAGCGAAATCGCTCATGCTTAGAGGGTCGTAAGGGTCTGGTATGCCAAGTCTTCTATTCGATTCGTCGTCCCAAGGAAGTGTCACATTGAACATGCGAATGAACCCCCCATCAGATATGTAGCCAACATCTCCGATCGAGACCTGGTTGTAGATACCCTCAACTGGGTTTGGCTTCCACAATGCGAGGCCGTGGTATAGAGATGAGAGATGTTCTCGGTAAACGTTGAACGGTTGTTCTACTGGCATGTCACGGTCAGTAATGAGGGCTTGGGGAGTAGTCTGGGCATGAGTATCTGGAGGAGCTTTAAATACGTTGGCTCAGGCTGTGTCAATGAGTTTTGGCATAGCCACGATGCGACAATGCGGTGGCGGCGGTGGGGCGGTGCTGGCGGTGGCGCCGCCGCCGCCGCCGCGTCTTTTATTAAATATTCTTCTATTCCGCGGCGTAGCAACGNGAGTGGTCACACGCCAGGTAACTACTTCGACAGCCAGAACTCGTACGTACGACCAGCTGGACCACCCATCCAAGCACCAGTCATACACGCTGTCGCGTATTACAACCTACCAGGGGAAGACCAACGCACAAGTAGCGTCGGGTGTTCGAGACGTGGGTGGTGAGGAAGGAGTCGGTGGCACGGGAAGGGCAGTTTTGGGGGACAACGCAGCGAGACACGGTGTATTGATGATTAGAGATGGGGTGGGAGGGTGAGGTTCGGATCGGTGGGAAAAGGGGAAACCACGTCAGGGCATGTTAGAGGTTGTTAAATAGGCAAAGCCTCCGTGGTGAGGGCTGGAGCCCAAAGTTGAGTTTCGAAGACCGAGGCCCAAATTCGACGAAGCTCAACGACCTGGGGTATGTGGTGGTGGCAAATGCCCCGGGTGCATCCCCACAGTCCTTGGAGAAGACTGGAAACCTCAAGGGGAGTGCTCTCGACCAGGTTACCGAGACCCCGAAAAGGGGGAATGGTGGTGGTACGAGTTCAAGGAGGATGGCGGCAGCGGTGGGCGAGCTTTCGGCCCGGG
>WNFO01003501.1_pt1 | contig 13331 bp, 21 predicted proteins | sample 5400251 | NCBI WGS metagenome assembly WNFO01 (sample SAMN13153354, study PRJNA577476) | soil metagenome | isolation source: 100 cm saprolite under Madrone tree | place: USA:California | collected 2016-06-14 | reverse complement strand
CAAAAGTACACAAAAGTACACAACGATGAGGGGGTCTCAAACACCCACTCTTTCGAGCAGTTAGCATACAAAGCTTCGCAGATGACAGAGGGACTAACCTATGGACCACCCTTTTCTGTTCAAAATTCGTCAGTGAACAGGTATCAATGGCAGGAAATTCAGCAACCGACCTGGCCAGAAAATCGGATAATTTCCCGCTTTTCCATCATGAAGAGAGTCCTCTCGAGAGAGTGACTCGAGTAACCCTGCTGCGTCACAAATTCTCTCACAAGGCTTTGATAGCTCGTACTCCATCCCACGGGTAGCCTCCGCCGAATCTCCTTTTCAATCCTGTTGACCTCTTGATTGAGCTCTCCGCGTGATAGGCCATCTACTGAGCCCGCAGAGACGGCATCCATAGTAGAGAACCTGAACAACCGAATTGCCTCCTCTACATGGTATGTCTGCACCACTGGCGACAACGTCATTTTTGCCAGCGATTCAGAAATACGAATAATTGCCTCCAGTTGGCTAGAGAAACATCAGAAGACGGCAAAAGAGTAGGTAAGATAAGGCTGATCAGACCGAATGGTGATAGGAATCGAACTTCGTTCGTCGTTATCTTGTTCAACTTGCTGAACTTGCTTGCGAAGCCCAACAAAATGGCTGCTCAGCATTTCTTGAGCATCCGGCGATAGTCGAGGCGCACATTTCCTGGGGTCCAAACTATTCGGATGAAATGAACTAGAAGCACGACAACGACATACGATTTGCAGTATGAAATGTACCGCTTCATCTTGTCAATGTCGATTTCGCCTACTACCTCGGCGTTTGAGTTTGGCCGATTCATATGAATGTTCATAACATGTTTGGCGATCGTCTGATAGCCGTTAGGCAATCTATCCGAAAGCGAGTGGAATCTTACGTACCCTATCCCGCTGTTCATCATGTACGTCCTTCACGATAAAAATCATATCGAAGCGGGACAATATTGTTGTTTGGAAGTCAATGTTCTACGATGATGTGAAGCATGAGACGATACAATCCCTGACGGAAGAGAGCTTACTTCGCCTGGGCTGCGCCCTTCATCATACCTGCCCCAAACCGGATTGGCTGCAGCAAGAACGCTCGTTCTGGAGTTTAGAACGCTTGTAATGCCCGCTTTCGCTATGGATATGGTCTGTTGTTCCATGGCTTCGTGTATGGCGACACGATCTTCATCCCGCATCTTATCGAACTCGTCGATACAGACCACACCCGTATCTGCTAAGACCATGGCTCCTCCTTCCAGATAGAATTCGCGCTGGGGCACGAGTAAATAACACACGAGGCTTGGATCCGAGGAAAACTTACAGAAATCGAGTCGCGCTGAACGGAGGCAGTTAAACCTGCAGCGCTAGACCCTTTTCCTGATGTGTACACAGCAATAGGGGCAACCTATAGGAAAGCGTTGCCAACGCGTGAGAATGCGAAGCAAAAAAAAAACATACCTTTTCAACGAACTTCAAAAGCTGGCTTTTCGCCGTCCCGGGGTCACCCAACAGTAACACATTAATATCTCCTCTCAAGCGCATACCATCAGGCAACACTTTCTTTGATCCGCCAAAGAGAAGACAAGAAATAGCTTTTTTGATATCTAGCGAGATGTGAGCCTGGAAGGTAAAGAGTTGACAAACAGAATGTACCCAAACTTCCGAATATACTCGGAGCAACACTCTTTGCAAAACGCTCATAGAGACCTTCGCTCCTGGCCATCGCGTTGAATTCTTCCTCTTCTTCAGGAGTGAATTGAACACCGAAAGGGTTTAGACCACCCGTTCCTGAGGTAGATGGCGAAGACAATTCAAGATGGACAACACGAAGATATGGTGTGCGTAGGGCAGATACACCAGCAGATTTCTGGGGCAGGTTTGATCAACCCGGACTCCACAGGTGGGTGGACGGCTTACATTCTTTGAAGAGTTGAAGGTTGAGTAGATTCCGGTAGCAATAACTCTGGAACCGGGGACAACCTGGGCAGAGTTATACCGATCTGCCGAGAGGATTATGTGACGCGGAAGCTCTCCCACAGGGACCATATCAGGCGCCTCCTGGAGCTTAAGAGTTTGGTGGTCGGAAAATGTAGACTTGGAGTGGATGATGAGGTACGGATCCATGGGACAATCCTTCTTCTGACCTTCGGGCTCCGGTGCATCGCAGACGCGAGGAAGTCCTCGCTCCGCCCCTCCGCCCAGGCCGCCCAATCCAGCAGCAGGGTAGATTATTTTAATAGATCGGCAGGCACGACACTGCAAATGCAGCTTCGTTGCGCGGGAGGAAAGTACTGACGCGGAGATAACGATGCCTGGTATCCGAATGAGCTTGTTCATGGTGTCGGCAGTAAGGTCACGAAACTGAAGCATGTTCAAGCCGGACTTGATGGATATTTGAATTTTGGGGATGGAATTCACAGACGCGTCGGGGCTTTCATTGAGCCCGCTCTCGAGGGGAAATAAAATAGCACGAGACGCTTTAGTAGCGGCATTCTCAAACTGAGAGAGAATCGTTGAATGCAGGTCACTCTCAGACGCGACGCGACGCGACGAACCAGAGGTAAGATGTCAGCGGGCTTGTTCTGTATCAAGTGCGCGAGTTCGTCATTGTAGAGACTGATGTGACGCAAATCGACTTGCAGTTGGTAGTGTTTCAGGAGTAAATTTGCCCGGAGTTTATCTCTGAGTTGAACGTTTCAGCGCAAGACATGACCGAGGAGAGAAACGCGTACCGGTAAGTGAATTCACCACCAAGACGGTACTGAAGGAGGAAGTCAAGCAAGAGCTTCTCTGTCTCTGAGGGAGACTCTGTGGAGAAAGAGGGTGCATTCTGGTGCACGGACACCGAGTAAACGCGGTCTGCATCGAACCCGGACATGGCGGCTGCGCGTGTGAAGGAAATACGACGCGTGCTCTGCGTCTGTCCCCTTTTACCACGGCCAACCATGGACACAGGCGGGCAATCAGTAGTGCTCCCTTCAAGCACCCTCTCCAGCCTCTCTCTCTCACTGTGCGTCTCCCAGAAATATTAGTTACGCTCCTAACGACGCCCCTGCTCCAGCCATCCACTCCCGATTCTAAACATCTCGGAACATCTCACTCGTCTACGATTGCAGACAAACACAGCCCTGCCTTTTGGTGCATATTCGTCCTCCTCGATTCCCTTTTTGTTCTCATTGTTCCTTAGTTCTTGGCGCTCTTCTCGGGACTCAGAATGGCCGTGAAGTCGAGATCGTCAACACTTTCGAAGTTGCCTTGGAGGAACAGGGCGAAAAGGTCGACCATGAGTCCTTCAACGTGAGAAGGGACCAATGTGCGCCCGTGCCCTCAATCCTTGATAGACTGATGGGAACGCTGTCCCCAGATAAGCAGGTTTTCCCGTCGCTAGAATTCATCGGGTGGTACACTGTTGCCTCGTACCCCACTCAAAGACATATTAGTCTCCATGAACAGGTTTGTTTCCTGTTTCCTCAGCGTATTTGCCCCTGACGCCGTCCAGTTCTCCTTATACTGCTCAAATCCTCTCTTGTTGATCTTGCAACCCGTCCACACTGTCGGCGCCAATGTGACGCTAGGACATCTGCCTATCAAGGCATACGAACCGACGATAGAAATTCGTGATCGGTCTTCACGATCCGTATATATAGAGGCCTCTTTCAATGTCGAGACAGGAGAGGCGGAAAGAATTGCAGTTGACACGACTGCTCGTGGAGGTGAAGGTGGTACTAGCCGTACGTCTTACCTCGCCGTCCATCAGCCTATTCTGCACATTGCTTCCTAGTTGAATCTCATCTTCAATTACAACGAGCTGCCGTCAAAATGCTACATGATCGAATCTTAGTCCTTGTGAACTATGTTAAGGATGTTCTCTCAGGAATGTGTTTTCCCCCCCTTCCCCTGACTCACACTTATCTTGACATAATCTCAGGCTCTGCACCGAAAGATCACGCTACAATACGGTCCCTGGTGGCTTTGGTGGCTTCGCTCCCAGCAAGCGACAGCCAGGGTTTCAGAGATGAGTTTGAAACTGTACCAATACTTTCATCCAAGCCCATCCCTTCCCTATTTGACGACTTGTGATAGGAATATGAAGACGTTCAGCTTACGGCGTACTTATCTACTCTGACCAAATCTGCTAGCATCCTGAATGATGTACGTGTACTAGCCCGACAATGCGATGGCATCCTGAGCTATCCACAGATCGTCGATAAACACAACGTCCTGCACTCCAGTGGCAGGGAAGAACGCCCAGCCAACTTAATGCCCAGCCGAAGGAGAGGTATACCTGGGCGAGGCTTTGGTGGCTTTGGGGATTGGGACAGGATGTATTGAGAAGCTTTGTAGAGAAAGTCGGCATGTTGTCGTACCCTTCTAGTTTGAGGCAATGTAACTGTAGACGAATTTGTAAACGCGGTTTACGTCCATAGGGGGTATCCACTCTCCTCTCCTCTCCATCATGTCGCTGAAAACATCAGATCGTTTGACGTTCGGAACACTTTTGGGTCTCTTCAATCTGAGAGCCCTTTACACCCTGGGCTTCTCTTTCATTTTTGGGATGTGTGAGTCGACACTAGTCACTGCTGAGTTCAACAGAGCTCACCCGCACCCTACGTCGTACAGCACTGTGGGTGACTTTCATTGGAGGTAAGATTATCCCTCATATTCTTTCTTTCTTGACCTTTCTCTCGTTCACCAGGGGTAATTGCCTATAAGACGCTGTGTGAGTGAGTCCTCGTTCGTTTAAGACTGTCCTGTGTCTCACAACCACCTCAGCACGGCAGCAGTTCAGCTCCCTTCAACATCACACTTTCCCTATATACTTTAAGCTCAACGCCATCACCTCTTCTGGTCTACTCTTTGCCTGGATCTACAATCATAGCACTGTTATTGCACAGCTTGCGCGCCCCATGGCCCCGGATGTCTCCCAGGCATACACCTTATGTGTTGTAATCATCTCACATGCACTCAACATCGTTTGGTTTGGGCCCGCCACGAGCAAGTATGTAACGTGGCAGCTTAGTTGGGTGCTCCTCATTTGCTCCATAGGCTTTTGACAGCGCGACTCAAGTTGGAAAAAGAAGAGGGCAAGGATGCCCACGATCCCAACGTCAGCTTTTCCTGTGATCGTTGTACGTGCTCTGCTAACTATTGCCCAAAGGCATCGACGGATATGAAGAAGTTGAATGGGAAGTTCGCGAGGTTGCATGGATATAGCTCGCTCGCCAATCTTGTTGCATTCCTCGCTTTAGTATTTCACGGGCTATGGATCGGGACTTACGGGATTGGTAACGAATGAGGTACAACCCGACGGTAGGGGAAAATTTAGAGAAAGCCCTGCGTTCATAGTCATCTGTTAAGCACGAACGCTACATACATGTGTATGAGAAATGTAATATGTGACAACTATGCCCCCACACTCTCCATGCTGGGCAGGAAACCTTCTTTCAAGCTTCTCTCCAACCGTCGGATTTCCTCAACAGAAGTAGCCTTGGCGATGGCCTCCCTGACCTTGTTGGCTTCGTCCTTGGTCAGAAGCCGGCCTGCCTTGCCCGGTGCCACTACAGGGCGAGGCTCTTCCGCCATTGTTACGTTCTTTGCTGCGCCTTTCGACACAGTCGTTGATAATGTGGTAGCGAGAGAGTTCATGAGCCCGTCTACAGTCAAGAACAAGCCCTTCGCTGCTTGTCTCTCCTACGGCAAATACTGAATTCGTGCGTTCTTTCTGGTATATTGTCGAGAAGAAACGCACCTTGTCACGAATTCTCTGGAAATCTAAAACTCTCAGCCCCGGTAATCTCCAGGCAAGCCACTCGCGGTACCATTTTTTTTCACTGACGGGATTCCCTAACAGGCTCAAGTACTTGAGTCCCTTGAGTTCCTTCAGTGGTTCAAGATCACCTAATTCAGAAATATTGTTGTTCGTGAGGATGAGGGTCGTAAGATTCGGTATAGATAGATGCAAGGAGGGCGAGATGGTGGATATCCGGTTGTTGGCCAGGAGAAGGGTGTGCAGCCGTCTTAGAAGAGGTAAGTTACTTAGTGCGACAAGGGAGTTATCCGTAAAGTCAATGGCATCGTGCTGGTCCTACATACAGACGATGGATTCACCAATGCGCGGGGCGAGTGAGATGATGTACGGTACCTTGGTTACACCAAGGTTTTCGATTGCAGGGATTTTATATCCTGATAGGACAGGACAGTTGGCACACGACGACAACACGAATTTTTTATGTAGACTTACCGCGAAGGTCGAGCTGACGTTCCTTGACGGGATTAAGTGCAGATGAAGCCTGAGCAAGTAGCTCTGGGGTGAGTTTCATGGTTGGTACAACTCAGACTCAGGCCAGTCTGAGTGGCTGGCACGAGAGTCTCACGAGGCGAGAGCGCACCTGCTTCCAGCCCTGGCTTGGCATACTTCCTCTCCAACAACCACCATGAAGTCTATTCATGAACGTTTGAACTTGTGGGTGAACATTTCTCAGTCACTTCGCATCTAAATAAGCTGCGTAGGTATACCAACGATTATGATTCTTACATTTTTGCACCCGCGGAGCCTGCAGGCGCCAGGCATCTAGTGGTCCATAGGCACTCGGGGGATATCGTGCTCAACGGTGAGTCTTCTGTCCACGTGTTCGAGTCATGGCGCGTAATCGTTGAGTCGGGAGTCGGACAGCACCCAACTCTGCGATACCCTCCTCCGCAAAACGCTACAAGAAGACGGTCTATGGCATATATGGCTTGATCTCGTTGACCCAATGTAGGTCTCTCCAACGACCAGAATACAGCTCTGACTTGACGTCAACATGCAGCAGAATATCTTATCATAATTACTGGTCGAGAATTGAGGGGCCACCTCTTGGGACATCCAATCTACCGTGCCGTGGACTTTGACATCCTCCCTTTAGACCCCGACATCTCAACTTCCAAACCCTCTCACCCTGTGGAAACCCATCTACTTGCACTTGTTCGCACCCATTTAAACAGTGGCCAGTTTCTTTATTGTTATGAATTTGACGTCACGCGGCGGTTACAAGCTCAGTATGTGGCAAGGCAAAAGGATGAGGGCAAGTCCATGTGGGAAATGGTAGGTGTTGCTTTCTCCAATAATACCACGTCTATCTCATCCTCAGCGCTCAGGCCGATGACAGGTTCTTCTGGAATAAGTGAGGTTGGGTCACCGAAAGCGCATGTCAAGCTTATCATTGTTCCCTACAGGTTTTTACAATCAAGGTTTATGGATATATCCATCTCGGACCTCAACAACGATGTGAGTCATGAGTGGGTATAAACGCGGTTGTTCTCACTCCCTACATAGATGAGCGCATATATCTTGCCCGTGATAAACGGATGTGTGTATTTCATCCTCACGTCGAACACGTGGTGAAGCGCGATGCTAACATGTTTTTCAGCCTTCGATACACGTACGGTGATGGCCAACGGTCGGAAGCTACAGCTATACCTCATCAGCCGGCGGTCCCGTTTCAGGGCTGGCACGAGGTACTTCAGACGCGGCATAGACCATGATGGTCACGTTGCCAACTTCAATGAGACGGAACAGATTGCCACTGTCCCATCACAGACTGACCCGAATAAGGCTGACACGACTCTGAGCTTTGTCCAAATCCGCGGCAGTGTCCCAGTTTTCTGGGCTGAGATCAACACTTTGCGCTACAAGCCAGATCTTCAAATCATGGACCTACAGGACTCAGTAATTATCTCGCTTCGGAATTATTTTGCTCTGGACTGAACCTGTTATTGAGGTGTATGCCACCCGTCGTCATCTCCAGGAGCAAGTTACATTGTACGGAGATCAGAGTCTCATTAGTCTGGTTGACCAAGAAGGATACGAAAAGCCGGTCAAAGAGGCGTACGAGCGTTACGTCGAAAAAGTGAATAACGCCAAGCTATTTTTCGCGTGGACGTTTCGCTGACCCGGTTCAGGCAAACATACCTCAAGTCAAGTACCAGTACTTCGACTTCCACAATGAGTGCAAACATATGCGTTGGGACCGCATTGGCGTCCTGATCGACGGCCTCGCTGATGACTTATTACGAGACGGGTACGCTCTCTGGAAGTTCCTGTAAAGATGGTTTTCACATTCATTGCCCAGCTACTTCCACCTCGATTCCGAAAATGAGGATCCTATGAAATGGCAACTGGGTGTCGTTAGGACAAATTGCATGGACAATTTAGACCGTACCAATGTCGCGCAGGCCGCTGTCGCAAGATGGACACTCAACTTGCAGCTGAAGGCTGCAGGCATACTAGCTGAGAAAGATGAGGTTGACCAACAAGAGGAGATTGACGTCGCCTTGCGTGAAAGTACGGAAACGGTTTTCACCCTTCCTTATCTCTATGTTAATAATGGCCTTCCAGTGTGGTCAGAGCACGCGGATCTCATTTCCAAAGCATATGCCGGAACTGGAGCTTTGAAGACGGATTTCACCCGCACTGGCAAGCGTACGCGCCAGGGGGCACTCGATGATCTGAAGAAATCGGTATTAAGATATCTGAGGAACAACCATTTTGATGGTGCCCGTCAGGTGAGGCCCGATCACTCTGGAATGATTTTACCTACTTACCCCTTGTCGAGGACGCATATGATCTTATGACAGGTGTCTGGATCCCACGAAAGGGGCCTTCCTCTGCGCTGTTTCTGATAACGGACACACGACCTTTGGTTCTGCGCGCCGTAGGTCCTTGTAATCATTCTCAAGACGTCCCTGATTATAGTTGTTCTCTGCATCAGGTTCCCTATATTTTGAGCTTTTCATCGTTTATGATCCTCGCTGGCCTCACTTTACCTCGCTCATCTGGTCGGTCCGAGATTAATGTGCATCTGTCTGCCCATTGAATTCACTCATTTTCGACTTTAGACTACTCGCTGATATACTATTTTGCGCTCTGGTTTACTCTGGTTGTCCTTTCCACGATCTTCATGTTCATACACGGCCTCGACTACGTCGCTTGGCCCCGCCTCCTCCCACTCACCGAGACCATCCACTATAACGGCCCGGGCTTCCGATCTGGGCACCATGGGACTGGATTTGGCATAGACTTTGACAAACTGAAGACAAGTGCGAATGCACAGTGGGTGACCAAGGGTATCCGACGCTCGGATATGCAGATGGAGGAGATTGAACTGGGTTCCAAGCGGCACGTTGATTGAGAACCTCGGGCTTTTTTCGCGAACATTTATTTATTGCTGGCTTGTGCTACAACTATAATATTCAAATTTACGATTTCGAGCCGTGTGTTCGGTTAAATACTTACCAATCTCGCAAGTTGCCGTCGACTTGAGTGCGACAGTATCTTTTTCACCACCACCGCCGGCTTTCCCCACTCCTAGCATGTCGAACAGTAAGAAGCGTAGCTCGCCCGGTGCCGATACGACAAAAAATGGTGATCCATTCACCGACGTTGATATCGGGGATGCAGAGGAGAGCATCCTTACCGAATATCAGAAAAAAATCCAACGTGTGGAGCTCATCCTCGGTGCGCCTGTCCCTTTGTCTCTCTATGATCGCATGAGCGCGTTGTCTCATGAATCACTCGCAGAGCGTCGTGCGCAGGAACAGCTGACTCCTGTATACCAACAACGTCGTGAGGCGCTCAAAAGTATCCCCAAGTTCTGGCCCGTCGCTTTGTTGAAGCATTCGCTGTTCGCTCTTCAGGCGCAGCATGATGCAGACCGGCTTGCACTGAGCTATTTGGAGGATGTTTGGGTTGTCCGTGATCCACGCGAACCCAAAGTGTTCACATTGGAGTTTGTGCGTCCGTTGTGATGAGTGAAATTGGACTCTATGCTGACACGGGGGCATTCAGTATTTTAAGGAAAATCCCTACTTCAGCGACTCGGTGCTGAAAAAGGAATACAAATTTGAGCCATCAAATGCCACTACCGATGAAGAGCCGGACGCAGATGGCATCACACCCTCGATGCTGGAGTTTTCGTGGGAGCGTGATGTGACAGCTCAGGTTTGTTCATGTCGCATGTGATACCCGAACGAGTTCTTACAAGTGATATAGGCCACAAAAATTAACTGGAAGGATGATTCGAAGAACCTGACAAAGCTTTATCCTCTCCAAATTGATGAAGATGATGGTGAGACGTTGGCCGAGCAGGGAAGCTTCTTCAACTTTTTCGAGGCTGCAAGGGACTATCATGATGTGAGCTTTGTTTGGGTTTCCTATGCGAAGCGATGTCGGGACTCAGTTCATGGACAGCTCGGTGTGGTGATTGCCAATGAGGTGTTCCCAGATGCGATTGAGTATTTCCGAGGAGATGCAGGAGGAGATGAACTTTACTCTGATGAGGAAGACGAGGAGAGTGACGAGGAGGACGAAAACGAGGAGATTGACCTTGAGAAGCCGCGTGCGAAGAAGGTGAGGCAGGCGTAATCTAGGATAGTGATTTATTCTACCAGTACGGTACTGTACAGTACTCGAGTAGTGCTCCCAAGTATGGTCGCTTGTTGCTAAGTTACACGCTCATGTGACTCGGGAGTTGCGCGTGACTGCCGCCGCCGCGCTAAGGCCGCCAGCGAGGCCGCCGGCATTAGTTTCCCATTCGTTTTTTTTCGGTCTTATACCCACTCTCTGCCCTCTTTCCCTCCCTCTCTTAGACCCATCCCACCACTATGAGGCTCTCCGCCGCGCGTCTCCTTCCTTTCCTTTCCTTTTCGGCCATTCCTTTTGCTCGTGCCAACGATCATCACCACCATCGTCAACTTATCGCCTCGGCTAGCGGTGTCACCTCTTCTGCTGCCCCTTCTGCTCCCTCTGCTCCCTCTGCCGCCTCTGGTGCCTCCGTTCCTCCTGGTTCCAGTGCCTCCGTTTCAGGTACTTTGTTGCCTACGCCCACGGGTCCTACTCCTTCCTTTTCTTTGGCGTCGCAAAATCCCACTGCCGTTCCAATCTCGGCCATCGTCGTCAATGCTCCTTCTGCCGCTACCAGTTTGATGCCCTCTCCCTTCCCTGCGGGTACCAAGCCTTCCAATATTCCCAACGCCCCAGGTCTTCCTGATCGTGAGCACTTTTCCTTCTTTTCAGAAAAGGTTACCTAATAATCACCCTACTTTTTTCTTCCCATATCGCCAGTTTCAAAGTTCTCTGCTAGCATTTATCCACCGCTTGACAAGGCGCCGCCCACGGATTCTGCTCTGGTCCAGCAGTGGATCACGGAAGTCAGCGAGAGTGGCATTACAATCCCAAACATTACTGCTAATGTCGCTGGTGGATGCCCTGCGAACCCCGCGGCGGCGACTGACTCGAGCCGTTGCTGGTGGACCTGTGGTGGTTGCACACGCTCAACCGATGTCACCACTTGCCCCCAGAAATATCAATGGGGACTCACATATGATGATGGTCCCGCTCCTTACACTCCTGACCTCCTCAATTATCTGAACCAGACGAACCTCAAGGCCACGTTCTTCGTCGTGGGTTCCCGAGCAGTCAGCTTCCCGGGCCTTCTACAGCAAGAATATCTCACAGGTCACCAGATTGCTGTTCACACGTGGAGCCACACTGCACTTACTACCCAATCGAACGAACAAATCATTGCCGAGCTTGGCTGGACCAGAAAAATTATGCGAGATGTTCTGGGAGTTAGCCCTACCTACATGAGACCGCCGTATGGTGATATTGAGTGTGTATTTCCTGTCCTCGTGTGGTGTGATACGGAGTTGATGGTTATCCAATTACTTAGTGACCGTGTGCGTGCTATTTCCATGGCGATGAATATGTACCCCGTCATGTGGACCCGCGTCAATGCCACTGCGACCTTCGACACAGATGGTGAATGACTGTCGTTCTGATTTGACTATCGCTAACATATTGCAAGACTTCGACATTCATGGAGGTCTTACAAACGTCCAGCAAGTCCTTTTCAATTGGGAGAACATCATTGCCAATGCCCTGAGCATGAATAATGGCTTCATCGTCCTCGAGCACGATTTATTCCAACAAACTGTCGAGGTTGCCACTGGTTATATTCTTCCCGATGCTCTTGCGCGCAAGCCCGCATTCAATATTACCCCAGTCATAACGTGTTTGGACCGCCCTATGAGTGAAGCTTACGTTGAGACAAATGATAACAAAACGAATCCTCTTCCCGTCACTTGTACGTACTTTCGTCTGCTTTGAGATTTGTCCTTATAGCTCAACGTCTGCAGCCAGCGGAAACGGAAGCTCAGGAAATTCAAGCGGTACCGGCTCAGGGAGCAGTAAAAAGAATGGAGCCATCGTGGGCGCTGTTCCGAGGATGGATGCTCTTATCGTCACCATGGCCGCCATTCTTGGTGCTATGGCAGTCACGCTCTAATACTACTTACAATCAGGAGGTGACCTTAATTCGACGAATGTCACCCCACTCGACTAACGTATGATACCATATGGACGTTCCGCTTTGCAAGGTCCTAGCTAATATGCATTTAACGTTGGATCTCCTTAGCCCATTTCTCCGAGAATACGAATATTTGGCGGTTGTTAGCGTCCTGGGCGTACTACTGGTTAGTTACGTGTAGCCATCGTTAAAGTTGCTCTATCATGCTTGTCGCTACTAACTGTATACCAACCATTCGAATGGACTCTCATGCGATCACTTTGGACTTTTTTCTCACTCAACTCCGTGCAATGCATCCCAAAGAAAACGTTAGTTTGAACTTGAATGTCTTGCTCAAGTTCCTACCACAGTAACAAGACCGTAGTTACGATCAAATCAATCAACGGGCTCGCGCTTCAAATGAACACAGCCACGTCTGAACGACATATTAAGCGTTTGACACTCGCCCAATACTCACCCGTGTGACAGGATATGCCATGTCCGTACCACCCTTCGCAACTGCAACCCGGTCTTCGCCACGGTTTAATTAATGTTTATTATTGATACATATAAATGCTTTATAACCCCCTTCGTGCATGGGAAAGGTGATTTTAGTTTCCTGGCTGCCCCGTCCTACCTGCCTTCCCGTGCCCATGCTTGTCTTGAGTTGGCCCCCTTTCCAAGGTGTGCCAGTCAAGTGAGTAGGCATATCCAAAATAGATAGCTCGAAATGCTCTTACTGTATGATGCTGTACAGTATAGCCGGCCATACTTAAAATCGTCATTATTGAATAATAATAATAAATTGTATGATAAGGGTCATGAAAAAAATCGTACAAAAACATACTATGCCTAACCCGAACATCGGACAGACCCCCCAATCGGACACATCGAATATCTCTCTCACTTTACCACCAAACTGCCTCAAACTCTGTACATACATTCTATTAAGTATATTGAACATTTCTATGGTACTGTTTCCTTCATAAATCTCAGT
>WNFO01005619.1_pt1 | contig 13334 bp, 11 predicted proteins | sample 5400251 | NCBI WGS metagenome assembly WNFO01 (sample SAMN13153354, study PRJNA577476) | soil metagenome | isolation source: 100 cm saprolite under Madrone tree | place: USA:California | collected 2016-06-14 | reverse complement strand
TTATCGATCTTTTTGGTAGCCATAGCTTCCTGAAGCTATCGCAAAGCCTTTCCACGATACGGCGCAACTCCGATTTGCTGGCCAACTCCTCTGCCAGTTTTCCTAACTATGCCCACTCTTTCGACAAACCCATGTCACCCAAGTAGCGCTGCTCAACAACATGCGTCAGATTTGTTTGAGTTGCCTAACTCCAGGTAACGTTCTTCGTTTTGCGAGAGTCGGAAGCGTAAGTTTGGTAGACCTAGTTCTCCCACACCGGTTTGACGGCTGTGTCCAGCCACTTTCGCGCATCCTCGATATAGGCCTTATTCGAAGACGATTAAATGAAAAACGGAGGCTGTATTCGAGGCTTGTCCCTTTACGCCAAGTCAACTACTATCCGGCCCGATAGTGGTGCGAAAATCGATAGCGATTCCAACGCGGAAAGGGGAATCGAAAATGGTCAATGTGAGGCGCAGCTTTGGATGGTTTATTCCAGCCGTTGGATTGTTGCTCGCTGGGCTGTCGGCGCCCCCGAATGGCTACGCGCAGCAACTCAAGAAGATCAATGTGGTCTATACTATCGTCTCAGGGGACTCTGCGGTGCTCTGGGTGGCATACGAGAAGGGCTACTTCCGGAAATATGGCTTGGACGCGCAGCTTGAGTTTATCACCGGAAGCAATCAGACCATAGCGGCGATGATGGCCGGAAAAGTCGATTTCACCAACGGAGGAGGAGGCGCTGTCGTCGACGCCGATTTAGCGGGCGGCGATGCCGTAATGATCGGCTCCACCGTCCCTTTTTTCCTCATGTCGATGTATAGCCAGCCGGAGATTCAAAGCGTTCAGGAGCTGAAAGGCAAGCGGATTGCGGTCACCACTCTCGGAACGGCGACCGACTTCGCGAGGCGAATTATCGTTCAGAAGGCAGGTCTCAATCCGGAACGGGACACGATACCGCTCCAAACCAAAGGCCCCGCAGAGATTCTCCAGGCGCTATTGAGCAAGAATGCCGAGGCGGGAATGGTCGTGCCTCCCCTGACCCTGGTTGCGCGGCAGAAGGGCCTCAAAGAGCTGGTCGATCTAATCGGCGCCAAAGTGCCGTACATTCAAACCTCGGTTGCCACATCGCGCCGTCTGATTCAAAAAGATCCGGCGGTCGCGGAGAATTTCCTCAAAGCAATCATCGAGGCGATCGCGTTCGAAAAGCAGGACCCAAAAGGAACAAAGGAAATTCTCAATAAGTATCTCAAGAATGTGTCGGACGATTTGTTGAATGAAACCTATCAGCAGTTCGCGGTGGCCATGTATCAGAAATATCCTCATGTTTCTCTCGAAGGGATCCAGACGGTGCTCGATTTTGTGAAGCTGACGAACGAAAAAGCCAAGACGGCGAAACCGGAGCAGTTTACCGATACGAGTTTTATGGAAAAACTGGAGAAGGCAAAATTCGCGGACCAGTTCTATAAATGAAGTACTACAGCAAAAACGAAAGCTGCGGCGAATCGTGTTCGGATCAAGCTACACGTAATGCTGGATTCGCTGCAGGCTTGCCGGAAAGAACAAATCCTCTATTTCAGGTTTTTTCTTGATCATGCCCTGTTCGTATTCGTAGCGAATCGCGGCTTCCAAATCTTTGCGATTGTCGTCGAGATTATAGGGCCAGGGGTCGGCGCCGAAAATTTCTTTCTGCTCGCGCATAAGATCCTGCACCCATACCAACGCGAAACTGCGCGGGTCGCGCATACGCTCGAAGCAAACTTCCTTGGCGCGCTGGAAGGCCTGAACGAGACTCATGGCAACCCAGGGGTCTTTTTCCAGGATGTGATTCTTGATCACGACGGTGTGCATGATCGGGAAAATACCGCTCTTTTTGTAATAGTCGATCTCGGCCGCCTTCGGATCCGGGAAAAGGAGCGCCACTTTCGGAGAGCTATTTCTGATCGACGGCAAGACTTCCGGATAAAGCGCCGCTTCCAACTCGGCGTCGAGAAGCATCTGATCGACGTTTTTCCCTTCGGGCACGCGTTTTAACTTCATCCATTTGGCCGGCTCGAACGGCACATCTTCTTCTTCCTGGCACCACCACTCAATGGTTTTTAAGTCCACGCCGTAGTGATCCTGCAATATGCCCCGCATCCACAATCCGGCGGAGTTCTGTAACGTATCCAATGCCACGCGCTTGCCGTTGAGGTCCGATGGCTTCTCGATACCGCAGCCGGTTCTCTTGACCATATACGAGTGGCGAAAACGACGATGCGGAAATACCGGAATCGCGTTGTAATTGCAGCCCCGATCCCGGGCCACGAGATAACCGACCAACGACAGCTCGCAGACATCGAACTCTTCGTGGTCGTGTCTTTCCGGCGAAGGCATAGTGAGAACGTTCAAGTCGAGGCCAGCAGGCTTTACAGTGCCATCAAACAAGGGGCTTAAAAAGTCATAATCACCGCAGGCAAGCGTCAATCTCAACTTCGACATTCACACTCCTTTGCGGGTCGTTCAAAGTTCAAGGTTCAATGTTCAAGGTTTCAGTTTCGAGGATTTATTTTTCTTTGACATGCTGTCGATATTCCTCGGGCGTGTCGATATCGATGGTCACGCCCTCGTCCTCGGTATCGATTTCCAATGTATCGCCGCGATGGGATTGTACGACGGCCTTCGCCCCCTGATCGAGTGGCGCCGCCAGCAGCGCGGCAAAGAGCGCGCTCGAAAAAATCACCGGATGCCCTCGCCGCCCTTGATAACGCGGGACCACAATCAGTTTTTTCGTTTCATGGAATCGGTCAATCATGGAATTTACCAAATCGGGGTTAATATACGGATGATCCACTAAATGAACCAGGATGCCATCTACACTTTCGCTGCGCTTGCTCGATTGGATGGTGTTGATCGCAGCTATCAACGAGGATAACTGTCCCTGCTTGTAGTTTGGATTAACCACGATGGTGACCGGCAAATCATTGATCTTTTGCCGCATCTCTTCAGCGTTGTGGCCGAGAACGACAATAATCTCCCCCACGCGTGTTGATTTCAGCGTGGCGACGATTTTTTCAATGAACCGCACTCCATCGACCGGCAGCAGCGCCTTGGGCCGACCCATGCGGCTGGACTCACCGGCGGATAGGACAACAGCGACGATCATGGTTTGCAAAACTCGCGTTTCATGAGGGCGACCAGCCTTTCCTGAGCGTCGTCGAAGGGCCGGTCGCCCCTACCCATTCCCTGCCCCATGCTCCCTGCTTACTTATATACTTTGTCGATAAAGCCGCTTTTTTCCAGTTCCCTTACAATGCTATCGTCAACAATATCTTCGACTCGTAGGGTCGCGCCGGGCTTGCGCGCCAGCGCCTCTTTAATTTGGACCTCAGTCCCTTCCCGCGTCACCAGTGGAACACGGTCGTGCAGCTTTACGTTGGCGATGTAGGAATCTTCCAAATACTGAGGATTGTTCTGCCGGGTGTACTTGGCGATAAATTTTTTCGTTTCTTCTTTGCGCGTTTTGAGAAAATGCGTCGCCTCGATCAAAGCCATCGTCAACCTGCGCATCGTGTCGCGCTTCGCTGCCAAAAAGCTCTTCGTCGTGGTCGAGCAAATGTAAGGAAAATCGAAACGCTTCTGAAAGTCGCCCGTGCTGATCATGATGCGGTGCGGCATGCCGCTGGCCAGGTGAATCGTTCCGGGCGGCGATGGGAACCCGACAATCCTTCCGGTTCGAAACGCCGCCGCTCGCTCCGTGGGGCCGCCCACCTGAATAATTGGCACATCCCTTACCGGCTCTAAACCCAGTCCTTTGATCAGCACTCGCGCCGCGACATCCGAGGAGCTTCCCACGCGGCTGATGCCAACGCTTTTGCCTCTTAAGTCTTCCACCGATTTAACCGACTCCTGAACGATCAATTCGTACGGCAACGTATTGATGTAGCACGCCGTCATCACCAGACTGGCGCCACCCACAGCAGCACTGGCCACCGCGCCTCCGGAAACGTTCGCTATTTGAACATCGCCCGAGACCACGGTGGAGACGCTCATGGTCGAGCTTTGGATGAAAATGAGTTCGGCGTCCAAGCCGTACTTCCGGTACAACCCTGCATCCAACGCCGTGAACCACACGGTATTGGAAGCGTCAGCTGAGCTATAAGCGATCTTGACACGCTCTTGGCCAAAACCGCGTCCGGGAACTAGAAACGCGATGCCGGCAAACATTAGGACACGCAGCAACGAAAGCCTAGGGATATTCATCGCATCTCCAAGCGGTGTAACTCCACGAACCCGTCTCTCTAACATATTTTTCCTGAAGGGCGACCAGCCTGTCCTGAGCGTCGTCGAAGGGCCGGTCGCTCCCGCACGCGCGCTGCTTTTGCTCACTTGTATAGTTTATCGATGAAACCGCTTTTGTCGATTTCGCGCACGAGGCTATCGTCCACGATATCGTCGACACGCAAGGTCGCGCCGGGTTTGCGCGCGAGAGCCTCTTTGATTTGCACTTCGGTTCCTTCTCGCGTCACCAGCGGTACCCGATCATAAAGCTTGGCAACAATCGCATAGGAAGATTCAAGATAGGCGGGATTGCTTTGGTGGCTGTATTTCGCCACGATCTTTTTACTTTCTTCCTTGTGAGTCTTAAAGAACGCCGTGGCTTCGATCAACGCCATCAGCGTGCGCTTCACGGTGTCCCTATGGGTCGACAAATAAGGTTTCGTCGTCGTAGCGCAAATGTACGGAAATTCAAAGCGCTTTTGAAAATCAGCGGTGGTGATCAAAATTCGATGCGGCATACCCTGGGCCAATTGAATGACCCCCGGTGGCGAAGGAAAGCCTGCGATTCTGCCGCTCCGGAAGGCGCCGGCTCTTTCTGGCGCTCCTCCGACTTGCAATATCGGAACATCTTTGACGGGCTCAAGGCCCAATCCTTTGATCAAAACCCGCGCGGCAACATCAGAAGCGCTTCCCACACGACTGATGCCGACGCTTTTACCTCGCAGATCCTCCGCGGTCTTGATCGATTCTTGAACCACAAGCTCGTACGGCAGCGTATTGAGAAAGCAGGCAACCATGACGAGATTCGCGCCCCCGACGGCAGCGCTGGCTACTCCACTTCCGGCTGCGTTGCCGACGGAAACATCGCCGGCGATGATACTTGCGACGGCGGTTGTCGTGCTCGGTATAAAAATGAGCTGGCTATCCAATCCATGCTTTTTGAAAAAACCGGCTTCCTGCGCCACATACCAAGATGCATTGCTCGTATCCACCGAGCTATAGTCGAGCTTGATTCGTTCCTGAGCATTCACCGGCAGTCCCAGGACCCCCATGCTCCATAACAAAACTGCCGTGACACGAACGAAGTTGCTATATTTCATGATGCTATCTCTCCTTGATGTGCGCCGGGACAGTTCCGAATTTCGCGTTCCAAGTTTCGGGTTGGGTAAACGATACCCGCAGCCCACAAGCGCTCTTCGGTGTCTTCCCGACCAAGCTTGCCACAGCTAGAATTATCTGCAAGACCGCAAAGCGGAGGACGTTGAAACAGCAGTAGGGTTAGTGCTCGGCAGGCAATGCCATGCATTCACTGGGAGGCAACTCCACCCACACAGCGTCGCCACGGCGAACTTGCAGCGTATGGGGTTGATGCGTTTGGAGCACGTTGCGGCCAATTTCGATGGTACATTCGACATATTCACCGAGGAACATCGCGGCCCCGATTTTACCCTCGACAATATTTTCGCTTCGTACCGGATTTTTCTGATGGAGCACCAAACTTTCAGGGCGAACCATAACGACAACCTCAGAACCGGTGGTTAAACCGCTCAATAATCCGCAGCAAATCTCGCCCGCGTCGGTCCGGACTACTCCCGTTCCATCATCGCCGGTTTTACTCACCTGGCCGTTTAACTGGTTGGTTGAACCGATAAAGTTGGCAACAAACTTGCTGTTCGGCTGCAAATAAACTTCTCTCGGCGCGCCCTCTTGAACAATCACTCCGGCGCTCATGACGGCGATGGTGTTCGACATCGAAAGAGCTTCGATTTGGTCGTGAGTCACGTATAGCGTGGTAATCCTCAGCCGCCGCTGTAGCTCGCGCAGTTCGACGCGCATGCGTTCGCGCAGCTTCGCATCCAAATTGCTGAGAGGCTCGTCCAACAGCAGGACCTTGGGCTCCCGCACGAGGGCGCGGGCCAAAGCGAGACGCTGCTGTTGTCCGCCGGAGAGTTGCGTGGCCATACGCTCTTTTAAACTGCCTAACTCCACCTGTTCCAGCGCGCTAGCCACTTTTCTTCTAACTTCGTCGGCGCTAAATCTCTGCTTCCCAACACGCAATGGGAACGCGACGTTTTCAAAAACTGTCAGGTGGGGCCAAATCGCGTAGCTCTGAAAGACCATTCCAATCGGACGCCGATAGGCCGGCACAAAGGTGCCGTCTGTCGCCGAGTAGACCTTATTTCCGGCGACCAAAATCTCCCCTTCGTCCGCCTTCTCGAGCCCGGCGATGCACCGAAGTGTCGTCGTCTTGCCGCAACCCGAGGGGCCAAGCAATGTGTAGAACCGCCCCTCTTCGACTTGGAACGAAACATCATTGACGGCCTTGAGGCCCGCTTGGCTTCCGTCAGCGAAGATCTTTACGAGTGACTTGATTTCGATCACGAGCTGCTTCCTATGGAGTTAAAGCTTTAAGTCTGAATACCGACTCGGCCCGAGATCCTATAGAAGACGGCGACAATGCACAACAGGGTCAGGATCATCAATATTCCAATGGCTGCCACGACCGTGACTTGCCCCTGCTCGAACATTGTAAACAACAAAATCGATAGCACTCTGCTCTCGCCGGTTGCCAGCAACACCGACGTGGAAAATTCACGAAAGGAAACAATGCAGATGTAAATCCACCCCGCGGCGAAGCCCGGTCTGAGTAGCGGCAACGTCACGCGCCTGAAGGTCTCCCACCAGGAAGCCCCAGAAGCCGCGGCGGCCTCTTCGAGCTCGCTATGGATTTGCATAATCGAACCGGAAGCCGAGCGCATCCCGTAAGGAATGAAGCGCGTCACATAGGCGATCAGCAGCATCCAAATGGTACCGTAGATCGGTATAGGGAATGCGACATAGAGCAGGATCAGCGCCATGCCCAGCACGATGCCCGGAATAGTGATCGGGACGAAGGCGAGAAAATCGAGTAACCAGGCGCCAGGAAGGCGGCTCTTATAAACGATCCATGCGATCAAAGAAGTCAATACCATCGCGGCGGTGGCGGTCAGCGTGGCCAACAGGATGCTGTTCTTCATGGCATCCCAAAACGGACGGAATCCATTGAGATAACGGTAATTGTCCAAGCTCAGCTTCTGCAGGGAGTCCCAACTTGGAGCCGCAAAGAAAGGCAGAAAAGATGCCCAGAGTAAAACCAAGAACGGCAGCAGGACAACGAAAAGAAAATAAACCATCAGGAAGGCGAGCCCCACCCAACGCCACGAACCTAGATCGAACTGCCGTGGCCGGAAGGCTTTCCCTGTGACAGTTTGAAATTTCTTACTCTCACGGGTCGATCTCGTATAGAGCCATACACCGATAGCGCTCAATAATAGCAGGCCGACGGCAAGCGCCCCGCCGCGCCCGTAATCCGGCGGATATTCATTGAAAGCGAGAAAAATTTCGCTCGTGTAAACATAAATACGCGCAGGAATGCCGATCAACGCCGGCGTCTCGAAGGATTCCAGTGTGCGGACGAATAGAATCAGCACTACTGACCCCGCGGTCGGCAACAGCAGCCGCAAGGTGACACGTCGAAAGGTTTTCCAGGTATTTGCCCCCGACATCATAGCAGACTCTTCTAAAGATGGATCCATCGATTTGAACGCCGCGGTCATCATGAGAAAGGCCAGAGGAACTTGGCCGACGGAGTGAACCCAAATCATTCCCGGTAGAGAAAAAACATTGAACGGCGCCGATTGCAGGCTCAATAAATTCTTCAACCAGACATTAAGATAACCGAACTTTGGACTGAGAAGAAAAATCCATGCGATGGACTCCAAAACACCCGGCAAAATCAGCGGCACCACGGCAAGAGGAACGAAAATACCGCGTAACGGTGTGTTTGTGCGTTCCGTCAGCCACGCGAGAACCGTTCCCAGAATGAAGCTAAGCGCAGCCGAACCGGAAGCAAATATCAAGGAATTTTTAAACGTCGAATAGGTATATGGGCTGGCATACGCCGCCTGGTAATTTTTTAGTGTATAAACAAATTCACGCGGCGCTATTTCTGCTTGAAAGCTGCCCATGACCAGCATAAACAGCGGCAAGACAGCGAGATAGATCAACACTCCCGCGCCGACAAAAGGTACGAGAAGGGCCGGATCCCGCAACGACGGCATGTGCGCTCTCGCACTTCTGGGCAGAGCCACTGTGGACATAGTTCACCCCGCTAGTGAGGTATTGGCCGCAAAAACATTATCGGAACTTGAAGATCTCCTTCCGGATCTTCTCGTCCTTTGGATATTCTCTGATATCCGTGACACTAATGTTTACCGCAGCTTAAAAATATCCTTCCAAACCTTTTCGTATTTTGGCCACTGCGCTATTTCCTCGGTCCCGATAGGATAGAGCTTTGCAGGGCGAATCTTTTCCACAGGCTCCACCTTCGGATGCGGTGGCAAGCGCCCCCCCGCCGCGTAAGCTTTTTGTCCTTCTTCGCTAGCGGACCACCGATAGAAGAGCCAGGCTGTGTTGGGATGGGGAGCGTTCTTGGCCAACGCGTCGGCGGTGATAGTGGCGATTCCTTCGGTCAGCATATAACCGAGCGGAGCGCCCTTTTTAATCCGCGGCGGATAGTGGTGCGCGTAACATGTTATACAGGCGGCGGCTTGGCCGGCCACGAGGAATTCAGCAAGCTCGGAATGTCCCTTGTGGAATTCGATATCATTGGCCGCCAGCTTGCGCACAAACTCGAAAGCCTTCTCGTCGTTTTTATACTTATGCCTGGCTAAACCGATCAATAATTCGACATCCCGGGGCTCGGCGATCAATTTTCCCTTCCATTTAGGATCGGCGAAGTCATCGAACTGCTTGGGTTCGTCCTCTTTCTTCACCATGTTAGTATTCCACGCTGCGGTAATGATAACCATGTCCGCCGCTAACCAGTATTGACCCTTGAGATTGGCCGGATAAGCCGCGGCCTCTGGCGGGAGCCGATCGACCAAGAGCTTTTGTTCCGCCACTTGCAACACGTTTTCCAAGGCCATTTGAAACAAGTCGGACAGAACCCTGCCCCCCCTTGCTTCAGTGATGGCTCGCGCCGCGAGCTTGTCCGCGGTGGCGTCCACGTGGTTCACTTTGATGCCTGGAAAGCGTTTTTCGAAAACGGGCAGGATTTTCTCGGCGTTGATCTGCGCCAACGTCCCGTAGAAATTTAAGGTTCCGCCTTCCTTTAGGGCCTGCTTATAAAGCTCATCCATACTCTGCGAATAAACAGGTGAGATGAAGAGGCACAGCAGGTAAGTTATGATCGGACCGGTGATACGCACGAAAACTCCTACTTTGAATTTGAGCATAATTCCTCCGTTTGCCGATACGCGATTAAATTGAATTTTGCCGTAGGCGGCTCAAGCTATCTGAGCTTGAATATCTCCTTCCACGACTTCTCGTACTTTGAAAAATCTTTCATATCCTCCGCGGTCACCGGATAGATCGTTGCGGGTTTGATCTTGTCAAGCGGCTCAACTTTCGGATGAGCCGGATTACGGCCACCCTTGGCGTAAGCAGTTTGGCCTTCTTCCGACTCCGACCAACGAGAGTAGAGGAGCGCGCTCAAAGGATGAGGCGGATTCTTCGGCATAGCCGTCGGTATGATCGTCGCTACTCCCTCCGTAAGCATATAACCCACCGGCGCCCCCTTCTTGATTCGCATAGGATAGTGATGCGTGTAACAGGTGATACAAACGGCGGCCTGCCCGGCAACCAGCAACTCGGCGAGGTCGGAATGTCCCTTGTGAAACTCGACATTATTAGCGGCAATCTTGGTCAAGATTTCGCGGGCCTTATCCAGACTCTTAAACTTCCGTGTCAAACCTATAAGCAATTCGACATCACGCGGCTCAGCGATCAAACGGTCCTTCCACCGCGGATCGGCAAAATCTTCCAACGCTTTGGGCTCTTCGCCCTTCTTAACTTTATCCGTATTCCAGGCGCCGGTAATATAAATGAGATTGTTGGCGAGCCAATAAGAACCTTTGAGGTTTGCCGGATAGGCAGCCGCTTCAGGAATAGGCTTTTCCGACAAGATCCCCTGCTCAAAAACGTTACGGACGTCCTCCATGGAAAATTCCATAACATCGACGATCGTTCTGCCGCCGCGAGCCTCAGCAATAATGCGCGCCGCCAGTTTGTCGGAAGTCCCGTCCACGTGGTTCACTTTCATGCCAGGGAAACGTTTCTCAAACAATGGAATGATTTTCTCGGCATTGATCTGAGCGAGCGATGCATAAAAGTTAACCGTGCCGCCTTCCTTAAGCGCCTTTTTATGAAGTTCATCAAGTGATTCCGTCTGAGACCAAGAAGTCACGGGAAAGATGAGAGTAAAAAGCACTGTCAACCATCCAAGAGCTTTGAATGTAGCGACCATCGTCCTTTCCTCCTTTTGTTGTTTCAACAAAACTCTCTTTAAGGCTGCTACTTCTTCTCGCCCTTCAGAGCGGTCTGCAATTTTCCTCTCAATTCCGGAGTCATGCCTAGGAATTCGACGACGAGCTTATGAATCTCCTCACCGATTATCGGATCGATCTCTAGTTTTCCCTTTTCCGCATCGACGAACAGTTCCTTGTCAGCAAACACTTTCGTAAAGGCATTTTCCAATGCGCTGGCACGATCCGCAGGCGTCCCAGGCGGCAAGACATAAACCTTGCCGAAGTCGTTCGGAGTGCTCGTACCGTATTTCAAGAGCAATCGACTTTCATTGGTCTTGGCGATCTGCGGGATGGTGGGTACGTTAGGCACGATCAGATCCTTGATCGGCTTTTCCGAGAGCTGCGCGAGCATCAGCCATTCTCCGCTTTTGATCTTGTCGAAAGAAGTGATTTTCAACGAAGTCCAAGAATTGAAGAAACCTTCCACCTCTCCACCCTCGATGGCCATGCGCACGTCCGCGGTGCCCTTATAGCCCAAGACGAGCTTAAGATTGGCTCCAAGAATATCCCGAGCCAGGACCGGTGCATGCTCCACCGTGGAGCCGGGAATACCGCCGACGGTCACTTGTTTGCCCTTGGGCCCGACCAGCTCGTCAAACTTCGTGACGCCAGGCTTGCGCGTGACGACCATCACATAGGACTCACTCACCGGTACGGCGAGATAACGGAACTTGGCCATGTCGTATTGCACCGCGGGATTGGCAAAAAGTTGCTCCAAAATTATCGGGCCTGAAATATTGCCGATTACTGTGCCATCTTTTGGCGCAGCGTTGAACGTGTGATTGGCGGCAATAATACTGCCGGCGCCAGCCATGTTATCGACAATGACTGCGGGATTACCGGGGATGTATTTCGCCAAATGCCGGGCGATCAATCGAGAGTACTGGTCATATCCTCCACCGGCAGAGAAACCGACAACGATCCGGACCGTCTTGCCACGGTAAAAGTCAGCTACGGCCTTTTCATCGAAGCCGGACTTTGCGGGCGCAGCAGCCGCTGCGATAAAACCGGGCGCCGAATATTCAAGGAAGGCTGTCGTCGCCAGTAAAACCAACACCTGCTTTAGTCGCATTCGCTCCTCCTGGGCGGCCGTCGGTCGCTGAATTTCATACGGTTTTACCCATCGCCACGATCCACTTATTTAGACGTGAAGAGCCCACTCTAACTTCAGTCGTAGTTCACTAGAATGTGCTTACAGATTTTCCAGTCTTTTGAGTGTAGCCGCGTAGTCCGCAACTGCCTTCTCGATGGGATAGTCCGGCTCATAACCAAGTTGTTCTTTCGAACGAGAGAAGTCGCTGGCCAGCCTGGATTCCGGATAGGGCATAGGATTGCCGCTTCTTACGAGCTCAATTCGAGAGCCTGGAAAGTGCTCTTTAATCGCGGCAAGGATCTCTTCACCACCGACCAGTTGACCGTTGCCAATATGGAAGAGCTGATCTTTGAATTTTTCCTTGAGCACCGCCAGAACCGTACCCTTCGCGGCATCTTTCCCGTAGAGTACTTCGGTGGGTCCATAGGGCCACGCAATCTTTAATGTTTCTCCCTTCACCGCCGCCCGAATCATCTCTTGGATGGCGATTTCCCGAGTCGCTTTGAGAGCAGTCGGCGACGGCCCGTAGAGACCGCCGACGTAGCGGAGGCAAATGAACTCGAAGCCATAGCGTTTGGCGTAGGCTCGACCCATGAATTCACAGCTGGCTTTGGTCGCGGCGTAAACGGAAGGCGGATTCATCGGAATACTCTCATCGATCTGCTTGAGTCCCTCGCCGATAGAGCCGAGGTAAACCGTCCCGGAACTGGGGAAGATAACCCGCGCGACCTTTTCCAAGCGCGCCGCCTCAAACACATTCACCGTCCCCATGAAGTTTAGCCGAACACCGCTGTATGGCCGTCGCTGAACTTCCTCACCCAAGAACGCCGCCAAGTGAATGATGCGATCACAGTCATTGTCCCGGATGGCGGAAATTAGCGCCGGGAGGTCCAGCATATCCCCGCGAATCATCGTGAGCTTACTTGTATCGACACCCACAGCGTTGAGCAGGCGCTCGTTAAGCGCCACATCGAAGACAACCGGCCGCTCCCCGCGCTCCAGTAGCATCCCCGCCGCATAGGCGCCTACCAAACCCGTGCCGCCCGTTATTAGGATCCCTTTCTTCGACATTCCAGTTCTCCTCCCGCGCTATGGCTATAACAAATTAATCCGGCGAGTCAATCTCACAATCGGCCGAACATTGCAATATCTAGTGGACGTTATCTTGACCTGCTCGGAGGCAAAATGTTAGCTTTTGCTCGCCCAAAAGGAGGAAATCAAGGTGATAAAAACGCCGTCGATGCTATTACTTGTTTTGGCGCTATCTCTGAGCCTTGGCAGCAGGGTATTCGCTCAAGAGAGAATCCGTTTAGCCTGGGCCGGTTTCAGCCCAACCAATAGTCCGATTTGGGTTATCGACGACAGAAAGCTCCTCCAGAAAATGGGCGTACAAACGGAAATTATTGCCATCAATGCCAGCCCGACGGTGCTTCAAGCCTTACTAGCGAACGAAATCGAAGCCGCCAGCATTTCGGTGACAACACTGACGAGCTCACGCCTGGCGGGGGCTGACACGGTGATGATCGTGGGTGTGGTTCCGACTTTCGTCGATCACATCGTTTCGTTGTCGAATATTACTCAAGTAGAGCAACTCA
>WNFO01003498.1_pt1 | contig 13335 bp, 9 predicted proteins | sample 5400251 | NCBI WGS metagenome assembly WNFO01 (sample SAMN13153354, study PRJNA577476) | soil metagenome | isolation source: 100 cm saprolite under Madrone tree | place: USA:California | collected 2016-06-14 | reverse complement strand
TCGTTTATCACGGGGGCCGAAGTTCCGGTCGACGGCGGGCTCGGGCAGATTTAAGCATTGCGACAGAGTGTGTCGAAAGAGGCGGCTATCGAGCCGCCTCTTTTTATTTTGGCTGTAGCCACGGTTTCGCCGTGGAAGGGTCAGGCGACGTGGCGGAGTTCAAATCCAGAAACCATTCTTGGAGCGATTGGCAGACATGGGAATCTCCAGATAAGAAGAAATTGAGTTGTATGGGAATTCTCGCGGAGGCAAAGGACACTACTGAACTGGGATAGAATACCAGTGTCTTAAACATGTTGTCAACAGAAATCTAAGCGGGAATTTAAGTACTGGTAAATATCCGACAATTACGGGCACACGGTTGCGAACTTGAACCCCATCCCGGTGGCCGCGCATGTCATGTCAACGAGCTTAGGCCCGTGGCCGTGGAATTTAGAAAGCCTTATCCATGCGAGTTGCCTCAGGCACAGGTGCAGCTCCGGGGAGCATGGTGCATGCAGCGTTCCGGGTCTAGCCGGTGCTCCAAATCGAGCACTCTCGAGCGTTGCCAGGCGTAACTTAAGTCTAAGAAGTTTGCTTTTAACTTGTCCAAGATTTAGCCAAAATTTTCGACGAAGAGACTAGCTGATTACGGAGGATTGCTCTCCAGTCTCACGGATTCAGGACAGCGTTGCGTCTAGTTTCAAGGAGTTTCGTGACCTTCTCCACCTTATCAGCCTCGACGCCCACTTCATCCAGCGCTTCGCGAAAATGCCTAAGAAACCTATCGAAATGCCCGTCGTTTAATCCCTGGTCCCGCGCATGCGCATGAACGGCATGGATGTCTTTGCCCGTATACACGACTCGTCCGCCGAGAAGCATGGAGATAAACATGCTTTGCCGAGCGCATAGTTGCGCCATATCGGCACTCTTAAAGAAAAGACGGAGTGTATCGTCCGCGAAGACTCTTCTATAGAAGGATTCCGTCGCAGCCCAGACTGTTTGCCTTCCACCGATAAGATCGTAGAGGTCATCGATCACTTGATCCTCCGGAAATAAGAGAACGAGGCAGATCTGGCTCAAGAACTGAGGTTCGCTTGTGGCGGTTATTGTAGCTTCCTCGCTGGTGTAGTCAACGATCGCTCATCATTTTGGTGCCGCAAGTCTTTCAAACTCTTGCTGGCACGAGCAATTCCTCTTCAATCTTCACAGCAGGAAAGAGAACGACTTTGCACTGAAGAGATCGTGCGATGAGGCACGATTTTTCGGCCTTCTCAGCAGGCGGATTCGCTCGCGCCAAGAGCAGCTTGAGGCCGATGTGCAGCGAGCATGGGCCGATGATCCCGTCATTGCTCCGAAAATGGCGGGTACAAAACAGGCACAGTCTTCGAAGGGGCGCGTCAAGTAGATGAAAACTAACCACAAAGAACGGTGCCCGGGGTGGGAGTCGAACCCACATGAGGAAAAATCCCCGGAGGATTTTAAGTCCTCAGCGTCTGCCATTCCGCCACCCGGGCAACGGCATCTCAAATCTAGCGAATACAACTACTTACTGCAACAGCATTGCCTGTGTTCCGGCTAGGACGGCCGTAGGCTCGGAACGGCAAACCAGTTTTGATCGAAGAAACGGCTCTTCTGGGAGACCGCAACTGGGAGAAGAACTCGAATTCTCTCAATACGTTGGACAACATCACTCGCTGTATACTTTTTGCCGCTGAACGGCGTTCCCGATTCGAATCAACCGGAGGAACCCAATCGACAGTCATTTATCTGAGGCGGGGGCCAATCGCCTGGAAAATCAGCGAGCGGCCGTTTGGCAATGGCTAGCCGTAGCAATTGTGTTTGGCATTTATCTCGCGACGATTGCTGAGGGTCACCCTTTCATGGCAGACGATTTCGCTGCCTACGTGATGCACGGCGCGAATTTGGCTGAAGGGCGGCCCTACACTGCGATTCACTTCATTCCAAACCCTGACGCGATGTGGCTTGCGCCAGCGCAGGGGTATCCTCCGGTCTACCCGTTGCTGCTGGCTCCGGTGTACAAGCTCTACGGCCTCAATTTGAAGGCGATGAAGATTCTGACAGTCTCGTGTTTCGGAATCTTCCTGATCGCTTATGTGCTCTTGATCGAACGAGTGCTTCCCCTGTGGGCTCGGCTGGCGGCGATTGTGCTTGTGGGGTTCAACGCCGCATTCTGGGAGCAGCGGAATTACTTGCTCTCGGAATTCCCCTATCTAATGTTCTCATTCTGCGCGCTCCTCGTTGCGCAGAGGGTCTATCGAGATCTTGATCCCAGGAGGTGGCGGTTACCAAGCGCCGTCGGGCTGGCGGTCTTGGTTTACTGCGCCTACGGCACGCGCACGATAGGCATTGCCTTGCTGTTCGCGCTGATTCTAGCGGATCTATTGAAGAACAAACGTCCCAGCAACTTCCTCATCGCGGTGACTGCTTTCACTATGCTTTTGATTGCTTTGCAGACAGTCACGATCATTTCTCCGAGGAGTTACCTGGACGCGGTGCACCTTTCGGCGGGAGCCATTTCCCAGCACGCCGTCTATTATGGGAAAACCCTCTCTTATGTTTGGCTGAACGGATTCAGCAAAATGGCGCAGATCGCTTTTGCATTGTTGTTTACGGCGCTCGCCGGGATCGGATTCATCAGGAAAATCTGGGACCGGCAGTCCGCTTGCGCATTCTATTTGCTTATTCATCTGGCTATTCTGATTGCTTGGAGCGCTGAGATCGGTTTGCGCGGACTTCTTCCTCTGCTGCCCTTGTACTTTTCTTACGCCCTTGAGGAAATCTCCAGGACGCTTGCACCCTTGGGCCGAGCGATTCGCTGGGCAACTATCACGGCCTTGTGCGCGGTGGTCGTTATGACTTACCTGGGGGCGTTCAGGCATGGACGTCATGAGGCGCACTTGTTGGACGTGCAAGATCAATCCGCCAAAGAAGTGTTTGCCTTCCTGCAGGCTAATACCCAGCCGTCGGATGTTCTTGTCTTTCCGAAACCGCGAACGCTGGCATTGTTCACAAATCGCAATGTGGCAGCCCTAGCCTTGGAGGAAACCCCAGCGCAAGCGCTTGGCTTTTTGCGGGGGATTCATGCGAAGTTCCTGGTCGAAAGCAAATCGATCGCTGGTCCCATGCAGTATTTGACGGGGAGCCATACGATCGATCTAACCGAGATTTTTCACAATGCGGATTTCCAAGTGTACCGCATTAATTTGCGCGATGGATCGCCAGCGCCTCCGAAGTCAGCAGAGTAATCCAATTGAAGACCGAGAAAAACCCGCTGGGATGGCCGCAAAACCGGTAACTTACGTGGGGTGTGGGCGGATGGTTTCATTTTGGCGTAAAATCCCCTTATCCGTTGAGTGCCGCGGTGCATCTAAAATCTGACCCAAGTCAACAGGGACTTCTCCCATGCAGGAGCTCATGTGAGTCAGCCGAAGAGCCAGCTTGACCTCGACCAGTTGAGCATCAATACCATCCGGACCCTTTCGATCGACGCGGTGCAACAGGCCAACTCTGGTCATCCTGGCGCTCCGATGGGCCTGGCTCCCGTGGTTTATTCTTTGTGGCAGCAATTCCTTCGCTACGACCCTGCCGATCCTGTTTGGCCGAACCGCGACCGCTTCGTCCTGTCCGCCGGCCATGCTTCGATGCTGCTTTACTCCACGCTCCATCTCGCGGGCGTCCGGGCGGTCAACTCGAAAGGCGAAGTTACAAACGATCTGGCAGTGCCTATGGATGAGATCAAACGATTTCGGCAGATCGACAGCAAGACGCCCGGCCATCCGGAATCCCACATTACCAGTGGAGTGGAGACAACCACTGGACCTCTGGGCCAGGGCGCCGGGAACAGCGTGGGCATGGCGATCGCCGGAAAATGGCTGGCGGCCAATTTCAACCGGCCGGGCTTTGAGATTTTCAATTTCAACGTGTATTCGGTTTGCGGAGACGGCGACCTCATGGAAGGCGTTGCGTCCGAAGCCGCTTCGCTGGCGGGCCATCTGAAACTCCCCAATTTGTGCTGGATCTATGACAACAACCGGGTAACGCTGGATGGTCCGGCAGCGTGGTCCTTCAGCGAAGACGTGATGACGCGTTTCGTCGGATATGGCTGGAACGTGACGCGCGTGGCGGATGCGAATGATCTCAACATGCTGGCGCGCAACTATGAGGTCTTCCTCAAGACCACCGACCGGCCGACTCTGATCGTCGTGGACAGCCATATTGGTTACGGCTCTCCCCACAAGCAGGATTCTTCTGACGCGCACGGCGAACCGCTGGGAGAGGCGGAAGTCAAGCTCGTGAAGAAAACCTACGGCTGGCCTGAAGACGCCAAGTTTCTCGTTCCAGACGGTGTCTACGATCAGTTCAAGAATGGAGTGGGCAAGCGCGGAGCTGAAGCGCGCGCAGCTTGGATGGCGAAATTCCAAGAATATAAAACGCAGTTTCCGCAGCTCGCGGACCAATTGAACCGGATGCAAAAAGGCCAGCTCCCGGACGGCTGGGACAAAGACCTGCCAAGTTTTCCCGCCGACGCCAAAGGGATGGCGTCGCGTGATTCTTCAGGCAAGACCCTCAACGCACTGGCAAAAAACATCCCCTGGCTCATGGGCGGTTCCGCGGACCTGGCGCACTCCAATAAGACAAACTTGACATTCGACGGCGCGGGAGATTTCTTTGCCGACGAGTACGGTGGCCGCAACGTGCATTTCGGCGTTCGCGAGCATGCCATGGGCGCGATTGTCAACGGCATGACTTTGTCGAAACTCCGCAGCTACAGCGCCACTTTTTTTAATTTCAGCGACTACATGCGCCCAAGCATGCGCCTTGGTGCGCTGATGGAAATCCCCACGATTTATATTTTCACCCACGACTCGATCGGCTTGGGAGAGGACGGTCCAACGCACCAGCCCATCGAGCAATTGGCGTCGCTTCGCGCCATGCCCAACATGCTGGTACTGCGGCCCGGCGATGCCAACGAGGTCGTGGAAGCCTATAAGATCATCATGCAGCATCGAGGTGGACCGGTATCGCTGGTGCTGACTCGCCAGGCGCTGCCCACTTTTGATCGCGCAAAGTACGCGCCCGCATCAGGCGTGGCCAAAGGAGCTTACGTTCTTGCCGATGCTCCGGGCGGAAAACCCGATGTGATCTTGATGGCCAGCGGAAGCGAGGTCCAGCTCTGCGTCGCGGCCCACGACAAACTGACCGCAGAAGGCTTCAAAACCCGCGTCGTCAGCATGCCTTCATGGGAACTTTTCGAGCGTCAGGATGCCGCCTACAAGGAAAGCGTGTTTCCCGCGAGCGTGACCGCGCGAGTCTCGGTGGAAATGGCATCCATGTTCGGGTGGGAGCGATACGTCGGCAGCAAGGGCAAGATCATCGGCATGCGCACCTTTGGCGCTTCGGCTCCTCTCAAGGATGTCCTGAAAAAGTTTGGCTTTGAGACGAACAACGTCGTGGCTGCGGCCAAAGAAGTTTTGGGAAAGTGAGCCGGCAATGAAAATCGTGATTGGCTCGGACCACGCGGGATTTCAGCTCAAGAATGCCATGGGCGATGTTTTGCGCTCCCTCGGACATGAAGTGCTGGATGTCGGCGCCTTTAACGAAAACCCCTCAGACTATCCGGATTTTGCGGAAGCCGTCGGAAAGGCTGTGCTCGATGGCAGAGGCGAGCGCGGTCTGCTGGTCTGCGGGAGCGGCGTGGGCGCCAGCGTAGCGGCCAACAAGCTGCCCGGGATTCGCGCGGGAATGTGCCACGACACGTATTCCGCCCACCAGGGCGTAGAGCACGACGACATCAACGTACTGGTGTTGGGCTCACGAGTGATCGGCGTAAAGCTGGCTGAGGATCTGGTCAAGACCTTCCTCGGCGCGAAGTTCACGAACGAAGAGCGGCACGTGCGGCGCATTGGAAAAATAAAAGCCCTGGAAGCGAAGTATGCAGCTGCTTCGAGGCGTTAGTTGAATATGTGCCGGTAAGAGAGAGAGACAAGCAAGTCCTCCTGGAGCGTACAATAGACTTTCGAAGGGTTTTTTGGACTGAAGGAGAACCATCATGACGACGACAACAACGATTCCGAACATCGGCGCCGGGCAGGGGACAAATCCGCTGAAGGGACTCCTGGCTTATGGCCAGTCCCCGTGGATGGACTACATTCGCAGAGACCTCTTCACCACCGGCCAGTTGCAGAATTACATCGATAACGACGGCCTGCGCGGCATGACTTCCAATCCGGCCATCTTCGAGAAAGCCATTGTCGGCAGCAGTCTCTACACGGATATTATTTCTTCACCTGACGCCAGAAAGCTGGACGCCAAGGGTCTCTTCGACAAAATTGCCTTTCGCGACGTTCAGGATGCTTGCGACATCTTCAGGCCGACTTATTCGGAAACGAAACGGCGCGACGGCTATGTCAGCCACGAGGTTTACCCCGATCTCGCCAACAACACCAAGGCCAGCATTGAGGAGGCCCGCCGCCTCTGGAAATCAATCGATCGACCCAATGTCATGATCAAGATTCCCGCCACGCCGGAAGGCATTCCTGCGATTCGCCAGACTCTCGAAGAGGGGCTCAACATCAACATCACGCTGCTTTTTGCGCAGTCCAGATATGAGCAGGTCGCTGAGGCTTTCCTCTCCGCGCTTGAAGCGCGCGCCGCAAAGGGGCAGGACATCAGCCACATAGCCAGCGTTGCCAGCTTCTTCGTCAGCCGCATTGACTCGCTCGTCGACAGCATGATCGACGAAAAGCTCAAGACCGCCACCGACGGTGCGCAAAGGGCGCTGATTGAAAGCCTTCGAGGCAAAGTCGCCATCGCCAACGCGAAACTCACTTACAAGAAATATCAGGAACTTTTCAGCGGTCCGCGCTGGAAAGCACTCGCGGCCAAGGGCGCGCAAACACAGCGGCTGCTCTGGGCCAGCACCAGCACGAAGAATCCAAAGTATCGCGACGTCCTTTACGTGGAAGAGCTTATCGGTGCGGACACTGTGGACACCATCCCACCGGCCACGTTCGATGCCTTCCGGGATCATGGCCGGCTGCGGCCGAGCTTGACCGAAGACGTGCCCGGAGCGCAAAAGATTATGGACAACCTCGCCGAAGCAGGCATCTCGATGAAGGAAGTGACCGACAAGCTGCTCGTCGATGGCGTGAAGCTCTTTGCCGACGCGTTCCGGCAGTTATTGGAGGCTACGGGCAAGACCGCTGGAGCTCACGCGTGAGCTTGAACCGCCAAACGTACAAATTGCCGGGGCCGCTTGCAAATGGAGTGGCCGCTTCGATCGAGGATTGGGGGAAAAACAATAAAGTCGCGCGTCTTTGGCAAAAAGACGCTTCGCTTTGGACTGGGACCGACGAAAGCAACTGGCTCGGCTGGCTCACCATTACAGAAGAGCAGCTCGCCCGCCTTGACGTGCTGCGGCAAATTGCCGAGGAAGTGCAGAAGGCGCGCTTCAAACACGCTTTGCTGCTCGGCATGGGTGGCTCGAGCCTTTGCCCGGAAGTTCTGCGCATGACCTTCAGGAAGATCAAGGGCTATCCGGAGCTTCATGTGCTTGATTCCACCGACCCTGTCCAGATCAAAGCCACAGAAGAAAAAGTGGACCTCAAGAGCGTCCTTTGCATCGTTTCCAGCAAATCCGGCAGCACCCTCGAGCCCAACATTTATAAGCAGTATTTCTTCGAGCGCGTGAAGGCCCAGGTGGGAGAGAAGGAAGTTGGCAACCGGTTCATCGCTATCACCGATCCCGGCTCGAAGTTGCAGCAGGTCGCGGAGAGCGACAAATTCCGCAGGATTTTCTTTGGCGTTCCGAGCATCGGCGGCCGGTACTCCGCACTTTCAAACTTCGGAATGGCGCCGGCGGCCATCATGGGGCTTGATGTTGCGAAGTTCCTGAAGAACACCGAAGAGATGGTCAAAGCTTGCGGCGCATCCTCGGCCGCCGATGTGAATCCCGGTGTGATTCTCGGCGCCATTCTCGGCGTCGCCGCCAAGCAGGGCCGCGACAAACTCACGATCGTCGCTTCTCCCGGAATCTTTGATCTCGGCGCGTGGCTCGAACAGCTGATCGCGGAATCCACCGGCAAGTCGGGCAAAGGAATCATTCCCGTCGACCGCGAGCGTCTCACCAGGCCTTCCGTTTACGGCAATGACCGCGTATTTGTCTACTTGCGTCTCGCTTCAAAGCCCGACAGCGCGCAGGATGCAACCATTGCTTCCCTTCAAAATGCCGGTGAACCCGTTGTACGCATCACGCTGCCGAACATCTACAATCTCGGCCAGGAATTCTTTCGCTGGGAAATTGCCACCGCCGTCGCCGGCTCGATCATCGGCATCAATGCTTTCAACCAGCCGGATGTCGAAGCCAGCAAAATTGAAACCCGCAAGCTCACTACCGAGTATGAATCGACGGGCAGCCTTCCGCCCGAATCTCCATTCTTAGCGGACAAAGGCATCAAGCTCTTCGCCGACGATAAGAACACAACTGCGCTCAAAGGTGTGTGGAAGCTCACCGACGTACTACGCAAGCATCTCTCGCGCGCCGGTGACGGCGATTACTTCGCAGTTCTCGGTTATATTCCGATGAACGGCGAAAATGAGAAAGCGCTCCAGGGAATTCGTCACGCGGTGCGCGACAAGAAAAAAATCGCCACCGTTCTCGGTTTCGGACCGCGCTTTCTGCACTCCACGGGACAAGCCTACAAGGGCGGCCCCAACGCCGGGGTTTTTCTTCAAATTACATGCGATGATGCAGAGGATCTGCCGGTCCCGTGCCAGAAATACACTTTCGGCATCGTAAAAGCCGCGCAGGCCCGCGGCGATTTCGCGGTTCTCGCGGAGCGCGGCCGCCGCGCTTTGCGCGTTCACCTCGGTAAGAATCTGAAGTCTGACCTTGCCACCTTGGCGAAAGCCGTGAAACAAGCGCTCGCCTAAGGAGCGGCCGCGCGAGATTCTGCGACGATTGACGGAGGAACTGACGCGATGCAACTTGGGATGATCGGACTGGGAAGAATGGGCGCTAATATGGTGCGGCGCCTGCAAAAGAACGGCCACAAGTGCGTCGTGTACGACCGCAGCGCGGAATCGGTGAAACAACTCACGGGGGAAGGCGCAATCGGGGCAGATTCACTCGACGATTTTGTGAAAAAGCTGCAAAAACCTCGTGCCGTTTGGCTGATGGTGCCGGCGGCAGCGGTAGACGCTACCCTGCACGATTTGGCGGGCAAACTTGAGTCCGGCGACATCGTCATCGACGGAGGCAACTCCTATTACATCGACGATATCCGCCGCGCCAAGGAGCTCTCCGCGAAAGGCCTTCACTATTGCGACGTCGGCACAAGTGGCGGCGTGTGGGGCCTGGAGCGTGGTTACTGCCAGATGATCGGGGGCGAAACTGACATCGTGAAGCGCCTGGACCCAATCTTTAAGACGCTTGCGCCAGGACGCGGCAACGTGGACCGCACTCCGGGCCGCGAGAAGGTCGGCGGCACGGCCGAAGAGGGCTACATGCACTGCGGGCCCTCGGGCGCGGGTCATTTTGTGAAAATGGTTCACAACGGAATCGAGTACGGGCTGATGGCGGCATACGCGGAAGGGCTGAACATTCTGAAGCACGCCAATGCTGGAAAATCGCACCGCGAAGCCGACGCGGAAACCACACCGCTGCGGAATCCCGAGCACTATCAGTATGACTTTAATCTCGCGGACATTACCGAAGTCTGGCGGCGCGGCAGCGTCGTCGCCTCCTGGCTGCTCGACCTCACCGCCATCTCGCTTCTCGAACAGCCCACGCTGGAGCGTTTCTCCGGCCGCGTTTCCGACTCCGGCGAAGGCCGCTGGACGATTCTTGCGGCGATCGAATCGACGGCCCCCGCGCCTGTCTTGACCGCTTCCCTCTTTCAACGGTTCACGTCCCGCGGCGAAGATGAATTTGCGGCCAAAGTTTTGTCCGCAATGCGCTTCCAGTTCGGCGGCCACATCGAGAAAAAATCCGGGCACTGAGCGACAAACGGCAAGCAAGTCGCACAAGACAGGAATACTCGAATGAATCAGAACCACTCGGATTCCGCATCAACCGGACCTCCATGCGTGATGGTGATTTTCGGCGCCAGCGGCGACCTCACCAAGCGCAAACTCCTTCCCGCGCTTTATAACCTTGCGCAGGAGGGTGTTCTTTCCCGGCAATTTGCCATTGTCGGGTTCGCCTTCGATCCCCTGACCACTGATACTTTCCGCGCGCTGCTCAGCGAGGAGATCAAGCAATTCGAATCGCGTCCTCTGGACGAGAAGCTGTGGAAATGGTTCCTCGAGCGGATCTACTACGTGCAGGGAGATTTTCAGGACGTGGCCGCCTATCAGCGGCTGAAGGAGCAGATCGCGCAGGCGGAGCAAAAACACGGAACTCAAGGAAACCGCTTTCATTATCTGGCAGTGGCCCCGGGCTTTTTTTCACCCGTCGTGAGGAAACTTGGAGAGATCGGCCTTACGAAAGAAGAGAACGGCAAATGGACCCGCGTGATTGTCGAGAAACCGTTCGGGCACGACCTCGAATCCGCCAAGCAGTTGAACAGGGAGCTGAAGGAAATCCTCAGCGAGAAACAGATCTACCGCATTGACCATTATCTCGGCAAAGAGACGGTGCAGAACGTGATGGTTTTCCGGTTTGCGAACAGTATCATTGAGCCGCTCTGGAACCGTACCTTCATAGACCACGTGCAGATCACCGCCGCCGAATCCGTCGGCGTGGAGCATCGCGGCGCTTTTTACGAGACGGCCGGCGCGCTGAAGGATATGGTGCCAAATCATCTGTTCCAACTCTTGACCCTTACCGCCATGGAGCCGCCGATATCGTTCGAAGCCGACGCCGTACGCGACAAGCAGGCGGAAATCCTACACGCGATTCAGACGCCCACTCCCGAAGAAGTGCTCCAGAACATGGTGCGCGGACAATACGGGGAAGGCATCGTGGATGGCCAGAAGGTGCCGGCCTATCGAAGCGAACCCAGTGTCGCGCCCGACTCGCATATGGAAACCTTCGTGGCGCTGAAACTGAAAATCGACAACTGGCGCTGGGGGGATGTGCCGTTCTACCTGCGCACCGGGAAGCGCCTGGCCAAGCGCGTAACAGAAATTGCGATCCAATTCCGGCGGGCGCCTTTCATGCTGTTTCGAAGGACACCTGTCAAGGACCCGCGCATTAATCGCCTGGTGATCCACATTCAGCCGGATGAGGGCATTTCTCTTCGCTTCAGCGCGAAGATCCCTGGCTCAGTTATGAAGTTGGGTCTCGTGAACATGGACTTTGACTACGCGCGCGATTTTGGAACCTCTCACAGCACCGGCTATGAACGCCTGCTCTACGATTGCATGGTCGGCGACGCTACACTTTTTCAGCGCGCGGACATGGTCGAAGCTGGCTGGAGTGTGATCGAGCCGGTGATCGACGTCTGGCGGGCTCTGCCCCCGCGCGGTTTTCCAAACTACCCGGCGGGCGCTTGGGGACCCAGGGAAGCCGATGAACTGATGGAACGCGACGGCCGTGAGTGGAGGAAGATCGGGGAAGAGCAGGAAGAGGCGAAGTGCCCCGCCGCGGCTGCGGCCGCGGAGAAGGCCACGACCGCGTGACCCAAGAACTTGGGGCGCAACATCGAATGACCGAGCCCAGGGCGAAACGCGAGGTGCGCATCCTGAAAGATGGCGTCGCCATCGCCAAGCGCGCCGCGCAGAAGATCCTCGAGGGTTCCGCAGCCGCGGTGAAAGAACACGGATCCTTCACCATGGCGTTGGCCGGCGGCTCCACGCCCAAGACGCTCTATCGCCTGCTCGTCGATGATCCCGGGTTGCGCGCCCAGGTGGCTTGGGACAAAATGCATCTGTTCTTCAGCGATGAACGTCACGTTCCGCCGGACAATCCGGAAAGCAATTTTCGAATGGCAACCGAAGCCATGATCTCCAGGTCGCCGCTCAAGCCGGAGCAGGTGACCCGAATCAAGGGAGAGTACCCCGATGCGGCCCGGGCAGCGGACGAATACGGGCAAGACATTCGCGCCTATTTCAAGCTGGCGGATGGCCAGTTTCCCCGGTTTGATGTGGTTCTGCTCGGCATGGGGAACGAAGGCCACACGGCTTCCCTCTTCCCTGGCACGAAAGCGCTGCATGAAAACCGGCGCATTGCGGTGCATAATTGGGTGGGAAAGCTGCTGGCGGAGCGCATCACGCTCACGGCGCCGGCGATCAACAATGCCGCGGGGGTGATCTTCATGGTCACTGGAGCGGACAAAGCGCCGGCGCTGACCGCGGTCCTCGAGAGGGCTTACGAGCCGGAGCAGCTTCCTGCACAGTTGATTCAGCCGGTGAATGGCACGCTGCTGTGGCTCGTCGACGAAGCCGCGGGCGGTCTGCTGACCAAAGCAATTCGCGAGTAGCATAGGAGAGCGAGATGGCGACAACAACGACGAGTGGAAAAATCGAATCCTATCTCGGGGCCAAGGCGGAATCTCTTCTCGGCTTCAAGTCACCTAAAATCGCCAAGGAACGGCTCCATCTCCCCGGACCGGATTTTATCGACCGCATCTATGCCCCAACGGATCGCAATATCCGCGTGCTTGCCAATCTCCAGCGCATGTTCAGCCACGGTCGTCTCACCGGAACCGGCTACCTCTCCATCTTGCCCGTCGACCAGGGCATCGAGCATTCAGGCGGCGCGAGCTTTGCCAAGAACCCCGATTATTTTGACCCGGAGAATATCGTAAAGCTTGCCGTAGAAGGCGGTTGCAACGCCGTGGCCTCCACGTTTGGCGTGCTCGGCGCCGTTGCCCGCAAATACGCCCACAAGATTCCCTTCATCGCCAAAATGAATCACAACGAGCTGCTCACCTATCCGAACCGCTTTGACCAGGTTCTTTTCGGCACTGTCGAGGAAGCCTTCAACATGGGCGCATCGGCCGTGGGCGCCACGATTTACTTCGGCTCCGACCAGAGCACCCGCCAGATCGTCGAAATCAGCCAGGCCTTTGTCCGCGCACACGAACTCGGGATGGCCACGGTCCTCTGGTGCTATCTCCGAAACAACGCTTTTAAGAAGGACAAGGATTATCACCTCTCCGCGGACCTCACCGGCCAAGCCAATCATCTCGGCGTCACCATTCAGGCCGACATCATCAAGCAAAAAATGGCCGAGAATAATGGCGGTTACACCGCGCTCAATATCGGCGACTCCAGCTACGGCAAGTTCGACAAGCGCATCTACACCGACCTCTGCAGCGATCACCCCATCGATCTCTGCCGCTATCAGGTCGCGAATTGCTTCATGGGCCGCTCGGGCTTGATCAATAG
>WNFO01008218.1_pt1 | contig 13336 bp, 10 predicted proteins | sample 5400251 | NCBI WGS metagenome assembly WNFO01 (sample SAMN13153354, study PRJNA577476) | soil metagenome | isolation source: 100 cm saprolite under Madrone tree | place: USA:California | collected 2016-06-14 | reverse complement strand
GTGCAAAAGCTGCTGTCGGCGGCGGGAGTCGGCTCGCGCCGCGAAGTGGAGCGCTGGATTCGCGAGGGACGTCTGCAAGTCAACGGTGAGGTACCGGCCTTGGGGGCGAAGCTCGCGCCGCGCGACCGCATCACGCTCGACGGCCGGCCGGTCAGGCTGCATGCGCCGGCGGTCAAGGAATTGCACGTGCTGCTGTTTCATCGCTCGCCGGGCGAGACGCTCGATCTGAAGGCCGCTACTTCCCGCGCGGCGGAACATCTGAACTTGCCGCGCTCCTCGGGCCGCTGGCTGGCGATCCAGCCCATGCCGCCGGTCGACGGGGGATTGGAGATCCTGACCGACGATGGATCCTGGGCGCACCGCGTGTCGCGCGGCGTGCACGCGCTCACCGTGGACTACGTGCTCAGGATGCGCGGGCCGCTCAGCAATGAACTGGTCGAGGAATTTCGCGCCGCCACGGACTGCGAGGGTGAGGCGATGAGCATACTGCGCGCGGACGCGCAGTATGGAGAAGGATTCAATCATTGGCTCAACGTGACGGTGCGCGCCACTCGCTCCGCGCAGGTGCGGCACTGGTGGGCGGCACGCGGCATCATCGTGAGCCGCTTGATGCGCGTGCGCTTCGGGCCGGTGCACCTGTCGCGCGAATTGCCGCGGGGGCACTCGCGGGCCATGCTTCCGAGCGAGCGCAACGCGTTGATCAACGAGATCGACGCCGCGAAGTCGGCGTATGAAACGGAGGTGAGCTTGGCCGGTTCGCATGGCCTGGGGGATGGGGAAGCCTGAAGGCAACATAGGGAGCAGTTGCCTTCAGGCTTCCCCATCCCCCAGGCCTCAGCGCTGGGCCGCTCAACAGTAGGTCGCGATCGCCGTGCCGAAGTACGACGTGCTACGTCCCCGAGGACTGTGAGGCCTGGAGCAATTGTGCCAAATACTGCTGCCAAAGCGCAGCCCAGGTGTGCGTGCCGTGTCCATGGGTCTGATCGGACGCCGGCAGCAGCACGAAGTGCCCGTCCTTCACGCGTTTGATTTCACGTTCGGCGATGCCGAGTTCCGGCGGATTGATGAAATCATCGGCTGAGTTCACCTGCCACAAGGGGACCTTGATGCTCTCGAGGCCGTGCGAGGGGTCGTAGTCGCGCGACGCGTTGACCGCGTAGAGCAGATCGTTGGCGTCCAGGCTCTCGAGTTCGCGTTGCATGAATTTTTCCAGGAATTGGTCCGCGGCATCCCGGGTAGGCAGCGTCAGCTGCATTTGAATCGGGGCACTTCCGGCGATCATCAGCAGGCCGGCCGCCGTGCGCAGAGCACCCAAGGGTTCGCTCTTGTACTCGCCCTGCTGCCACTCGGGATCGGTGCGAATCGCCTGCATGATGAGATCGCGCCACAGACGGTTGCGGCCCGCAATCTGCACCGGCAGACAGGCGAGCGGCATCAAGGCGTCCATGAAATCCGGGTAGGTTTCCCCCCACACGAAAGTGTGCATGCACCCCATCGAGGTTCCCATCACCAGGCGCAAGTGATCCACCTGGAGGCCCTGGAGCAGCAAGGCGTGATGCGCGGCCACCATGTCCGCGTAGGAGTACTGCGGAAAGTGCGCATGCAGGCCGTCGCTGGGTTTGCTCGATTTTCCGTGGCCTATGCCGTCGGGCAAAATGATGAAATATCGATTGCTGTCCAGCAACTGGCCCTTCCCAAAAAGAACGCCCGCGAAATGCTCGTTGAGCAGGCTGCGGCCGGAGCCGCCGGTGCCGTGCAGGATCAGTACGGCGTTGCTGACCCTGCCGTGCGAGTCGCGGCGCGGTTTGCCGAGGAAGGTGTAGTGCAATCGCAATTCCGGCAGCGTTTCGCCCGATGCAAAGTGAAAGTCATGGATGACATAGTCGCCCTCGAGGGGGGCCCCGGCGGCAGCGGGGGTGTCGGCGCGGGCGGCGGCCGACAGACATAGCCCGGCGGACAGCGCCCAAGCCGATAGAATTTGCCGTGAAAGCATCGGTTCTCCTCTCTCCTGTCATTGTGCTTCGATGTATTGGCCATCAATACCGCGACTTCGTGCACTCAGCAAGTACAAAAAGGTGCCGCCCACCGATGCCGGCTCGGGCACCGTGTTCGGATCTTCGGCGGGGTAGGCGGCCGCGCGCATCGCCGTGCGCATGCGGCCCGGATTCACGCTGTTCACGCGAATATTCGCGACGCCGTCGAGCTCTTGGGACAGCATGCTGCGCACCGACTCCAATCCGGACTTCGCGACGGCGTACGCTCCCCAGAAGGGTCGCTGGTTCTTCACGACGCCGCTGCTGACGAAAATCACGGACGCGTCCGCGGACTTGCGCAAGTTGGGCAGCAAGACCTGCGTCAATATGAACGGTGCGGTCAGGTTCACGTGCAGCACCTTGCACCAGGTCGGCACGTCGTATTGTTCGAGCGGAGTCCGGTCTCCCAGCAGTGCGGCGGCGTGGACCACGCCGTCGAGTCTGCCGAACTCCTCGTCGATGGTCTTCGCCAAATTATCGTAGTCGACCGCTGTCGCGGCGGCGAGGTCCAGCATCGCGATCGCGGGCCGCGGAGCTCCCATGGCGACTATTTCATCGTAAACACGATCGAGTTTGGCGCCGTTGCGGCCGGACAGAATCACCGTCGCGCCTGCCCGCGCGCTTTCGATGGCGAGCGCCCTCCCCAAGCCGCTGCCGGCTCCGGTGATCAAGATGATGCGTCCGGCAAGCAAGTCCGCATCGGGCGTGAATGGTTTGGGAATCATGTCGGGCTCCGAATTGATCAATGGGCACGCCGCGCAACGGTCCAGGCGAGGAACATGTCTTTCAACCGCCGGCGCTCCGGCGCCGGCGCGCGGCTGTTCAGATGCGCCTGCCCGAGCGCCGCCAGCACCAGCAGGTGCCGATGCCGGGCTCGCTGTGCTCGCGGCAGCGTCTCTGCGGCGGTATTGAAGTACTGTGCGGCCCGCTTGCGCAAGCCGTCGAGGTAGCGCTGCAGATGCGGGGGCGGAGGTTCCTTGGCCAGGTCGTCGTTGTCGACGCCTGCGGCCAGAAGCTCGTCGATCGCAAAGGGCACGCGTCCAACTCGCGCTTCGCGCCGATAGTCGCGGATCGACTTCGACAGGTAGTCGGCGGCCGCGAGGGCGCCCGTGCAATTGCGCAAACCTGCCTCATCGCGGACGTCATCGGCGAGCTGCGACGCCAGCGCCAAGGGGCCGCCCCACAGTGCGCGGGATAGCGGCGTAAGATCGGTGCCGCGTTCCAGAGGCGCGCCGCTCACCTGGGCAGCGGCGGCGGTAACCGCAACCGACAGCGGCGTGAAATCGACTGCGGCGGCGCGCGGCAGGGCGCCGAGATACAGGCTGATGGGATGGACGGCAGAGCCTCGGCATAGCCGATGCATTTCTTCCTGCCACCACGCAAGCTTCAAATGCGCCACACTGACTTCGGTCGCGGGATCCATCAGAGCCTGCCACTCGGCGCCGAGGGCGTAGATACCGAGCAAGGGCGCGCGCGACTCGGCTGCGGCGAAAAGCCAGCTCCAGTAGCGCGCCGTGCCCGGGGGCAGCGCGCGCGTTTGGTAGGTCGCATCAAGGGGTTTCAGAATCGGCCTCGCCAGTTGCGTCTCCCTCGGCTGATGAGTCCGTCTCGGCGCCCGCGTTGCGCGGGATGCGCGTGAGCGTCTCCACGGGCTCGAGCAGGTCGATGTCGCGATTCACGCGCAGACCGAGTCCCTCAAAGCGGCGCGCGGCCGGCAATACCTGCTGTTCGAGCGAACCGACCGCCTTATTGAAGGAATCGACGCTGCTGCCGAGGGATTTTCCCAACCTGCCGAGATGTTCGCCAAACACCGCCAGCCGCTTGTACAAATCCTCGCCGAGGCGGCGAATCTCCGCGGCGTTCTCGGCCAGAATCGTTTGCCTCCAGCCGTGGGAGACGACTTTCAACAGTGCGATCAGACTGGTGGGAGTGGCGAGCATGACGTTTTGCCGCATCGAATCGTCGACCAATCCGGGATTTTCTTGCAGCGCCGCCCACAGAAATTGATCGCCGGGCAGGAACAAAACCACGAAATCCGGGCTGCGTTCGAATTGCGACCAATACTGCTTCGAGGACAGCTCGCGAACCCGCGCGCCGACGATTTGTGCGTGGCGGCGCAGTTGCGTGCCGCGCTCCTCGTCATCTTGAGCTTCGACCGCCGCGAGGTAGGCATCGAGCGGCGTTTTCACATCCACGACGATGTCGCGCTGCTCGGGCATGTGCACCACCATGTCGGGCCGAACGGCGCCGGAGTCGGTGCTGAGATGCACCTGCTCGGTAAAGTCGACGTGCGAGGTCATGCCGGACAACTCGACCAGCCGGCGCAGGGTGATCTCGCCCCATTGTCCGCGCACATTCGGCCGGCGCAGCGCGGTGACGAGGTTGCGCGTTTCGCGCGACAACGAGGTTTGCCCCAGGGCCAGCGCTTCCATCTGCGTTTTGAGGGTGGCGAACGAATCGATCCGATCGCGCTCTATCGTTTGAATCTGCGCTTCGGTCTTGGCGAGCGCCTCGCGAATGGGCTGCACCAGGGACTCGATCGCCGTTTCGCGCTCCTTCAGCGCCTGCGAGGCGTCCTGCTGCTGGCGGGCGAGCCGTTCACGCGCCAACTGCAAGAACACCTCGCTGTTGCTCTGCAGACTGTCGCGCGCGAGTTCGCCGAACACGCCCTGCAATTGTTCTCGCGCCCTCGACAGGGCCTGCTCGCGTTCGGCGCTCACGGCTTCCTCGGTTTTGAGCCGCGCCCGCAGCACCTCCGTTTCAATCCTCAAGGCTTGCTCGCGCCGCGCGCGCCACAGCAGCGCGGCGAGCGCGCCGAGCGCGGCGCCCACCAGCCACGCCCACCAGACTGCGCCGCCGGTCATGCGCGGCCGCCGGCGTCGAGCCGGCTCGAGAGATGCAGCGTCATCGGATTGCCGGCCGGGAGAAATGTGCCAGGTAGTTGACGCGGGTGTCGGGTGAAAGCCGGAACGAGCGCGTGAACGGATTGTAAGTGATGCCCGTCAAATCGCGCAGTTCCAATTGCGCCTCGCGCCCCCAGCGCGCGAGTTCCGAAGGTCGAATGAATTTCAAATATTCATGGGTACCCCGCGGCAAAGCGCGGGCGATGTATTCCGCCCCGACGATGGCCACCGCGAAGGCCAGCGGATTGCGATTGATCGTGGACACGATGACATCGCCGCCGGGCTTCACCAAGGCGGCCAATGCCTTGACGCCGGCGGCCGGATCAGGCACGTGCTCGAGCATTTCCATGCAAGTCACCAAATCGAAGGAGGCGGGCCGTTCTTGCGCCAGCTCTTCCAGGGCAACCAGCCGATATTCCACCGCGACCTTGCTCTCGAGCGCGTGTAATTCAGCCACATCGAGCACCGCCTGCGACAAGTCGACGCCGAGCACCCGCGCACCGGCGCGCGCCATCGCCTCGGACAGAATACCCCCGCCGCAGCCGACATCGAGCACCGGTGTGCCCCGCAGGGCCACCGCGCGTTCGATGTACTGCAGGCGCAGGGGATTGAGATCGTGCAGGGGTTTGGACGGACCCTTGGGGTCCCACCAGCTCTGTGCGAGTGCGGTGAATTTCGCGAGTTCCGCGGGGTCGGCATTTCGAGTCGATTCGTGCATGGGGGTCAGCCTCCGGTCTTCAATCGCATGGCCCAGGCATTGGCTCGTGCGGCAACGCTCGGCCAGTCCAGGCGGATCAATTCTCCGGCCGAGAGCAGCTGTCGGCCGGCCACCCAAACGTCGCTCACGATGTCGGGGCCGCCGCAGAAAACCAATTGCGTCACGGGATCGATCAAGGGCTGAGTGGCCGGGCCGCCGAGATCGACGCAGCACAGATCAGCCCACTTTCCGGACTCGAGCGTGCCTACGTCGGCGTCCAGCCCCAGCACGGCGGCACCCCCGCGGGTGGCCGCGGCGAGCGCATCCCAGGCGGTGTAGTCAAACCCGCCGGCGGCTTGCAGACGCGACGTCATCAGCGCCAGCAGCCGCATCTCGGCCCACACGTCTTGGCGGCAGGCGCCGCCGGTGCCCAACCCCAGGCGAATTCCGGACGCGATGAACGAGGCAAGCGGCGGCAATTGATGCTCACTCTTGAGACTTGCCTCCGAGCAGAGGCTGACGCCCAGGCCGGATCGCCGCGCAAGATCGATGTCCGCTTCGGTGGCGTGCGTCATGTGGACGGCGTTCAAGGCCGGCGTCAGCAGGCCGAGCTGCCACAGCCGCTCGATCGGCCGCATGCCGTGCACCGCGAGGGACCGGGCAATTTCATCCCCCGATTCGTGCAGGTCGATCGCGATACCCGCGTCGAGTTCGTCGGCGAGCGTGGCGACCCGCGCAAAGGTGGCGTTGCTCAACCGGGCCGGCGCATGCGGCGCGAAAACGCTCGAAATCAACGGATGGTCCGCGTAGTCATCACGGACGCGCAACCCTTCCGTCAAATATTCGGAGGGGGATTTTGCCCAGGGACTGGCCGTCTCGGCCACCGGCAAGCCTATGCTTGCGCGCACTCCCTGCTCTGCGGCTGCCCGGGCGCACTGGTCCGGATAATAGTAGCGATCCCCGAAGCAGGTGATGCCGGATGAAAGCATTTCGGCGATCGCCGCCAAGACACCGTCGCGCACGAATTCGGGTCCGAGGAACCGCTGCTCGAGAGGTGCGGCAGGCGACTCGAGCCCGCGAAACAGCGACATCGCGGCATGTGTGTGCGTGTTGATCATCCCGGGCATCAAGAGATGCGCGGGCCGCTGTGCGACCACCGTGGCGGCGTAGCGTTCGGCCGCGTCGGTACTCGGCAAAAGGTCCAGAATCCGGCCGTCGCGCACCACCAATGCATGGTTTTCGAGCACCCGGCCGCGCGTCGTCATTGGCACGATCCAACGGGCCTCGATGCTCAAATCGGCAAGAACGGCGGGCATTCCCCAGTATATCGGCTAATCCGCCCCGCAGGCTTAAGACAGGCGCGGATATGTGCTAGAATTCCCCAATGTTGAGACCATGTCTCGCCTCCTTTAAACCCTTATAAATTAGCCGGAAGGCTTCACCGGACTCTCGCAAATGGCCGAGATCGCTCGCGAAATATTGCCCGTAAATCTCGAAGACGAGATGCGCAAATCCTACCTGGACTACGCGATGAGCGTCATCGTCGGCCGAGCCTTGCCCGACGTGCGCGACGGCTTGAAACCCGTGCACCGCCGCGTGCTCTACGCGATGCGCGAATTGAGCAACGATTGGAACAAACCGTACAAGAAATCTGCGCGTGTCGTGGGGGATGTGATCGGCAAATATCATCCGCACGGCGACGTATCGGTGTACGACGCCATCGTGCGCATGGCGCAAGAGTTCTCGATGCGCTATTTGCTGGTCGACGGGCAGGGAAACTTCGGTTCCGTGGACGGCGATCCGCCGGCCGCGATGCGATACACCGAAGTGCGCATGTCCAGATTGGCCGGCGAGCTGCTCGCCGACATCGACAAGGAAACGGTTGATTTCAACCCGAATTACGACGAGTCCGAGACCGAGCCCGCCGTACTGCCCGCGCGCATCCCGAACCTGCTGATCAACGGATCCTCGGGAATAGCGGTGGGCATGGCGACCAATATCCCGCCCCATAACCTGACCGAAATCATCTCGGCGTGCATCGCGCTCATCGAGAACCCTGACATCACCCTCGGCCAGTTGATGCAGATCGTTCCCGGTCCTGATTTCCCGACTGCGGGATTCATCAATGGTGCCCAGGAGATCGTAGCAGCCTACAAGACGGGCCGCGGCCGTCTGCACTTGCGTGCGCGCACTCACTTCGAGGACATCGGCAAGGGCGACCGCCAAGCCATCATCATCACCGAATTGCCGTACCAGGTGAACAAGGCGCGGCTGATCGAACGCATCGCCGATTTGGTCCGCGACAAGCTCATCGAAGGCATCGCCTCGGACGGCCTGCGCGACGAATCCGACAAGGACGGTATGCGCGTGGTGATTGAGCTGAAGCGCGGCGAAGTGCCGGAGATTTTGCTCAATAACCTGTATGCGCAGACCCCCATGGAGCAGGTGTTCGGCATCAACATGGTCGCGTTGGTCGATGGTCAACCGCGCCTGCTGAGCCTGAAGGAAATGCTCGATGCGTTCCTGAGGCATCGGCGTGAAGTCGTTACCCGCCGCACCGTGTATGAACTGCGCAAGGCGCGCGAGCGCGGCCACATTTTGGAAGGTTTGGGCGTAGCGCTCGCGAACATCGACGAGATCATCGCCGCGATCAAAGCGTCGCCTTCCCCCGCCGAGGCGAAGATCGCGTTGATGTCGCGGCCTTGGAACTCGGGCGCCGTGCCGGAGATGCTGGCGCGGGCCGGCGCCATCACCACCCGGCCAGACGGCGAAATCGCGCCGCTCGGCATCGTCGAGGGCGGCTATCGGCTGACGGAAACGCAGGCGCAGGCGATTCTGGAGATGCGCCTGAACCGGCTCACGGGGCTGGAGCAGGACAAGATCATCGCCGAGTTCCAGGAATTGCTGGAGCAAATCCGGGATCTGTCGGATATTTTGGCCCGGCCGGAACGCCTGCTCGAAGTGATTCGCAACGAGCTCGAATATATCCGCGATACCTTCGGCGATGCGCGGCGCACGGAAATCCTGGTCAACCACGAGGACCTCACGACCGAGGACTTGATTTCCCCGGAGGATGTGGTCGTGACCCTGTCCCACGGCGGCTACGCCAAGGCGCAGCCGGTTTCCGACTATCAGGCGCAACGCCGCGGCGGCCGCGGCAAGGCGGCGACCAGCGTCAAGGACGAGGATTTCGTCGACAAGCTGTTCGTCGCGAACACCCATGACACGCTGCTGTGTTTTTCGGATCGCGGCAAACTGTACTGGCTGAAGGTCTATCAGCTGCCGCAGGCGAGCCGCGGGTCGCGCGGCAAGCCCATCGTGAATCTCCTGCCGCTGCAAGAGGGCGAGCGCATCAGCGCCATGCTGTCGATCAAGGAATTCGAGGAGGGTAAGTTCGTCTTCATGGCGACCAGCCTCGGCACCGTCAAGAAGACCTCGCTGGCGCTGTTCTCCAGGCCGCGGGCGAGCGGTATCATCGCCGTCGCGCTCAAAGCGATTCGTTTCGTGGAGGAAGAGGTCAGTGCGATGGGCCGCGAGGCGGCGGGTGTGCGCGGCGTCAAATTGAGCGACGAGCAGCGCGTCAACGCTTTGATCGTGGCGGAGCAGGGATTCATTCTCACCGCATCGCAAAACGGGTTCGGCAAACTGACGCCGCTCGACGAATTTCCGAAGCACGGCCGCGGCGGTCAGGGCGTGATTGCATTGCAAATCACCGACCGCAATGGACGGATGGTGGGGGCGCTGCAGGTGAGCCTCGACGACGAAATCATGCTGATGAGCCAGAACGGCGTTCTGGTGCGTACACCGGTGAAGGATATTTCCGTGGTCGGGCGCAATACCCAAGGGGTGCGCTTGATTCGGCTCGAGGAGGGGGATCAGCTCTCCGGGCTCGAACGCATCGACGGATTGGCCGGAGACGCGGACGTGGCGGATGAGGGCGTAGGCGCAGAGGAGGGCGAGGCCGGCGGACCCCCGGCGGACGACGCGCCCGCCGGCTCCTGAGCACTCCTCTCAAGGATGCGCATTTTCAATTTCTCCCCGGGGCCCGCCATGCTGCCGCCGGAGGTATTGGAGCAGGCGCAGGCCGAGTTGCTCGATTGGCGTCAGAGCGGCATGTCGGTCATGGAGATCAGTCACCGCAGTCAAGCGTTCATGCACGTGGCGGCTGAGGCCGAAGCGGATTTGCGCGAGCTTTTGTCCATGCCGCGCAACTACAAGGTGCTGTTCCTGCAAGGCGGGGCATCGGCTCAGTTTGCACTGGTGCCCTTGAACCTCGCCGCTCCCCAATCCACGGTTGACTACGTCAATACCGGACACTGGTCCCGCAAGGCGATTGCCGAGGCGGGGCGCTATTGCAAGGTGCATGTCGCCGGCGATGCCGGCGGCAACTACACGCGGGTCCCGCCGCAGAGCGAGTTGCGGTTCAGCGCGGGCGCCGCCTACGCGCATTACACGCCGAATGAGACCATCGGCGGAGTCGAGTTCGGCTATGTGCCCGAGACGCGCGGCGTGCCGCTGATTGCGGATATGTCGTCCAGCATCCTGTCGCAGCCCATCGATGTGTCCAAGTTCGGGCTGATCTATGCCGGCGCGCAGAAGAATATCGGACCTTCCGGCTTGACGGTGGTGATCGTGCGCGATGACCTCGTCGGCCGCGCGCGGGCCGAGACGCCGCTGGTGTTCGACTACCGTGCGATCGCCGACGCGTCGTCCATGTTGAACACGCCGCCGACATTCGCCTGGTACATGGCGGGTCTCGTGTTCAAATGGCTGAAGCGAACCGGGGGATTGGCGGCGGCCGGCGAACGCAATCGCATCAAGGCAGAGACCCTGTATGCCGCCATCGATGAGTCGCGGCTCTATGCGAATCCGATAGCGAGGGATGCCAGGTCCAGGATGAACGTGACCTTCACCCTGAACAAGCCGGGGTTGGATGCGGCGTTTCTTGCCGAGGCGGCTGCGGCCGGCCTGCACGGCCTCAAGGGACACCGGGTGTTGGGCGGCATGCGTGCGAGCCTCTACAATGCCATGCCGCTCGCCGGCGTCGAGGCGCTGATCGCCTTCATGCGCGAATTCGAGCGTCAACGCGCGTGAGGTGCGAGCATGGCAAGCCGTAGAACACCGCCGGGCAAGAATCGGCTGAGCGAGAATCGGCAGAGCGAGAATCGGCCAAGCAAGAAGCGGCTGCGCAAGGATCGGCCGAACGACGCCGGGTCGAGCCCGGCCGGCTCGAGCCAGGATCGACCCGGGATAGAGCCTGCCGGCGGTGGACTCGGAAATATCCGCAACAGCATCGACGCCATCGATGCGCGGATCCATGCGCTGCTCAATGAACGCGCGCGTTTCGCGCAATTGGTCGGCATCTCCAAATCGGCATCCGGCAAGGCGGTGGATTTCTATCGCCCTGAACGCGAAGCCGATGTCTTGCGGATGGCGCTCAAACGCAATCAGGGTCCTCTGCGCGACGAGGAAATCGCGCGCCTGTTCCGCGAAATCATGTCGGCCTGCCTGGCGCAGCAGGAGCCTCTCAAAGTGGCATTCCTGGGGCCGGAAGGCACCTTCACTCAGGCCGCCGTGCTCAAGCATTTTGGTTCATCGGTGCGGGCGCTGCCGTTGCCGGCGATCGACGAGGTGTTCCACGAGGTCGAAGGCGGTATCGCCGACTTCGGCGTGGTGCCGATCGAGAACTCGAGCGAGGGCACGGTCAATCACACGCTGGATATGTTCCTGTCGTCCGGGCTCAAGATCTGCGGCGAGGTGGAGCTGCGGATCAATCACCACTTGATGGGGAAAATGAGCGGTACCGGCGCCGTCAAGCGCATTTGCGCCCATCCGCAGGCGCTCGCCCAATGCCGGGGTTGGCTGGAAACCCACCTTCCCGACGCGGAACGGGTCGCCGTATCCAGCAATGCCGAGGGCGCGAGGCGTGCGCGCGACGAGCGCGGCACGGCGGCCATCGCCAGCCGCCCGGCCGCCGAGATTTATGAGCTCAACCTGCTTGCGGACGAAATCGAGGACCGGCCGGACAACACGACCCGGTTCCTGGTGGTGGGCAGAAAATTATTCAGCGCCAGCGGCGTCGACCGCACCACCCTGCTCGTGTCCGGCGCCGACACCGATGATCCGGGCGCGCTGTTCCGTCTGCTCGAACCCCTGGCCGAGCACCGGGTCAACATGACGCGGATCGAATCGCGTCCTTCCCGCAAACGCAAATGGGACTACGTGTTTTTCATCGATATCGAAGGGCACATCAGCGATCCCCCGGTCGCCAAGGCGCTCGCCGCGCTCGAGGAACGCGCCTCGTTGTTCAAAGTGCTGGGTTCGTACCCGCAGGCCGTGCTCTGATGCGCACGCCGTCGCGCAAGTTCGAGGCGCACCCGACACTCCGCGTGTCGGGCACGGTGGTCGTGCCGGGCGATAAATCCATTTCGCACCGCGCGCTGATGCTGTCGGGAATCGCGGAGGGCACCAGCGAGGTGACCGGTTTTCTGGCCAGCGAGGACTGCCTGGCTACCTTGACCGCGATGCGTGCCCTGGGGGTGCGCATCGAGCAGCCGAGCCCCACGCACGTAGTGATTCACGGCGCGGGCTTGCGCGGCCTTAAAGGTGCGCGCCGCACTCTCGACATGGGAAATGCCGGAACGGCCATGCGCCTGTTCACAGGCCTGTTGTCGGCGCAGGCCTTCGATTCCCAATTGATCGGCGACGCATCGCTCATGAAGCGCCCGATGGAGCGGGTCGCGAACCCTCTGCGCGAAATGGGGGCCGATGTCCGCACCCACGGCGGCAAGCCGCCGGTCGATATCGTGGGCGGCCGCAGGCTGCACGGTATCGAATACCGCATGCCGGTGGCGAGCGCGCAGGTGAAGTCGGCGGTGCTGTTGGCCGCCCTCTATGCGGACGGCGCCACCACGGTGACCGCACCGGGACCGAGCCGCGACCACAGTGAGCGAATGCTCGCGAGTTGCGGCGTGCGTCTCGATATCGATGGCCTGCGCGCAACGCTGCATCCACCGAAGGCGCTGGCGAACCAGCGGATCAACGTACCGGGTGATTTCTCCTCCGCGGCCTTCTTCATCGTGGCGGGGCTTCTGGGTGCGGCGGGCGAGGGCCTGCTGATTCAGAATGTGGGGATGAATCCGACGCGCACCGGCCTGCTCGACATTCTGCGCAGCATGGGCGGCAGCATTGACACGCAAAATCCGCGCGAGAGCGGGGCCGAGCCGGTGGCGGACCTCATGGTCCGCGCGTCCGCGTTGCGAGGTATTCAGGTTCCCGTGGAACTCGTGCCGCTCGCCATCGACGAGCTTCCGGTGCTGTTCATCGCGGCCGCCTGCGCCGCCGGCGAGACCGTGGTGACGGGTGCCGAGGAGCTTCGGGTGAAGGAAAGCGACCGGATAGCGGCGATGAGCGCGGGCCTTACGGCCTTAGGGGTGGCGCACGGCGTGCTGCCCGACGGCATGCGCATCGAGGGCCGCGGTGCGGGCCCGGCGTTCGGCGGGGGTGAAATCGACAGCTGCGGCGATCACCGGATCGCCATGTCCTTTGCCGTCGCCAGTTTGCGGGCCGCCAAACCCATTTCGATTCGCGACGTGGCGAATGTGGGCACGTCGTTTCCGGGCTTCATCGCCCTGGCCCGGTCGGCAGGTCTCGATATCGCGGAATCGGCCGGCTAGGGGGCGGGCGATGAACAAGGCGCCGGT
>WNFO01004374.1_pt1 | contig 13337 bp, 19 predicted proteins | sample 5400251 | NCBI WGS metagenome assembly WNFO01 (sample SAMN13153354, study PRJNA577476) | soil metagenome | isolation source: 100 cm saprolite under Madrone tree | place: USA:California | collected 2016-06-14 | reverse complement strand
GCATTGAGCCGGTCGGTCAGGAGCGCCGGGCTGATGTCGTCGAGGCGTTCGCGAAGATCGCCGAAGCGCATTGGTGAGAGCAACAACTCGCGGATGATCAAGAGCGTCCAGCGTTCGCCGACGATTTCGGCGGCACGCGCCAGCGCGCAAAACTGATTATAGCGGGTTCCGCTCATTCAGATGACATGACCGCTCCGCACGGACTGGTCAATCCGCCTGTCACGGCGCTCCACCAGTCTTCAGCGCATTTCCATCACTTCGGCGACCTCGATCGTACCGATATCGAGAAACGGACAGCGCTGCGCGATTTCGAGCGCCAGGTCCATGTTGTCGGCGAGCACGATCGAAAATCCGGTCAGCGCGTTCGGCCCGCGCTCGGACACGCCGTCCGAGTTCACCAGCTTGCCCTGCCCCAGCGGCGTCCCGGGATTGACCATGGCACTGCCCAGTCCATCGACCCAGGCTTTCCACCTGGCCATGTGCGCGGCCCGGTCTTGCGGGTTCGGCATTTGCTTACCGCCCAGATAAGCGATGACATATTTCGGCATCTCATCTCTCCGGTTCAGTTTCGATGGGCGAGCGCGATCAGCGGCCCGACGATTGCGAATTGCAGCAGCGTGAAGCCGGTCTCCAGCTCGACGTAGAGCGGCACGGAGCCCATGATGTTCTTGGCGGCGACGGCGAGTGTCGTGAACGACCACGACAGCACGGCAAGCGCCAATCCGTATGCTAGTCCCGGTCTGAAGATGGCGTTGCCGCGCCCGGGAAAGAGCCGTGGATAGGCCCAGGAAAAGATGATGCCTTGAATGACCATCGAGGCGAAGCCGAAGGGAATGATGGGATCAGGACGGAAGATGCCGAGCGCTTCGTAGGCTGGCGCAAAAAGAACCAAGTGCCAGACATAGGCGATCGGGAATGTCGGCGCGAGATAGGCTGCAACCCCCAGCCAGAAACTGCTTCTGGAGAACGCCCGGCCACCTGCTTGAGTTATCGTCACCATCCCCTCCTTCAGCTAATCGCCCCGCAAAGACAGCCGCCCGTGATGCGCACGGTCTCCAATCCATCGCGTAATATAAATATAATACTACTTACTTCATTTTTTGAAGTAAAGTGAATTTTCGCCGTGGAAACCCTTCCTGTCACGCCGTCCGCATCCAGGGCTATCTGCAAAGAACCGCAGGCAATAAAATTCCCGAGTGCTGGTAACCTTTCTTAGAGCCTGACCGAACCTTCACATGGGCTATCAGTCTTACTGTCCGCCCGCGGCGGGCCAGGTAGCGGACGAAATCACTGACCTCAGCCGCTGGGGCATTTGCTTACATGAGGGGGTTTTGCCAGACGAATGAGCATGTATCGCTACATTGCCTTTGCAGTGGCAGCAGCGAGTGCCGCAGCGATGCTCTATGTCGGGCTATATCAAAGCCGGCTCGTCGGCCGCCTGATTTGTCCCATCTTTGGCGAGGGGTGCGAAGGGGTCGCCGACGCTCCGTTCGCGCGACCGTTCGGCATCCCTGACGGCTATATCGGCGCCGTCCTTTATATCGTCATCATCGCCTTGTTACTCGCACCGCCCAACCGGTGGGGCTGGATAGCGCTGCTGGTGCTCTCAGGCGCGGCGACGCTCGCCAACGTCCTCGGCGTGCGCGATATGATGATCTTTGGAGGTTACTGCTTCTATTGTCTGACGACGGCGTTCTTGTCGCCGGTGCTGCTGTGGTCGGTATGGAAACTAGGGTGATGGCCGGATGAATCAGGGCATTTCTGACAAGGATACCAAGCAAGCCGTTGGTCTCGGTCGTGATGCCGGCGCAAGCGGTATCATCGACCGACAACGTGTCGATTCGGACTATGTATTCCATGAATTGACCCGAAGCATCTGCCCCACCTGCCGGCTGGTCATCGATGCCAAAATTCTTCTGCGCGACAACAAAGTCTATATGAGTAAGCGTTGCCCGCAATGCGGGCCGTTCATGTCGCTGGTTTACGGCGATGCCGAGGCTTACGTCTCGTTCGCGCGCTACAACAAGCCAGGCACGATACCGCTGTCCTATGGCACGACACTCGATCGCTGCTGCCCACACGACTGCGGGCTTTGCCCAGACCACGAGCAGCACGCCTGCCTCGGCATCATCGAGGTCAACAGTGTATGCGACATGGATTGTCCCCTTTGCTTTGCCGATGCAGCGCCCGGCTTCAGCCTGACCCGCGAGGAAGTCGAGCAGATGCTCGACGACTACGTGCGGACGGAGGGCCGACCCGAGGTCGTGCAGTTTTCCGGCGGGGAGCCGACGATGCACCCGCAGCTCATCGACTTCATCCGCGCCGCATACGCCCGCAACATCCGCTTCGTGATGGTCAACACCAATGGCAAGCGCATTGCCCGCGACGACCAGTTTCTGAAGGAACTCGACGAGGTGAGGCCTTCGCTGTACTTCCAGTTCGACGGCTTCGAGCGCGAGACCTACCGGGCGATCCGCGGCGAGCCGGACATCCTGGAGGAGAAGCTCCGGGCCCTGGACCGCCTCGCACAAATCGGCCTGGACGTGACCATCGTTCCGGCTATCGAACGAGGCATCAACGAACATGAGATTGGCCGGATCGTCGAATTCGCGATCGAGCATCCAGCGATCCGCGGCATCACTTTCCAGCCGGCGTTTCACGCCGGCCGCCACACCCCTCACGATCCGATGAAGCGCATGACGATCCCCGAAATCGTCCGCCTGATCGAGACGCAGACCAGCGGCAAATTCGTTGCCTCCGACTTCGTACCCGTGCCGTGCTGTTTCCCCACGTGCAATTCCGTGACCTACGCCTTCATCGAGGGGGACAAGGTCACGCCGTTGCCGCGCATCGTGGACGTCGGCGACTACCTCGACTACATCACGAACCGCATCGTGCCGGATTTCAGTCGCGAGGTGAGGGCGGCGCTGGAAGGCCTCTGGTCCTCGTCTTCGGTCGCTGGCTCTGACACGTCGCACCGACAGGTCGCGATTTCCTGTCAGGCCTGCGAACTTCCGGACGGCCTGGCGATCAACAACATCGCCAAAAACATGATCATGATCATGCTCCAGGACTTCATGGATCCCTGGACGTTCAATCAAAAGAACCTGATGAAGTGCTGCAAGGAGTTTCTCTTGCCGGGAGGCAAGCAGATCCCGTTCTGCGCCTACAATTCGGTCGGCTATCGCGAGCAGGCGCGTGAGCAACTCAACGCCATGGAGCCGGAACGGCGGCGGGCCAAGAAGGAAGGACGTCCCTACGAGCCCAGGCCGGTCAGCTTCAATTTCGGCGACCGTCACCGATGAGCGGCCTGGGATGGCGACCGGCGGAGGAAGCAGCCGGAGACTCATCCACAACCCTCAAACAGTGCTGCGCGGCTGCCTACGACCACGACGCCGTGAGGCTCCTGGTGGGCGACCCACTGCACCCGGGTGGCGCGCAACTCACCGAGCGACTGGGCCGGATCCTGAACCTGGGACCGGACACCCGCGTGCTCGACGTCGCGGCGGGTCGTGGCGCCAGCACTCTGACACTCGCAGCGCGCTTCGGCTGCGAGGTTGTCGGTCTCGACTACAGCCGGCGGAATGTCGAATTGGCGAAGCTCGACGCTGGCAAAAGCGGCCTCGCCGACAGGGTCGCGTTCTATTGTGGCGACGCCGAGAGGCTGCCATTCGCCGACGGCACGTTCGACGCGATCGTCTGCGAGTGCGCGCTGTGCACGTTTCCGGACAAGCAGTCTGCGGCCGCCGAATTCGCCCGCGTGTTGCGACCGGGCGGGCGGGTCGGTATTAGCGACCTGACGCGCCGCGGTAGCCTGCCCCGAGAACTGGAAGGCCTCGAGGCCTGGATCGCCTGCATTGCGGATGCACGGCCACTCGAGGAATATTCCGCCCTGCTCGCCGGAGCCGGCCTGAACGTCGGCGTCAAGGAAGAGCACGACCGAGCGCTGATCGATTTCGTCGAGCGGATTCGTTCGCGACTTCTCGCAGCTGAAATCATGATCGGATTGAAGAAGGTGGAGCTGCCAGGGATCGACCTTGGCGCGGTCAAGGAAATCGCTCGGCACGCGCTCGCCGCGGCAAAGGCGGGCAAGCTCGGCTATGCGATCGTGACGGCGACCAAGGACGACGACCGATCGGGCGAGCCGGACCGTGAAGAGGTCAAGCCACAACCTTGACGCCCTTCCAGAAGGCCACCTTTCCGGCGATGTTGGCGGCGGCCGTCTTCGGGTTCGGATAGTACCAGGCGGCGTCGGCGTTCTCGCGATCTTCCACGACGATCGTGTAGTAGCGGGCCATGCCCTTCCAGGGACATATGCTGGTAGTCTCGCTCTCACGGAAATGTTGCCGGGACAGCGATTCCGGCGGGAAGTAGTGGTTACCTTCAACAATTTCGGTCTGGGCTGCTTCGGCGATGACCGTGTCGTTCCAGATGGCCTTCGGCACAACGATACTCCATACGTCAGGGCGACCGCGCAATGCCGGCGAACCATTCGCCGCGTCGCCATACGCTTTGGATGGTTCGCTGAGCAGCGAAATAGGTTACGTGATTTAGGGTTGCGGTAGGCCCGCGCCAGCTTTTCCCAGCATATCGACGAGAGGACGGTACCCGCGATCGGCGAGGCGCTGCGCCGCCGTCTGCGCGTAGGCCGGGTTCAGTTCAATGCCGAGACCTTCGACCAGTCGGTTCAAGTAGTTGAACAACGCGACGACGGCGACCAGATGGTAGTACGCCGTTTCGTCCCATCCCGCGGCAAAACCGCCTCCACATCGGTCCTGGTCACTCCATCGGCGCGCTCGGTGAGCTTCGCCGTCAGTCCCAGCACGGGCCGCATCCTGAACGGAATGTCGGCTTTGGCATCGCCCGCCAACAAGGCGGCGATCGCTCCCGGCGGAACGCCCAGACGTTCGGCGGTCACCGTATGTACGCCGTGACAGTAACGACACCCATTCAAACCGGAGACGTATGCGGCGATGAGCGCTCGTTCAGCCTCGGTGAACGGCGATGCGCCCCGCAGGAGCACTTCATGAAACTCGAGCAGCGGCTTGTTGGTCTCCGGGAACATCCTGAAGACGTCGAGCAACGTGGCGTCCTTGGGCATCGATGGAAGGTGAACCATCCGCAGTCCTCAACGATCTTTGATGACTAGTCTCTTATGTCCGCGCGTGGAGCGACCCACTGGAACATGCGACGGCCAAACAGGCCTCCCAAGCCGACGAACGCGACCGCCGTTCCGACGTTCCACATCAGAATCATTACAGTGGCGTCGACGTTGTGGAAAAGAGACAGCGCCGCGGCCGTGATCGCAGCAACCGCCAGGCTACCCATGAACGTCACGGCCATCGGACGCAGCGGCGCCGCATAGCGTAGCATCACCAGCATCGCGAGCGACAGCGGCAAACTGGTGAGCACCAGGGTGGCGAAACAACGGGTCGCCTCGCCGAGACTGACCCCGTCGGGACCGATCGATACCCATTGCGCGAGACACTGATAGCCGATGTTCGAAAGCCAGATCGCGACGGCCGGCACGGGCAGGAGCAGCCACAGCCGCGAGCGGTCCGGCAGACTCACCATGAATGCAGCGACGGCTGCCAGTACGCCGGTAAGGATTGATCCGACCATGCCGGCGGCAAACGTCGGATCGTGCAGCCGCTGCGCGAGGTCCGGGCGGATTCCCTGATTGACCGCCAGGAGCGCCAGAACGACGGCGGCCAGCAGAAGCCAACAGGCCGCTCGCATCACCGGCGGCCGCAAGCGCCGCACGGGCTTCATGTTCGCGGCGAGCGATGCGATGAGATCGGGTGTCGTGATCATGGTTCGCTCCGATCGATGAAGACCTTCCGGAGGCTTTTCACCGCCCGATGAACATTGACCTTGAGCGATGCAATGGACATTCCGCTGGCCGTCGAGGCCTCCTTCAATGACAACTCCTTGAGCTTGAGTAGTTGGATTGCCTGGCGCTGCATAGGGGGAAGCTCGTCGATCGCCTTCTCGAGTTCGCGCCCGTCCGGTCTCTCGTCTAGGTTCGCTCGAGGCTCGGAAAAGGTTTCATGCTCGGGCATCAGCGGCGTTTCCCGGTCCCGCTTGCGTCCTTGCCGGCGCAGCCGGTCGATGAACCGGCGGTTCGCAATCGTTACCAGCCACGGACCGAACGGCCTGGTCGGATCGTAGGTCTGGCGGATCGAATGCACCGTCAACAGGACGTCCTGCACTGCGTCCTCGATGTCGCTCGGATCGCGGTGTCGGCGCGCCGCGAGGGAGCGCAGATATGGCGTTATCTCCTGCAAGAGACGTTGGTAGGCCGCCTTGTCACCGTCCTGGGCGTGAGCCATCAGGATCGCCCAGTCGGTATCGCGGACCGTGGGTCCGGCGGGTTCCAGGGTTATTTGCCCTTCCGTGCCGACGAGCCTGAGCGATGGCGGGCGGCCGCTACGGTCAGTCATGGCCGGCCTTCCTCAAGGCTTGGGGTCGACAAAGCGAAGCTGCGAGATGATCGAGCGAAAGCTTGCCGGGGCCGAGCGCGATGATGGCGACGGCCAGCGCCGCCCAAGGCAGGTGGAAATTCGCCCAGCCTTCCGGTACCACGAGTTGAATGACACCGGTCATGACGAGAAGAGCCAGTGCGCTGAAGCGGGTTGCAAGTCCAATCACGAGCAGAACCGGGAACACTATTTCCGCAACGCCGTCGAGGAACGCGACCGCGGTGGGAATGGGGAAATCATAGGCCTGACCGAAGAGGTGCAGCTTGAATTCGTCTTCGAACAGGTACGCCGCGGCCGGCGACAACGACAGGAAGCCGTCCCATTTCAACCACCCGGACTTGAAGAACGGTATGGCCAGCGCGATCCGCAGCACTGGCGGTGCCACGACCTGCGCGACGCGGCCGAGCCATTCCGTGAGTTCTCGCACGGCATTCTCGATGGTTGCGATATTTGTATGCGTGATCATTTTCGCCCTGCTTCAGGCACGAGGCTGTAATCGATCAGGGCGCCGGCGTGCATCAAATCCGCAAGGTTGGCCGACAGGTCGAAACGAGGGTGAGCGATCATTGCCGCTTCCAAAGCGACAAGCAGCGATCTTCCTTCCGCGAGCGACTGGATGAATTCCAGACTGCCCTTCGGAATCGATCGGACTTCGACATCGGCCAACGGGCGGATGACGAGCACATCCTCGCCGCCAACGCCAAGGTCGACAGGGCCCGGCACACCATCGGCGACATTCATCTGCCAAATCGTCAGTACCGGAAACCGCGAGCGGACCACCCGGAGTGAAGGGTGAAGCGTAAGGCTCATCGCGGGAAGCTGGTCTGGCGCAATCGCTGCGAACGCCGTTGGATCAATCGGCGAGGCTTCGGGCGCGTGATAGGCCTCGGTCCAGGCGCGCTCAACGCGTGCGACATCCGCCAGGTAGGGCAGCTCAGCGACGGGCTCGAACTGTCGGATGAAATCCGGGAAACCAGCTCCGTAATCAAGCATGATCGGCGAGCGCGGCGGCTCAACCATCACATAGGCGCGCGCCATGGCCTGAAAGAAATCCGCGCCGACGATGCGATGCACGGCCGGGAACGCGTCCTTCAGGGTCTCCGTCAGGCCGACGACGACGTTGTTTCTGTAGACGGCAAACCGCCTCGGACTTGGTTCTCCGTCAGGCCCGACAAGGCCAATCGGCGTCGGCCGCGCAGGATCGAGGAGCGCCGCGGCAAAGCTGTGTTGCTCTTCAGCGAGCGACTGCATGACGCGCGTTCTCCGAGTAGTTAGCAAGCATGATCGCCTCTGCGCGTTCGGCCTCCTGCATGAGCGTCGGCCACTCCGGCACATTGGTGTCCCACTCGATCAGCGTGGGCACCGGGCCCGTGAGCTGGATGGCGCGGGCGAAGAGATCCCAGACGATCTCGTCGACTGGGCGATTATGGGTATCGATGAGGAGCGGCCGGCCCTTCTCGTCGGCCTCCCGGGTATAGCCCGCCAAGTGGATCTCCTGGACATGAAAGAGGGGGTAGTTGTGGATATAGGCGACCGGATCCCACTGCTGATTAGTCGATGCAACGTAAACGTTGTTGACGTCGAGGAGGAGTCCACACCCCGTGCGCCGCACCACCTCGGCAATGAAGTCGGTTTCGAGGTAGGTGCTTTCAGCAAAGGCGACATATGTCGACGGATTCTCCAGCAGCATCTGCCGGCCAAGAGCATCCTGAACCTGGTCGATATGTTCGGCGATGCGGACGAGCGTCCCGGTCGTGTACGGCACCGGCAGCAGATCGTTGAGGAAACCGGTGTCATGCGATGACCACGCCAGATGCTCCGAGAAGAGGCCCGGTCTGTACCGTTTGACGAGCTTGCTCAATCGCCGCAGATGATCCTTATCGAGCGGCCGATCGGCGCCGATCGACAACCCGACGCCGTGGAGCGACAGCGGGTACCGCTCGCGAATGGCCGACAAATAGCGGTGCGGCGGGCCTCCAGCGCCCATGTAGTTCTCGGCATGGACCTCGAAGAAGCCGACGTCAGGCAACCGTTCTATGATCGTCCGGTAATGCTCGGCCTTGAGACCCACACCGCCGCGGGCTGGTATGCGATCTTCTGACGATGACGACGGAAACGGCATGGCAAGCTCCAAAGGATGGGGGCGGGCGCAGCGCGGATCCGCCCCCATGATCGGCGATCAGGCCTTCGGTGTGAGGCTTCCTGCGCCGTTCGGCGTGTTCATGGTCGTGCAGGTGCCCTTGGGTTCGAGCTTGAACGCATTGCCCTGATAGTCCGCGGCGCTCGTTCCGGCGCAGGTCGTGCCCGCTCCCGCAAAGCAGTCGTTCTGGCCCTTGAGAGCCACGCCGAAGCACTTCTCCATCTTGCCGCCCTCCATCGCCTTCATGGTCTGGGCCTGCTTCTCCTTCATCATCTTTTCCATGTCGGCCTTGTTCATCTGCGCGGTGGCGGATGTGGCGGCGAGTGCTCCGACGGCGACAGCAAATGCGCCGGCGACCATCGCGGATAACGTGGGATTGGACATTCAACTTCCTCCGGGTTCGGGATGACTCTGCGACGTGCGCAGTCATTCTCTGGCGGGCGGCTCGGCCCGCCTGACAGTAGGTTCGACCCAACCAGGGAAAGGTTACGTCCCTGCCCATCAAATCTGGCGGTAGGTCAGGGCTGGTTTCTCCAAAACAGCTATCCATGCGGGAATACCGCGCGGTGCTTATGGCGATACCACGCAAGGACGGCCTTCGGTTCTGCGCGGCTAAGAGGCTGCGGCTAAAGAGACAGTCGCCACAAGCCGCCGCAAAAACTGTTGGTGGCAGGTAACTAAGGATCCTGGCCGAGCAATGTATCTAATGTGGTCTGAGACTCAGGCTCGTGCACTTGGACGAAGGAGACAACCCGCTGCCTGATATTCTGGAGAAAATTAGCCGGATTCTCGCGCGGTATTTGAGCAGGGAACGGCATGTTCACGGGGCTACTCCGCCCACCCCGCCCGATAGGCTGCTCTCCTGCCTCGAACCGGCGGACGTTCTGCTCGTCGAGGGTCATTCGCAGATCAGCACCGCGATCAAATATTTGACGCAGTCGACATGGTCGCACGCCGCCCTTTATGTCGGCGCGCAACGCGACGGACTTCTCGCCCAGCCGACGCACTGCTTCATTGAAGCGGATCTCATAGAGGGCGTTCGCAGTGTCGGTACCGAGGCATTCGCCGGTAAGGCCACTCGGATTTGCCGGCCGGTAGGACTCACTGACGAAGAACGCCGTGCCATCGTCTGTTTTGCGATCACGCGCCTCGGACATCGCTACGATCTCAAGAATGTCGTAGATCTTGCGCGTTACCTGTTACCTACCCCGCCGGCGCCTACCCGATTTCGCCGCCGCATGATCGCGTTCGGAAGCGGCGATCCAACTCGCGCCATCTGCTCCACGCTGATCGCTCAGGCCTTCCAGGCAGTGCATTATCCGGTACTTCCTACCGTGGAGTATCGCGCCGCCGCCACCGAGGACTGTCCCGGCTGCGTGGACGAGGTCGTGCATATTCGCCACCACTCTCTGTTCGTTCCTCGCGACTTCGATGTTTCGCCGTATTTTCGCATCATCAAACCGACGATCGAAGGCGAATTCGATTTCCGATCACTGAAATGGACCTGAAGGACAATGGGTGTCGGACATCGGACCTATGTTTCCGATGCGAGACAAATTCGCAGACTGCTCGCGTTGGAATTACTTCTCTTTCGTTGCGAGCTCGGCAATCTTCGCGAAGATTTCGTCAAGCTCTGCCGCAAGGCCCTTGAGCGCATCCTTGCCTTCCTCGCCGTACGGCGCGAATACGGTGGTCGGTTTCTTGTACGACAACGTGGCGGTGCCATCCGGATTTTCGGTCACGTAGAAACGAATTGGCGCCTCGATGCCGGCGGATACGCTTGCATCCAGCATGCGTCTCGCGAAATCATTGCGAAATACGCCGACGACCTTGTTGCCAGGAATGAGGATGCCAGCCGCCTTTGCTCCCTCCGATGCGCTCGCCGAGTTGACAAGGCCCATGTGTTGATCCTTTACGGCCGTCTCAAGCCTCTCAACGAGAGCGGAAAACGGGTAACGCGTGTCGATCACGACCCATCCGCTCTGCGGCTTGACCGTGCCTGCATTCGCCGCGGACATTGCAATTGACAACGCGATAATGGTCACAAGAACGCGATACATGGCTAGCTCCTCCCGGTGCAGGCATTCCAGTCGCCCGATCGGCGTACTGCCAAGGCCTGGATCATATGGCTGAAGAACGGCTTTCGAGCTGGTTATCTAGCCACTCGATATGTTCTTGAAGCGAGATATCGATCGACGATGTGATATCCAGACGACGATCCTCGAAGACATTGCTCCCGGGATACAGCAAGCGCCACCGCTCAACGGCACGGTCACGTTCGATAAGGAGTTGCTCGACCTGCGGCCTGAACAGAACCATCATCGCGGTGAGCCAACGGTTGAGTAGCGGCGACCGACCGTCGGCGTCGACGGCGAATCCATCCAGCATGGCGATCACATCGGATGCCCTGTACCAGGTCTCCGCCGTTACCCAGCGATTGGTGGTGAACAACCGCTCCGGTATCCCAGAGGGCGTCATCGAGATCGCAATGAGGTGCGACATCGCTTCGCCATCCGGTCCTGAGCGCGACGCGCAGCCAACGAGTTCCACGGGCGAAAGCCCTGCCGGCATTCCCTTCAGTCCCATGAAGGTATGAAAATGAGCATAATCGGGACGTTCCCGATCTTCCGGGGCGTGGGCGTGAAAGAAGTACTGCGCGTGGGTCTTTGGATCCCGCACATCGTCGGGCGGGTAGTGCTCCCACTCGACGAATTCCTCGCTACCGCGCAGCGCTTCGATGACGAGATTGCTGCCGGCGTCATGGAGATCGCGGATGCAATCCACCGCCGTCTCGGCTGCAGCCGCCATGCGCGACAGCATCTCCCGCGAGGGAGCCGACGAAGTGGCCGGAAGGAGAGTTGCCGTCGCGCTGGGAGCCATCTTGGTCGATCCTATTGGTCCAATTCACCCTCGAGAACGAACCTGCGATCGGTCGGCCCCGTGGGAACCAGATGGAACGTGCCCGCGCCTTTCAGCTTTGCCAGCTTTCCGGTGCCGCTGACGACTTGCCACACACCGTTGTCGAGAAGCTTTGGCTTGCCGTCAGGTCCGGGGACGAACACCGCCTGGATCGTCCACTTGATGTAGGCCTTGTCGCCTTCCGCTTTGGTGAATTCGAGATAGCCGCGAGGCTCGCCGCCGACGCCTGGCACGATGTCGTGCGCGCCGTACTCCGTGACGTTCGCATCGGCGAGAGGTCCCTGCCCCTCGGACTTGCCCTCGCGACGGACCAGCAGGAAGAAATGCTTGCTGCCGTCGGCGAAATCCAGGCGTATCGCTTCCTTCTGTGAGACCGGAGCCTCGAACTTGACGCTTTCCGCTTGCGCCGTCAGGCGGCCTTTTTGAGTTTGTAGGACCATGTATGGACAACAGGTCTTTCGTTGAAGTGATCCATGGCAGCCATGATGCGGTCCTTGAGTTCCTGTTTGGATGCGACGCGGATGTGTCGCAGGACGGAGCGGGCAAGCTTGGAGAAGAAGCCCTCGACCAAGTTCAGCCAGGAGCCGTGCGTGGGCGTGAAGGTGAATTCGAAGCGGCCCGCCGGTCGGGTAGCGAGCCAGGCTTTTGTCTCCTTGGAGATGTGGGCGGAATGATTGTCGAGGATCAGACGGATCGCCGTATGGATCGGATAGGCGGCATCGACGAGCTTCAGAAACTCGATGAACTCGCGGCTACGGTGGCGGTCCTTGACCAGGGCATGGACTTTGCCGGTGACGAGATCGATCCCGGCCAGCAAGCTGACCGTGCCGTGGCGCTTGTACTCAAACTCACGCGTGAAGGTCGGGTGCACGCCAGGCTCGGGCGGCAAGTCCGCAGCGGTCGTTGCGATTGCTTGAATGCCGGGCTTCTCGTCATAGGAGATGACCCGTCATAGGAGATGACCGTCACCGCCTCGCTCGGCTTCTTGTTTTTCTTCGCCGCCGTGGCCGCCGCCTTCTTCAGGACGTTCACCTTGCGGTAGACGCACAGCACCTGCGCCATCTTGGCCTTGAACTCAGGGTCCCGGCGTTCGAGGTAGTAGCGGACCTTGTGCGGCTTCACCTCTTGTGCGTCGAGGATCTTGCAGACGGTGCCCTGGGCCAGCCCGCTCAGGCACCCATGCCCTTGCCTCGGTCCATGCTCGCGGGCGTGGTCGGCCAGAAGCCGCGTCGTCCAAACCTCGTGCGGATAGCCCAGCTCCTTCGGCTTCCGGCAAGCCAGCGCCACCACCCACGTCTTGGCCTCGACTGTGATCGTCGGCTCCTTGCCCGGGCGGGGACGGTCATCGAGCGCCGCCATCGCACCATCGGCCTTTGCTCGCTCGATGTAGCGTCGGACCTTCTGATGATGCATTCCCAAGGCTTGACCGACCGCATAGAAAGAAGGGTCTTGACGATAGGCCAGCAGCACCCGCGCCCGCTCGACACGACCCGCAGCTTCCGTGCGAGAGCGCGCAATCGACTCCAGCTCCCGCAACGCCGCTCCCTTGATCGACAACTCCATCAATCGCCGAGATCCCGCCATGACCTTCGCCTCGTTCAACGAATCAAAGATCAGGCTACAAGGCCTCGTCGCCAAGATGAATCCCGCTCATAAGCCCAGTTTCATGGAATCGATGGTCTAGCTACATTTCGGCTCGTAGCCGTCAAAGCGTCAATAGTGCCCAGAGCGCCGCACCGAAAAGAGCGCAAACCAAGCAGTCCACAATTCGCAGAAGCAAATCGTCTCGCGTCATG
>WNFO01003495.1_pt1 | contig 13337 bp, 19 predicted proteins | sample 5400251 | NCBI WGS metagenome assembly WNFO01 (sample SAMN13153354, study PRJNA577476) | soil metagenome | isolation source: 100 cm saprolite under Madrone tree | place: USA:California | collected 2016-06-14 | reverse complement strand
GGCGAACTTTGCAAGCGACGAGAGCTTGTCCATTATCACCGGGATATTGGGGAAAGGAAAAGCAGCGGGGAGGAGTGGGAGCAAGTGCTTTATATTCGAATTTCGCGGAAACAGTATCGGATCGTGAGAATCGGAATTAGCAACGTCCTGATTGGCTACTAGTTCTGGCTAGTTATGACAACAGCAGACTGAGACAGCTTTCAATCACATCCACTGCGTGCGATACCTCCTCTTCGCTGACGTTCAGACTGGGCACCAGTCTCACACAGTCCTTTCCTGCAGTCAACAGCAACACCCCCCGCTCCCGCGCGAGCTCGATGAGTCGCTGTGGGTCTCCCTCGCGAATAAGCACCAAGCCGATTATCAAGCCACAACCCCGGATCGGTCCGACTAATTCCGGGAACCATCCAGAAAGCCTTTCCAGCCGGCGAAGCAAATGTGCGGACGTCCCATTCAGATGTGAGACGAACTCACGCTCGCTCAGCCGATCTAGTACATGGAGTCCGATGGAACATGCAAGGGGCGACCCTCCAAACGTCGTTCCATGTGTTCCTGTCCCGAACATGTCATCAGGTCATCCTACGGTGGGAACAACATTCATCGTACCTGGAGTCATCGTTTCAGTTACGGCATCTCGCATCAGCACAGCCCCGATGGGATATCCGTTTGCTAGGGGCTTCGCCATAGTCACGATATCAGGGTGGCAGTCCACTGGCCATGCGGAATGCGCCCATAAGGTCCCTGTTCTGTATAACCCGCACTGTGCGCACATAATGAGTAACGCAGTTTCGGAATCCAGGTGGAATGACGTCTCGGGTCCGAGCAAGACCCGGAGATAAAGAGCAAATTCGGACGACGCCATTGGCGCATCTCAGAGTCGAGATTACTGCAAACCTCGGGCTCATGAGACCGAGGATTGAATGTGTTCCCTCACCTGAATCTCATCGAAAATGACCACAGCACCCGTATCTCGCGCGCGCTGCACCAACTGGCGCATCCAATCAATGTTTGCGGAGTTAACGCCACCTTCTCCTTGAATTGGTTCCACGATTATCGCGCACGTATTTTCAGTGATGAGATCCTCCAAGCCTTCGGACCGATTCAGTTCACCTACACGTACGCCAGGCACAAGGGGGCTGAATGGATCCTGGTATTTGCGGGTTGAAGTAACGGAGAGCGCGCCGAAAGATCGCCCGTGGAAGGATTGTTGAAAGCAGACGATCTCCGTCTTTGTTGAGCCACCGCGGTCCTTGCCAACCTTGCGTGCAACTTTCAGTGCCCCTTCGTTCGCCTCCGTACCCGAATTAGCAAAAAAGACTTTTGCTCCTGGGACACCTGTAGGGTGGTGAGCCCCAGCTGGATAGCCCAGACCGCCTTCGCGCTGCGTGAGGGTGACAATTCGGGATGCGAGGGCAGCAGCAGGTTCGTTGTAATACAAGTTCGAGGTATGCATAAGCTTGCTCGATTGCGACCTCAGTACCTATACAGATCGGTCAGAAAATGAGCATTTCAAGCACGGATGGGCGACGTGTCTTGGAAGTAAACGGTAACTTACCTCAGAAACACCCTCGTCCGCGTGTCCTAACGCGTTTACCGCAATGCCCGCAGTAAAGTCAAGGTATTTGTGTCCATCGCAGTCCCAGACCCAGCTCCCTTTCCCGCGCTCCAACACGATAGGTGGGCGTGCGTAGACGGGAAGAACATAGTCGCTAGCGAGGGCGATCGTTTCACTAGTCCTACTGCTTGGTGTTGGTCCTGGAATAGGATGGGTAACTGCAGTGTACGCGACGCTCGGCGCGTTGAGCTGGTACTATAAGCACAGAATACCGTGATTATTTGGTGGAGTAACCATACCTCTGAGGGAGACAGTGAGGAAACAGATCTAAACGGAAGACGATTGAGGCGTCCGATTGTGCGGTAGGCCCGGCGGGAGACCAGACACAGCATCGTGAACTGAACTCTCACTGCCCAAAGCAAGCCCTGATTGTGAATCAAAGGTTGGGAAGGGGTCTGTAGCCACCAGCAAGGCTAGAGTCGCTTCAGCTCTCGCCTAGGCAAAAATGTCCGACAAATTAGCGCCAGCTCCGTCTGAGTCATTGCGACACGTACGGCTTGCGACAGTACAGTGGGTGCGTTGAACTCAATAGTATTGTAATAAAATGTGTATTTGATATCGTGGAAAATATGTGCTCATACGATGTATCAGAGAAAGACCATCAGTTCATCGTGTCTACAATGTCAACGATTGCGGGTCTATAACGTGTACTTCTAAGAATTTCCTTGAGCAGTTGGTAGCACCGCAGAACGGGGTAACATCTCCGTGTCAACGCGTCGCCTGGTCCGCGGAAGGTTGTGCGCCCATCACCTCTACAATCGCCTTCTTGTCGAGTAACTTTGCGTATTTCGGTTGTACAAAAAGCCCACTTTTGCACCTATATAAGCAAGGGAAACAACTGAAGAACACGAGAGCATACTTACGAGGCTTCTATGAGAACATTGCCATCAAGATCCTCTATGGTCGCCGAAACGCGCGCCTTGCGATCTCTAGCTTCTAAAAGATGGATTTTAAACACGATGAACTGCAGCACAATAATCGAATCAACCCGGGTACGGGAAACCAGGGGAAAGATACAATACCTGATCGGCACGGGTGGGCGCACGGTAATTGATGCTGAGATTCGCCGTCACTCCGATCTTCTCAGGGAGGTTCAGCATAGCCTGATCGACAACATATAGCACTGTACTGTATAGACAAAGAGGGTGCTCACAGTTCGCGCGAGGGTCTCGTCCAACAATGTCGCGAGTAGACCACCATGCACGATTCCGTCATGTCCGCACAAACCACGTCCAACATGCACAATGACAAGTGCTTCCGATTCGTCGACCCGCGCACGCACAAACGGGAGCAACGCGAGACGACCCGGCCCGCGAAGTGCACCAGCGGTCAAGTTGTTGGCACGACGGTCCTCGGGGATCGAGCCATATGGCCGTGTCTCGTACCACGCTTTCGGATCTTCGTCTTCGCGATGCTTTAGCAATATTGGTAGTTTTTGCAGTTGCCCTTCGAGGGCCGCAACGTAGGCTTGACTCTCAGGGTGGTCGGGATCCGGGGGCGGTGGAGCGGTACGGGGTGCAATATATGTCAGAAGTGGGGGTGGGTAAAATGCACCGACGGTATAGGCAGTGGACCCCAAGGTAGCAGCCAAGGCAAAAAATCGAAGCGTTCGCAGGCCACGCGAGGGACCGGAAGATGTTGATGATGCGGAAGACAAAAACCGACGTGAGCCTACTGCTCGCGGGGTGATTCGTCGAAAGGGAGTGGTAAACATCGACTGTTGCTTCTAGGTATATTCCTCTGAGAGGTTACTGTGTAGGTGACTATTTTTTCTGTTTGGCCTACGTAAAATGTTCAGTATGGTGGATTCACCGCTGGTATGCAACTGTACTGAGGACCAAACGTACTAGGATAAAGTTCTCTGAGTCTATCGGTTCAAGTTAATCTAGTGTAGAGAGACGGAACGCAATAGCTGTCGAAGACGAAGAATGATGCGGATACCATAATACGGACACTCGGAGAAATACATCACGGTCGTACCACGATCGTACCGCGGTACAACCGGCTACCTCGGCATCAGCTTTGCCGGACAATTTCCGGTGCTGTGTCATCATCCATATGGGCAAAACAGAATGGATTTTTAAATCAATTACAATGTTACCGAACGAGTTTTGGCATCGCGCAAGAAACTAGGGAAAAGCACCAAGTATCATAAAGATAACGTTCATGCACGCATGCATCTCAGTCCCTACTCCGGCTACGGGAGCTCCGAGAGCTCACACTCATATTCGATCCTGAACTGACAGATGCAGACCTCCTCGCTCTGTCCCGGGGAGGGGGAGAACGGGAGCGCGAAAGATTCGTGGGCGATCTGCTCCTTGATGAACGCGTCGGACTGCGGTCACGCGGTGAGGGTGTATAGTCACGAGGTGAACGCGAGCGCGAGCGCGACGCAGCCCTATCGCTACGATGAGCAGGAGAAAGGGACCTCCTTCGAGGCGAAGGAGCCCTGTCCCAGTCCGCGCGGGAGCGATAGCGTGGGGAGCGCGACGGGGAGCGCGACAAAGGGCGAGAGTGTGGCGAAGAGGATCTACGCCGACGAGAACTCAACGGCGGAGATCTGCGCGGAGGTGGCCTGTTTTCTCGGTAGTCACGCGGAGGAGAGCGAGAGTCGAACCTCCGGCGTCGTGGAGGTGGTGACGGTGAGCGCGACGGCGGACGACGGCGGCGCGGAGAGGGTGGCGGGGGCATCGCACGGCGGACGGGGCTTCTGCTGCGCCTTTCGCGACGTCTCACATCCTCCTCGCGCCTTCTTAGATGATCCTTCTCCCGTTTTTCTTGTTCCCATTTTTCCTTCTGTTCTGCGAGACGCTTGCGTTCTTCATCCCGCCGCTGCTCACGTTCTTCTCTTTCTATCATCCGTTTTTGACGCAGTTCCTCCTGCTTCTCTCTGTTGAAAGCGTCACCTTCAGTATAGTCGGACCGAGTGCCAAGTGCGGCCGCCATCTTGTTCAACTCGACCTTTTTTGCAGCTGCAAGCGCGTGCGTATCAGATAGCTTCAGTGACTTTACGGACGTTGGGGGAGGGAGCATGGATAGGAGACGCTCTCGTAAGGCGGTAACCTGTCGCTCGATCTCATCCTCCTCGAAGCTAGACGGCCCATAAGAACACATACGATAGGGATGAGAGGGAAACTTACCCTTTATCTTCTAATTCGAGCTGAAGCTCCAAGCATTTGACCTCCACCTTCCTTTTTCTTTCGTGTTCAAGGATCTCCTTGTCTGGTTCCCGATGCTTTGGTGGGGCAGCATCCCAAGCATTGGCACGGTCATTTTGGGTGTCGCGGCTCCGCAACACAGAGAGATTGCGGACGACGTAACCGTTAGTACCGCTAACAATAGCAGCTGATTTAAGAACGCAGTTTAGGTAGATGGCAGTAAAACACATACCTTCCACGGGGAGTCGTAAGACCAATGCCGTTGTACATGACTGTGGAGAAGAGAGACTCGCTCGTTCATCGGGGCTCAGAATATGTGGCGTGGGATTATCACGTGATCCGCCTGGGAAGTCTTCCTCACCCACACTCACGACAATCTTCAAGTTCGCAGCCAACCAAGTTCGTATATTACATGTCTATGTCTACTATGCGCAACTGTATATAAGTGGGTGAGAGTAGGGGTGACGAGCGAGGTATTATACTAGACACCATTTAATCTTCTTGTTCCGTCAAGTTGGATGCGTTGAATGCGTAATCCATGACATTCTAAAGTAGAGCCCCCTCTTCAGCTGCGCTTGGGTTTGGATCAACGCCAAATTTCATGTAGGCCTCTCGAGATAAGGATTTAAGTGCCACGCACTTATCCGTGTTGATGTCGTCTATGAGAGCCTCTGAAAGCCCGAGGCGGTGTCTGCGATATCGTTCTGACAAATGCTTAAAACACGGACCTTTAGATGTGTAGTCCAGCTCTGGGCGAATATAACCCAGGATAACTGCTTGCATGTCATAACCATAGAAGTCAGACTTGAAATCGTGCATGATGTGAATTTCCTACACACGTCAACGGTCCTGAGTGACGGCAGTGGCGTTGGGAGAAGTAGAATACATACCGCAGTGAGACGTTCGTTCTTGTAAAATGGGTTCCAACCGAGACTCATCACCATTGGGTGTACTTTACCCTCTTGGTCGCTTAGGCCATAAACTTGTGCGTAGCCAAAGTAAACCCCTGGTTTGCACACGCTACTCATCGGAATGATCGATTCATCGGGAAGGTTCGCTGTCACAAACGAACGAGCTTAGTGATGAAATGCCCAGATTTCGGAGTTGTGCGAATCACCTGTTGGACAGCCAAGATCTTTCCCACCTCTGCCAAAGCCTTTCTGTACTGCTCCGGATAGGAATATGGGAAATGGTGGCTCGACGGCATCTGGCCCAACGATGTCTGGGCGAGATTTTCGGAATGTCTCCGTACGAAGGGGGGCAGAGGGTCTCCCTGACGATGCTTGAAGGTCTTCTGCTGTCTTTTCTGGCGTCGTAGTCATGGTTCGGAGTAACGATGAAGGAGGAAGAGAAAGTAAGCCGTGAGATTATGTGGATGAGTCAATCCGCGTCGGTGAAAATTCGCTTCCGCGGGTCAGCACCCCTTGGAACGACCAATATGTCATCTAGGCCACTGCCAACAGCTCAGACCTATACGCAGCCGTATAGCACCTACCCACAAGCTTATAGTCAATACTCAACCCAACAATTTCCTTCCGTGAATTATTCTTCACAAACCCAAGGCGTGTCGTACTCAGCTTTTCAGGTTCCCTACGGCAGGAAGGATCCGACTTCGTGGATTGACGCTTTGTCACCTCAAGAGCTTTCTGCCGTAGACCCTGGAACCGCTTCTACAGCGATGAATCGTTTCATCTCTGCGGAACTCAAGTTCGAGGGATTTGACGCTGCGGAGCCCGCTGTGCTAAGTAGACTAGAGGCTGAAGTGGTCCATTGTGGGTCCCACATCCACTTGTCCCGCCTCGCTGTGCTTACAGCCATCCATCCTTGTCTTAGTTATTCAGGACTTACACCGAAACATTCATGATTATGCCAATCTCGCCAATAGGACTACACCACTGGCCGGCGATATGCTCAATATATGCCAAGAGTGCGGACTGGAAACGGACGGCTTACGGTTGACATCAGAACTTTCCAAGCTGAGGCGTCGAGGTACGTTGGAATTTTACTATCGTCTCCTCTCTAAGTGCCTGTTTCAAAGGATCCACTACTATCAATGAGTCCATCACATTGCTCCCTGCGAAACGCAGATCTCCGCCGCCCAAGCAACTCTCATCGGACGACGAAAGTTCTCCACCCACAATCCCAAGTTCTCTCCGATCGATTCCCCATTTTTACCCCAATCTACCACCAAAGCACACATACCTTCGGACCCCAGTATGCATCTATACTCTAGACCATCTTCATCGCCCTCACTGTAATGCGCAGCCATCCCCGCCAAGGAAACAGGCATTGCCATCCTTGGAGAAGAAATTGAAAAACGCAAGTCTTGTTCAGGAGTCGCTACAACATCTTTTATTGGCGACAGAGGATGTCGTTGGGCCGGATGATGGGGAAATACTTGGTGCTATCGTCAATTGGGAGGGCACAGTGCATCCCCGAAAACGATGGAAGCTTGGCGCATGAGATGGTGACATCTCATTTGCAGACCTTTGAGTATGCCTAGTAGTATCGTTCTGTTTCCCGATACCATTTTACTGCCATCCGCAACTAAGAATGCTCCAAAATCGGGCCCCCTCGTATGGGTGACTGATGGCCATCGAAATGACCAACCTGCTAGACATGAACGACCTAGCGTCGAGACGATCTCTTTGGCTGAATCCTAGTTGGCGTTGTTACTTTCTTTGCACGGATTGGCTGGCATTTCTTAGGCGTTGCTTGAACATTGGCCATACTCTGCACAACAGGCGATCTAGGTCCATCGTTTACTTGACCTCCCAAAGCTGGATCAATGTTGTCCGGTAAGGAAAATTCGGCACCAGACGCTAGTATGTCTTAGTAGCAAACCTTTGCTAAGCCATTAAGATGTAATTACCTTTCGCTGCCGCATTCAGAGCAGAACGATTCATTGTTTCAGCAACTTCTTCTGACTGGGACTGATCCGAGATTTTCTGTCTTTTATCCGCGTGGTTCACTTGATGCAATGTGAGATTGGGCCTTTTTTGGGAAAGCCGTGGTGTATCCCCGTGCGAGGCCTCATTTTCAACCCCCTGTGTGGGTGGTGATGGATGGCCAGTTTCCACCGCCCCAACAACAGCCACCTCAGATGCAGTTGGTTGGATTTGGTCTATGTCCTGAGCTTGTAGTGGAGAATCCGAGGTTACGTGTGCTTGTGTTGCCGCTCGTTTCAACGGCCGCGCCCTAGGGCGTATGTTCTTGGAGTTCCCAGCGGGAAGTGGCTGGGAATCAACTTCAGGCTGTACTGCATCCCTCGCGATCGTTTCAGTTTCAGAGTCTCCTCTCTCTGCTGGCGTTGCTGGCATCTTTTTTCCACCACTCGTCTGCGTTTGGGACGCCTGTGATGTATCTTATTAGTGTCAAAGCCAATCGGCGACAAGGAAAATCCGCGCTCACTCCCTTACGATTACGTTGCCTCGGCTTGGAAGACGAAGGCCCTTTGGTGCCAGGGGCTACCATCTGTGCCTCACTAGCGTCACAGGTAATGTCTGAGTTGCCCCGGCTTTTCAGGGCGTCATAGCGGTATCGACACTGTGTTTTGAGTCAGAGTTGAATCTGTAAATATCCGCGAAAGCTTACAGTATTGTCCGTCCTGCCAGTTCCAACTCTCTCACTAACCTCCTTCCACTTTCCCGAACCAAACTCGTCAACAGCGGAAAGCAGCCTTGCATCTTCCTCGGTAGACCATCTCCCTCTCGGAACTTTGGGATTTAATCTCTCGGTCCACCGGTCCCGGCATTGTTCATTGGTTCGTCCAGGGATAAAGGATGCCACTTCCATCCACGCGTGCCCATAGAGGTCAACGGCTAGTCGTAATTGAGTATCTTCCTCCGGGCTCCAGTTACCCCGACGAATCGAAGGATCGAGCGTCCGGTACCAACGGTTCTGACAAGAATTTATCTGCGCGTCTTCAGAAACCGCTCGAGCAACTTCCCAAGTTTCGTCAATGACAGTTTGTCATGAAAATGTAGATAAGAATACCTAGCGACCAGCTCTCGGTCCCATATTTCTGAACAGCCTCGACCAGCCGCCTGTCTGATTCGGCGTCCCATACGTGTGTCTTTCGCGCAATAGTATGACGCATAACGTCTATCGGAGTCCGCCGCGTCTTTCATTACCGTGAGCATTGAACGACATACAGTCAGTCATGAGAAACTCGTACACCGAGCTGCTTGGCGATAGACACCCAGTCAATATTGCTCTCTTCACGACCTTCCACTAGAGCTTTTGCTGCTACAATTTCAGATGCGGGCCACGGAGAGTGATTGAATCTTGGATGTCGATCACCCAGCCAATGGATCTTGCACTCCCCTGCAGAACGTTGAGATATGGTAGATGAGTCAGTATTGACCTAGAAGAGATTGAACAAAGAGTTGATACGGGATAAAGCAAAAATAGCCACCTTTGCAGCAATGCGCTCCCAATCAAGACCCTCTGTCGACTCAAGATCTTCCATAGAAAACCCCGATGCGAATGAGCATTCTCCCCTTGAACATTGTCACAAGGGCGCCAACAGGATTATACGGGTGAACTAACCTTCGTTGCGCCTCATACGCATGAAGTCTCCGGTTTTCAAGACGAACTGCTTCAGCCAGGCTTTCAGCTTCTTTTAGTTTCACTGGGGACCATAAGTGAAGCGACATTCGTTTATGAGACGAATGACACTCACTCGGGTGGTACTCTGTGGAGCTTAGAAATCGCTGGCGACGAGTAGCATCATCGTAAAATGGGGAATCCTAGCGTTTTTTAAGCTTGTATGTTCCGTCCACACAGGAATGTCTGTTACCTGAGACAACAGTTCTGTGCTTGACAAGAGGCCTACGGGCTTGAACGCACCAGCAATTTGAATACAGCCAGCTATGTCAAGATGCGAGTCTTCTTCCTCGACTTCAGCGGTGGTCTACAAAGCTTCGAATGATTACAACCCTCGTCAAGTAGTATAGAAACCGTACGAGAAGTTTATCAACTGCGTCGAGCTCGAACTCCAAACGCTCCGTGTAGACATTGAGTGCATATTGGTGATCCTTGTTGAGTTGCACAGCAGACTGAAGTGTATCTTTGAGGCCGTTACCCGTCATTCAAAGCTTCCGTGTGATGTGAGATGCTGGCAGGTCGGAGGTCGGAGGTCGTGCCGGACACGATTTCGAAATCATCGCTGGCACTCACAGTGAGACTGATCACCCATGGCAAATGCCTCAGCCAAACGAATAGGTAGTGTCACACATTTTCTCGCATACTTCTACTGATACCCTCTTTCCCAGCATCTCAGAATGAAGCGGCCATCAAAAATATGCTTTATGGTCACCTCCTGGGTAACCTCTTGCCCCTGCTCATTAGAATCCTGTTCCGATGGCAAGCTTTTCAACAGTCAAAGAAAGCTATCATCCTTTATAGTGGCTCTGCCGCACTCTCCCAGTTTCTCTACCAACACTTGAAGAGAATGGGGACACCAAGACGCGATTCCACGGGCAATCTGGTATCTCCCGGAAATGATTTGAACCAACCGGGGATGACAGAGTGGATTTTCGATGTCCTATATATGTCTTGTGAGTCATAAAGAGACATCGTATTTGCATTCACATCCTCATTATTGTATCTGTAGGGATTGCTCAATTGGGTTCTGCTATTCTCGGAGAATGGTTCTGGTGGATATACATCGTGGTACTGTCCTGACAACTTATTGCGACGGCCTCTTTGACACTTTATTTCCAGATCCCTACGTTCGTGATTTACAAACTATGGAGCGCAGTAATCTCGCCTTTGTTGCTCGGCCGGTCGTCTGCCGTCGGTGAAGAAGAACCGAGGCAGGAGAGTTTGAGTAAACGGCAAGAAAAGCTGAAAAAGCGTAGCGATCGTGGGGATCCGAGAGTTAAGGTGCATGTACGCAAGTGACAATGAGGACTCGATTCCTCTAGCCGCATGTATCGATTTAGATGGGTAAACGAGCGGTGTGCTATTTCCGTATCGGCTTTGTTGCTTCCTCGACTATAATGTCGTTTGAACTTGTATGAAGCCCAGGCTCAGCTACTGTATGGTCAAGTAAGAGTGTGCGAACATGCAAACAACGCGTAAATAGCGCGTGGCTGAGTCGGACGTCTCTCTTGATCTCTTTTTTTTCGTCAAGCTCTGTGAGCTAGCTGTCGTCTCCTGGCCCTGTAGCTCTTAGAGGCTTTTCATTCCACTACACGGCCAACAAATACCTGGTCTGATTTCGACCCTGCATCACGCATATACTCTGACAATCTTGACGTACTGGATGTCAATGCCCGCATCAAGTATCTCAGAGCAAGCCCTGCTCGCAAGTGATGGCCTACAAAACTGCGAAGAAAGCTCCGAGCAAGTGAGTGGTCCTGCGATAGCTACCTGCTTATTGTAGGGGAGTGCTCTAATATGATCTTTGAAACTATTTATGTGAAGACTTCCTCTCAACAACATGTGGTAGCTGACAATAATATACAACGCTTTACGCAAGCTTCCGAAGAAGCATATATTTTAGACAAGGACAAGACAAATTCGTCATCACCTTCGACGACCGGATCTCGTGCAGACATGGCACTTGTTCCTCCATCTCCAAGCCTCTCGGCAGAAAATGTTTCTAACGATAACGACTGCAAACTAACAACTCTGGTACGCATTCAAAATTTACAATGTCCGGCCGTGTGACCCCACCCTCACTTGTAGCGTATGGCGTCTTCGGATGTGACACATAATATCGGCTGCACTGAACCGGCCCTTCCACTACTGGAACCGGTGGTCGAACGTCTAGCAATGCCAAGAAACTTATTACCTCCATCCCCAGGCGATTCTCAAAATGCCGAAGTAAACCCACTCGATGTTGCTTTGATGGATTTACCCTGCGGCGGAGCTAGCTCTGGCGATCCCCAGTCAACACTTCCCACTCTTGACTGTTCCCCGTGCTTGGCCCCAGACTCAGCTCTAGACATTAAACCTGGTGCACCTAGTGGTATCTCTGACGATGCTGAGCTATTTGTGACTTGTCGTGTTACTTATGCTGACCACCGGTCGCCCCCAAGACCGACGACTGCCTTGTCTTCCTCTGATGCTTCCGACAAAACGGACTCACTTTCAGTTGACTCAGATGCTCATTTTACCCCCTGTGAAGGCTTACTTTGTCAGAACCAGAATATTCGATCCCAGAGTTACAAGGCTGGGACTCCCTCCCTGAGTCCAACGCCTGGTGCCCTTCTTACTCCTCTCAGTGTGGACATCCTTGCTGGGGATTCATCCCCGTCGCACCCTGAACCAAGCTCTGACGTCTTTATGCATTCCACTCCCCCTCTGTCCTCTCCTCAGATAGAATCCAACTTGACAGTCATTGGAGGCCCGACTGGGGCCAGAGACGCCGACTGTGCCAGTGACCATGCAAAGGCTGATGAATATCCTACAATAACGATGTCCAGTCCTGATTTTCCTCTTCGCGGGGATGAATTTCCGTTTTCATCCTCTCCGCCTTACCCGACGACTGGTACTAAACGCGCTCGGTACGACGATAGTGATGAGGTACGCTGCCACAAACGGACCTGTGGTATTTATCTAAAATTATATAGGAGCCGACCTCTGCAAAGCCCATGAAACGAATTGTGAGAACGCCCTTCTAATGATTCGGTGGTAGCCTGATCGATTTTCGTGTACAGCGAACAGACGACACCATGTCTTCCCCCCTGCGGAATCCCCCCGCACCCCGGCGCGCCACTCTTGCATCTCAGAAACTCTCTCGGAAGAAGCTCGCTGCGCCTTTCCGTTCGCCCTTGCAGATTAGAATGACGTCTACGCAACCAGCCACACCAGCTCTTCTAGGGGAGGACACACAGGAACAAAACGCTAAGGAGTCGCGAGCGAAGTACCAAATAAAACTCAAGACTGCGCAGGAAGCTCCTGCAGGAGCCTCGAAAGCTATCAAATCAATCGTTCGTTCTTCTAGGGCAGCAGCGCAGTTCAGATCCCCTATCGTGAAGGTTCCCGAGTACACATCGCGGCCCCTCGTCCTCCCAAATCAGACTATCATGAACCTTGAGCGCAAGTTAACCATCTTGCGACGTGCGATCAAAATTAAGCGTGACGGCGATGAGGCTCACTTGGAACGCCTTGCGAAGAAGTGGCGAGAGGCTGGTAGGGAAGCTGCATACGAATTATGGGGTATCGTACGCGATTTGGGTACCGAGGGAGGCGAGGTACGTGGAAATGGTAATAACAACGGCTGGGGCTGGGACGATCGGGGCGAACAAGGTACTTCGGGGGAAGATGGTTTGGACACGGAAGAGGGTAAACACGCGGAGAAGCAAGAGAATACTCTTGGGGTCATGCTCCGGAAACTGGGAATCGCGCCAGAGACTCTGGGATGGAATAACGAAGAGGAGGCTTTTGTCGACGATGAATGTGAATAAGAACACCATAGGAAATCAATCAATTTATGATCGTATGTTCCTTGTCTAGAGTTGGTCAGATCTGGAAACCAATTCCTTGACGGCACAAGGTAATTTTTTTCGTATGACATCACTCGGAAATTGAGCATGGTATATATTCGAGAG
>WNFO01003490.1_pt1 | contig 13342 bp, 8 predicted proteins | sample 5400251 | NCBI WGS metagenome assembly WNFO01 (sample SAMN13153354, study PRJNA577476) | soil metagenome | isolation source: 100 cm saprolite under Madrone tree | place: USA:California | collected 2016-06-14 | reverse complement strand
CATTTGATTTGCGGCTTCCTGCGTATCGTTTGCTTTGACGCAAAACAGAATCAGCGAGCAATCTCGCACTGCGCTCATTTGGATTGTCGCCCTGGCGCGGATTCGCTCCAGGCCTTGCGATTTATCCAGAACAAGACCTTTCGAATTCACTGCGTCAGCGAAATGCCTTCGCCCAACGAAGACAGTCGGCGCGCCCGCGCGGGCAAACATGCCACCGAAATAACCACCGACCGCACCGGCACCTACCACCGCAATGCGCGGCCACTCTTGAAGTTGACTCATCGGCTGATCCGTTTTGCAGTTCGCACAGTGTAGCCGAGATGCACGCGCGCGTCAGCGGGGATAAAGGCTTGCTTCAGCGGCAAAATGTCCGCCCGTACCGTCAAGGTTCTCTGCTGAGGGCTGGTTGATAGAGCTATTTTTGCGGCAGGACGATCTCGTCCAACTTGTAATTTGAGTACGCCTTCGGCTCATCGGCTCTGGCGATAATCGCGTCAACCACGCGGGCAAACGCTTCGCTGTGCCAGTGTCTGCGTGTCTCCCACCATTGGCGCACACCGTCGTAAGCAATGAAGTCCCTCATCGTCCGCTCAATTTCATCCCATAACTCCTCACTAAGTATCCCTTCGCGACGGGAGTAATACATTCCTTCGAAGTTCTTGAAGAAACGATTTTGGAACGCGCTAAATCGGAGCTTGGCGATTGTATCGAGATCGTGGAAAGAGTGCACGCCACGAAGAAAAAGTGCAGCGAACTCCGCGTTCTCGTGCAACGCCTTTGTCAGATCGCCCCATTGAACTGTGAGAGCATTTACCGCCGACTGGCGGCGTTCTCGGGTTTGCTCGCGGATCTGGATCGCGAAGTAAATAAGAGAAGGAATTCCGACACAGACCGCGGCCAATTGGCCGATTGCGGTGATCATTTGCCAGTTCATATGCTACTTGGGCCCAGTTTCGCGCGGCGTGATGCCGAGCGCTTTCTCAATCGCCGCCGGGTCGTAAACTTTTCCGCCCTTGATCACCGTTGTGATGTTGTTGATGTCTGGAATGTTTTTCGTCGGATCGCCATCGACGAGAATCATGTCAGCCAGTTTCCCTGGAGCAATAACGCCGCGGTCTTTGTCCACACCCATTACCAAGGCGGGCGTCCACGTTGCCATGCGTAAAACTTCAGCGGGAGCGATACCGGCCTGCACATAAAGCTCCAGCTCGTGGTGGAGCGTGTATCCGGCCAGCGCATCGGTTCCCGGGATAATCGTCACGCCGGCGTCGTGAAGTGCTTTTAGCAGGTGCAGCATCGCCGGGAAAGCTTCGCGATAAGTTGCCTCTTTGTCTTTTGGAACTTCGAGCGCGCCGCTCAGCATTGCGCGGCGCACCTGCGGCGGAAACCTGGGCACAATTTCTTCCAGACCGGGCGTGATCGCGCTGGGGTTGCCGCAAAAGAGAGCTTCGAAAACGCTCATTGTCGGATCGAGCACGGTGTGGTGCTGTTTGAGGAATTGGATGAACTCGCCCACTTCCGGTTTGTCGGGCGGAAAATCGCGCGCGTGCTCGGCCACTTTGATGAAACGATCGCGATTGCGCGTTTCCTTCACTTCTGGGAAAAGGAAATTCAGGACGATAAAATTGAGGTGCTGAATTTCGTCCGCCCCGCCTTCGACGAATTGGCGCGCGGACATGAACGCAGGCACGTGACCGCTTACGCGCATCCCGCGCGCGTGCGCATGATCGGCCATGACTGGAACCAGCTCGGGTTTGATTGACGAATAAATCTTGAGCTGTGCGTATCCATGATCGGCGTACCAATCGATGTCCTGAATTGCTTGTTCGGCGGTGTCGACGCGCATCTTGGTTGGGCCCGCGAATTCGCCGGTGCCATCAACGATTCCGGCTTTTAATACGCGCGGCCCGAGCTCGCTGCCATTATCGAACCGCTCCACGCGTTGCAAAAAGGTGTCAGTATCATTGGCCATGTCCCGCGCGCTGGTGACGCCGTTTGCGAGATCGAGCGCGCCGTCGTTGCCACTGAAATGCTGATGATTGTCCCACAAACCCGGCATGAGAAAACGGCCGCGCGCATCGATGATTTCCGCGTTCGCAGATGGTTTTAGATCGGCGTCGGGCGCGATGCGCACGATGCGCTCGCCGCGGATAAGCACGCTGATCCCGGGAGTCACGCTGAGATCGCGCGGATCGAACAAACGCGCGTTGCGGACCACGAGGCCGCCATTTGGTGTGTGTGCGAGCGCGAGCGCGATGCGTGCCGACCAGACGGCATCGGTCTTTTGTTGCGCAGTCTGGAGGTGATCAATCGCCGGCCCTACTCCCTCCGGCACAACAGAAAACCAGGGAGAGACCGACGCCGCCCGCCCCTGCTGGTCAAGCCAGATTGACTGCGGCGAAAACCCGAGGCCAGTGATGCGGTATTCGATTAGTTGGTGGTTGCCCGACGTTACTCTCGCAGCTGGTTCAATTGTCGCTTCGCCGGCAGGCAAAAGTGGAAGCTTGTGCTGCGGCGCTTTGAGCAAGGCGCGCGCGAGCACAGCGAAAAATTCCGGCGGCGAGTTCATCGGCAGGTAGAACGCTTCGCCGGTCACGGGCTGCTCGCCCTGTTCGCTGCGGTTCTTCCAACTCGCGCGACCGTTCTTAATTTCGAAATGCTCCTCGACCGGCGCCTTCATGTAATCATTGCCGCTGCCTTCGTATTTAACCGGCACACCGGCCTCATCGAGCTTCCAGGTTGCAATGATGTGATCGCCGCGGCCGCGATCATTGTAGGAATATTCGGCGTGCATCGCTCCGTCAGCCTGCCCTTCTACGATTTGCGTGCCAGCCTGGTTGCCCTGAATGAAAATTTTGTCAGTGCGTTTCGCATTGGACGGCTGTTGAAGCGCCGGGTTGAGTCGCAACAACTGGTAGGCAAGGAGAACAACCGCAATGGTTGTCATCCCGATAATGAATGCGGTGAACTTCCGTTTGCTCCAGTAAGGAAGCACTTCGCCGGGCGTGATGTCCGCCGTGCGTTTCATTCCCTCCGGCGTCATTTCGAAGGACCACGAGATGAAAACCGTGATAACGAACCCGAGCGCGATTAATACAATGAAAGCCGGCAGCATCCACTCAGGCGCGTCGACGGTCGGCAACAAGATCCAAGCGAGTTCGATCAGCAGCCATGCCACGACCGCGTAGGTGAGCGCGACTTTATCGACGTGGCGCCGCTTCAGCTCAGAGAATAAAGAAGGCTTGTCGCTCATGACGGTCCGGGTAAACCGAGTTTGGCGAGCAAGTTCTTGTAGCGAGGATCGTCGTGCAAGCCACGCAATAATGGGTCGACTGCAAGGCCAAGCATCCCGCCGTCGTGATTATCGAACGCGATTTGCAACCATTCGAACGCTTTATCCTTCTCACCTCGCACGGCGTAAACCTGGGCGATTTGATAGGCCAAACCCTCTCGGCTATGCGCGACCAGGTCGGCCAAAGCCGCATCCGAAGCTTTCTTGTCGCCTCGGATGTAATGTGCAAGCGCCAGTTCAAAGGGACGAATGCTTTCGTCAGGCTCCAATTGCGCTTCGCGCAGGGCCGTCTCGCCGTCGCCGCGCTGCACAGCGACGAGCACCTGCCATCGATGACTGGAAGAGGCGGACGGCTGCAACTCTGCCAATTTGCGACCAGCCGCGTATGCCTCGTCGAGCTTACCTGCGTAGAAAAGGACTCGACCAAGAGTGAATTGTGCTGCAGCAGATAACGGATCGAGCTCCACCGCCTGCCGCGCCTGATGTTCGGCCTCTTCCATTCGGCCCGTGTAAACGATCACTCGCGCAAGCAAATCGTTCGCAGTGGGATTTGCCGGAGAAAGCTCTTTTGCGCGTTGTAGTTCGCTCAATCCTTCAGCAAACTTCCACTCCACAAAGGCTCGGACCCATCCGAGGGCTGCGTGCGCTTCTGCCAGCGAAGGCGCAATCGCTACAGCCTTTTCGGCATCGCTTCGCGCGTTTGGAAACGCTGTCGAGCGCTGGCCGGTACGCTCGCCAATAACAGTCCAGACTTCGGAACGCTCCGCGTAAGCCAGAGCGTAATTAGGATCCAATTGGATCGCCTGATCAAAGTAATCGATAGCTTTGCGGTAGTCTTCAGTGTTACGCCGAACGGAGTAGAAATGCCCCTGAAGATAAGCGTTGTGCGCCTCCACGCTGTCGGTAGCCATTTGAGTCGCCTTTTCTTCCGAGCCGAGCAAAGTAACCCTGAGTGACTCAGCGACAGCCCTGGCGATTTCCTGCTGGACCGCGAAGATATCTTTAAGTTCGCGGTCGAATGTTCGCGTCCACACCTCAATACCATCTGCCGCGTTAATCAGTTCCGCGACAATTCGCACTCTATCGCCCTGCTTGCGTACCGTGCCTTCCAAAAGTGAGCTTACACCTAGCTTCTTGCCGATCGTTTTGGGTTCCTCCGTTCTATCTTTGAAACGAAACGAAGAACTGCGACCGATAACTTTGAGCCCGCTGATTTGAGCCAGAGCTGCAATCAGTTCTTCCGATAAGCCATCTGAAAAATATTCATCTTTTGGATCGCCGCTTTCGTTCAGCAATGGCAGCACCGCGATCGATTTGTGTGGAATCACGGTAGCCGCTTCGTGCAGTCGAGGCGTTGCGTTTCCAGCGGTGTAGCGGCCGAGGAAAAACAGACCTAACGAAAGGATTGCAGCAACGACAACAACCGCGATCCAGATACCGCCGCGCGAACGCTGTCCCGCCGCATCTGCGGCTTCAGTCCGCTTGATTCCTTCCGGCGTCAGCTCGAAGGCCCAGGCAATAATTAGCGCGACAGGAAAACCCAGCGCGGTCAGCAAAATGACAAGCCGGATCGCCCAGTTCGGAATTTCCAAGAACGGAAAAACCTGCGTGGCGATTTGGATCAACAGCCAGCCGACAACGGCATACGCGACCGCAACCTTGGAAACGTTGCGCCGCTTTAGCTCTGTAAAGAAGTTGCGGGAGTTCACTTCGATTTCCATTCGCTGAGTTTTTGGAAGCGTGGGTCGTTTCGCAGCGGATCGAACATTGGATCCAGCCGGAGCAAGGCGGGAGTAAGCGGCGCGTTGCCCACAGGTAGCGCTCCCTCATACGGTATCGAGAGCAGCTTCTGTAACGCGGCGATGGCGCGATCCGGCTCTCCCGTCTGGGCAGCGACCCGCGCGAGGATCTCGATCGAAGCTGGCCCGTCCACGACATCTTTTTCGATTGGATTGGTGGCTATGGCTCGTTCCGCCATGGATAGAGCCGCCGCTTTGTTACCACGGCCCATCTCAACCAGCGCGAGATCTTGCATGAGATTGTAATTGTCCGATTGATCCTTGAGGAAAGGTTCCAGTTCGCTGTATGCCTGTCGCCAGCTTTCCCGCGCGGCGGCATGATCGCCGCCGACTTGTTGCGCCCAGCCTAACCAAAAACGCAGTTCGCCGTTGAAATAACCCATTGCCGGATCAGGCCTGGCCAATATTTCTTTTAGACGAGAAATGATTTGATCCGTCCGTCGCTCGAGGATCGCCTGATAAACTTGCGTCTCCAGCGCGGCGGTATGATCGGCGGCGGGATAGAGGGAACCGAGAAGAGCCGAAGCGCGCGGCAAGTCATCTTCAGCCTGAGCAATCGATGCTTTCAGCGCCACGGTCTCCACGTCGTCCGGAGTAATATTGAGAACCTGGTCAAGCTTGTGTAGCGCTTCGGGAAAACGGCGAAGAAGAACGTAGGAGAGCGCGTGCTGGCTAAGCAGGTTAATATTGCGCGGGTCGAGGCGCTCGGCCTGGTTGAAGAATGCTTCGCTTTGTTCCCATTGGCCTCCTCTGCGCGCGACGTAGGCCAGCGATTCAGCAATCCGGCTGCTATTAGGCAGGAATGGACGCGCTTGCTCGAAATAACGCACCGCGCTGGGGTAATCCTTCAGGTAGGCGTAGTAGTAATAACCCTTGGCTATCAATCCCTCGCCAAGATTGGGCTGGAGAGTAAGGGCGTTCTCGGCCGCTTGCCGCGCTTCGTCCCGGAGCGATTCCGTAGCTTGCAGGGTAATTCCGATATAGCCGACCGAATCGACGTAAGACAGGAGCGCCCACGCAAGCGCGAATTTCGGGTCCAGGCGCACAGCTTCTCTCAAATGCTTCTGCCCGCCAAGAGAGTTGGCGGGTGAATGTTGCGCTTTGAGACTATAAGCCAGTCCGCGCAGGTAAGCATCGTAAGCTTCGGGATTGTCTGTCGGTTTCGCGGTGATTTCTTGCTCTTCTCGACCGGTTAGTTTCACGCGCAACTGATCGGCGATGGCTTTGGCTACTTCACTTTCCACCGAAAAGATATCGGTCAATTTGCGATCGAAGCTATCGGCCCAAAGATGGGAATCATTCGCTGCCTTAATTAACTGCACGGTGACGCGCACAGCGTCGCCGCTCTTCTGCACGCTGCCTTCCAGGATATGGGCAACACCGAGTTGCCTGGCGATCTCAGGCAGGTTTTCCGGCGCGCTTTTGTAATGCTGCGTGGATGTGCGCGAGATCACCTTCAGATCGGCAATTTTGGATAAGCGTGTCAAAATCTCGTCCTGGACGCCGTCGGCAAAGTAGGCGTTCGCTTTGTCGTCGCTCAGATTTTCGAATGGAAGAACAGCGATGCTCTTCTCGGAGATAGATGCTGTAGCCACCTCACTCTGCTGAGGCGTAGCAGTTTGAACCCTGCGCAACAACTGAAATCCCAGAAGTCCTGCCGCGATGACCGCGACGACAATCGTCAGACCAATAATCCTGCGTCCGGTGTGTCCTGTGATCGACTCGTTAGGCGAAACTCCCGGTTCGCGTTTGATTCCCTCTGGCGTGATCTCAAAGGCCCAGGATAAAATCAGCGCCACGGGAAAACCAAGAATGAGCAGCAAAACCACAAGTCGGACAGCCCAATCGGGGACCTCGAAGAACGGAAAAACCTGCGTTGCGACCTGAATCAGAAGCCAGGCGACAACGCCATACGCTACAGCCACCTTGTATACGTTGCGTCGCTTCAGTTCGCCGAAGAATATCTTCGGGTTCATCGCACGAATTTACTTGCTCTGACCTTTCGGCGCGAGTGAGTTGACAATCTTGTCGAAACGCGGGTCGCCACGAAGCGGCGCCCAAAGCGGATGCAGTTTTAAACGGCCGTAGTTGACATAACCCGGCATGGTTAAAAGTTTTTCCACGGCCTCGATGGCACGGTCGCGCTCTCCGGTCCAGGTGTAAACCTGAGCGAGGCCTTCCAAGACCAACGCGCCATCGTAAATATCTTTCGAGGTCGGCATCAGATCGATCGCATGTTGTGCCTCGCGAATTGCCAAATCTTTTTCGCCAAGACCAGCATCGACCTGCGCTAGCACGGCGAGAGTTCGCGCGTGCTCCGGTTTAACGACTAATCGTTGCGCGAGAATTTCACGGCACTCTTGAAAAGCAGCAGTCGCCTTTGCGGCGTCGCCTTTCTCGCGCGCGATCATCGCCTGGAACCACGATTTCGGGAAATAAAAACTGAAATCGATGTCCTGAAAATCTTTCCGCGGTGAATCGGCCAGAAATTTCTCTGCTTTGGCGTAGTCGCGGTCCAGCATCGCTATCCAGCAGCGTGCCGGCGTTTGGCCGCCGGCAAATTCCATCTCTGGAAATTTCTTCAAAACCTCACGAAGCGGTCCGATGTCGGCCGTTCCAGATTGTATGCTCGAGGCGCGCCGGAAGTGGACGATTGGAACATCCTCACCGGCAGCAAGCACATTGTCATAAACGTGCACCGCTTCCGGAAACCGCCGTTCGAGCACGTAAGTGTCGGCGAGAAGGTTGTAAGCATTCGGGTTACGCGGATCGATCGCGAACGCGGTGGCGAAGTCGCGTTCCGCTTCGGGAAAATGGTTGCGACGCCGATTGATGTAGCCCGAGAGAATAAAGAACGGGCTGCTGTTCGGCAGACCCGGGCGGGCGATGGCAAGTTCTTCAAGTGCGCGATGATAATCGCGCAGACAACGGAAGAGATAATCGGCGCGGGCAAAATGCGCCTCGGCGGAATCCGGTCGCAGCCTGAGCCCCGTGTTCACCGCATTCGCGGCAAGTAAAACGCGATCCGGCGTGGGATCGAGATCGAAAAAGTAAAGCAGATCGTTTGCGCGCGCGATGTAGCAATAGGCGGAGACGAAGTTCGGGTCGCGCTTGATTGCTTCATCGAGCGATTTCAGTGCCTGAAGCAACGCCGCACGCACATCGGTCGCGTTGATGTAACTGTCGACGACAGCCTTGGCCTGAATGTAGAGCTCGAAGGCGTCGAGGTCCTGGGTCGGGCGCTCTTCGATTTCCGCTCTTTGCTGCGGCGAAAGTTTCGCTTTTAGCTGGGTGACGATCGATTGCGCAAGCTCGCTTTGAATCGCAAACAAGTCGGCCGCGGTGCGATCATAAGTTTCGGCCCAGACGTGTGTGTCGCTGCGGGCATCGATCAACGTAGCGTTGATGCGAAGCCGATCGCGCGCGCGCTGGACCGAGCCTTCCATAATGTAAGCGACGCCGAGCTGGCGACCGATCTCCCGCATGTTGCGTTCGGCGCCCGTTTTGTATTGGCGGACACTGGTGTGGCTGATCACTCTTAAATCTGAGACCTTGGCCAGGTTGGTGAGAATCTGGTCCTGTACGCCGTCGGCGAAGTAGGCGTCATCTTGATCATCACTCAAGGTCGCGAACGGCAGGACGGCGATCGATTTATTGCCATCGCCCGATGTTAATCCCGTTGGAGCGATGTAGCGGCCGAGAAAGAAAAGCGAAATCGAAACCACGACGCCAATCAGGACAATGTAGATCCACGGGCCATGAATCCGGTGCGGCGTCGCGCGGTCAACGTCCTCAGTGCGCTTGAGTCCCTCCGGTGTTATCTCGAAGGCCCACGCACATGCGACCGCGGTCGGAAACCCGATGACGATCAAGACAACGAGCAGGCGAATGATCCAGTTTGGGATGTCGAACACCGGAAGGACCTGCGCGATTCCTTGAGACAGCGCCCAACCTGCAACGATGTAGGCAACAGCGACCTTGTAGACGTTGCGCCGCTTTAGTTCGCCGAAGAAATTATGGAAGTTCACTCCGACAGGCCGGTTGCCTGAGGCTATTTAATATTCCTGATCTTTACGATGCTGCCCTTGGCATGCGTGTCTTTTGGATCCTTCACCACCGTTACGTACAATTCGTCCTCATCTTGGCCGAATGCGACGTTGGTTGTCCCATCGCCCGCAGCAATTTCAAAAACGTGAAGAAGTTTGCCCTCGGGAGATATCTTCAGAATCTTGCCGCCGAACCATTGAGCGACATAAATGTTGCCCTTGCTATCAATCTTCATGCTATCCGGTCCTAGCCAGGAAGAATCATTCTTATTTTTTACCAGAAGGTTAAGGAGAGCAAAGTTCGATCGATTACTCAACGAGCCATCAGCTTCGATCGTGAACTTTAGGAGGCAGTTGCTGACAGTTTGGCTGACGTAAAGAGTCTTTTGGTCTGGCGAAACACCTATGCCGTTGGCATAATTGAGATCGTTTGCTACTTCCACCCATTTCTGACCGCCGGGCGCAAGATAAAGTATCTTTCCAATGATAGAGGTTGGTATCGGCGGGTTGGCATAGGGGCCAAACACCGTGGCATAAGCACCGCCATTGGCTGTCACCACAATGTCATTTATGCCGCCATCAAACTTTTTACCGTTGCTGTCGGTACCCCATCGGCGCAGTTGCTTCCCGGTCAGATCGAGTTCCACGATTGCGCCTGGGTCGTTCGTGCATGCGAGCAGGAATGTTTTTTGTTTGGTGAGCGCCAAGCCGTTATGGCCGCAGCCTTCAGTGTGATTCAGTACGGTGCTCGTTTTACCGTCCCACTTCGATAGCGTATTTGAGACCCAGCCGACGTAGTACAGATTGCCGTCCACGAATAACGGACCTTCAGGCCCAAAAACATTCCTTACGACGGTTGTTTCATCGGCACACGCTGCATTGGCAGCCAAAATTGCGCCGACGGCACACGCAACCGCGACTTTGTAAACGTTACGCCGCTTCAGCTCGGCGAAGAAGCTCATGCGGTCGCCTTCTTTGTCCGGAGCACTCATTTCAGTTGGTCATCCGCGAGGTCCATCTTGCGTAAAAACGCATCCCACCGTGGGTCGTCGTGAAGATTCCGTAGCAGTGTGTCCGCGCGCAAACCGGGCAGACCGGCGTCGCGTTGTCGACGTGCGCGCTCCAACCATTCGAATGCGCGATCCTTGTCATTCCGATATCCGTAAATCTCGGCGATCTGATACGCACCGGTTTCGCTGGCTATTGCGATTAGCTCCTCAAGTGCCGCATCAGACTCGGGCACTCTCCTTTGGGCCCAGCGAGCGCAGCTCACGATGAGAAGTCGTGCCCAATCGGCCGCATCCTTTTGCGCAGCTACCGCCGCTTCTTCGAATTTACCCTCCAAGAGATAAGTCAAGCCTACTCCGGCATGGGAATTCGGTGCCGACGGATTCAACTCAATCACCCGCGCGTATTCCGCGCGCGCTTCCTCTTGGGGTCCTAATACCGACAGACTGGACGCGAGAAACGCGCGGGCCTGGGCATTCACCGGGTCCAACGCGACCGCCTGCCGGTTAAATTCCAGAGACTGCGTCTTTTCGCCGCGTGCGCTAGCGAGATTTCCCGCCTCCATCAGCAGCGCCGGATCTTGCGGAGCCAGAGCGAGGGCCTTGCGCAACGTCTCGGCCGCACCTTTCCAATTATAATCGAAATTTGTTTCGATCATCGCCCGGGGAAAAAGGGCATCCGGCAAATCGGGTTCGAGGGCGAGGGCTCGCTCCACCGCACCACGCGCGGCTGCAAGATGGTCGTTGAAGCCTTTCTGGCCTCCCTCGGTGGCATAGTTGCAATCCCAGACGTGAGTCTGGGCCAGCCCCGCCCACGCAAGCGCGAACTTGGGATCCAACTGCACCGCGCGTTCAAAAGCAGCCCGCGCTTGATCCGTCTCCTTTTCTGAGTGGCGATTGAGAAAAAAGCGGCCCTGCAAATAAGATTCATGCGCCCCTACGTTTTTCGTTCCGCCTTTCTCCGCCGCGCGCACTTCGGCCTGAATCTCCGCCTTAGTTGTCGGATTGGCCGCGCCACCGGTGAGCTGTCCGCGCAACTGTTCGACGATAGTTTGGGCAAGCTCGGTTTGGACGGCGAAGACATCCTTCAAATTGCGGGTGTAATTTTCCGACCACCGCTCTTCGCCGGTGTTGGCCTGAGTCAGGCGCGCCGCGATGCGCACGAGGTCGCCGGCCTTGCGCACACTTCCCTCGACCAGATGCGCCACTCCAAGTTTCTGCCCGATCTCCTGGGCGGTCGCGTCTTTACCTTTGAACGAAAATGCCGACGTCCGTGCGGCAACATGCAGGCCCGGAATTTTTTGCAGCACAGTCAACAGCTCCTCACTGATTCCGTCTGAAAAATATTCGCTTCCCTTGTCGTCGCTGAGATTGGCGAACGCCAGAACAGCGACCGAATTGTTAGTAATTGGCGCTGCAGTTGTTGGAGGCGCAGTCGGTTTGGTCCGGAAAAGATTGAAGGCGAGCAGACCAGCCGCGATTACGGAGAGCACAACCGTGATTCCAACGATCTTGCGGCCGGTTTGTCGCTTGATTGACTCGTTAGGCGCGATTTCTGATTCAAGCTTAATTCCTTCCGGAGTAATTTCGAAAGCCCAGGAAAGGACCAGCGCCACCGGAAAGCCGAAGATGATGACCATGATAAATGTCTTCATCACCCAGGGCGGCGCGTCGAAAGCCGGCAAGAAAATCGACGCCGCCTGAATCAGGAGCCAGGCAACGACTGCGTACGCAACCACGACCTTGTAAACATTGCGCCGCTTCAGCTCAGCGAAGAAGTTGTGCGGATTCATCCTTCTTTTACTTGGGCGATTCCTTTCGGTGCGAGCGAGGCGACGATTTTTTGAAAGTCGGAAAAGAGCCACGGATTAAACGGATAGCACGGATAAGCAAGGCTCAGGCATGAAGATCAGGCTTGTCGTGTTCGCCAGGTTCTCGCGGGCGCAATACGCGTTTCCATTCCAATGGCGCGTTCTTAAAATTAAGCAGAAGGGCCAGATCCAACCCTGTGATATTTAGATATCCGACCATTTGAGCTACGTGCGTGTCGGTGAAACAGGCGACCACTTTGGGATCGACAATCACAGCATCATCAACAATCAGATCAGAAACGAGGTTGCCAATTAATTCGCCGCAATAGAAACAGGAAATGCTCTCTGGATCGAAAGACTGTGACCACGGCGCTTTAATTCGATGACCAATGCGCGTTCGTAGTCCCGCAACCGCGGGATCATCCAGGCCCGGTCTTAACTCGTTGAGCGCATCCATTGCGGCCCCGATGATTTTGCCACTCAACTCCTTGTGAATCATCGCTTCATCCGTTTTATCCGTGAATCGAGCTGATGGGATCAGCGAGATAGAAGGTAAAGCCGCGAAGGGTAGCGGCGAGCGAGTTTGGAAAGGAGCGAGTTTCAAATCCGTGGTCTAATTATCTTTCGGCGCGAGCGATGCGACGATTTTTTCGAAGCGCGGATCGCCGCGGAGCGGATCCCAGAACGGTAGCAGTTTCAAGGCGCCGTAGCTCAGCATTTGTGATGCGTCGGGAGCACGCAGCCCAGCTTCCAGTTGCTGCAAGGCAAGCTCCTTCTCCCCTGCCCACGCTGCCGTAATGGCGAAATACTGAAGGACGCGGCTGCCGTTGTTGACATCTTTTTCCACCGGCGTGAGCGCGATCGCTCGACGGCCTTCGTCCAACGCCAGCTCTTTCCGCCCAAGAGCAGCGTCGATTAAGCCGAGGACGCAGAGCGCCGGGCCGTAATCCGGCTGCGCCTGCACGATCTTCTCCTGCTGGGCGCGAGCCGCTTCAAACGCAGTGCGCGCTCTTGCCTCATCTTTGGTCATGCGCGCCAGCAACCCTTCGCCAAAGCTATGGCTCAGAACAATCGTGGATTCGCCCCAGCAGGGATTGTCGCCCAGCGCGACGAGCGCGCGTTCGGCCGCAGCCGAATCGTGTTCGGCCAACCCGCAATCAAACCAGATATCCGCGGCGGGAGCAATGGCGCTCGGTCCTTGGGCGAGGATTGCATCAATAGTCTGGTGGAGCGGCCGGGTGTCCGCTTTCCAGCACATGTAAAATTCTCCACGATTGGCCCGCGTTTCGACGTTGTCGGGCACGATGCTGAGCGCCCGATCCAGCGCAGCAATCGACTCGGTATAACGCCCCAAGTATAGATAACTGAGCGCGATCTGTTGCAGAGT
>WNFO01016350.1_pt1 | contig 13345 bp, 16 predicted proteins | sample 5400251 | NCBI WGS metagenome assembly WNFO01 (sample SAMN13153354, study PRJNA577476) | soil metagenome | isolation source: 100 cm saprolite under Madrone tree | place: USA:California | collected 2016-06-14 | reverse complement strand
CGTCTGCGACGAGCCCGCCGCGACCTACGAGCGCGCCTCGAACGAGCACGGCGACCTCGCCCTATCGGCCGCCACCAACCGCCTCGCCCTCAGCGACAAGATCCGCCTCGTCCCCGGGCCATTGTCAGTCGGCATCGTTGACCGCGTCCCGGTGTGCGGAGTCGGTGATTTGATCCTTCGGCGACAGGCGGACCGAGCAGCAATTCGAAGACCAAGTTATCCGTGCCTTTCAAGGCATTGTCCGTCGCGCCAAGCGCAAGCTCGAAGCGATCAACGCGGCGAGCAGAATAAGTGATCTCGCGGTACCACCTTCGAACCGTTAGGAGAAATTGCGAGGAGATCTCGAAGGCTTCTATTCGATCCGGATAAACGACCAATGGCAGGTGACTTCAGGTGGTCCGACGGCGACGCGGCCGAGGTCCAAATCGTGGATTACCACTGAGAGCAGCATCGATGACAGAACAAGACGAGATGAGCGAAGACGAATTTACGCCGGTCACCTCGGCGAGATGCTGAAGGACAAGTTCCTGGCAGAGTATCGCCTGTCCCAGAGCCGGCTAGCGAGGGCCGTCGGCATCTCGCCCAATCGTATTGCCGAAATCGTCAACAACCGGCGGCGAATCACCGCCGACACGGCACTGAGGCTGGGCCTCTATTTCGGCACCTCTGCGGAGTTCTGGATGAACCTGCAGAGCCGGTACGACCTGAAGATGGCGCCCCGGCATTTGACGCCGCAAGAGGCGGATCGGATCAAGGCGCATCGGGCAGCATAGGCGCACGCTCGGCCCGAGACGCCGGAGGGAGCCAGATTGAGCTGACCGACGCGACGGTGCGCGCTGCGCGCGAGGCGGGGCTCTTGACATCCGAGGCGCTCGAACCTCTGCTTAGGGATGCGATCAGGCGCCGGCAAGCGGCCGATGCGCTGCTGGCGATCAGCGAGCGCATGGCCGAAGCCGGCATCGAGCCGATGTCGATGGAAGAGATCGATCGGGAGGTAAAAGCCGTTCGTGCCGAGCGCCGGCGACATACGGGCGGTCGTTGACACCAATGTGCTGCTGTCCGGCTTGTTTTGGCGCGGCCGACCGCACGCACTGATGGAACAGGCTCGCACCCGCACGCTCACCAGCGTCACACATGAGTTGCTGGCAGATCCCAGATGGCGTCGGGGACCGGGTTCGGACGCAGGTCGCGCTCCATGAACTGGCGGAAAAGCTTGACGATCGGCCACGGGCGCGCGAACATTGCGGATGCTTTCCACCTTACTGGCCGCACTCTCTGTTACGAGGACGGCGATTTGGATGAGGTTGCCGTCAATACTACCATCGAATGTGACGATGTATCGTCCGTCAAGGTTTTGGAATCCTCGACGTTGCGGGGCATCCCATAGCAGGCGAATGCCGTCTGGAGAATCTTGACTACAACGGCATGCCCACCGCGATTCGGTGTCAATTGGCGGTTGCTGCTCGGTCATTGGTCCATTCAGCCAATGTCGGGTTTTCAATAGTGAGGGAGCGGCATCTGGTGCAGCGCAGCGCCAATCAGGGTCGCTGCATAGGCATTGTCTACCTGCGCTGATGTGCTGAAAGTCAGTCCTCTGCACCAGCTATCCGGCGCCTCGGGATGAACCCCCGAGAGCACCACCCATCCGTCTCCGGTGGTTCCTTGCACAATGCCCGGAGTTCCGTCTGGGTATTTGGCAACAACGTCACCCCAGCCGGTAAGCTGGGGGCCGTCCTCCCAGTAGTGGTCGAGCGTCACCGATCCGGCAATCTCAATCCGTAGCGCCGCCTTCCGAATGTTCCGATTTTCCAAGGCATAGAACCTGAAGCGCACACCTTCCGTGAGATTGAGTCCGTTATAGGATGAGCTTCCTGCAAAGAATGCACCCGCGCATATGCCGAGATAGTTCAAGCCGCCCCGTACGGCCTTGCGAATATTCGACGCCGTAGTCGCGGTCAGGCCGTTGCCGATATCTTCGAAATTCCCCCCGGGGACGATCAGCAACCGATGTGCCGCGAACTGAGATTCGCTCAGCTGATTGAATTGATTCGAATCTGCCGTCGCAAAGTCGAGATGATTGTCATTCAGGATTCGCTCGAGGGCTGCAACATCATTTGGCGAGGTTCCTTTGCCGATGAACAAGAGGATTGCCGGTCGATCGTTTCCCTGCGAAGGACCGGCGATGGTCGAACTTGACGCACTCGCGCCTGCAATCAGGGAAAACAACGCAAGCGTCAGAAGCACGCGGTGCGCTGCTTGCACGAAGCACGGCGCGCTTCGAGCGGATCGGACCGGGTAGGCAATGGTGTTTCTCATTGCAACCGCAGCCTCGAGGTTTCTTGGAGGTTTTGAACTGCAGCGGGTAGAAATAAGATTTAGGTGCCACTGCGACAACCGCAAGGCGTAGGTCAGGTTGAGATGCCGGCCGGACTTTCTGCCCTTTGGGCCTGGACAACAGCTTCTGGCACATTCCTGACCTCGGCTCAGCATCTGCGCGGCTGGGACGAGCGCCGCCTGGCGATCGCCCAGGCCGCCGAAAAGGCCGCCCACACATGCAACTTGCTGGCGCACCACTGCATCGACGGCCCGACGATCACCCGGCGGCGGCGCGGGAGCCACAATGGGATCCTCGGCGCGTACCGCGAGGCACAAGCAACCTGACCCATTCGCGCATCAAACCTTCTCTTACCCTTCGGATGCTCTGACAAAGCAGCGCACGACCGGATGTCCGTCGTGATGGCGTAAGCACGCGACGCCGCGACCGGTCGGGTTGTCGGCGCGCTGCAGGATCTTGTCGGGCGGCACCTGGATCGGCTCGCCCTCGGCGATGATCCAATAGCGACCCTCGGCATCCGTCTCGTAGTCGGTCATTTGACAATCGCTCGCCGGTGAGCAGCACGAGACGCCGCTGCCCGCCATCCCTTCCGTGCCGGGCTCCTTGAGGCTGCGGAACCAATCGGCAAACTCGGCCTCGGGCGGATGCGCCGCAACGCCGGTACCCAGAAAAAGCAGCGCGGCGATGATGACGAAGCGGCCCGGCATGCCATGCTGGCCAAGATCATGACAGCGTCCGCGCGGGCGTCCGCGTGGGACTGGCCCGCCACAGCCCTCGCGAGCCCTATGCGGATAGGTCATCGTCGAGTGGTGGCGGGCACGGCAGGCTGTTACCGTCAGGGCCCGCCTTGTAGCACCAGCAATCCGCACTCGACCAACCCTCGCGGATCGCGCATTTGCCATCGCGCTGCAGGCGCAGCGCCGTCATGCGTTGGCGGATCGTGGCGAAATCGTCGGCGGCGCGGGCTGTGTGCGGCGTCATGTGGGTCCGATGATTACCTTGCCCGCGTCCGCGTCAGATTGTTGTCCGGGCAGCTCGACTGATGATGCCGAGCGATGCGCGCGTCAGGTCTTTCCGCCGTGGGCAGCGGTAGGGTCTGGCTGTTGATGAAGTCGAGATCATCCTCGACCGCTGGAAAATCATCTGTCCGCACCTGGTTGATCCGTTGCCGTATCAACTGCTGCTCGCCCGGGCATCTCTCATGCCAAAATGACGGTTGCTCAATCGTAAGACTGAGATGGTTCGGATCGCCGAACACCGAGCGCGGCCGGGAGCCGCTTCCCGCGGCTCTGTTTATAGCGCCAGGTCGGTGACGGTGATGAGCCGCCCGGCCGAGGACCGCGCCATCGTCGACGCCGGCCTCACGGCACTGGCCTTCGATTCGGGCCCGCCGCTGGCCTGCGACGAGCCCGCCGCCCGCTACGTATCAGGCGGAGGTCTCTTGGCAACCGGAAACGCTCGTCTGACCCGCAACCCCGGTCGCGTCGCGACCAGGCTTAATTCGGCACCGTGGAGCTCGGCGACGGCGTTGACCAGGCTCAGCCCCAGGCCGTTTCCCGGCGTCGTCCGGCTGCGTTCGCCACGATAGAAGCGATCGGTCAAGCGCGGCAGGTCGGCCCCCGCCACGGCAGGTCCGTCATCCTCGACCAACAGCAGCGCACCGGCTGCGGAGCTGCCCTCGAGGCGGACATTGATATGCGTGCCCGGCGGCGTATGGCGCAGTGCATTCTCCACCAGGTTCGCAAGCGCCTGCGTCAGGAGTTCCTGGTCGCCGCTCACGACGACGCCTTCGGCGATCGTCGCAACCAGCTGGTGATCTGCGTCCTCTGCATCCAGACGGTAGGCGTCGGATATGGCCTCGGTCACAGCGGTGAGGTCGACATCGGTGAACCCGGCGCGCGGCGATGCCCCTTCCACCTGAGCGATCCGCAATAAGGCGGAAAAGGTCTCCAGCAGCCCTTGCGCCTCGCCAAGCGCCGCGTCGATCGCAGCTTCGTAATCCGCCATCGACCGCGCATGCGTCCGCGCGTCCTCCAGCCGCTGATAGAGCCTGGACAAGGGCGTGCGCAGGTCATGGGCCACATCGGTGCTGACTTGGCGCAGGCCTGTCCATCAGGATCGCAATGCGGTCCAGCATCCGATTGAGCGTGTTGGCGAGCCGATCCAGATCGTCTCCGGTGCCGCGCATCGGCACGCGATGCCCGAGATCTCCGCCGATAATCGCCTCGGCGGTACGGGCAATCGTGTCAACCCGTCTGAGGAAGGCCCGGCTCAGAAGGGCGCCGCCACTTATACCGAGCACCGCGGCGAGGCCTACCGTCCAGAGAAAGGCGGTAGCGATTGCCTTCTTCAGATCGCCGATCCGCAGGTCGCTACCGACGGCGAAGAGCACTCCGCCGCCGAGATCGGAAACCAGCGAGCGAACCCTCTCGGGCCGACCGCCATCCTCGGATGCTTGCGGCACGTCGATCGTGATCCAACCTGGCTTAAGATCCGCCGTAGCCGGCATCTCGCCGGCAAGATGCGCGCCAGATTGATCCTGTAAGAGATAATCAAGAACGCCAGCGCCTTGCCCGCGCGCCCGCACCACGTCGATCAGGTGAGGCAACCCATCGGCTTGGAACTCCTCTCGCAGGAACGCCGCCTCGGTCTCGATCCGGGCCGTCATCTGCTCCTGCAGTGCCGATCCGGCTTTCAAGAAGACGGTGAAGCCGAGCACGAGCGCCGAGCCGGCGAACACAATGACGTAGAGTGCGGCAAACCGGAAGCTGGCGACTCGCAGCAGCCGGGGCAGGACGATCCGCTTCACGGCTGGGCAGGTGCGGGAGTGCGCAGAACGTAGCCAGCTCCTCGTACAGTATAGATCAGCTCGGCGCTGCCGCGCCGCGACAGCTTCGAGCGCAGGCGACTGATGTGCGTCTCGACGATGTTGGTCTTTGGATCAAAGTGAAAGTCCCATACGGATTCGAGCAGCATTGTCCGCGTCACGACGCGGTCGGCGTTCCGCATCAGGAATTCGAGAAGCTGGAACTCGCGCGGCTGTAACTCGACCGGCTTGCCGTTGAGCAAGACGGCGCGCTTCAGCAGGTCCAATTCCAGATCACCGGCCTGTAGCACTGTCGGCCTGTCGCTGAGCGGCGGGCGGCGGGCGAGTGCGTTGACGCGGGCGAGCAGTTCGGCGAAGGCAAACGGTTTGACGAGGTAGTCGTCGCCACCCGCTTCCAGCCCGCGCACCCGGTCGCCGACACCTCCAAGGGCGGTCAGGAACAGCACTGGCGCCTTCACGCCCGTCTGACGCAGCGTCTGCACCAGGCCGATGCCGTCCAAGCCCGGCAGCATACGATCCACGATCAACACATCGTGCCCGCCGTCGGTGGCAAGAAACAGGCCGTCCCGCCCAGTGGCGGCGAGGTCGACGACGTGGCCTTGCTCGCGCAGGCCACGGGCGAGGTAGGCCGAGGTCTCCCGGTCATCCTCGATCAGCAAGACCTTCATCGCCGCCTCCGATGCTCCGCCTGGTCTAGTCGGCCTCGCCCCCGGCGTGGCCGCCGATGATTTGGCCGCTCTCTGCGTCCACGATCACCGTTTGGACACCCTTGGGTCCATTGGTCTCGACGATGACGCGCGGTTTGCCGTGATCGACATCAACACCAGCGTCGAACGCCTTGCCGCCTGTCTGCTGCTCCGCGGTCGAGATCGCCTGCGACAGGGTTACTTTTGTCCTCAGCAGCGCGGTTTCCTCCTGCACCTCGCCGTTTGCGCTGAAAGTCGGCCCAGCCATGCCAAGGATTAGTACGCCGGCGAGTGCGATGGCAGCGATGTATTCAATCATCATGATCCGGTCTCCACAGCAGTTCAAACCTCAAGCTTGTCCGCTGGTGCGGTCGATGATCACAAGAAGATCGCTCAGAGATTGCTTGCAAGCAGCCGGATCCGGGCTACTCGCGCGCAACGCCGCCAAGGCGCGATCGATGGCCTTGTCGACGGTATGCCACTCCGCCGGCGCGCGCGGCTTCAGCGCGGGTTCGGCGTCGTCCCAGGACGTCTCGAGGTCCTTGACCCGGGCCTTCGCCGCCGCGAGGTCGCCTTTGTCGACCAGGGACGCAGTATCGACGACGATGGTGCGGAAAGCGGAGAGGTCGCCAAGCTTGGATGCTGCAGCCGCCTCGGCCGGCGCGACGATCCGAACCGATGGCTGAGGAGCCCCTAAGGCAAGTGCTGGCGACGAGGACAATTATGACCGTCAGGAAAACGGCACTCGTAACGATCGTACCCAGCCCGATGCCGCCGTAGGTTTGGGCCTGCGACAGCAGATCGCCGAGCGAAGCGCCGAGCGGCCGGGTCAGCACATAGGCAATCCAGAATGTCAGGACCGGGTTGGCACCGCCAAAATAGGCCAGGGCGACAACTGCGATGAGCGCGCCGAATACGATCACACCGAGCTGGAAGCCGAGCTGCACCGCTTCGGTTGTGAGATCGCCGGCGGCGGTGCCCAAGGCGAAAGTGAAAAGGATGGCCGCCCAGTAGAAAAGTTCGCGGCGCGTTGTGACGATCGTGTGGATCGAGAGCGTTCGTTCGACCGCGTACCAAATCGCGAAGGTCGCGGCCAGCGCGACGGCGAAGACGCTCGTGCTCAAGTAGAGACTGACGTCCAGCCCATCCGTGAGAGCATCGGTAATTTGGGTTCCGACCACATTCACCAGGACAACGGTCAGTCAATATCGCCACGGGACATACTGCCGCGATCGCAGCTGCAGGAGCAGCGAAGCGATCAGTAAGGCGGCCATGACGCAGTCTGTGACGGTCCTCCCAAGACCGACATGGACCGCGAGATAGTCGGCACCGGTCTCGCCTACGGTCGTCGACATGATCTTGATGATCCAGAAGGCGAGCGTGACTTCCGGGACTTTGTTCTGCATTGAGGCGAGGGCCAGTTAAAAAAGTCATCCAAGATAAACTGTCCCGAATATTGCAAATCGTCAGGAGCCCAGATCACTATATGTTGTGTCTGTTGGCGGTTAGCATGTTGGACGGGCCTAGGTTGCTCCCTCGTGGATGCTGCGTTGAGAGTTCCCAATCTAAGATACGCCCAAAACCCTTCAGCTCCGGCTCGCGCCTCTGGAACGCCCTCTCGTACATTCCGAACCTTCCCTCGGCGCACCATGTGACAAACCGACTGTCGACCAGTCCCTCAGCCCAGGACTTGACCCTTTGCCGACGTTGTGGCCCTGCTTCAGGCCTTATGCGGAAGTCACGCCGGAAGCGCCGCGATGCAGTCAATGAGCCGGCCGGCGGTGTCGATCGCTAGACGCACACCCTCGCTCGTGATCGACGGCGAGCCGACACTGTAATTCGGCGTTGGATTTGTCCTCGCAGCCTTCGGCAAGGAAGGTCAGGAACTCGCGGTCGATGCGTGGGTCGCCGCGTGCCAATCGACCAAACTCGCTGCGCCTCGGGCTTCGTAGATATATATCCCGTCACGCCGCAACTCGTGCATGAACCCGGTGCGCTCGCGATACGCGCCCGCCCGAAAGGGCTTGGCCGAAATCAGCGCGCGGTATCGAGCAGAATATCCGTGCTGACGCAGACGGCGCACATCGCCATGCGCTCGCGAAAAATCTAATTACATGGTAATTGAAATTTTAGAGAGTCGTACGAATGTCGGCGACAAATGCAGCATCTGCAAGGGAAAATCATCGGGCCTCAGAGATTGCCATCTGCGGGGTCGGAGTAGCCGGGCTGACGCTCGCCGCACGCCTCGCGCAAATGGGCCGCAAGCCGATCTTGTTCGAGGCGCGAAGCGAAACAGCTACGACGAGCGAAGGGGTGTTCTTGACCTTGGCGCCCAATGGCATGAACGGGCTGCGGACCATCGGCTGTGATGAAGAGGTCAAGGCAAGCGGCATCGCCACCACCGGCATCGAAATCCGCAATGCCAAAGCCAAACGTCTCGCTTTCGCAGCGCAGTCGGACCACGAGGCCGAGTTCGGCGCGCCGAGCATCACCATTCGTCGGGGGCGGCTCGCTGAAATCCTGCTCGTCAAAGCCCGTGCAGCCGGCGTCGAGATACGGTTCGACGCGCATTTGACCGATGTGGCCGCGTTGCCGGACGGTGTCCGACTGCAGATGAAAGATGGCACCTCGCATGATTTCGGCATCCTCGTCGCGGCGGACGGGCTGGCCTCCAGCGCGCGCAACGTGGTGTTCCCGGAATACCCGAAGCCCCATTTCACCGGGTTGATCGGCACCGGCGGCATCACCGATGCGCCGGTTCCCGATACCGGCGGCGTGATGCGGATGACCTTCGGCAACAATGCCTTTTTCGGCTATCTCAAAGCCAAAGGGCAGCCCATCTATTGGTTCAACTCCTATGCCGCCCGCGCCGGCGAAAACGGAAAAATCGCCGATCCCCGCGGCTATGCAAAGGAGATCCTGGCGCTGCATGTGGACGATCCGAGCCCCAACGCCGAGATCCTCGAACATGTCGACCGGATCGAGCGCAGCTATCCGGTCCACGATGTGCCCAAGCTTCCCTGCTGGCACAAAGGCCGGGTTGCGCTGATCGGCGACGCCGCTCACGCGGTCGGTCCGCATGCCGGGCAGGGCGCCTCTATGGCGATCGAGGACGCGCTCGTCCTCGCCGCATCACTCGCCGTAGAACAAAGCTGCGCGGCGGCGTTCCGGCGCTTCGAAAAGCTGCGCCGCGAGCGGATCGACCAGGTCGTCAAGCTCACGGCCCGCAACAGCTCCCAGAAGCGCACCGGCGGCTGGCTCGGTCTTCTGATCCGCGACCTGGTTCTGCCCTTCCTGATCCCCCGCGGCATCAAGATGGGACGGGAACTGTTGCGATACCGGGCCGATTTGACACCGCTCGAGCAACCGTAGCTCTCCAAGATGACACCCGCCCCCAAGCTGGCCGTCTTCGCGGTGGTCGCGACCCTCGCCTATCTCGGACTGGCGATCCTCGGCTGGGGCGGGTTTGCCGGCTTCTTCTCCCACCCGGCGCTGATTGCGCTTGCGAGCACCCTCTTCGTGCTGACCGGCGTCGCGCTCTTCAGCGGCGGCAATCTCAGCCCCGGCGAGCGCGAGGATCGAGCCAACCGATGGGTCATCGCGGCCTTTGGTTTGATCGGGGTGCTGGCCGCCTATCTGCCGGCCTATACCGACCGCAAGGGGTTCTGGGTCCTCGACGGGGATGGCGTTCGCTGGCTCGGCGTCGTTCTGTTCGCCGCCGGTGGTGCGCTGCGACTCTGGCCGGTCTTCGTGCTCGGCCACCGGTTCAGCGGGCTGGTTGCCATCCAGCCCGGGCACCGGCTGGTCACGAGCGGGGTCTACGGCGTCATTCGCCACCCCAGCTATCTCGGCTTGCTGCTTAACTCTCTCGGCTGGGCTTTCGCCTTTCGGTCGGGCGTGGGCGTGCTACTCACCGTGCTGTTGATTCCGCCGCTGGCTGTGCGCATACGCGCCGAAGAGAGGCTGCTGCGGACGCAGTTCGGCGACGAGTACGACGTCTATCGCCGCCGCACCTCGCGGCTGATCCCCGGGCTTTACTGAGCGGGGGACCGGTCGGCCAGCGGCTCGGCGCGCACGCCGCGCAGCGCCAAGAGCCCGGTCGCCGCGGCGGCGATCACCGCGAATCCGCAGGCACTCAAAAAGATGTGCGGCGGCGCCATTCCCAATGATAGCAGGTACCCGCCGAGCACCGGTGCCGCGATGCCGCCCAGGCGCCCGATGCCGAGCGCCCAGCCGAGGCCGCTCGTTCGCATGCGCGCCGGGTAGAGCTTGCCGCAGGTCGCATTGGCGCCGGTCTGGCTGCCGATGATCGTCATCCCGGAAAAGAAGATCACCAACGCCAGAAGCAAATAGGGCATCGCAGCGAGCGCGATCGCGGCGATGAACACGACACCGGCGGCGTAATGCCATGCCAATGTCCGCTCCGGACCGAAACGGTCGATCAATAGCCCGAGATAGACCACCGCGAGGATCGCGCCCAATTCGCGGAAGCTGGTGGTGCGGGCCGCTTCGGCCGGTGTCATGCCGCTCAGGTGCAGCACCTGAGGCAGCCAGTACACGAACAAGAACAGGTTCATCAGGCTGCAGAAGAAGATCACCCACAAAAGCACGGTTTGCAGGGCATAGCCCTCGCTGAACAACATCTTGACCGGGTTGCCCTGGGCAAGGTCGAGGCTCTCCACCGCGGCTTGTCCAGGACGGATGTCGAGGCGTTGCAGCAGAGTTGCTTCGCGCGGCGACAGGCTGCGCTTTGCGGCGAGGAAGCGGGGCGACTCCGGCAGCCACAACGCCAGCGCCGGCACCATCAGGAGCGGCACGACGCCGCCCACCAGGAAAATGCTCGGCCAGCCAAAACTGGGCAGCAGCAGCCCGGCGAGCTGACCGCACACAAACCCGCCAATCGGCGCCCCGGTGAAGGTCGCCATGATCATTGTCGCGCGGAATCGTTGCGGCGCGTAGTCGCCGCTCAACGTCGCCGCCCCTGGAAACGCGCCGCCGATGCCCATTCCGGTGAAAAAGCGCAGGATGCTCAGCACCAGCAGCGAGCCGGCAAATGCACTCGACAGCGAGGCAAGGCCGAAAATCGTCAGGCTGGCGAGCAACAAAGGCTTGCGACCGACGCGGTCGCCGATCGGCCCGGCAGAGAGAGCGCCCACCATGATGCCGATGCTCGACCACAGGAAAGCCTGGGTAAAGGCCGGCCCAGGAAGGTTCCAGGCATGTGTCAGCGCTGGAACCGTGACGCCGATCGAGTTGACGTCGTAGCCGTCGCAGATCTGTATTAGGCCGCACAAAGCCGCGACGCGGATCTGCAAGCCGCCGATCCGTTGGTTCTCAAGCGCCGACTCGGTGGCCGATAGAGCCGTTTCTGCCATGGACGACTTCCTCCGGACTTTATCCTTCGCTCTGTTGCATTTCCGCCGCCCTTGCGCAAGCCTCGGAGCGACCGGGGGGCCCGGTCAGATCGGCGGGCTCGGCGGGGCTGAGGAGGCGGAATGAGCAGTGCCCAGCGACTACCGGCGGCGAGGCTTGTGGCACTCGATCGGCCACGGCGGCCGCCCGGGCTCCGCCATCTGCACGGCTCGGATTTCACCTGGGCGGTCGCCTTTATCGTGCCCTATGCGGCGGTGTTCCTCGCTTTTGCCGTGTATCCGATCGGCTATGCCCTATGGATGGGCCGCAAGCCCTCGCTCTACGCCGACCTGATCGATGATCCGCTCTACCTGCAAACGGTGGTCAACACCTTGTTGTTTGCCGGGATCGGCGTGAATTTGCAGATGTTCCTGGCTCTGCTGCTGTCCGGCTACTTTATGCGCCGCCGCTGGTGGATCAGGGCGCTGCTCGTCATCTACATCTTGCCCTGGGCGCTGCCGGCAGTCCAAGCCTTCACCTCGGTCCACTGGATATTGATTGGCGAGATGGGCTTGATGAACCGCTTGTTGGAAGAGCTGTTCGGGATCGAGGGCCCGATGTGGTTCAGTCACTGGTGGCTGGCGCTGGGCTCAAATATCGTCGCTTATATTTGGAAATGGATGCCGTTCTGGACCGTGATCTTCATCGCCGGCCGCATGATGATTCCCAAGGAGCTCCATGACGCTGCCGCGATAGACGGGGCAACAGGCTCGCGTCGTTTCGTGCACGTCACGTTCCCGCTGCTGGCGAACCTCTATCTGGTGTGCACGCTACTCGCCACCATCTGGGCAGTCGGTGAATTCAACACTGTGTTTTTTGTTTCCAATGGCTCACCGGTCATGTCAACCGAGGTACTGGCGACACTCGGCTTCCGCTATACCTTCGACGGCGTCAAACCCGCACTCGGCGTCGCAGCGGTGATGTCGGCGCTGCCGGTGCTGATCCCGATCGTGATCATCCTGCTCCGCCGCATCCAGACGAGGGAGGTGCAGTTGTGAGCGTCTTCGCGGCTTCCACCGGGCTGGCGCTCGCGCGCCGCCGCCACCGGCGGCGCCGGGTTCTGATCGAAGCCGGCTCAGTGATGCTCGCTATCATCCTGCTGATCTGGTCGCTGATCCCGGTCTACAACATGTTCCTGATCGCGCTCGATCCGGAAGAAGGCGAGATCGAGTTCAGCGGAAACATCTGGCCGCCCGAGCCGTCGCTTGACGCCTTCGGCGTCGTCTTGACCCAGAGTGACCGCTACCTCGAGCATTTTTGGCAGCAATTCGGCAACAGCCTCTTTATCGGCTTGATGACGATGTTGCTGACCGTGCTGATCGGGTCGCTGGCGGGGTTTGCGGCGAGCCGGATGCGGCTGGGCAATGGGTCATGGATTACCAACACCGCTCTCGTGACTTACGTGGTACCGGCAGCTTTCCTGACGATCCCGTTCTATCGGGTGATGCACAGCTATGGGCTCTCGAATGACCCGTGGGGGGTAATTGCCGCACAGGTGACATTCGCCACCCCCTTTGCCATCCTGATCCTGCGGCACTACGCGAGCTTGATCCCGCGTGAACTGGATGACGCGGCCCGGATCGAGGGCGCATCCACCGTTCAGGTGTTTTTGCGCATCTATCTGCCGTTGATCGCGCCGGCGCTGGCGGTCGTCGCGATCTACGCCCTGGTACTGGCCTGGAACGACTATTTCTACCAGTTTGTGCTGCTCACCTCGCCGAGCCAAATGACGGTGGCGATGATGCAGGGCCATTTGTTCGAAGATCCCGACGCGGCGTGGAATGCGATGATGGCCGCCGCGATCATCTATTCGCTGCCGCCGATTGCAGTGTTTTTCGCGCTGCGCCGCTACGTCGTGACAGGTCTTTCTACAGAGGGGGTCAGGCAATAGCGAGCCGCGGAATCGTGCGCGATGAGAGCTTGTCATTGCGAGGAGCCGCAGACGACGAAGCAATCTCGGTGCAAAATGCTCCGGCATCATCAAGATTGTTTCGTCGCCTGCGGCTCCTCGCAATGACAAGCTCTCATCGCGCACGATTCCGCGGCGCGCTATTGCCTGACCCCCTCTGTAGAAAGACCTGCCAC
>WNFO01016953.1_pt1 | contig 13347 bp, 8 predicted proteins | sample 5400251 | NCBI WGS metagenome assembly WNFO01 (sample SAMN13153354, study PRJNA577476) | soil metagenome | isolation source: 100 cm saprolite under Madrone tree | place: USA:California | collected 2016-06-14 | reverse complement strand
GGCACCTTTGGCGTGCTCGGGCGCGCCGCCGTCGACGCGTTTCACCAACTGCCCGAGCGCAACCGTTTCTTTCCCGGCCTGCGGGCGTGGATCGGGTTCCCGACGGCTGACGTACCTTACGACCGCCACGAGCGCGCCGCAGGCAAGCCGCAGCAGACGTTCCGCCGCCTCGTGCGCTACGCGCTCGACGGCGTGTTCAGCTTTTCGCGGCTGCCGTTGCGGCTGCTGACCTACTCGGGAATTTTCGTCGGCTTCGTCGGCTTCTGTCTTGGCCTTTACTACGTGGTGAAACGCCTCATCAAGATCGAGACGGCGCCGACCGGCTTCACCACGCTGGCCGCGCTTGTGCTGTTTCTCGGCGGCGTGCAACTCATCGCGATCGGCGTGCTCGGCGAATATCTCGGCCGCATCTATGACGAGGTGAAACAACGCCCGGTTTATCTCGTGAAACCGCCGCGCGTGTCCGGCTGAGCATGCGCAGCACGGCGGCAACGCTCGCAGCAGGCGCGTTGCTCGTGCTCTTCTGGTGCATGGCCGCGATCGTGTCGCGCGAGCACGGCACCACGGCTAACGAAATTTTTCACGTCACCGCCAGCTACAGCGATGCTACGGCTTTTTCGCGAGCCCAATGGTCTTTGCGATCCATGGCGCGGGACATCACGCGGATGTAGCAGAAGAACTAATTTGTTCAATCGTTCGCGTAGCGGTGCATATTACGATGCTGTTTTCGGGAGATTCAAAAAGCTGGTTGAGCGCGTTCAATCGTGAACAAAATGCGGCGACTATCTTTGGCGAGTAAATTTGGTGCGCTGATGTTTTACGTCATCTTAAACAAACTTTCTGGCTTTGAATTGAAAGGCGCTTCAGACTTTAAGCTCATAGACCGCAGGGTGCTCGATACGTGGCTGGCGATGCGTGAACGCAACGTGTTCTTTCGGGGAATGACTGCCTGGATGGGGTTTAGGACCATTCGAGTTCCCTTTGAGGTAGGTCCACGTCGTGCGGGCAAGTCGGGGTGGTCTTACCTCAGGCGCGCGAAACTCGCTCTGATTGGGATAACTACTTTCTCATCCTTCCCGCTACACTTTGTTACCTTTGCGGGAGTGATCTTTTTTATCTTTGCGGTTGGCTTGGGGATCCAGACGCTCTATTTGAAACTAGCCGGTCGCGCCTTAACTGGTTTCGCCACCGTAATTCTACTGGAACTCATCATTGGGAGTCTTTTGATGATCAGCCTCGGCATCATTGGCGAATATCTCGCACGGATTTACGAAGAGGTTAAGGGACGTCCTCGTTACATAGTGAGTGAATCGATTGAACCCCAGCAATGATTGCGTAGCGTTGGCCCGAAGGTCGACCACGTACGGAAACTCGCGTTGCTGAGCGGAGGGAAGGTTTTGCTATTTTCTACTTCCCTTTGTAAAGCAGATCCACGCCACCAGGCAAAACGTGGAGAGGCGGGGTCAGCCGCGCTTGACTGCCGCCGGAGCCGTCACAGAGCTTTGCATAGCAGCTTCCTTCATATGGCGGCGTTCCAGATTGTATTTGACGGTCGCGTAAATGGCTCTCAAGCCGTCCTTCCAATTGATCTTCTTGCCTTCCGCATAAGTCCGGCCGGCATATGAGATTCCCACTTCGTAAATTCTGCAGCCGGCACGCGCCAGTTTGGCGATAATTTCCGGCTCAACACCAAAGCGATCTTCCTCTATCTGGATCGATTTGATAAGAGGAGCTTTGAACGCTTTGTAGCCCGATTCCATGTCGGTCAGATTAATATTGGTGAACATATTGGAGAGCAGCGTCAAAAATTTGTTGCCGAGCATGTGCCAAAAGAAAAGAGCGCGATGTGGTCGCCCGCCCATGAATCGGGAGCCAATTACGACGTCGGCTTTCCCTGACATAAGCGGCTCAAGAAGCACTGGATAATCCTCGGGGCTGTATTCGAGATCTGCATCCTGCACCAAAATAAAATCGCCAGTCGCGGCAGCGAACCCGCTGCGCAGGGCTGCTCCCTTGCCCCGATTTACCGGATGATAAATGACCCGATCAACCATCTGCGAAACTCTCTCCCGAAGCAATGCCTGCGTCCCGTCTTGCGAGCAATCATCCACCACAATGATTTCTCTGCTCTCCAGTGGTGTGTTGCGGACGGCCTCAACGGTCTTCTCGATCGTGTCCCTTTCATTGTAACAGGGGATTACGATCGAGACTTTCATCTTTGCAACTCAATTGCCATTTCGGTACGGCAGGCATTCTGGTCTTCCAGCAGGCGAAAACCAAACAGAAAATATTCAGCTCTAACCTCCCGGAAGGGCGCGAACATTCGAGTGTCTTGTGTCTTTGGGTCCTTCTCCCAGATCAGCCTTAGATTGTCCACTACTTCGCCCTATAAAGCAGGTAACACCCGCTCTTCTGGATGGCTTGGCAATTCTGGCACTCTGAGTTTGAGCTAAGGACAATCGCGCCGGATGGAGGTTTTGCTCCATCGGGAAGACGAACAAACTCGGTTAGAGGCCTTCCTTCCACAGTCGCATACCAAAACGCATCCATATAAGCGGGCCCCCACATACCGTTCTCCAAATAGATTGGCCGCTGTGGCTGTGCGACCGCTGCGTCATAGAGTGGCTTGTACGGAACGTCGAACTCATTAAGGCGCTCTGGTCCTTTTCGACGGAAGGTAAGTTGGAAATCAATCGCTTGTGCAACGGTGGCTGCCAGCAGGATTCCAAGAAAACTGACTTTGATTGGGCGCGACAGGTCGTGGTTCATCGCTGCGGCACGATCTGGTCCGCCGCTGTGCGCTTTCTCACTGGGGCCGCATAAACTCTGTTTTGGCTTATCGGGAGCGAGCAGCCATTCCAGCGCTGGGATCGTAAGCACCAGCAGGAAAACGAGATAGCCCATCAGACGCAGCTGGTGAAATGGCTCGTTCGTGATCGCGCCCGGCACAATTGAAACTGCAAGTCCATAAACCACAAAGCGCCACCAGGGATCACGCCAGCCGCGAGCAAACACAAGCAACAAACCAATCATTGCCAGAATGAAAGTCGCAAAGAGTATAACTCCGCCCGAGCCTTGCACGTGATGGCGCGGGTGGTAGTCGCCCGTCATAAGCAAAGTGGTCAAACTCTGATCTTCCAAGTAGCGCCTGACAAACTCAGATGCGCTTTCCATGATTTCCTTCCAAGGTGTGCCAGGCCTGATGTATGAAACCTCATAGAGCCGCTTCGTTAGCACGCCAGCATGCGACCGATTAAACAGAATGAGTGGTACCAGCATGATGCCGTAGGCTAGCCATATTTTGAGTACGCCCAGCAACCGCCGCCTTGTGGTCGCAAAGAAGAGCAACCCTAACGCGAACGACGGCGCCAGAATCCGCCCGCTGGCATAACCAAAAGTCACTACCGCGAGACTGCCGACGATTATCGCAATGTCTCGCCAGTCCCACGTTTCCTTGGATTGAAGGCGGTAGGCGGCGAGCAGGAACAGGGCAACCGTGAACGCAGAGATGTGCGGTTCCCAGGCCAATCGGCCGACTTCGAAGAGCCAAGGCGTCAGTAGCGCACTCCCGGCAACGATGACACCGATCTTACGCCGGCCAGAAATGCACTTTGCCAACACGCCAAGCAGTAAACACGCCGCGAACATCGAGAAGGCAGCGAACATCCGCGCCACGAGAATGCTGGGGTGAATGAATCGGAAGACGATTGCCAACAAATAGATCGCGAGGGGGTTAATATAAGTTGCGTTAGTGACTGCAAACTCTTGAAAGAGTACAGGAAACCGCGGCCCGAACTCGCCAGCACCAGTCCGGGAGACGAGATAAGCGTTGTAGGCGTTCGCTGACTCATCCAGGCAGAAGCCTGGTGGGTTCTGTGAAATGCCCCAGGTGTACAGGCAGAAAAGAAAGATGACAGCAGTGACGCACAGCAAAATTCGCAGGTTTTTTTGAGCCAACGTCGGGGCGGTTCGTCCTAAAGGCACATTTTCCATCGAATCCGAGCGTGTAAGACTTCGCACAATATTTCCGCCAGCGAGAACGGCTATCTGTTCTGCAAACCGATCACAGATACTCGCGCAGAACCGCTGTTCAGGACAAAAAGTTTGTCTTTTGCCACCGCGAGCGCCGATGGATTGTTTAGTTTGTCTGGCAGCGTAGGGGTTAAGGTCCCGAGTCTGTTCCCCTGAAGATCAAAAACGAGAATTGTGCTCATGTTCGCGCTCGACGCGTACAGACGGCCTCTGTCGGGATCGATGGCCAAGTCCTCAAAGCCATGCGGCTGTCCCCATTCGGGAACTGACCACTTAGTTAGAAAGTTACCATCCGAATCAAACACCTGTATCCGTCTGTTGATCGGATCGGCGACATAAATTTTATTTGTTCTGGGATCAACCTCGACGGAAGTGTGATCGCTGAAGTGTCCATCGCCACTTCCGCCGGTGGTGCCCCAGGTCCCGAGCACTTGTCCATCGGGATTGAACTTAACAACTCGAGTGCGCCCCTGATCAACGACGTAAATCGAGTCGTCAGGACCGATGGCGATCCTTCGTGGTCCGTAAAGCCCGGGTGCCCACTCGCCGATGAACGTGCCATCGGGCGCCAGCTTTCTCACGCAGTGATTCCGGGCGTCGGCGACGTAAATATTACCTACACGATCAATTGCGATTCCATTCGGCTCTCCCAATTGTCCATAGCCCGAGCCTTTTGTCCCGATGCTCGTGATGTAAGTTCCGTTTGGCGAGAACTTCTGTATTCGCCCATTGTTTGTATCGGCGACAAAGATGTTCCCCGCAGCATCGAGTGCAAGACCGCGCGGGTTGTCAAACTGACCTCTTCCAGTTCCGTTTCCGCCTTGGAAAGCGGTCACCGGCGGCTCTGACAACTCCATACTTGGCAGGTTCGCAGAGACCGACTCTTGAACCTTATAGATGGCTAATCTGCGATATCGATTTTCCTTATCTTCGTACACCTTTTGAAAATACCTGACATAAAGGTATTCATTGGGATTCCTGATTAGCTCGCCAGTCCGAACCGCATCATCAAATCCCACATAGTCGATATGGTTTTGCTTGAGCAACTCAAATACCCTCCGCGGATTTTTGCCTTCGAACATCTGGCGGTAGATCGGTTCGCGTTTCGCAAGATCATATCCGGCGGGTGAATTACGCGAGCCAAGGAATATCCTTCGACCGGCAAGCAGAACCGGGTGGCTAAGGAATCTGTCGGTGAGAAAAACGTCCTTCGGTTTCGTGTTTTTGCGGAGCCATGTCACCAAGTCATCCCTCTCGTAATTCAGTTCAACGTAGGAGCTATTGCGAAGTGGGAAGAGATCGATAATTCCTCCGGCAACAATAGAGGCTGCTATCGTCGCAGCAGCCAGTGGGCCTAAGATAGGCACAGTCTTTAGCTTTAATAACCACCATAGTCCATAGGCAGCAAACAGGTTGGCGATGACCAACCAGATATTCAGAAAGGTGTGGCTCGCCAACGTTCCAGTCCCGAGCTGCATGCAAAACATAAGGATGAACAAACTGCACGACGCGAGGAAGAATCGGCGCTGGAACCACGACACCAGTATGAGTGCAAGGATTATTACTGGCCATTTCGCGGCAAACGTGACGCCGATATACTCGATGAGTTTCGTGACGGTGGGATTAGCGGCAGCATCTCCCCAAAAAAATAACCGCTCTTGAACAGGACCGATTTCTCCAGAGCGCAAGAAAAGAAGCTGGAGCAAGGCCACCACAAGCGCAGTAATTCCGAGCACCATCATTTGGGAGGAATACGGGAACAGAATCAGTAGAAAAAGCAGCACCGCAGCGGCCCCAATGAACACTGGGGCATTCCAAAGCGGCAACGCGCCCAATAAAACACCTGAGAAAACAAAGGTGCTACTGCATTCAAACGCGTTTTTCGTTCTCGTCAGCAAGCTTGCGGTGAAAGCCGCCTTTGGCTGACCTTGGTCGCTATCCTCCGTGTTTGGCTCTTTGGTCCCACTAGCTTGGGTCTGCGCGCGCGTCTTCCGGTAGTGATTAACGAAGAAGATCAAAAGAAGCAGGAATAGTCCAATAGCACTTGCCAGGTGCCGCTGGTTTAGCGAAACGATCTGTGTCCTAGTTTCGGTTTGATGCGAATAGCCAGAAGGGAGAAAATTCGTCAGGTGCATTATGGCGTGGAGTGCACCGGCAACCGATCCCTGAGACTTCAGAAACGGAATAAACGCCAGCGAGCCAGGAAAAAAGAAAAGAGCCGCTCCGATGCGTCCGACGACACGCGAATTGAAGAGCAGCTCGCCCAGAGCCATCACTAGTGCGAGCATGCTCGTGAGGCCGAGCACACTAAGCACATCCACACTCCAAGCCAGGTTTAATCCAAGAAATTCCAGATTACCGGCCTGAAAATAGAAAAGGAAATCATAATGAGCTGGTTGGCCAGCGTAGTACGGACATTCGGGCGGGCAGTTGTGCCCGAGAGCAAAACTCTGAACGATCGCCAGTCGTAAGCCGCCCGCCCCGGTGCGCGCGGTTCAATCATCTGGACTATAGGGGATTTTCTCGAAAGCCAGAAGATCGCCGTAGTCGCAGCTACAAAAAACAGCAGGTCTGCCCACAGCAAAGGTTCAGCTGTACGGTCAAAAGCCAGGCCAGCCAGGTACGTGAACCACGTGCTCAGCAAGACGCCAACCAGTATGGCCCCTGCATAGCGGTGCGGCACGGACACGAACCGGTAAAAGCGCCGACAAAGAAGGTCACCCAGAGCAATCGCCAATCCCAGATAAATCAGAGCCAACATACCCCATCCTCACTGATTAGCTGTTAGCCCAGGCGCGAATCGCCACGGCAATAAATGACAAGCCGAGGAACAGAATCCCGGTGTAGAAGGCATTACTTGTTTATAGGTCGATCGCGCTAACATGATTCCCGGTCATGTTTAGGACATAGAGTGTCCGGTTGACCAAAGCCATGGCCGATGGCCCCTCGAGCCTATTGGGGGGCTTTGGCGTTAAACTGCCAATTCTGGTGCCATTCAAATCAAAAATGAGCACTACGTCGATGTGGGCACTCGATGCGTACAATCGACCCGTCTTCGAATCGATCGCCACGTCTTCGAAGCCAGCTGGCCGTCCCCATTCAGCGATTACCCATTTAGTTAGAAACTTCCCATTGGGATCAAATACCTGTATTCGTCTGTTACGCGGATCGGCGACATAGACTTTATTGGTTGTAGGATCAACTGCGACCGAAGTGGGGTCGTCAAACTGCCCGTCGCCAGCCCCTTTGCTGCCCCAAACCGCGAGCACCCGGCCATCAGGGCTGGACTTAACGATTCGGGTGTGACCCTGATCGACTACATAAACCGAGTGATCCGGGCCAATAGCGATCCGGCGCGGTCCGTAAAACCCAGGGCCCGGGCCTTTCCACTCGGCGATGAATGTCCCGTCTGGGGCGAGTTTCTGCACACGGTGATTGGAAGCTTCTGCCACATAGATGTTGCCAGCGCGGTCAATGGCGATCCCGTTCGGTTCTCCTAATTGTCCGTGGCCGATTCCTTTGCTTCCTATAGTGCTGAGAAAGGTGCCAGTCGGCAAGAATCTCTCGATACGGCCGTTATTCGTATCGGCGGCCAGAATATTTCCGTTGGCATCAACAGCGATTCCCGTCGGCGAATCAAATTGTCCCTCGTCGGTTCCCTTGCCGCCTTCGAACATGGCAGTAACACCTTCAGGCAGGGAGCTAAGCTGAGGAGGCGGCGTCCCGGGCGTAGCGGGCAACGCTCTCACGCGTCGCTGAAATTGGCGAATGTTCTTGTTAGGAATATTCAAAACGTAAAACGTCCTTAGTCCAGCGAAACGACATTTGTTGTTTATCTACTGCTTCGCCCTGTAAAGCAGATACACGCCGCTTTTCCGGATGACCTCGCAGTTCTGGCAGTCTGAGTTTGAGCTGAGGACAATCCCGCCCAATGGAGGTTTGGCTCCATCGGGAAGACAAACAAACTCGGATATAGGCCTGCCTTCCACAGTGGCGTACCAAAACGCATCCATGTAAGCGGGACCCCACATGCCGTTCTCCAAATAGATTGGCCGCTCTGGCCGTGCGACTGCTGCGTCATAGAGTGGCTTGTACAGAGCGTCGAAGGGATACGAGCGCTTTGGTCCTTCCCGCCGGAAGATAACTTGGAAATCAATCGCTTGTACGACGGTAGCTGCCAGCAGGATTCCAAGAATGCCGAGCCGGATTGGGCGCCGCAGGCCGTGGCTGACAACTGCGGCACGATCTGACTCGCTCCCGTGCGCTTGCTCGCTTGTGCCGCACGCGCTCTGCCTTGGTTCATCGGGAGCAAGCAGCCATTCCAGCGCCGGGATCGCAAGCACCAGCAGGAAGACGGCATAGCCCATCAGCCGCAGCTGGTGAAAGGGCCAGTCCGTGATAGCGCCTGGCGCAATGGAAGCCGCTAGTCCATAGAGCACAAAACGCCACCAGGGATCACGCCAGCGGCGGGCAATGACCAGCAGGAGACCAGCCATCGCCAGAATGAAGGTCGCAAAGAGTATCGCTCCGCCGGAACCTTCGACATGATGACGCCACTGAGGATCTCCCATCAGAAGCAAAGGGGTCAAGCTCTGATCTTGCAAATAGCACCTGACAAACTCAGGAAACTGAGATGCGATTTCCTTCCAAGGTGCGCCAGGCCTGATGTACGAAACGTCCCAGAGCCGCTTTGTTAGCACGCCAGAATGTGACCGATTGAATAGAATGAGTGGTACTAACGTGACACCGTATGCCAGCCATGTCTTGATTACGCCAACCAAACGGTGCTTTGTAGTCGCAAAGAAGAGTAATCCTAACGCATACAATGATGCCAGGACGCGTCCACCGAAATAACCATATGTCAATACCGCGAGACTGCCGGCGACTATCGCGATATCCTGCCAGCGCCACGTTTCCTTGGATTGAATTCGGTAGGCGGCAAGCAGGAACACGACTACTGCGAAAGCAGAAAAATGGGCGTCCCATACCAAGCGGCCGACCTCAACAAGCCACGGAGTCAATAGCGCGGTTGCGGCAACGATAATTCCAATCCTTAGTTGGCCAGAAATGCGCTTTGCCAACACGGCAAGCAGCAAAGAAGCCGCAAACATCCAGAAAGCGGCGAACATCCGCGCCACCAAAATGCTCGGGGGAAGGAATCGGAAGACGATTGCCAACAAATAGATCGTGAGGGGGTTAATATAATAATTTGATTTTTTCACTGCATACTCTTGGAAGAGCACAGGAAATCGCGGGCCAACTTCGCCAGCCCCAGTTCGGGAGACGAGATAAGCGTTGTAGGCGGTTGCTGACTCGTCGAGATAGAAACCTGGTGGATTCTGTGAAATGCCCCAGGTGTAGAGGCTGAAAAGGAGGACGACAGCAGCGATGCCCAGCAAGATTCGCAGGCTCTTTTGAGCCACTGTCGGAGCACTTCGTCTCAAAAGCATATTGTCCATCGAATCCGAGCGTGTAACACTTCGCGCAACATTCTCGCCAGCGAGAACACGGTTACCTGTTCTGCAAATCGATCACAGATACTCGCGCAGACCCGCTGTTCAGGACAAGAAGTTTGTCTTTTGCCAGCGCGAGCGCCGACGGGCCGTTTAGTTTGTCTGGCGGCATCGGTGTTAAGGTCCCGGTCCTGTTCCCCTGAAGATCAAAAACAAGAATGGCGTTCATATGCGCGCTCGACGCGTACAGACGGCCTCTCTGTGAATCGATGGTCAAATCTTCAAAGCCAGATGGCTGTCCCCATTCGGGCACTAACCATTTTGTTAGAAACTTACCATTTGAATCAAATATCTGTATCCGACTGTTACGCGGATCGGCCACATACACTTTGTTGGTGGCAGGATCAACCGCAACTGAAGTATGGTCGGCAAACTGGCCGTCGCCATGTCCGGCGCTGCCCCAAATCGTAAGCACCCGACCATCTGGGCTGAACTTGACGATTCGAGTGAGACCCTGATCTACCACATATAACGAGTCATCAGGACCGATGGCGATCCTCCGCGGTCCATAGAATCCAGGCGCCCACTCGGCAGTGAATGTCCCGTCGGGAGCTAATTTTTGCACACGGTGATTGTGGGCGACTTCTGCCACGTAAATATTGCCAGCCCGGTCTACCGCGATCCCGTTCGGCTCTCCCAATTGTCCGTGGCCGCTGCCTTTCGTGCCGATGCTGGCGATAAAAATCCCGCTTGGTGAAAACTTCTCGATTCGCCCATTGTTGGTATCAGCTACGAAGATGTTTCCGGCACTGTCGATCGCAATCGCTCGCGGGCTGTCAAACTGACCTTTTCCATTCCCTTGCCCGCCTTCAAAAGCTGTGACGGGTGCTCTGACAAATCCCTGACCCCCGACACCCGCGGGCAGGGAAGCCGGAACTTTGTAAATCGCTGAAGTGCGATAGCCGAGTCCTTTCACCAATGGTTCTCTCTCATAGCTTACTTCCACGCGGGGGCTACTGTAAATGGGGAAGAGATCGATAACTCCTCCGGCGACAATCGAAGCCGTCAACGTGATGGCGATGAGTGGGCCCAAGATGGGCATAGTCTTTAGCTTCCACAACCACCATAAGCCGGAAGCTGCAAACAAGTTGGCCATAACTAGCCAGATGTTTAGAAACGTGTGGTTAGCCAACGTTTCAGTAGAAAGCTGCATGCAAAACGTAAGGACAAACAAACTGCATATAGCGATGAAGAACCGGCGTTGAAACCACGATACCAGAACAAGCGCAAGGATTATCACCGGCCACTTCATACCGAACGTGAACGCGATGTAGTTTATGACCTTGATGACAGTGGGGTTATCGACAATAAATCCCCAGTGAAATAGTGAATATTGCCGGGGTGCGATCTCTCCTGCCCGCAGGTAAAGTAGCTGAGGCAAGGCGACAACCGCAGCTGTAACCCCGAGTTGTACCATCTGCCAGCGGCAGGGGAATAGAATAAGGAGAAAAAACAGCACCGCTGCGGCGGCTGTAAAAACCGGAGCGTTCCAGAGTGGCAGCGCACCCAATAGGATGCCTGAGAAAACAAAGCTCTTGGCAGGTATCAGTGCCCTGGCACTCGTGACGGAGTTTGCCCTGTCCGTCGAGGTTCTTTGCCGATATTGATCAACCAGGAAGATTAAAACAAGCAGGAATATCCCGATCGCAAAAGGCAGATGCCGCTGATTGACGAATAGGTGCGGCGTGGCCCGCACTGCTTCCTGAAAGGCCGACTGAGACCTGAGGAACTGGATAAACACAGGGGAGCCATGGAAAAAGAAAAGCGCCGCTGCCAGACGTCCTACAACACGAGAGTTGAAGAGCAGCTCGCCCAACAGCATGACCAACGCGAGCATACTTATAAGACCCAGCACGCTCAGTACATCGACGCTCCAAGCCAGGTTGAGCCCAAGGAGCTCCAGATTGCCAGCCTGAAAATAGAATAAAAACCCATGGTGATTGGGCTGGGTCGGCGTCGGCCAGTCGTAAGCCGCCCGCCCCGGTGCGCGCGGTTCAATCATCTGGACTATAGGGGATTTTCTCGAAAGCCAGAAGATCGCCGTAGTCGCAGCTACAAAAAACAGCAGGTCTGCCCACAGCAAAGGTTCAGCTGTACGGGCAAAAGCCAGCCCAGCCAGGTACGTGAGCCACGTGCTCAGCAAGACGCCAACCAGTATCGCTGCTGCCCAGCGGTGAGGAGTAGATACGAACCGGTAAAAGTGCTGACAAAGGAGGTCACCCAGAGCAATCGCTAGCCCCATGTAAATCAGAGCCAACATACCTAGAGATCGATCTCACTTACTCGATTCGCGTGCATGTTTAGCACATAGAGCTTGCGACCCGTCAAAACCAAGGCTGATGGCCCTTCGAGTTTATCAGGTGGCTTTGGCGTCAAACTCCCAATTCTCGTTCCATTCAAAGCCAGCTGGCCGGCCCCATTCGGGGATGACCCATTTAGTTAGAAATTTCCCATTCGAATCAAACACCTGTATTCGTTTGTTACGCGGATCGGCGACATAAACCTTATTGGTTGTAGGATCAACTGCGACCGAAGTGGGGTCATCAAACTGTCCGTTGTCGCGCCCTTTGCTGCCCCAAACTGTCAGCACCTGCCCATCAGGGCTCAACTTAACAATTCGCGCATGGCCCTGATCGACGACGTAAATCGAGTCGTCCGGCCCAGTGGCGATCCGGCGCGGTCCGTAAAATCCAAGCTCGGGGCCTTTCCACTCGGCGATGAATTTTCCGTCCGGAGCCAGTTTCTGCACACGGTGATTGTGGGCGACTTCTGCCACGTAAATATTGCCAGCGCGGTCGATGGCGATCCCGTTCGGTTCTCCTAATTGTCCGTGGCCGCTTCCTTTGCTTCCTATAATGCTGAGAAAGGTGCCAGTCGGCGAGAATTTCTGGATGCGCCCGTTATTCGTGTCGGCGACCAGAATATTTCCATTGGCATCAACAGCGATTCCCGTCGGCGAATCAAATTGTCCCTCGTCGGTTCCCTTGCCGCCTTCGAACATGATAGTAACACCTTCAGGCAGGGAGCTAAGTTGAGGAGGCGGCGTCCCGGGCGTAGCGGGCAACGCTCTCACGCGTCGCTGAAATTGGCGAATGTTCTTGTTAGGAATATTCAGCACGTAAAACGTCCTTAGTCTTCCGCCAAAAGAAAAGGAAATGGAATCCTCCGTTGCGAAGTCGCGGAGCGATTGGAACATTCTGATTATCCTTTCTGTCTTTGGATCTCTTTCCCAGATTAACTTGAGGTTTTTGTTATTCGGAACATAACCCAGAATAGCTCTCTTATTCGCGTTCCATACCTCTTGCTCCGTCATGACCCAGAAAAAGGGCAAGCCGGAACAAAAAGACAGGATTTTACCATCATCATAATCGTGCAGGAACAAATGAATGATTGAATACGCGTCATTCTGGCAGATCAATGTGTCGTAAGGAGGATCGGGGATGCCTTTAATCCGATTAAACTCGTCGCGTTCCAGCCGCGGGGGTTCGGGGTGTTGTTGGCCGGCTACGACATGTTTTAAAAACCGTGACACAGCGACCTGACCTTGCGCAAAGTGGTGGATCGCAAACGGACTCTTCGTCTTGGTATAGATATATCGAATCGAAGGACCCAAGCCGTCTAACAGTACCAGGGCTGACACTACGCAGAGAACAATCTGCATGCCTAGCCACGGCCGATGCTGCAGCAACGCGGCAAACGTGAAGCTCATCAGCATGATCCAGAATGGGATTGCAAGCAACAGCCGCTGCTCAACGGCAGGTCCCCCAGTAACAAATACTCCTACGACTGGAAGCATTGCCAG